>ERZ772772.17-NODE-17-length-103205-cov-5.608231_pt1 | contig 103205 bp, 87 predicted proteins | sample MGYA00511484_ERZ772772 | MGnify/ENA primary metagenome ERZ772772 (study PRJEB29015, sample SAMEA2737913) | human oral metagenome | biome: human oral; feature: human-associated habitat; material: dental | place: China | collected 2088 ... | reverse complement strand
CGTTACCCGCGGCAACGACCAAGTGCTCGAGCAGATTACCAAACAGCTCAACAAGTTGGTGGAAGTGGTGAAAGTAATCGACTTCAACAACTGCCGCCATGTGGAACGCGAGCTGATGCTGGTGAAAGTACGCGCCTTGGGCAAAGACCGCGACGAGCTCCTGCGCCTCACCGATATTTACCGCGGCCAGGTGGTGGACGTAACCGATAAAAGCTATGTGATTGAAATCACCGGCACCAGCGACAAGCTCGACAGCTTCCTCGAAACCGTGCCCAAAGGTTTGATTCTGGAAACCGTACGCACCGGCGCCGCCGGTATCGGGCGCGGCGAGCGGATTTTGAAGATTTGATGTTGCCGGGCAGTCCCAAGCCCGCCGTGAATTTTTAAACAGCTTTTGCATGAAATGTCGGATACCTATCCGGCCGGCCGCCTCACGTTGCAGGCGGCTTTTTCTATTGAAGGCTGTGTCGGATACCGTTATCCGGCCTGACGCTGCGCCGTAGAGGCTACCTGAAACCAAGCAAATATTTTTCAGGTAGCCTTTCTCTCTTTTGGGGCTACCTGAAAAGCCGTAGCCGTGTAGGGCGCATGCAGAACGCGCGCGCAAGGTTTGGGATGGCGTCCGTTCCGCGCATCCTAAGGTAATCTGTCGGCACGGCAATGCTGACTTACGGCTGTATCGGATGCCGGTATCCGGCCTGCCGTTGTACGGTATGAGGCTACCTGAAAAAGGTTGTGCTATTATTTACAGATAATTGTGTTCAACCCCGTGAAAGGAAAAATCATGAAAGCAACATATCGGTTGGCCGCTGCTGCGGTGTTGGCTGCCCTGTTGTCGGCCTGCGGTGCCGGCGTGGGCGTGAGCGGCGGCGACGGCCATGTGGGTGCGCGCGGCTCGGTGGATTTGGGCAACGGCAATAGCAGCGTGACGCCTTATGGCAAAGTGGGCGTGGGGGTGGAGGTAACGCGCTAGGCAGCTGTGTTACTGATGTTGTTTTTGTATCTGCCCATTAGAAAGGCTACCTGAAAACCGTTTGGATGGTTTCAGGTAGCCTTTTGTTGTTCGGTATCGCTATTCAGCCGCGGCACATCAGGCGTTGGGTTTCGTGCCACATGCCGTCGGGGCGTTGTTCGACCACGGCGATGAGGCCGGGGGCTTGGCGGGCAAGTTCGGCGGCGCTGATGGTTTGCTCAAACGGAACGCGGGCGGGGGCGAGGTAGGCGAGGCGGGGCAGGGGGTGAAAGCGTTGTGCGGCTTGGGTGGGGTAGTCTGCCCATTGTGGGAGGAGGAGGCCGCTCCAGCCGAGGGGGTTGAGGGGGCTGCCGTTGAGGATGCCGTTTGGGGTGAAGCCGATGCCGCGGATGATGGTGGCGGTGTTGGGGGCTTGGCTCAGGTTTGGGGATTGGCGGCAATCTGTTGTGCCAGTATTGGTTTCGCGGGGGCTTGCTTCGCTCGTTTTAGCTTCGCAGAAACCCGCTTCGCTCGTTTTAGCTTCGCAGAAACTCACTTCGTTCGTTTTAACTTCGTTGAAGCTCACGCTTTCAGGTAGCCTTTAGATTGATGGGGCTGTGTCTATATTTGAGGCTGCCGATTTTCCAGACGGCCTCCGATGCCGTCTGAAAGCGTTAGTTTCAGCGGAGTTAAAGTTTGGAACGGCAAACCGTCAATCAAATAACCGCGTGCTTGCGTACCGCACACACCCTACGCGTTGGTTTTGGGGTTTCGTGTGATTTACAGGTAGGGTGTGTGGCGCAGCCACGCACGCGGTGGGTGGCTATGCAGGTTACGGCTTGTTTAGTTTAAAGCATATTTGGATCGGCATTAATCAACAAAAATACAACTACAATATTTCTGACAAACGATAGAACGCAATGAATTAGTAGTGCAATCAATATTGAATTCCAAAAGCTTCCAAAAGAAATAGATAATGCAACAATTGAGATTAGTGCTGAAAATACAGAAGAAACAACATTTTCAAGAATTAATCTTGTAATATGTTGAAGATAGTCCGATTTTCTTAGCTTATTTAATAACTCACTATTTAAGGCTGTTAATAAAGCCAATATTGTGCCTGAAAAACCAACAAACATTGCACTAAGAGTCGAAATTGCCTGTAACATTTCTTTATTAAATTGTACCAATGGCCATTGGAAGAATAGTATTGCAGCTATAATGGAAAGAAATAATGGCATACCTGCTTCTAAAAATTTCCCATTGATAATCATTTTATAATCCTTTAGCAATACTCATGATGTCGCCAATCATGATAGGCTGAAAGAGCTGCTTTAATACGTTCTTGGAAATCAATTCTTCCTGATAGCAAATTAATATTCAACCTGGATGAATATTCTATCTTTTCCTTGAAAAAATAAACTTGATCAATTTTATCATCTTCATTTTCAACGCCTGATATAAGTAATTCTTTAATATCATTGGCTGGATCTTTGGCAAATTCAATGATTTCATCGATGGATTGTTGATTAAAATTAAGTCTATCTGTTGGAGCTTTCTTGCCCTTAAATTCAATTATTCCACGATACCCTTGTGCTGCTTGTGCACATGATCTAATACCAGAGATGAAGCTTTTTCCAGCTTGACTTTGAGCCTGTATGCTTTTTGCCCCAACCTCAACAATATCCAAATGAACTTGAGTAAAAATATTCATTTTTTTAATTCTGTTTAGAGCGTCTTTCTTAACACCTAAACGGAATTCAAACTGATTATTTGTAAAATAAGAAACATACTCAGCAATTGCTGCGGCTCTCATACCTATATGGTTGTATTGTATAACTATGAATGGTTGGCCATTATTAGGGAAAAATAAAGCACAACATTCCTCGTTAAAAAATTGATTAGAGCTATTTTTTGCATCTCCTGTTGGTTTATCCAGCTCTGCAAGGCCAGGACCATCCAATCTAAATTTCAGAAAATCTAATTCCCAATAAGAAGGAACTCCATTTGTTGCCGGATTGAAAGTAATTTTTTCTAGACGATATTTTTGGTGTTTAATTATGACACACCGTTGATTCAGTTGTTGAATAGAATATAGTTTTTGTATCCCATCTTCAAAAGAATCTCCGTTTGGATTCATACGTGAAATTTCATAGAAATGAAAATTGACGGTTTTCTTTGCCATATTTTTTCCTTTATTTAATCAAATTTATTTACTTCAAAACCACCTTCAAATACTTCCCAGTATAACTCCCCTTAAACTTCGCCACCTGCTCGGGACTGCCTTCCGCAATAATCCTACCCCCGCCATTGCCGCCTTCCGGCCCTAAGTCGACAATATAATCAGCCTTTTTAATCACGTCCAGATTATGCTTGATAATTACAATCGACTTGCCTTTGCCTTTCAAGACGACCTATGACTTCCAGCAGTAAGGCGATGTTGGCGAAGTGCAGGCCGGTGGTGGGTTCGTCGAGGATATAGAGCGTTCTGCCGGTGTCGCGTTTGGAGAGTTCGAAGGCGAGTTTGACGCGCTGGGCTTCGCCGCCGGAAAGGGTGTTTGCCGAAAGGCAGCGCTGGAGTCCGCGTAAACAGGGCGTTTCCCGGCCTACCTCTGGAACCTTTATAAATAAAGGGCTTCAGGGGAGGTGCTCTGAGATTCACTGTTTACGCGGGTTTGCGGGCATCCTTTCTGCGCCGCCTAAAACATAGCGCTTTGCCGTCTTGTTTTTTGGCAAAGTCGAGCTGCTATTAAGCTTTCAGGGCACTCCTCTGAGATCTGCGTAAACAAGGCAGAAAACATAAAATGCCCGGAAGCCCCCTAAATACAAGGGCCTCACGGCATCAAAAAACATAAACTGGAACACCGTGTTCGATTAATCCTCTGAATTCCGCGTGGATAGGGCGTTTGCGGGCATGCACTTTCAAAACCCGCATGGATAGAGGAGCTCCGGGTAGGCGCCTCTGAAGTCCTTATCAATAAAGGGCTGGCGGGCCGGGCGCCCGGAGATGCCCTAAATACAAGAACTCCAGGGCGTCTTTTCTAAAACCTTTATGAACAAAGAGCCGGTAGGCGCCGCGGTAAAAGCGGTATGTATGCGCGCGCTTTGAGTTGTCAGCTCCCTGTGAGGTTTCACCATGCCCTACGGCAAAAGCGGCATGTATGCGCGCGCTTTGAGAGCACAAATCCTGCTCAGATCCGTTTGCTGCTGGCTATTCGTAATAAACGACTTTAAGTTATAAATTTTTCCCGTTGTTTTTTAAGGAAAAATTTTTCACAAAATTTATTCAAAACCTGTGTAAGTCATTGTACGGATTGAAAAAATACGGAAAAACGCTTGCATTGCTTTAATCTTTGCCTTAAAGTGGGAGAAAGTGGTGAGAAGTGGAAAATCTTTCTCTAATTTTTCGCAAGAGGTCAGATTCGATGTTTCAGGGTGCAACTGCGCTCAATCTCGATGCCAAAGGTCGGTTAGCCATTCCGGCGCGCCATCGGGAGCCGCTCGCCGCGGCTTCGGGGGGGCACGTGGTGCTGACCGCGCATCCGCATCGTTGTCTCTTGCTGTATCCCGAGCCGGCCTGGGCGCCGATTCGTGACAAAGTGCTGGCGGCCTCAAGCCTCAATCCACAATCGGCGGCAATCAAGCGTTTGCTTGTCGGTAATGCGCGCGACGAGGGCGTTGATGCGGCCGGGAGGTTGCTGGTTGCGCCGGAGTTGCGTCAGTTCGCTCAGCTGGAAAAACAGGTTTGGCTGGTTGGACAGGGAACGCATTTTGAAATCTGGTCGGATGCCAACTGGCAGCGGCAGATGGAAGTCTTTACGGGCATCGGCGATCAGACTTTGCCTTCCGATCTGGAAGGTTTGGCGCTGTGAGCGAACGCTTGATGCATCAAACAGTTCTGTTGAAAGAAGCCGTCGAGGCATTGGCAGTGAAACCTTGCGGAATTTATGTCGATGGTACGTTTGGTCGTGGCGGTCATAGCCGGGCGATTCTCGAACGTCTGAGTGACGGCGGCCGTCTGCTGGCGTTCGACCGTGATCTGCAGGCGGTAGCAGCGGCAGAGGCTATTCGGGATGCCCGTCTGACGGTGCGGCATTGCAATTTTGGCGATTTGTCCGATGCGTTGCGGGATGCGGGCATCGCTGCGGTGGATGGCGTGCTGCTCGACGTGGGCGTGTCCTCGCCACAAATTGATGATGGATCGCGCGGTTTTAGTTTTCGTTTCGATGCGCCGCTCGACATGCGTATGGATACGACTCAAGGTGAAACGGCTGCGGCATTTCTGGCAAGCGCCGATATCAGGGAAATTACGGAGGTCATCAGAAATTATGGCGAAGAACGGTTTGCTTTCCAGATTGCAAAGAAGATTGTGGCTGCTCGGCGCGAGCAGCCGCTTGCAACCACCGGTCAGCTCGCCGCGCTGGTACGCGCGGCCGTGCGGACCCGTGAGCCCGGCCAGGATCCGGCGACGCGGACCTTTCAGGCTCTACGGATTCACGTCAATCGGGAACTTGATCAGCTCGCGCTAGTACTGCCGCAGGCCGTGAATGCGCTTAGGCATGGCGGCCGGCTGGTCGTGATCAGTTTTCATTCACTCGAAGATCGCATCGTCAAGCGTTTCATGCGCGAGCAATCGTCGGCGGACAGGCTGCCGAAACATCTGCCGCTGCGGGCGGCTGAGTTGCCGAAACCGTGTTTGCGCCTGGTCGGTAAGCCGGTGCGTGCGGGTGCGGCTGAAGTTGCCGCCAACCCACGTGCGCGCAGTGCCGTCATGCGCGTGGCAGAACGCCTAGGTGATCTGACGATAGCGGAGGCCGCTTGATGATCCGCATTAATATGTTTCTGCTGCTGGCCGCCGTATTTTGCGCGCTGGGTATCGTGACCTCGCAGCACAAGGCGCGCAAACTTTTTCAGGCGCTGGAGGCCGAACAGCGGTACGCTGAAAAACTGGATGTCGAATTTGACCAGTTGCAGCTTGAGTTATCGACCTGGGCGACGTCGCCGCGCATTGAAAAAATTGCCCGGGAAAAACTGAAGATGCACACACCGGAAGCCGGTAGAGTGCTGACGGCATCGGCAGGAGGTGTCGCAAGATGATGCGTTTTAGTCCGCGTGCGCATCGATTCGCCGAAAGTCCGGTGCTTAAGCTGCGTCTGCCGGCCTGGCGTTCGCGGCTGATCGGTCTGTTGATTTTGTTTGGCTTTGGCGTGTTGATTGTGCGCGCTTTCTATCTGCAAATGCTGAATGATGAGTTTTTGCAGGGGAAAGGCGAATCGCGCTACCGTCGTGATCTGCAAATCAATGCATTGCGCGGCCGCATCGCCGACCGTAACGGCGACATTCTCGCCATCTCAACGCCGATGAAATCTATCTGGGCGGTGCCGGCGGAAGCGAAGTTGTCACCGCAGCAGACGAAGCAGCTAGCCTCGCTGCTGGAAATGAAGCCCGCTGATCTGAAGAAGAAGTTGGCGAGTGAAAAATCTTTTGTCTTCCTGCAGCGGCAGCTGCCGCCGGAAGTCGGTGAGCGCGTCGCGGCGCTAGGGCTGCCGGGCATCGGGCAGGATCAGGAGTATCGGCGCTACTACCCGGCCGGTGAAATGACGGCGCATATCGTCGGTTTTACCGGCGTCGATGACAAAGGGCTGGAGGGCGTCGAGCTGGCTTTTCAGGATCAGCTGATCGGTCGTGCGGGCAGCCGCAGCGTGATCCGTGACCGGCGAGGTCAGATCATTGAAGACGTGGGTTCGATCAAACCTCCTCAGGATGGCAGCGATATCCGTCTGGCGCTTGATTCGAAAATTCAGTATCTCGCTTACAGCCAGCTCAAGCAGGCCGTTACCGAGCACAAGGCCAAAGCGGGCGGCGCCGTCGTCATTGATACCCGCACGGGCGAAATTCTGGCGCTGGCCAACTGGCCGACGTATAACCCAAACAACCGTGCGCGCCTGTCCGGGGCGCAGCTGCGCAATCGTGCGCTGACCGATACCTATGAACCCGGTTCGGTCATGAAGCCTTTCCCCATCGCACTGGCGATGGATCACGGCAAGGTGAATTTCAATACGGTCATCAATTGCGCGCCCGGCCGCATGAAAATTGGCCCGGCAACGATTTCTGATGCGCATCCGCATGGCGACCTGACGGTGGCGCAGGTGATCCAGAAATCGTCCAATATCGGTACGGCAAAGATTGCCGCCATGCTCTCGCCGCGCCAGATGTGGGAAATGTTCAACACGGTCGGTTTCGGCCGTACGCCGCAGCTCGGTTTTCCGGGCGAAGTGAGCGGCCGGCTGCGGCCGTGGAAGCAGTGGCGTCCCGTCGAGCAGGCAACCATGTCGTATGGGCACGGTATTTCCGTTTCGCTAATGCAGATGGCGCGCGCCTACACGGTATTTGCACGTGACGGTGAGCTGATCCCATTGACGCTCACCAAATCCGAAGATGTCGATGCGACGCCGGAAGGCACCCAGTCAATCTTTACGCCTAAAACAGCACGGGCAGTGCGCACCATGCTGGAAATGGCGGTTCAGTCGGGCGGCACGGCGCGCAAAGCGCAGGTGGCCGGTTACCGCGTCGCTGGTAAAACGGGGACGGCTTACAAGATCGAGGGCGGGCAATATGTCAAAAAATACATTGCCTCATTCGTCGGTTTTGCGCCGGTTTCCAATCCGCGTCTCGTAGTGGCGGTCATGATCGACGAGCCGGGCGCCGGGCGCTATTACGGCGGTGATGTTGCCGGGCCGGTGTTTTCCGGCATCATGGGCAGCGCTCTGCGCACGCTGGGCGTCCCGCCCGATGCGCCGCTGGGTACGCCGGAAAAACCCGTGCTGCGGACGGCTGGAGTGGAAAAATCCAATACGCCGGTGCGCGTCGCCGGCAGAAGCGGAAAAAATATCAGCTCGCCTGCGAAGGAGTCATTATGAGTCGGCCGAATGTTCCGCCCTCACTTTCCGCGGCTGATGTCCTGACGCAGTTGCGCGCGCAGGGCGCCGATCCGCTGGGCGTTACCGACGATAGCCGTCAGCTTCAGCGGGGCGATCTGTTCATGGCCTATCCGGGCGATTCTGCCGATGGCCGCACGCATATCGCCGATGCTGTTGCGCGCGGCGCGGCGGCCGTGTTGTGGGAGGGTGGCGATGCCTTCTCCTGGCAGCCGGAATGGCGTCTGGCCAACCTGCCGGCGCAAGGTGTGCGCGCCCTGTGCGGACCGCTAGCGCATGCCATTTTCGGGCAGCCCAGCGAACGGTTATCGTTGATTGCCGTAACCGGCACCAATGGTAAAACCTCGATTAGCCACTGGCTGGCGCAGGCGCATCCGCGGCCCTGCGCGTCGATCGGCACACTGGGCGCGGAATTTCGCAATATGCTGGAAACAACCGGGTTGACGACGCCGGAAGCGACGACGTTAGCGCGCTGTCTGCGCCGGTTTGCCAATGCGGGAGCGCAGGCCTGCGCCCTGGAGGCCAGCTCGATCGGTATTGAGGAAGGGCGGCTCGATGGCGCTCATGTCGATGTGGCGATCTTTACCAATCTGACACGCGACCATCTCGACTATCACGGCACGATGGAAGCCTATGCGGCCGCCAAGAAGCGTTTGTTCGACTGGCCGGATCTGCGACTGGCCGTCATCAACGTCGACGATCCGTTTGGCGCCGAACTCGCTAGACAAACAACGGCTTGCCGGACGGTGGGATATGCCACCCAACCCGATAAGGGCATCGGCTGTGCGAATGTCCTGCGCGCCGAATCGATTCAGGAAACCGCCGAAGGCATGTCTTTCTGGCTGGTCATTCCGGAAATTCCTGACATGCCGGACTGGCCGCACGGCCGCGCCAAAATCGAGACCGGCCTGCTGGGGCGTTATAACGTTTCAAATCTGTTGGCCGTGGCAGCTGTACTGGCTGATGCCGGGATGACGCCGCGCGAAATCGCCGGGCGTCTGCATGCGCTGACACCGCCGCCGGGGCGGCTGGAAAAAATTGGCGGCGCTGATGATCCGCTGATTGCCGTCGATTACGCACATACGCCGGATGCGCTGGAAAATGCGCTGATCGCCTTGCGTGGCCTGGCTGAGGCGCGCGGCGGCGGGTTGACGGTCATTTTCGGCTGTGGCGGTGACCGTGATGCCGGTAAGCGTCCTTTGATGGGTGAAGTCGCCGCGCGGCTGGCCGATCGTGTCGTGATCACCAGCGACAATCCGCGCAGTGAAGATCCGGAACGGATTGTTGAAGCCATTCGCGTCGGCGCGCCCGATGCGGAGTTCATTGTCGATCGTGCCGCGGCGATTCGCCGTACCGTGCTGGCCGTGTCGTCGACAGAGGTCATTCTGCTGGCGGGCAAAGGACATGAGCCTTATCAGGAAATCGCCGGCGAACGCCGCCCATTCTCGGATGTTGCTGAAGTGCGGGCGGCGCTGGCCGTACGCCGGGAGGTGCGTTCATGAGTGCGATACGCCTGCAGGAAGCCATTCAGGCGATGGGCGGTTATCTGCTCGACGGCCGGGCGGAGGAGGGGCATGACCGGTTGTTGACCGGCGTTTCCTGCGACAGCCGGCAGATTGCCGCGGGCGAGCTTTTTATTGCCTTGCGTGGCGAACGTTTCGACGGCCATGATTTTCTTGCCGCCGCCCAGGCAGCGGGGGCTGCAGCGGCGGTCATCGACGGACACGCCGTGCAGAAAGTCGATGTTCCCGGTCTGCCACTGGTCGTCGTGGCTGATACGCGGCAGGCGCTGGGTTTGCTGGCCGGCTGGCGACGTTCGCGTTTTTCCCTGCCGCTGATCGCCGTGACGGGGAGCAACGGAAAAACGACGACCAAGGAAATGATCGCCAGCATCTTGCGTGCCGCTTTTGGCGATGCCGTGCTGGCAACGCAGGACAACTTCAATAACGATATCGGACTACCGCTGACCCTGCTGCGGCTTGAGGCGCGACACCGTGCGGCCGTTGTCGAAATCGGCATGAACCGGCCCGGAGAAATTATTGCGCTGGCGCGTCTGGCGCGGCCAACCGTGGCGATTGTCACCAATGCACAGCGTGCTCATCTGTCCGGCATGGGGTCGCTGGAGAACGTTGCTGCCGAAAAAGGCAGTCTTTTCGGTGAGCTGGATGAGTCCGGCGTCGCCGTGATCAATGCCGACGATCCGTGGGCTGAGCGGTGGCGTGCGCAGGCGGCTGGTCGACGCATTGTCGATTTTGCCTTTGAATCCCCCGCCAGTGTGCGCGGCCGTTATGCGGGGCATGGGCTGGAATCCCGCCTGTATTTGTCGACGCCTGGAGGTGAGGCTGAAGTCGCCTTGGCGGCGCCCGGTATCCATAACGCCCATAATGCACTGGGCGCGGCGGCGGCGGCATGGGCGGCGGGGCTTGGGCTAGACGCCATTTGCGCCGGTCTGGAGGCTTTCGCCGGCGTCAAAGGGCGTTTGCAGCGGCTGGCCGGGCCGAATGGCGCGTTGCTGCTCGACGATACGTATAACGCCAATCCCGATTCCGTGCGAGCCGGCATTGATGTGCTAGCGGCAATTCCCGGACGCAGAATTCTGGTGCTCGGTGACATGGGCGAAATCGGTGACATGAGCGGCCAGTATCACGACGAGGTGGGCGGCTATGCCAAGAGCCAGGGGATTGACCGCCTGCTGGCGCTGGGCGAGACGAGCCTGCTGGCGGTGCGCAATTTCGGTGCGGGCGGCGAACATTTTCGCAGGCTGGAATCCCTGGTGGCCGCGCTGCGTCAAGAGATGCAGCCCGGAACGACCGTGCTGGTCAAAGGCTCGCACTTCATGCACATGGAACGGGTAATCGAAGCCTTGTTGGCAACGCCTCAAGAAAATACCGGCGTCCCGCCGAAGGATGCGCCCAAAAAACCGGCGGGATATGCAGAACGGGCAGAGCGGGCGGAGCAGGCAGAACAGCCCGCAAAGCCGCAATTGACAGGAGAGAAAGCATAATGCTGTTGGCTCTGGCGCAATGGCTGTCGCAAAGCATCAGCGGATTCAATGTATTCGCTTACATCACCTTGCGCGCGGTCCTGGCGGCGCTGACGGCGCTGACGATTTCCTTTATCGCCGGGCCCTCGGTGATTCGCTGGCTGGCGGCTAAAAAAATCGGCCAAGCCGTGCGTCAGAACGGCCCGCAAACGCATCTTTCCAAATCGGGAACGCCGACCATGGGCGGCGTGCTGGTCCTGATTTCGATCGCCGTTACAACACTGCTTTGGGGCGATCTGACAAATCGCTATATCTGGGTGATTCTGATCGTGACGCTGGGTTTTGGTGCGATCGGCTGGTACGACGACTGGAAAAAAGTCGTCTACCGCGATCCCAAAGGGTTGGCGAGCCGCTGGAAATATTTCTGGCAGTCGGTGATCGGGCTGCTCGTCGCCCTCTATCTGGCGATGACTTCGACGCTGCCGGCGCAAACGCAACTGATCGTGCCGTTTTTCAAAACGGTGGCGTATCCGCTCGGTATCGCCGGTTTTGTCATTCTTACTTATCTGGTCATTGTCGGCACCAGCAACGCCGTCAATCTGACCGATGGTCTCGATGGTCTGGCGATTATGCCGGCAGTGATGGTCGCGGCGGCGCTGGCGATTTTTGCCTACGTAGCCGGCAATGCCGTTTTTGCCCGTTACCTGCTGATGCCATATATCCCCGGCGCAGGCGAGCTGGCCGTTTTTCTTGGCGCATTGACGGGCGCGGGACTGGGATTTTTGTGGTTCAACGTCTATCCGGCGGAAGTTTTTATGGGCGATGTAGGCGCGCTGGCGCTGGGCGGCGCGCTGGGTACCGTGGCCGTGATCGTCCGTCAGGAAATTGTGCTAGCGATCATGGGCGGTATTTTCGTTGCCGAAACGCTGTCGGTCGCAGCGCAGGTGCTTTATTTCCGGCTGACAGGCGGCAAGCGCATTTTCCGGATGGCGCCGCTGCATCACCACTATGAGCTGGGCGGCTGGAAAGAAACCCAGGTCGTCGTTCGTTTCTGGATCATCACCATCATCCTGGTGCTGATCGGATTGTCCACGCTGAAGATCCGTTGAGATGCGCACCGAAAAAATGTTCCCAGAGACACCGGAAACAATGCCCGCAGATAAGGCATTGCAGGGAAAACGCGTCCTGACGCTTGGGCTGGGAGAAAGCGGCCTGGCGATGGCGCGCTGGCTGGCGCGCGAGGGCGCGTGCGTTCGCGTGGCCGATAGCCGTGCTGCGCCACCGAATGCAGATGCACTGCGCGCATCCGTTCCGGACGCCGAACTGTTTTTCGGCGGTTTTCCTGAAGCGGCGTTTTCGGAGGTTGATCTGCTGGCGATTTCTCCCGGCGTGCCGGTACAGACGCGCGCAGTTGCCGCTGCCGTGGCTTGCGGTTTGCCGCTCATCTCCGAAATCGAACTGTTTGCCTGGGGTGTGCGCAAACATGCACCGCATGCAAAGATCATCGCCATCACTGGCAGCAACGGCAAGACGACAACGACGGCGCTGACGGCGCATCTGCTTTCAGCGGCCGGCGTGCCGGCCGTCGCTTGCGGCAATATTTCGCCTTCGGCGCTTGATGCGCTGATGCAGGCGTTTGCTGACGGTGCGCTGCCGAAAGTCTGGGTGCTTGAATTATCGAGCTTCCAGCTGGAAACGACCCGTTCATTGAATGCCGCAGCAGCAACGGTGCTCAACATCAGCGAAGACCATCTCGACCGCTATGCCGACATGGCCGCTTATGCAGCGGCCAAGGCCCGCATATTTACTGGCTGCCAGACAATGGTCGTCAATCGCGACGATGCGTGTGTGGCGGCTTGGGCGGGCGAACAATGGGCGCCACCGCGCCGCATGAGTTTTGGTCTGAATCGTCCATCGCGCGCCGGGGATTACGGTATTGCCGACGGCTGGATCGTGCGTGGCGAAACGCGCTTGGCTGCCCTGGCGGATTTGCCGCTGACGGGCCTGCACAATGCCGCCAATATCATGGCGGCGTTGGCGCTCGGCGAGGCGTTTGACGAAGAAAATGGCATTTCGCCGCAACGCCTGCTGGCCGGACTGGCGACGTTTTCCGGCCTGCCGCATCGCGTTGAGAAAGTGGCGGAAATCGGCGGAGTTGCTTATTTCGATGATTCCAAAGGCACCAATGTCGGCGCAACGCAGGCTGCGCTGCAAGGTTTGGGACGCAAGGTCGCAATCATTCTCGGCGGTGAAGGCAAGGATCAGGATTTTTCTCTGCTGCGGCCTGCATTGACCGCACATGCACGCGCTGTGGCGCTGATTGGCCGTGATGCCCGCCTGATTGCCGAAGCGATCGGCGAGGTCGGCGTTCCCGTGCATTTCTGCGCCGATCTGCCGCAGGCAACGCGCTGGTGCGCTGGCCAGGCGCAGCCGGGAGATGCCGTGCTGCTTTCGCCGGCCTGCGCCAGCTTCGATATGTTCCGTAATTACGCCCATCGCGCCGAAGTGTTCGTTGCTGCCGTACATGCGCTGCAGCGTGAGTCGAAAGATACGGTGGCGCATACGGCGGTAAAAAATTCAGTTAAAGGATCCGTGCGATGATCCCATCCTTCGACACGCCGCGCCGTCTGCCTGCCGAAGTCGATCTGACGCTGCTGTGGAGCGCCCTGTTTTTGCTGCTTCTGGGCATGGTCATGGTGTATTCGGCTTCGGCGGCCATTGCTGAGGCCGACCGCTATACCGGCAACCATCCTGCCTATTATCTGGTGCGTCACGGCATTTTTCTGGCCATCGGCCTGAGCGCAGCAGCGGTGGCTTTTCAGATTCCGATGACAACATGGGAGCGGATTGCGCCCTGGCTTTTCGTTGCCGGTTGCGTGCTGCTGGCGCTGGTATTGATTCCGGGAATCGGGCGCGAAGTCAATGGTGCGCGCCGCTGGCTGCCGCTGGGTGTCGTCAATCTCCAGCCATCGGAACTGATGAAGTTGTTTGCCGTGCTCTATGCCGCCGACTATACGGTGCGCAAGATGCCGTACATGCATAACCTGAAAAAGGCCTTTCTGCCGATGGCGTGCGCGATGATTGCCGTCGGCGTGCTGTTGCTCAAGGAACCGGATTTCGGTGCCTTTGTCGTTGTGATCTCGATTGCCATGGGCATCCTTTTCCTTGGCGGGATGCGGGCTCGCTTGTTTGCCGTGCTGATCATCGTGCTGTTGGCCGCATTTACCGCGCTGATCATTACTTCGCCGTACCGGCGCGACCGCATTTTCGGTTTCATGGATCCGTGGGCCGATGCGTTTGGGCGCGGTTATCAGCTTTCGCATGCGCTGATCGCTTTCGGGCGCGGCGAATTCTTTGGCGTCGGGTTGGGCGCCAGTGTCGAGAAGCTGTTCTACCTGCCCGAAGCACATACCGACTTTCTGCTGGCGGTGATTGCCGAAGAGCTCGGTTTTGTCGGCGTCACGCTGGTGGTCGTTCTGTTTGGACTGCTCATCCAGCGGGCGTTTGCCATCGGTCGCCAGGCAGTCACGCTTGACCGCCTTTATCCGGCGCTGGTGGCGCAGGGCATCGGCATCTGGATCGGTGTGCAGGGGTTTATCAACATGGGCGTGAATATGGGCGTGCTGCCGACCAAAGGTCTGACGCTGCCGCTGATGAGCTTCGGCGGATCGGGCATCCTGATCAATTGCGTCGCGCTGGCGATCGTCCTGCGCGTCGATTGGGAAAACCGGCAATTAATGCGGGGCGCCAAATTATGAGGCCAGCAACATTGACGCTTCTGGTCATGGCTGGCGGTACCGGCGGCCATGTGTTTCCCGGTCTGGCGGTGGCCGATCTTCTGCATGCGCGCGGCTGGAACGTCATCTGGATGGGGAATCCGGACAGTTTCGAGGCGCGCACCGTACCGGCGTGCGGTTACGAAATGGCCTGGGTGAAATTCGGCGCATTGCGCGGTAAAGGATTGCTGCGCAAACTGCTGCTACCGTTCAGTCTGCTGTCCGGTTTTTGTCAGGCGCGGCGCGAAATCCGCCGTATCCAGCCGGACGTTGTGCTTGGCATGGGTGGGTATATCAGCTTTCCGGGCGGCATGATGGCCGCGTTATCCGGCCGGCCGCTCGTGATTCATGAACAAAATTCCATTGCCGGGCTGGCCAATCGTGTCCTCGCCGGTGTAGCCAAACGCATCGTCTGCGGCTTTCCGGATGCGTTGCGCAACAGCGTCTGGGCGGGCAATCCGGTGCGCGCCGAAATCGCGCATCTGCCGCCGCCGGCCGAGCGTTTCGCCGATCGTCCGGCCGGGGCGCCAATCCGTTTGTTAGTGCTGGGCGGCAGCCTGGGCGCCGCGGCGCTCAACGATATTGTGCCGCGCGGTTTGGGGCTGATTCCCGAGGCGGAACGCCCGCAGGTCGTGCATCAGGCAGGCGCAAAGCATCTGGCGCAGTTGCAGGCAAATTATGCCGCAGCCGGCGTGCGCGCCGAATGCGTCGATTTTATCGAAGATATGGCCGGCGCCTATGCCTGGGCCGACCTGGTGTTGTGCCGTGCCGGGGCGCTGACCGTCGCCGAACTGGCCGCAGCGGGCGTGGCGAGCATTCTAGTGCCTTATCCATATGCCGTGGATGACCATCAAACGGCCAACGCCCGTTTTCTCACCGCGGCGGGGGGCGCCATCCTGTTGCCGCAGGCCGAGATGACGCCGGAGTCGGTCAGCCTGATCCGCAACTACACGCGCGGACAATTGTTGCAGATGGCCGAGCGCGCGCGCGCGCTGGCCAAACCGGAAGCCGCCGAAACGGTGGCGCAGATTTGCGAAGTGCTGGTCAGACCGGCCAGCGGCGGCGGAGAACAGCATGCGGCATAAGGTTAAACACATTCATTTTGTGGGAATCGGCGGTTCCGGGATGAGCGGTATCGCGGAAGTGCTCGCCAATCTGGGCTTTACCGTCAGCGGTTCTGATCTGGCCGACAGTGCGACGACACGTCGTCTGGCGAGCATCGGTATTCGTATTGCCGTCGGTCATGCCGCTGCGAATATTGCGGGCGCCGATGCCGTGGTCGTATCAACGGCGGTGCATGCGGAAAATCCCGAAATCACGGCGGCCCGTGAGCGGAAAATTCCCGTCGTACCGCGTGCGCAAATGCTCGCTGAGCTGATGCGCCTGAGGCGAGGCATTGCCGTCGCCGGTGCGCACGGCAAAACGACGACGACCAGCCTGGTCGCCTCGATTCTGGGTGAAAGTGGCATGGACCCAACCTTCGTCATCGGCGGCCGGCTCAATGCCGCTGGCGCCAATGCGCGGCTCGGCGCAGGCGAGTTTATCGTCGCCGAAGCCGATGAGTCGGATGCCTCTTTCCTCTATTTATCGCCGGTGATTTCTATTGTCACCAACATCGACGCCGACCATATGGAAACTTATGGGCATGATTTTGGCCGGCTCAAACAGACATTCATCGATTTTCTGCAACGCCTACCGTTTTATGGCGTGGCGGTACTTTGCACTGATGACGCCAACGTGCGCGAAATCATGCCGGCGGTGACGAAGCAGATCGTCAGCTATGGACTCGATTCGGCCGCAAACGTGCGCGCCGAGAACATCGTCACGGATCATGGGCAGATGCGGTTTGACTGTGTGCGTACGAACGGTGGCGTGTCGCGTCTACCAGTCACGCTCAATCTGCCGGGTGTTCACAATGTACTCAATGCGCTGGCGGCGATTGCCGTGGCCAGTGAACTGGGCGCACCCGATGCGGCGATTGTCAGGGCGCTGGCTGAATTCAAGGGCGTCGGCCGGCGCTTCCAGCGCTATGGCGAGGTGGCTTTGCCGGGCGGCGGCGCGTTTACGCTGGTTGATGATTACGGCCATCATCCGGCGGAAATGCGTGCGACGATTGCTGCGGCTCGCGGCGCTTTCCCGGGCCGCCGTCTGCTATTGGCGTTCCAGCCGCACCGTTACTCGCGTATGCGTGACTGTTTTGAGGATTTCGTCAGCGTGCTCTCCAGTGTCGATGCTTTAGTGCTGGGCGAAGTCTATGCCGCGGGCGAGGCGCCGATCGTGGCGGCGGACGGGCGTTCGCTGGCGCGCGCACTGCGCGTGGCAGGAAAAATCGAGCCGGTTTTTGTCGAGGACGTTGCGGCGATGCCGGCGGCAATTATCGATGCGGCGCGTGACGGTGATGTCGTCATGACGATGGGCGCCGGGTCGATTGGCAGCGTACCGGGAAAACTGGCTGCCGGGTTGGTCGGCGAGGCTTCGTAAAGGATGAATGGAATGAGCCTAGAGGTGACATTTTTGGCAAAAGCAAGCGATACAGGCGGTGCGCATGAGTCCGTTCGGTAAGGTTGCCGTGCTGATGGGCGGGCGCTCGGCGGAGCGCGATATTTCGCTCGACAGCGGTTCGCGGGTATTGGCAGCGCTGCAACGGCAAGGCGTCGATGCGCAGGCGTTCGATCCGGCGGAACGGCCGTTGAGTGATCTAGCGGCGTTCGACCGCGCCTTTATTGCGCTGCACGGGCGTTATGGCGAGGATGGCACGATTCAGGGCGCGCTTGAATTGATGGGCGTGCCTTATACCGGCAGCGGTGTGATGGCTTCGGCGGTTGGCATGGATAAATGGCGCACCAAGCTAATCTGGCGCGCAGCCGGTTTGCCGATGCCGAATTTCATCATGCTGGACGAGAACTGCGATTTTGAGGCGGCTGAACGGCATCTGGGGCTGCCGATTTTCGTCAAACCGGCGTGTGAAGGCTCGTCAATCGGCATTACCCGCGTCAGTCGGGTGGGGCAATTGCAGGCTGCTTACCGCGAAGCGGCAAAGCACGATACCTTGGTCATCGCCGAGCAGGCAATTTCGGGCGGCGAGTATACGGTGGCCGTTCTGGGCGACGAGGCGCTGCCTGTCGTCCGTATTGTTCCGGCAACCGAGTTTTACGACTACGAGGCCAAGTATCTTCGCAACGATACCCAATATTTATGCCCGTGCGGTTTGCCGGAGGCGCGTGAGCGGGAAATGCGCGCGCAGGCTCTGGAAGCTTTTCGCGTTCTTGGCTGCCGGGGATGGGGACGGGTCGATTTTCTGATGGATGAGCGTGGCGCAGCCTATTTGCTCGAAATCAATACGTCTCCGGGAATGACGGATCATTCCCTTGTGCCAATGGCGGCCCGGGCGGCAGGAATTTCTTACGAGCAGCTTGTCTGGCGTGTGCTGGAACAGGCCGCACTGGGGTGAATGATGTGGAATCGTCCGCGACTGATGATGGCCGTTGCTGATCTGCTTTTTGTGATCGGCGCGGCTGCATTGCTGGTTGCCGCGGTGATTTGGGGGATGCATCTACCGTTTTTTCCGCTGCGCGAGGTCGTCTTCCAGCGCGAACTTCAGCATGTGCGGATGGACGATGTTGAACAGATTTTGACGGAACGCTTGCATGGAAATTTTTTCAGTATCGATCTTGATCGTTTGCAGCAGACAATTGAAGAGTTGCCTTGGGTGCGTCACGCGCAAGTGCGCCGGCAGTGGCCGGGACGCATTGAGGTGGATGTCGAGGAGCACCTGCCGGCCGCCCTATGGGGGACTTCCGGCGGACAGCTTGTCAATTCATATGGCGAACTGTTTTTTGCTGATGTTACGGATATGCCGCAGCGTTTGCCGGTACTGACCGGGCCGATCGAGATGGCGCAGGAAATGCTCGACTATTTCCGCCAGGCGGAAACCTTGCTGGCATCGGTCAAACGCTGGCCGAAGGCACTCGATGTTTCGCCGCGTTTGGCACTGCGCATGACGCTCGATGATGGCATGGTTGTCGAACTGGGACGGCAGCAGGAGAAAGCACCGATCAAGCAACGGATCGAGCGTTTCGTCGAGCATTATCCGAGCGTGCTGACGGCGGCCGGGCAGCCGCCGGCGGCTGTCGATATGCGTTATCCGAACGGGTTTGCGCTGCGTGTCGGCGCGGTGGCGGCTACTGAAAGTAAAGGAAGACCATGAGTAGGGAAAATAAGGAATTCATTGTCGGTCTTGATATCGGCACGACCAAAGTCGTCGCACTGGTTGCCGAAATTACTCCGGAAGGCGGCCTCAATATCATTGGCATGGGGTCGCAGGATTCGCGCGGCCTACGCAAGGGGGTTGTCGTCAATATTGAAGAAACGGTCGCGACGATTTCGCGCGTCATGCAGGAAGTCGAGCTGATGGCTGACTGCAGGATCAAGGACGTGTATACCGGGATTGCGGGTAGCCATATCCGCAGCTTCAATTCAAACGGTATGGTGGCGATCAAGGACAAGGAGGTGACGCCGGCCGACATCGAGCGCGTCATCGAAACTGCGCGCGCCATGCCGATTCCCGCCGATCAGGAAATTCTGCATATCCTGACGCAGGAATTCATCATCGATGATCAGGATGGCATCCGCGAGCCGATCGGCATGAGCGGCTTTCGTCTCGAAGTGAAGGTGCATATTGTCACGGGCGCCGTTTCGGCGGCGCAGAACATCGTTAAATGCGTGCGCCGTTGCGGTCTGGAGGTTTGTGATCTGGTTTTGCAGCCGCTGGCGTCGAGCTATGCCGTGTTGTCGGAAGATGAGAAGGACCTTGGCGTCTGCCTCGTCGACATTGGTGGCGGGACGACCGATCTTGCCGTGTGGACGCAGGGGGCGATCCGCCATACGGCCGTGATCCCGATCGCGGGCGATCAGGTGACCAACGATATTGCTATGGCGCTGCGCACGCCGACGCGTGAGGCGGAGGACATTAAGCGCAAGTTTGGCTGTGCACTGTCCGATCTGGCCGATCCGGAAGATGCGCTTGATGTGGCCGGTGTCGACGATCGTCCGTCGCGGCGGCTGTCGCGGCGCGCGCTAGCCGATGTGATTCAACCGCGCGTCGAGGAATTGTATGAATTGATTCAGGCCGAATTGCGCCGTGCCGGCTTTGAAGAAGTGCTCTCGTCCGGCATCGTACTGACCGGCGGCGCGTCAATCATGCCGGGCATGATCGAGCTGGGTGAAGAGGTCTTTCACATGCCGGTACGGCTGGGCATCCCAAAGTATTACGGCGCACTGGCCGATGTCGTCCAGAACCCGCGTTTTGCCACGGCCTGCGGCTTGCTCATGGAGGCGCAGGCGCAGCGCAAGCGTGGATTGAAGGTGCGCGAGACCAGCAATGCCCGGCAGGTTTTGGGGCGGATGCGTTCGTGGTTTGAAAAGAATTTTTGAGGAAATGCTGAGACGTCGTTGTTTGTGCGTATTTATTAATGTTTTTTTGCGAAGGAGAAACGCTATGGCCATGTTTGAAATCATCGACAAAGAAGAAAACGCGAGCGATACGGAAACCATTATCAAGGTTGTCGGTGTCGGTGGAGCAGGCGGCAACGCCGTCGATCATATGATCCGCGAAGGCGTCATGGGGGTCGATTTCGTCGCTGCCAACACGGATGCACAGGCGCTCAAGCGCTCTGTCGCACATCGCAAAATTCGTCTCGGCAAATCCGGCCTGGGAGCAGGTGCCAAACCGGAAGTCGGCCGTAATGCGGCGCTGGAGGAACGCGAGCAGATTGCCGAGACGCTGCGAGGCGCCAATATGGTTTTCATTACCGCCGGCATGGGCGGCGGCACCGGCACGGGCGCCGCGCCGATCATCGCCGAGGTTGCGCGTGAAATGGGGATCCTGACGGTCGCCGTCGTGACCAAGCCGTTTGCCTTTGAAGGCAAGCGCGCCAAAGTGGCTGAGGCCGGCCTGGTCGAGTTGCAGAAAAACGTTGATTCGCTGATCGTGATCCTCAACGACAAGTTGATGGATGTGCTCGGTGATGATGTTTCGATGGAAGATGCATTCAAGGCTGCCGACAACGTACTGCGCAATGCGGTCGGCGGTATCGCCGAGATCATCAATTATCCTGGCCTCGTCAATGTCGACTTTGAAGACGTGCGCACGGTCATGAGCGAGATGGGAATGGCGATGATGGGGTCGGCCAGTGCTGCTGGCGTTGATCGCGCCCGAATTGCCGCCGAACAGGCCGTTGCTTCGCCGTTGCTCGAAGGTGTTAATCTTTCGGGTGCCAAGGGCGTGCTGGTCAATATTACGGCGACCCGCGGCCTGAAGATGAAGGAAGTCAACGAAGTAATGAGCACGGTGCGTGAATTTGCCGCCGAAGACGCGCATATTATTTTCGGCGCGGTTTACGATGAGTCGATGGCCGATGAAATTCGCGTCACCGTTGTGGCGACGGGCCTGGGGCAAGCGCAAGTGCGCCGTCAGGGATTTACCGTCATCGATACGCCGGTGGCGCAGGCGACCGGAACGAATGATGCCTATGCCATGCATGCCGACGCGATTGACTATGCTGCGCTCGATGGCATCCCAGCCGTGTTCCGCAACAATATGCGCAGTGGTCGCAGTAGTGCAACAACCGTCGAAGCGATGGTCAATAATGGTATGGATCGCTACGATATTCCGGCCTTTCTGCGCAAACAGGCCGACTGACTGGAGCGTCGGGCAGACGATGCAGTTCATGAGCGGTGCCGGGGTTGGGGTTGTTTAGGGTTGAGGCCAGCGTGCGCTCACCCGGCTCCGGTGATCCGCCTATGTTCTGGATGTATAGCATTTTTTCTCCTTCAGGGAGGCATCGGCGGGCGTGTTAGAATCGCGCCCGTTCCTCCCTTTTTCTTTTTTCCAACGTTTTCGTTTTTGCGCACATGCTCAGGCAACGCACCCTCAGGTCACTGGTCAGCGCCTCCGGCGTCGGCCTGCATTCGGGCGTCAAGGTCAATATAACGCTGCGTCCGGCCGCTCCGGATACGGGCATCATTTTTCGTCGCATCGATCTCGATCCGGTCGTCGACCTGCCAGCGTGCGCCGAGCTGGTGCACGACACGCGCTTGTGTTCATGCGTTGAGATAGGCGGTGCCAAAGTCGGGACGGTGGAGCACCTGATGTCAGCGCTGGCGGGGCTGGGGATCGATAATGCCTTTGTCGATCTCGATGCAGCGGAAATCCCGATTTTTGATGGCTCGGCTTCGCCTTTCGTTTTTCTGATCCAGTCGGTAGGGATTGAGGAGCAGCCTGCCGCCAAGAAATTTATTCGTGTGCGGCGACCCGTCGCGGTACGCGAGACTGATCAGTCCGGCGAGAAATGGGCGCGTTTTGAACCTTACGACGGCTTCCGGCTGGATTTTTCCATCGCGTTCAACCATCCCGCTATTGACCGAACCGGGCAGTCGGTACACTTTGATTTTGCAGAGCAGTCCTATGCCCGCGAAATTGCACGCGCCCGCACTTTTGGCTTTACCCAGGAAGTCGAATGGATGCGTGAAAACGGACTGGCGCTTGGCGGCGGTCTCGATAATGCCGTAGTGCTTGATGAATACCGAGTGCTCAATGGCGACGGCCTGCGTTATGCCGATGAATTCGTCAGGCACAAGACGCTTGACGCCATTGGTGACCTGTATCTGCTGGGACACCCCTTGCTTGCCGCATTTACCGCGCATAAATCAGGGCATGCGCTGAATAATAGATTGGCGCGCGAACTGTTGGCGCATCCGGAAGCCTGGGAGTTGGTTTCTTTTGCCGATCAGGCCAACGTGCCGCCCACCCTGCTGCGCTGGCTTGCGCCGCCCGTAGCGACGATCTAAACGGCGGTTGTAATGTGGCTTTTGCGGCTGTTGGCGATTCTAACCTTGATTGGCGTTGCCGGCGGTGTCGGTGCGTATTTTTTGAGCGGCAACCGTAAATATCTGCGTTTTGCCTTTCAGCTCGCGCGTTACGCAATCGGTGTCGCCTTGGCTATTTTCGGCCTGCTGATTCTCGAACGCTTCGCCGTGATTGCGCTGTAGCCCCCATTTAATGCTTCAGCATGCAGCGCGCCAGCAAGTGGGATAGCGAATACTGTAACGCGCTGTTTTCTGGCAGGCGCTCGCGCAATTGCGCCAAGACCCTATAGGTATTGGCACTCAGCGGTTTTTGCCGTGGGGGCGGCCGCTCAGATGAGGTTTTAGAAACTTGTACTTTGATCCGAACCTCGTTACACTCAAACCCTCTTTGGCAGAACCCCTCGGCGAGCCTAGGCGCAATCTGCCGCAGCTTGGCCGCAATCGTTCCACTGTGGGCATGGATGACGACGATTTTATCCGATGCCACGTTTTTATAATTGGCCAGCATGCTGGCCTGCTGTAGGTAGGTTGGCGCGATTTCCTGATAGGCGTGCCTGAGCCGAATGAGCAGATGCGCATGCGCCATGAGTTTGCCGGCACCGTCTGCTGCTTCGAGGTAATGTTTCAGGGAATCGGTAGTGTCGGGCATTGTTTGAAAGGTATGAATTGGGCGTCGCCAAATTTGAGGAAAAGACAGCGTGCATATTATTCTTGTCCCTGACCGACTGGCAACTGCCAGGACGCTGACCTTGACGCCACAAAAGGTTTTTTTTGTGGCTGTTTTATTGATTTTTCTGATCTGCTCGGCTGCCGCTCTGCTTGCTTGGGTGGGCGGGCATTTTAATCTGTTATCGTTTGTCGGCGGCGAGGGCGAATCCGCGCAGCAAAGGCATGATTTCAAGGCCGAGGAATATCTGCGCGACAATATCAAGACGATGGCCGCCAAAATGGGCGAGATGCAGGCGGAGCTTGTGCGGCTGGATCTTCTTGGTGAGCGTATTTCTAAACAGACAGGTATTCCGCTGCCGAGAAATGAGACGCTGACCAAGCCGTCGCAAAGCGCGCCCAAACCAGAAAAAAAAACGGATGATGGGACAGGTGGGCCGCTGGTCGGTGTACATCGGCAGCCAACGCTCACCGGATTGCAGATTGAACTGGATCGCTTGGCGACGGCGCTCGCGGAGCGTCTCGAAAGCCTGACGGCGCTGGAGTCGCAGCTCATGGAGCGACGGGTTAAAACAACGCTGTTGCCGACGTTGCAACCCATCAGTAACGCGCGTATCGGTTCGCCTTTCGGCCTGCGTACCGATCCTATTCTCGGTGTCAGTGCCATGCACGAAGGCATGGATTTTTCTGCACCATCGGGGACACGCGTCGTCGCGGCGGCAGGCGGTGTGGTGACGATGGCCGAGCGTCATTCGGCTTACGGTAATCTGGTTGAAATTGATCATGGCAATGACTTTTCTTCGCGCTATGCGCATTTGTCACAAATCGATGTGGTGGTCGGCCAGATTGTCAAGCGTGGGCAGGCGATTGCCCTGAGCGGTAATACCGGGCGCTCGACCGGGCCGCATTTGCATTTTGAAGTACGCTATCGCGGCGTTGCCCAGGATCCGGCGCGCTTTTTGAAAATGGGCGGAGATACGCAACTGGCGCAGCATCTGGATAAGCTGGATCTACTTAAACCGAATGCGGAAGCAGATGAAAAACGCTTGGGCAAGTCTGCCAGGGGCAAAAAGAAAACAAACGGGGTCAAGCCTTCCGCACGGACAGAGAACGACGGCGAAACGCGTATTCATCAACGCTTCGAAAATAAGTCGTAACCTTGCCGCAGTCAGCCTGCATACCGATGTTTGCATAAGGTTCCAGGTATGGCTGCGTTGCACGGCATGCTAGAATCGCAATTTTCCGTCTACCAAAAAAACTCCGATGATTTCCGGCATACTCAAAAAGATTTTCGGCAGCCGTAATGACCGGCTGATCCGGCAATACATGGCGGTCGTTCGCCAGATCAATGCACTGGAAGCTGGTCTTGCCGCGCTTTCCGATGAAGCATTGCGTGCGAAGACGGATGAGTTCAAGAACCGGCTTGCCAACGGCGAAACGCTTGATGCCCTGTTGCCGGAGGCGTTTGCCGTCGTCCGCGAGGCCGGGAAGCGCGCGCTGGGCATGCGTCACTTCGATGTGCAGCTGATCGGCGGCATGGTGCTTCACCATGGAAAAATTGCCGAAATGCGTACTGGCGAAGGCAAAACGCTGGTATCCACGCTGCCGGCCTATCTCAATGCGTTGACCGGGCAAGGCGTGCATATCGTTACCGTCAATGACTATCTGGCGCAACGCGACGCCGAGTGGATGGGCGAGCTGCACCGTTTCCTGGGGCTGACCGTAGGCGTCAATCTGTCGCAGATGTCGCATGCCGACAAGCAAGCAGCGTTCGCCTGTGACATTACCTACGGCACCAATAACGAATTCGGCTTTGATTATTTGCGCGACAACATGGTTTATAGCGCCGACGAGCGCGTGCAGCGCAAACTTGCCTACGCCATCGTCGACGAGGTGGATTCGATCCTGATTGACGAAGCGCGTACGCCGCTGATCATTTCCGGGCAAGCCGAGGATCATACCGATCTCTATGTACGCATGAATCAGGTTGCTCCTTTGCTGGTTCGTGCACAGGAAGAGGATGGTCCCGGCGACTACTGGGTCGACGAAAAGGCGCATCAGATCCTGATCAGCGAAGCCGGCTATGAACATGCCGAGCAGATACTGACGGAAGCAGGGCTGCTGGCGCAGGGCAGCAGTCTTTACGATGCCGGCAATATCCTGCTGATGCACCATTTATATGCGGCGTTGCGCGCCCATAACCTCTTTTTGCGCGACCAGCACTATGTTGTTCAGAATGGCGAGGTCGTCATCGTTGATGAATTCACGGGACGCCTGATGGCCGGCCGCCGCTGGTCGGAAGGATTGCATCAGGCGGTCGAAGCCAAGGAAGGCGTGGCGATCCAGAACGAAAACCAGACGCTGGCTTCGATTACCTTCCAGAACTATTTCCGCATGTACAGCAAGCTTGCCGGCATGACTGGTACGGCCGATACGGAAGCCTACGAGTTCCAGCAAATCTATGGTTTGGAAACCGTCGTTATCCCAACCAACCTGCCGATGATCCGCCAGGACCGCAATGACCAGATCTATCGCACGGCGGAAGAGAAACACGCCGCGATTATCGCTGACATCCGCGACTGCCAACAACGCGGCCAGCCGGTGCTGGTAGGGACAACATCCATCGAAAATTCAGAAATTCTGTCGCACCTGCTCGACAAGGAAAAACTGTCGCACCAGGTGCTCAATGCCAAGCAGCATGCGCACGAAGCCGAAATCGTCGCTCAGGCGGGCAGCCCCGGCATGATTACCATCGCCACCAATATGGCCGGACGGGGAACGGATATCGTGCTGGGCGGTAATCCCAGCAAACGGATCGCCGTCGTCAATGCCGATGAATCGCTCAACGAAGCAAACAAAAAGGCGCGCATTGACGAAATCCGCGCCGACTGGAAAAAACTCCATGAACAGGTGGTTGCCGCCGGCGGTCTGCATATCATCGGTTCCGAACGGCACGAATCGCGCCGCATCGACAACCAGCTGCGCGGCCGCTCCGGTCGCCAGGGCGACCCCGGCTCTTCGCGCTTTTATCTTTCCCTTGAAGATCCGCTGCTACGCATTTTTGCCGGCGATCGGCTGAAAGCGATCATGGAACGCCTGAAAATGCCGGAGGGAGAACCGATTGAGCACCCGATGGTCTCGCGTTCGCTAGAATCCGCGCAGCGCAAAGTTGAAGGGCGGAATTTCGATATCCGCAAGCAACTCCTGGAATATGATGATGTCGCCAATGACCAGCGCAAGGTCATCTATGCACAGCGCAATGAATTGCTCGAAAGCGACGATATTTCCGAAACGGTGACTTCCATGCGTCACGGCGTCTTGCAGGATACTTTCCATCGCTATGTGCCGGTCGACAGCGTCGAAGAACAGTGGGAACTGCCGGCGTTGGAAAAAGAACTCGAATCGACGCTGCAATTGCGCGCGCCGATCAACGAATGGTTCAAAAACGAACCGACGTTATCCAGCGACACGATGCTCGAACGCATCATCGAGCAGGCCGATACGGAATACCAGGCCAAGGTGGCGCTTGCCGGCGCCGAGTATTTCCACCCATTTGAACGCAGTGTCATGCTTCAGATTCTTGACACACAGTGGCGCGAACATCTGGCGGCGCTTGACCATTTGCGCCAAGGGATTCATCTGCGCGGCTATGCGCAGAAAAATCCTAAGCAGGAATACAAACGTGAAGCCTTTGAACTGTTTGAGCGCTTGCTGGATGCCGTTCGCTTTGAAGTGACGCGAATTTTGATGACGGTGCAGGTGCGTGCCGAAAACGCTGAGGAAGCCGCGCCGGCGCCGGCCGAAGTGCACAATGTCCAGTACCATCATGCTGATTACGATGAAGCGCTCGGTGTTGCTGCGACGGCTGCCGAGGAAACACCGTTGCCGACGCAGCAAGCCGCAGCGAAGGTCGGTCGGAATGACCCGTGTCCGTGCGGCTCCGGTAAAAAATACAAGCAGTGTCACGGTAAGCTGAACTGACGGCCAGAACGCGCGTAGAAGACGATGCGGGCAGCATTTCCGTCTTTGGATCGTCTTTTGTCCTTTTATGAGAGCGCTCCCTTGAGCGCTCTATCTTCTTTAGTATTTCGCTTGTCTCACAGTTCTTTGTCCGCAGTTTTTCTACAGGATGACCGCCATGACCGTTAACTACACAACCCCCGCAGCCGAACAACTTTACCCCGTTGCAGGTGTCCGCCTGGGGACGGCTGAGGCCGGCATCCGTAAAGCCGATCGCCAGGATTTGACCCTAATTGCACTGGATACTGGTTGCAGGGTCAGCGGTGTGTTCACTCAAAACCGGTTCTGCGCCGCACCGGTGCATCTGTGTCGCAAACATTTGTCCGGCAGTGAGGAAATTCGTGCGCTGGTCATCAATACCGGCATTGCCAATGCCGGCACGGGTGAGCAGGGAATGCAGACAGCACGGGCAACGTGTGAAGCAGTCGCACGTTTGCTGAATGTTAACGCCTCTCAGGTGTTGCCGTTTTCGACAGGCGTGATTCTTGAACCGCTGCCTGTAGAGCGGCTGGTCGCCGGCCTGCCGCGCTGTCAGGCCGAGCTGGCAGACGATCATTGGTTTGAAGCGGCTCACGCGATCATGACAACCGATACCGTCGCCAAGGCCGCTTCACGGCAGGTGATGATTAACGGCAAGACGGTCACGGTGACGGGCATGAGCAAAGGCGCAGGCATGATCCGGCCCAATATGGCGACGATGCTCGGCTTTGTTGCCACTGATGCCGGCATTGCGCAGCCACTGCTGAATGCACTGGTTAAAGAAGCAGCCGACGAATCCTTCAATTGCATCACCATCGACGGCGACACTTCAACCAACGACTCGTTCATCCTCATTGCCAGCGGCCGGTCGGGCGTAGATTTTACGGCAGCGGATGCCGCCGGCTATGCGGAACTGCGTGCCGCGGTCATCGGCGTTGCCTGTGAATTGGCGCAGGCTATCATTCGTGATGGTGAGGGCGCGACCAAATTCATTACCGTTGCTGTCGAAAATGGCCGCGACTGCGAGGAATGCAAAACGGTTGGCTACGCCGTGGCCCATTCGCCGCTGGTCAAAACGGCGTTTTTTGCCTCCGATCCGAATCTTGGCCGTATTCTTGCTGCAATTGGTTATGCTGAAATCGACAGCCTGGATGTCGATAAAGTACGCGTCTGGCTCGCTAGCATGGGCGAGGAAACGCTGGTTGCTGAAAGGGGCGGCCGCGCTGCATCCTACCGCGAAGAAGACGGCGCCCGCATCATGCAGTCGGCGGAAATTACCGTGCGTATCGACCTTGGCCGTGGCCAGGCAAGCGGTGTGGTGTATACCAGTGACCTTTCATACGAATACGTCAAGATCAATGCCGATTATCGGAGCTGACCGGAAATCACTTTTCAGATGTCCCGATAGATTCCGCAAAGTAAAGCCCACACGGGTTTTCTGTTCTAAAGCATACTCGAACATTGCTTGAGACTTTATTCAAGATCGTATCGGCTATCCATTATTCCGGCCAGTAATTTTTGTGATGCCTGCGCTGCGGTGGGTAGCGATACTTAAACGTCAAGTTTTGCAACGGCTGTTTTAATAGTTGGAGAATTAAAGAAAACCTCGTGAAGCGATGAACGATGTTTTTTTATCGCTGTTGGTTACTTTTTTTAGTTGTTGTCGGTGGTTGCTGTTACGGGAAGGTACGGCGTAGAGCCGTGCCTATGCGGCCTATGAGTCTTCCTGCGGAGTTTGCAAATCTTTGGGCAGGATGAAGGTGATGCCTTCTTCCGCCCCATCGATCTGACTGACCGGAGCGGCATTGTCATGCGTAAGCGCGTCGACGACCTCTTTGACCAAAACTTCCGGCGCCGATGCCCCGGCTGTGACGCCGATGTTTGCCGCGCCCTCGAGCCAGACTGGGTTGATTTGGCTGGCGTCATCGATCAGATAAGCGTGCGTGCCCCGTGTTTCGGCGACTTCGCGCAGGCGGTTTGAGTTCGAGCTGTTTTTCGATCCGACGACGAGCACGATGTCGGTTGTGCCGGCCAGCGTCTTGACGGCATCCTGCCGGTTTTGTGTTGCGTAGCAGATGTCGTCTTTCCGGGGGCCGGTAATATTGGGGAAGCGCTGCTTCAGCGCCGTGATGACCTGTGCGGCATCGTCGACCGAGAGGGTTGTTTGGGTCACATACGCCAGCCTGTCCGGGGCACGGATACGCAGCGAGGCAACGTCGGCTGCGGTTTCGACGAGATAAATGCCTTGCGGACTTTGCCCCATCGTGCCTTCGACTTCCGGATGGCCCTTGTGGCCAATCATGACGATTTCGCGCCCTTCTTGACGCATGCGGGTCACCTCGGCGTGTACCTTGGTGACGAGCGGGCAGGTGGCGTCAAAGACGCGGAGGTTACGCCGCCTGGCTTCTTCGCGCACGGCCAAAGAGACGCCGTGGGCGCTGAAAATAACGGTTTCTCCCGGCGGGACTTCGCTCAGCTCCTCGACGAAAATGGCGCCTTTGGCGCGCAGGCCGTCACAGACAAAGCGGTTATGCACGACTTCATGCCGGACGTAGATCGGCGCGCCGAATTTTTCCAATGCCCGTTCGACGATGGCGATTGCCCGCTCGACGCCGGCACAAAAGCCGCGCGGGTTGGCGAGGATGATCTGCATGTGTGGCGGCGTGTCAGGAATCGGTATCGGAGTCGACACGGCGATCGTTTTCCGGTTTTCCAAACAACTGGTCCCAGATAAGCAGCGCAGCGCCCAGTGTAATCGCCGAATCAGCGAGATTGAAAGCGGGCCAGTAATAGCCGGCAGCATGCCACTGAATGAAATCGACGACGGCGCCAAAGCGGACGCGGTCGATGACATTGCCCAGCGCCCCGCCCAATACAAGCGTGAGCGCCAAGGCCAGGCGGTATTCGCCGGCGTGCCGGCGGAGCAGCACAATGATCCAGGCGGATACCGCCAGTGAAAGAAAAGTGAAGAACCAGCGCTGCCAGCCGCCCGCACTGGAAAGAAAGCTGAACGCTGCGCCCGGATTGAACGTCAGTACCCAGTTCCAGAACGGCGCAAAATAACGCGTTTCACCGATGCGTAGTACGTCGAGCACTACCCATTTGCTGGCCTGATCGAACAAAATAATCAGTCCAGCCAGGCCAAGCCAGGCTGACCAGCTGCAGCCGGTATTCCTCCGGCGCTGCGCCATAGATTGCTTATGCGCAGGCACGGGGCTCGCCGTCACCGTATAGATTGCTGACGCAGCGCCCGCAGATTTCCGGATGTGTCGGGTCGGCGCCGACATCCTCGCGTACATGCCAGCAGCGCTCGCATTTTGCATAGGCGAGTGGCGCGCAGAGGATTTTCTCCTCGGCGTCGCGCACCAGCGTCGTCTTCGAGCAGATGAGGACGAAGCGCAGGTCATCGCCCAGCGAAGCGAGAAGATCGTATTTGTCGCCGTCGGCGTGCACGATGACCTCGGCTTGCAGCGACGATCCGATTTTGCCGGCGATACGCAGGTCTTCAAGCGCTTTGGTCACCTCGGCGCGATAGGCGCGGAGCTTGCTCCATTTATCGAGCAATGCAGCCTCGTCGTCGATAGCCGGCAGCGCCTGCCAGGTGTGCAGCATGACCGAATCCTCGGCATTGCCGCTTATGATTCGCCAGACTTCTTCGGCGGTGAAGGAAAGGATGGGCGCCATCAGTTTGACGAAGCTGTGTGTGATGTGCCACAGCGCGCTTTGCGCCGAACGGCGCGCACTGGAATCTGCCGCGGCGGTATAGAGGCGATCCTTGAGGATGTCGAGGTAAAAACCGCCCAGGTCTTCCGAGCAGAAGGTTTGCAGCGCCTGGACGACGCGGTGGAATTCGTACTTGCCGTAGTCCTCTGCGCATTGCGCTTGTAGGCGGCGTGTCATGGCCAGTGCGTAGCGGTCGATTTCCAGCCATTCGGCTGGCGGCAGCATGTGCGTGTCGGCATCGAAGTCGGAGGTATTCGCCAGCAGAAAACGCAGGGTGTTGCGGATGCGGCGATAGGCTTCGACGACGCGCTTGAGAATTTCATCCGAAATCGACAGTTCGCCCGAGTAGTCGGTAGCGGCGGTCCATAGCCGCAGGATTTCGGCGCCAAGGGTATCGGAAACCTTTTGTGGCGCAATGACGTTGCCCATGGACTTGGACATTTTGCGCCCCTTACCGTCGACGACGAAACCGTGCGTCAGCAGTGACTGATAGGGCGCGCACCCGTCGATGGCGCAGCCGGTCAGCAGCGAACTCTGGAACCAGCCGCGATGCTGGTCGGAACCTTCGAGGTACATATCGGCCGGATATTTGCAATCGCTCTCGTGTGAGCCGCGCATGACGGAAAGGTGCGTTGTGCCCGAGTCGAACCAGACATCGAGCGTATCTTTCATCTTGCGGTACTGATCGGCTTCGTCGCCGAGCAGTTCTTTGGCATCCAGCGAAAACCAGGCTTCGATGCCCGATTGTTCGACGCGTTGAGCGACCTGTTCGATCAGCTCTGGCGTGCGCGGGTGCAATGCACCGGTTTCCTTGTGCAAGAAGAAAGGGATCGGCACGCCCCAATTACGCTGGCGCGAGACGCACCAGTCCGGGCGGGTCTGGATCATGGCTTCCAGACGGGCGCGTCCCCAGGCAGGGAAAAACTGCGTTGCATCGACGGCGCGCTCGGCAATCGTGCGCAGCGAAGGTTCGCCTGCGTGTGCGCAATGTTCCATGCTGATGAACCATTGCGTTGTGGCGCGGAAGATGATCGGCGTTTTGTGCCGCCAGCAATGCGGGTAGCTGTGCTGGATTTTTTCGCTGTGCAGCAGGCGGCCGCGTGCCTGGAGTTCTTGCAGGACGAGCGGGTTGGCTTCCCAGACGGTCTTGCCGACCAGCGGTGCGACCGAAAGCGGGAGCGTGCTGGGCAGAAAGCAGCCATCGTCGCCGACCGGATTGTCTACGGGTAGACCGTAAACCTTGCCGATCAGGTAGTCGTCGGCGCCATGCGCCGGTGCGGTATGAACAAAGCCGGTACCCGCATCGTTCGTCACATGCGTGCCGCAGATGATGGGTACGTGACGCGCGTAGAACGGGTGCTGGAAGCGGATGTTCTCCAGCGCCTTGCCGGAGGCCGAGGCGAGCGTTTTACCGGTCAGGGCATAGCGTTGCAGGCAGCTTTCGGCCAGTTCGCGGACAAGGATCAGGGCGCCTTTCGGCGTTTCGATAAGGTCGTAAACGAAATCCGGATGGGCGCTGATCGCAACGTTGGCGGGCAGCGTCCAGGGCGTTGTCGTCCAGATGACGGCGAAAGTCGATGTGGGCAGCGTGTCGAGGCCAAACGCTGCGGCCAGCTTGCCGGCATCGTCTGCGGCAACCTCAAAGGCGACATCAATGGCGTCCGACGTTTTATCTTCGTAATCGACCTCGGCCTCGGCCAGCGCCGAGGCGCAATCCAGACACCAGTTGACCGGCTTCAGTCCTTGATAGAGATAGCCTTTCTCCAGGATTTTGCCGAGCGCGCGGATTTCGTCCGCTTCGGTTTTGAAGGCCAGCGTCAGGTAAGGGTTGTCCCAATCGCCCAATACGCCCAGGCGGATGAAGTCCTGCTTCTGACGCGCCACCTGTTCGTTGGCGAAGGCGCGGCACAGCGCGCGCACTTTGTCGGCGGGAATGTGTTTGCCGTGCAGTTTTTCGATCTGGTGCTCGATTGGCAGGCCGTGGCAGTCCCAGCCGGGAACGTAAGGGGCATCGAATCCGGCCAGCGTTTTCGAGCGAATGATGATGTCCTTGAGAATCTTGTTGACGGCGTGACCGATATGGATGTCGCCGTTGGCGTAGGGCGGGCCGTCGTGGAGTACGAAACGCGGGCGGCCTTTCGCCTGTTGGCGGATCTTCTGGTAAAGCTTTTTCTCCTGCCATTCCTTAACCCATTGCGGCTCGCGTTTGGCGAGGTCGCCGCGCATCGGGAAGGTTGTATCGGTCAGGTTCAGGGTGTGCTTGTAATCGGACATGGTGGTCACTCAGTGCGAAAAATAGTGTTTTGCAGAAACGATATCCTGGGCAATCTGCTGCCGAAGCGCATCAAGGCTGGCAAATACCTGCTCATCGCGCAGCTTGTGCAGAAAGCGGACGCAAATGTGGGCGCCGTAAAGGTCGCCGGAAAAATCGAACAGATGGACTTCAAGTGTCGGCGCCATTTCGCCGCCAAGGCTTGGGCGCAGGCCAAGGTTGGCGACGCCCGTACGGCGGCCTGCCGGCAGACCGTCCACTTCGACGGCGAAGACGCCGCTCAGTGGCGGTTTGTGGTGCTTGACACGGATGTTGGCCGTCGGTACGCCCAGTCGCCGGCCCAATTGCCGCCCAGGCACGATGCGGCCGCTGATCGCATAGGGTTGGCCGAGAAGCTGGGCGGCAGCTTCCATATCACCGGCCCCCAGTGCCTGGCGTACCAGCGAACTGGAAACCCGTTCCCCGGCACAGGCCACGCCGGAAAGCGTTTCGACCGTAAAGCCATGCTGTTGGCCCAGGCGCTGGAGTAGCGCGATGTCTCCGGTGCGTTGCGCGCCAAAGCGGAAGTCGTCGCCAACGACGAGATGCGCGACACGTAGCCTATCGACCAGAATATCTTTGACGAAATTTTCAGCCGGACAAGCGGCCAGCGCGGCGCCGAAACGGCAGACATACGCGCGTTCGATGCCTTGGCCGGCGATGCGTTCCAGTTTTTCGCGCAGCGTGGATAAACGAGTCGGCGCGGTGTGCGGCGCAAGAAATTCACGCGGATGTGGCTCGAAGGTCAACACCGCCGGACTCAGCGAGCGGGCGTTTGCGGCGGCTTTGATCCGGCCAAGCAGTGCCTGATGCCCCAGGTGGACGCCGTCGAAATTGCCGATGCCCAGCGCCGTGGGCGCTGGAGATCGTCGAACAAAGTCACGGGAGCCGCAAAAGCCACGAAAAACGAGCATGGCAGGTCGCAAAAATCAGGAAAGTCAGGAAGGCCCAGGGGGCTGGAAAAATGGTGAATTGTAATGGATTTACAGGCGTTCAGGCTGGCTTTTCCAGCCGTTTCTGGTACCAGTCGATGAACTTGTCTGGCGGCAATCCGGGCGCGAATAGAAAACCTTGCAGGTGGTCGCATCCCATCTCCGCGAGAATCTGCGCCGATTCGCACGTTTCGACGCCTTCGGCGATGACGCGCAGGCCCAACCGGTGCGATAGGCCGATGATCGATGCCGTGATTTCACGGTCGCGCTGCGACGTGGCGATGTTGCGGACAAAGCTCTTGTCGATTTTGACTTCATGCACTGGCAGATTTTTCAGGTTGGACATGCCCGAAAAACCCGTGCCGAAATCGTCGATTGACAGCTGCGTGCCAAGCTGACGGAACCGTTCCAGCACATCGGCGACATGCTCGGTGTATTGAACCATGCTGGTCTCGGTGATTTCCAGCAGCACCATCGACGGATCGATATGCCAGGTTGCCAGCGCCTGCCCGAACAGATCAGGCATTTCCAGGTCGAGCAGATCGTTGGCCGAGAGGTTGACCGACAGGCGCAAGGCAATGTGGTGCGCCGCCAGTTCTTTACAAATATGGCCAAGGCGCTGGAAAAGCCAGCGGTTGAAAAGCTGGCGCAGACCGAGTCGGACAATGGTGGCGAGCAGCTCAGGCGGAGAAACCCATTGGCTGCTTTCACGCTGCCAACGCAATAGGCATTCGGCGCCGATGCAGGCGCCACCGACGGCTTCGACCTGTGGTTGCAGGTAAAGCTGAAGTCCGCTTTCCGACTGGAAAGCCTGACGGATTTCCTGGTCAAACGATTTCAGGCGGTCGTCCAGCTTTTCCATATCCGCATGGTAGAGCGCCTGGCCTTCTTCGTTGTTTCTGGCGTGTATCGAGGCGATTCGCGCCGATTGCACGAGGTACAGGGCATCCTTGCCGTCTTCGGGATACATGGCGCCGCCGCAGGTCGCCGCCAGCCGCAAGGCTATGCTGTCGATGTTTAGCAGATAGGCGTCAAACATCCGATGCAGCTTAATCATGGCCATCGTCAGGGTAGCGCTGCTGCGCAGGTCGGGTAGAACCAGCAGCCATTCGCGTGGCGTGATGAGGTAGAGCAGATCCTGCGGGCGTTTGATGTCGCGCAGGCGGCCGGCAATTTCATGCTGAAATCGTTGCAGCGATTCCGGCTGAAGCCGGTAGAACGCCGTATCCGGTTCGAGGGCGAGCACGATGACGCCCAACGAAGCCGTCTGTGACTGGCGCGCCAGTTCCGGGATGTCGAGCAGTGCCGTGGTCAGTTCGGCGGGAAGAAAGTATTCGGCGGAAGCGTCGGTTACGTTTGTGTACATCAGGAAAGGCGCCGGAAAGCGTTGGAAAGCGTCGGGAAAGCTGAGTGAGGGTATCAGCTCAGGAAAAACTCCGTCGGATCAATGCCGTAAGCATTGAGCGGCAGGGCTTTGATGATACGGTACGGTTCGCCGGTCGGCGTCGACGGTTCATAGATCAGGTCGAGATTGCGCGGGTGCCGTTCGACGGATTTGTTCGGCGCCAGCAGTACCAACAGACGCGGTTTGAGGCGGCGCACCTGATTTTGCTGGATGACGATGGCGACTTCGCCCGAGTTGAGTTCGACGAGTGAGCCGATCGGATACAGTCCGACGCACTGTACGAACTGATCGACGATGGCCGCACGAAATTGCGTGTCCCGCAGACGGGAAAGCGTTTCCAGCGCTTTCTGGCTCGATACGGCGGGACGAAAAACGCGGCGGCGCGTCATTGCGCAATATGTATCGATCAGCCCGGCCAGTTCCGCATCCATGCCGATGTTGTCGCCGCTCAGCCCTTTTGGATAACCGCTGCCGTCATAGCGCTCATGGTGTCCTTTGACGGTTTCAATGACTTCCGGAGGAAAATTTCCGCTGTCGCGCAACATTTCGACCGAATACCCGACGTGGGCGCGCAGCTGCTCGCTTTCCACCTCGCTCAACGGCGGCGTTTTGCCGAGGAGGTTGGGCGGGAGGCGGACCTTGCCGATGTCCTGCATCAGCCCGGCTTGGCCGAGCATCTCGATATTCCGCCGCCCCAAGCCGAGGAAGCGGCCGAACACCATTAGATGGACCGAGACGTCGACAGCATGGTCGTAAGAATACTGATCGGTGGTGCGCAGGCGGGTCAGCCAGAGCAGGGCATCCGGGTTGCGTTCGACGCTGGCCGCCATTTCCTCGATCAGGCCATGCACTTTATCGAGTTCGACGAATCCTGAAGCGTCGGTCGCCTGTTCGACAGCCACCAAGGTGCGGTGAGCGTCATCGACGATGGGCGCCGCATACACCATTTCTTCTTCCAGCGTGCTGCCCGGAGCCGGCGGCAGGCTGCGTCGCTGTATTGCAGCCTGTTCAGCATCCGCTGGTTTGTCAGGCCGGCGTTTACGCAATTTGCGGATGAAGGCAAAGAAATTGCTCTGCTCCGGATCTGCGCCGGCTGTCGTGTATGAAACCGTGCGCGTTGATGTACCGTCAGTTTTAAGACTTACCGGCGTGCGCGGCCGCTCGGAGAAGTGTTCGCCAATCGAGCGCCGTCGGTCGATGAAAACATGCTGACAGAGCTGGCGAAGCTGGGCGAGTTCTTTCTCGCTCTCAACCAGGAAGCCTTGCAGCAAAAACGGCGTGCCTAGCCACGGGCGATCCAGCGATGAGACGAACATGCCGATGCGTAAGTCATCGACGCCGATTTGTTCGTCGTTCTGACCGGCATCGTTCGCTATGTCTGTTCCTAGATTTTCAGTGTTCATAGCAATTTGTGCTTACGTTGACACGGAGATATTCAGCGTACTCGGTTTTCTTATTATTACTTATACCGCTATCGTTGTTGTTTGGCTATAGCTTCGGCGCAGGTTTGGGTAAAGGCGCTGGCGACAGGTCTGTTCCTGTAGTGGGGAGCCGGCGGGCCGAACGGCTCAGTCGAGGGGATTTATGGAATAATGCGCGCGTCAGTGCTGCCAAGAGAATGTGAAAAACAGGGGCAGGCCATAGATGGCTGGTTGAAGAAATCCTTACCAATATTTGGAATCTGGATAGGTCTGGATAAGTCTGGATAGGGAATAGGCATATTTCAAAATTTCGGGAGGAATCGTGCAAGCGCCGTTATTGAATATGAGATCGGGAGAAGCCGTGCTGATTGCCGTCATCGCAGTTGCCGCGATGAGCGTGACCATGATCGGTTTTGGCTGGGTGCCGCATTTGTCCATTATTCTGGTGCTGTGTGCATTGCTGGCCTTGGGGCGGTGCAAGGGCTTGAGCTTCCGGCAGATGCAGCAAGGCATGGCCAGCGGCGTGATGTCCGGAATCGGCGCCATTTATCTCTTTTTCTTCATCGGTCTGCTGGTGTCGGCCTTGATGATGTCCGGCGCCATTCCTACGCTGATGTACTACGGGCTGGACGCCATCTCTCCCAGGTTCTTTTATGTCTCGGCATTTGCGCTGTCGTCGGTCGTGGGTGTGGCGATTGGCAGCAGCCTGACAACCTGCGCCACGGTGGGGGTGGCGTTCATCGGCATGGGCGCGGCATTTGACGCTAACCCTGCCATCGTTGCCGGGGCGGTGGTTTCCGGGGCGTTTTTCGGCGATAAGATGTCGCCGCTGTCGGATACCACGGCCATTGCCGCGTCGGTAGTGGGTATCGATCTGTTCGACCATATCCGCAACATGATGTATACCACCGTGCCGGCCTGGCTGATCACGGTATTGCTGTTGTGGCTTTTGCCTGGGCATATGAAGAGCGCTGAGCTGGCGGATATCGAAATGTTCAAAACCTGGCTGATGGCCAGCGGACTGGTACGAGGGGTTGCGCTGCTGCCTTTTGCCGTGCTGCTGGTTCTGGCGATGCGTAAAGTGGCGACCATTTACACGATCGTGATTACCATCACCGTGGCCTTGTTCATTACCTACCTGCACAGCAGTCCCAGTATCGGGCAGCTGGGCGGCTGGTTTTTCAAGGGCTATGCGCCCGCCGAGGGCGTCGATCTGGGGGATGTGAGCAAACTGGTGACGCGCGGCGGTATTGAAAGCATGTTTTTTACCCAGACGATTGTCATTCTGGCGCTGAGCCTGGGCGGGCTGTTGAGCGCGCTGGGCATCTTGCCCGCCTTGCTGGCGGGGGTGAGCCATATGCTGACGAATGCTGCACGCGCCACCTTTAGCGTTGCTGCGACGTCGCTGGGGGTGAACGTGCTGATTGGCGAGCAGTACCTGAGCCTGTTGCTGGCGGGGCAGACATTCCGCCCCGTCTATGAACGCCTTGGCCTGCACCCGCGCAACATTGCGCGGACCGTGGAAGATGCGGGTACCGTCATCAATCCGCTGGTGCCCTGGGGCGTCTGCGGTGTCTTTATCAGCGGCGTGTTGGGCGTGCCGGTGCTGCATTACCTGCCCTACGCATTTTTTTGTTACTTGTGTCTATTCCTGACGCTGATTTTCGGCCTGACGGGCAAAACCCTTAGTAAGGCCGATGCCGCCGCTGGCGGTGCGTAGCCGGAAGGGGAGTGGGGGCGCAAGTCCGCGTGGATCGGGCATCTCCGATGGGGGCGCCCGGAAACCCTTATAAATAGGGTATTTCAGAGGAGGTGCCCCGGAGATGCCCTGTTTACGCGGGTTTCCGGGCAGGGTGCCCGGAGATGCGCTGTTTACACGGGGTTCCGGGGCGGTTAAAAAAGCAAGGCCGCCGATGGCTTGCCCGCGCACGCTTAGCGGTCTTTGCCGAATTTGGCGACGAGCTGGCTGAGTTTTTCCGTCCGGCGCTGAGCTTCGGCTTCGGCCGCGCGCAGAGCCTTTTTGCGTTCAGCCGCTTTGCGCAGGCGTTCGCGCAAAATATCCGTGGCGTGCTGACGGTGTTCATCACTGATTTCGACGATTTGCTGGCCGTCAAGACCGAAACGGTGCGTCGCCTTTTCAAAGGTTCTGAGATAGCGCGTCGAGTGCGTATGCATGCCGAGCGCCAGACGCAGAAGCTTGCGCTCCGTTTCCGGCCGCTGGGCCAGGATCTGCTTGTCGATACCGATGGCCAGCGGTGAGTAGTTGGCAAAAACCGGATAGCTGTCCTGAAGCTGCTTGAGTAGCTGGCGTGCCCGCTCGGCGGGGGAAAGCGAGGGCGCCGCGTCCTTGGGTGTGTCCATGCGTGAGATTCGGAATGAATTGGATGAGATGGGCGCCAGCTTATCATGTTCGTATTCCGAAATGATTTGTATCAGGCAGATTTTTCAGCAATGCCGGGGGTTGGCAATACACCGTTTGCTTCAGCCCGTTTCCGAGAGCAGCCGCTGAAAGACGGCGTAGCGGCGCGAATCGAGTTCGCCGCGCGTTAATGCGGCGCGGACGGCGCAATCCGGTTCGCGTGCGTGGTGGCAATCCCGAAAGCGGCATTGGCCGAGGAATGGGCGTAATTCGGGAAAAGCGCGCTCGATGGCTGCCGGCGCGAGATGATGTAGCCCAAAGGCTTGCAGGCCCGGCGAGTCGATCAATGCCGACTGCGCATCAAGCCGGTACAGCGTTGCATGCGTCGTCGTGTGCTTGCCGGTATCGAGGGCGGTCGAAATTTCGCGTGTGGCGGCCCGTACTCCCGGCAACAGGGCGTTGATCAGCGTTGATTTGCCCATGCCTGACTGACCGACCAGCACGCTGGTCTGCCCGGACAAAAAAGGCCGTAGCGCGCTGGCGTCGGTCCGTGCAGACAGCCTGAGCAGCGGGTAGCCGATGCGCGCGAAAGGTGTCAGCGCCGCTTCCGCCGCGGGCAAACGGTCCGTGAGATCGCATTTGTTGAGGACGATCAGTGCGCGCAGGTTCTGGCTTTCGGCGGCAACCAGGCAGCGCGTGACCAGTTCGTCAGAAAAAGAAGGTTCGGTGGCGACGACGATAATGATCTGGCTGACATTGGCGGCGATCAGCTTTTCCCGAAACACATTGGAACGGTAGAGCAGCGAATGACGTGGCGCAATGGCCTCAATGACGCCTTGGTTGCTATCGCTGTATCGAATGCTCACCCGGTCGCCACAGGCAAGTTCACTCTTTTTGCCGCGCGTAAAGCAGCTGAGGGTTTCCCCGCCATCGAGTTCTACGCGGTATTGCCGCCCGTGCGCGGCGACAACGGTGCCAGAAGCGTTCAAGATGCGGCGGATGAAGTCGGTGAAAGATGGGCGATGCGCAGCGCTGCCGGCGGGTGCGAATCGTAAAACAGCGAGTGCAGCGGGTCCGGCGTCAGTGTGGCGGCGTTGTCTTCATAAAGCTTGACCAGCGCTTTAACCAGCTCGTCGGCCGAAGACTGTCGGGCAGCGTAGCGGTCGGCTTCAAATTCGTGCCGGCGCGACAGACTGTTCAACAACGGTGTTAGCAGGAAAGTGAACACTGGAGTGATGAGGAAGAACAAAATCAGCGCCAGCGCCGTACTGTGCGCTTCGACACCGAGACCGCGATAAAACCAGTCGGCGTCGATCAATTGCCCGAGCAGTGCGAGGAAGCCGAGCGACAGGCCGAACATCAGGACGATGCGCTGGATGACGTGGTGATGCTTGAAATGCCCCAGTTCATGCGCGAGCACGGCTTCGATTTCCGCGGCCTGCAGGCGAGTAAGCAGTGTATCGAAAAAAACGATGCGCTTGGTTTTGCCAAAGCCGGTGAAATAGGCATTGCCGTGGCTGGAACGTTTTGAGCCATCCATGACGAACAGGCCGGAAACGGCAAAGCCGCAGCGGGCGAGCAGGGCCTCGATACGCGCGCGTAGCGGCGCATCGTCGAGCGGCGAGAATTTGTTGAACAGCGGCGCAATCCAGGTGGGATAGATAAACAGGATGAGCAGGTTGAACGCGCACCAGAACAGCCAAACATAAAGCCACCACAGCGCACCCATGCGCGCCATCAGCCAGAGCACGGCGAGCAGTACGGGAGTGCCGATGACAAGGCCGAGTACGGTTTGCTTGGCAAGGTCAGCAAAAAACAGTTTCAGCGTCATGCGGTTGAAGCCGAAACGTTCTTCGACGACGAATTGCAGATAAAGCGATAACGGCAGATCGACGAGGCCGGAAATTGCCGTCACGCTGAAAATCAAGGCGAGGCCGCCCGACAGGCCGTCACCAAGACGCGCTGACCAGAATTCATACAAATATTGCAGACCGCCGCCCAATGTCCAGGCGAGCAGCAGCGCGATTTCAATCGTCAGTGCAATAAAGCCGATGCGCGTGCGCGCCAGGCAGTAATCAGCGGCCTTCTGGTGCGCAGCCAGCGTGATGCGGTCGGCAAACTGGAGTGGAACATGGTCGCGGTGTTGCCGGACATGGCGGATTTGACGCCAGGCCAGCCAGACGCGCAGGCAAACCGTGAGGGTGAGAGCAATAATAAAGACCAGCGTAAAACTATTTATCATCGGGCTATGAGAAAATAACGGACTCATTCAGAGTCTGAAATTATATGGCACAGAACACCAATCATCTCGTCTGGCTGGATATGGAAATGACCGGTCTGGATCCCGAACGCGAACGCATCATTGAATTGGCGATGATCGTGACGGATAGTGAACTGAATGTTCTCGCAGAATCGCCCTCCTGGGCGGTTCATCAATCCGAGGCGCTGCTGGATGCGATGGACGCCTGGAATAAAGGAACACACGGCCGCTCCGGCCTCATCGAGCGCGTGCGTGCATCGACGCTGGATGAGGCCGCAGCCGAAACGCTGGCGCTCGACTTCGTGCGTCAGTATGTACCCAAGGGCGCCAGCCCGCTGTGCGGTAATACCATCGGCCAGGATCGCCGTTTTATGGTGCGTTACATGCCGCAGCTGGAAAGCTGGTTCCACTACCGGAATCTCGATGTCAGTACGCTCAAGGAATTGTGCAAGCGCTGGAAACCCGAGGTGGCCAAGGGATTTGTCAAGCGTTCCGCGCATACGGCACTGGCCGACATCCGCGAGTCGATCGAGGAGCTGAGGTACTACCGGCAACACTTCATCGCCCGATAGCGGTTTCCTTTGCACAACACAATACGGCCTTGCCTTACCGTACTGTTTGTACTGTTTGCGGCTTGCCACCTTGTTTTTTGGCAAAGCCAAGCCGCTATATAAGGGATTCAGACCCCCTCCTCGCAACCCCGCGTAAACAGGGCGTCTCAGAGGGGTATGCTCTGAGATGCCCTATCCATAAGGGTTTTAGAGGGAGGTGCCCGGAAATGCCCTATCCATGCGGGTTTCAGAGGCCTCCTTGGGAACGCCCTATTTACGCGGACTGTGGCGGTTCCTGATTTTACTGGCCGAGCGGGGGAATTTCCGCGCGGATTTCTTCAGCCAGGCGTGCTTTGAGCGCTATGAAGGGCGCCGTCGTCTTCAGCGTGTAGTGGCGCGGATGAGGCATGTCGACTGCCAGTTCCGTCTTGAAGCGGCCGGGGCGCGCGCTCATAACGACGATGCGGCTGGCCATAAAGATGGCTTCGTCGATGTCGTGGGTGACGAAGAGCACGGTTTTTTGTGATGTTTCCCAGATGCCGAGCAGGAGTTCCTGCATCTGTGCGCGCGTCTGATTATCGAGGGCGCCGAAGGGCTCGTCGAGCAGCAGGATGCGCGGATCGTTAGCCAGTGCGCGGGCAATCGCCGTGCGTTGTTGCATGCCGCCGGAAAGCTGCTTGGGGTAATGGCGCTCAAAGCCGCGCAGGCCGACGCGGGCGATGAAGTAATCGCTGCGTTCTTTCTGCACGGTTTCCGGAATGCCGCGCTCGCGCAGGCCGAAGCGGATATTTTCTTCCACCGTCAGCCACGGAAACAGCGTATAGCTTTGGAATACCATACCGCGTTCCGGCCCGGGACCGACGACGGGCTGCCCATCCAGAAAGACCTGACCGCCGCTCGGATGGTCGAGGCCAGCGATAATTCGCAGCAGCGTCGATTTGCCGCAACCGGAAGGCCCGAGAATGGTGACAAAATCATTTTCCATGACGCTGAAGTCGATCGGGCTGAGCGCTTGCGTCGCGGAACCGCCATGCACGCCGCAAAAGGTGCGCGTCACGCCTTCGATACGCAGAATCACGGGAGCAGCGGCAGGTTGTGCGGCTTCCTGACTCACAGCGTGCTCCAGACGAATAGGCGGCGGTTGGCGTATTTGAAAGCCAGGTCGGAAATCAAGCCGATGATGCCGATGACGATGATGCCGAAGATGATTTGCCCGGTATTGAGCAGCGTCTGGCTTTCGATGATCATATGGCCGATGCCGGAGGAGGCGCCGATCAGTTCGGCGACGATGACGTACGTCCACGCCCAGCCGAGCACGAGGCGGAGCGCTTCGGCAATCTCCGGCGCCGCGCCGGGAATAAGGACGCGGCGGACGATGCCATGTTTGCGCGCACCCAGCGTGTAGGCAGCCTCAACGAGATCACACCGCGCGCTGCCGACGATGACGGCGACCATCAGGGTAATCTGAAAGACGGCGCCGATGAAGATGACGAGGATTTTCTGCAACTCGCCGATGCCGGTCCAGAGAATGAGCAGGGGAATGAATGCGGAGGCAGGCAGATAACGGCAGAAAGATACGAAAGGCTCAAAGAAGGCTTCGATGGGCTTGTAGGCGCCCATACTGATGCCGAGCGGTACGGCGATAAGCGTTGCCAGAAGAAATCCGGCCAGCACACGCCAGACGGTCATCCCGATATCCTTGGCAAAGCCGTATTCGGTAAAGAGCAGCCATCCTTCGCGCAGCATGGTTGTCGGGCTGGCGAGAAAGGTCGGGGAGACGAAACCAAGATAGGTAATGAGCCCCCAGAAAGCGACGAAAATGACAAAAAATGATATGCCCAACACGATACGAGCAAAGGGTGATACCGGACGTAGCGGGCGCAAAATGCGGCTGAACGGCGAAGAACGTAATTGTGTCATGCGGGCGTCTAGGCGGCGTCTGTATGTCTAGGCAGGAAAAACCGGCATGTAAAGCGTTGCATGCCGGTCTGTGGTCATGGACGGTATCGTCCGGGGTTATTGAATGAACGATGTATCGATCAACGCTTTGTAATCGGCCGGTTCCGTTTTCATGACGCCGCTTTCGATGTTTACCTTGGCGGCTTTTTTCATGAAGGGAATGATTTCGTTAGCAAAAAATTCGCGGTTGGCCGCTTTATCCTGCCACTTGAGGTAGCTGGCCGATTTGGCAAAATCTTCGCCACTTTGTTTGACTTCTGCGCCCATCACGGCGTAGGCGTGTTTGGGGTTGGTTTTGATCAGCTCAAGCGCTTCAAAGTAGCTGTCGGTAATCGCCTGGGCAACCTTTGGGTTGGCTTTCAGCCATTTCGGGTCACAGCCGAAGGTGTCGATAATGATCGGGTAATCGTTGGTGGTGACGAGAATTTTGCCCGCGTTCGGGTTTTGGCGAATGCTGCTCAGGTACGGTTCGTAGGTGATGGCGGCTTCGTTCTGACCGGCGACGAAGGCTTGTGCGGCGGCTTGCGGCGAGAGGTTGGCGAGTTTGACGTCCTTCAGGCTCAGGCCGTTGCTTTGCAGCATCCAGGCGAGCATGAAGTGAGGCGTGGTTCCCGCTGCATCGACGGCGATGGTTTTACCCTTGAGATCGGCAAAGCCCTTGATGTTGCCGCGCACCACCAGTCCATCGGCGCCCGCTGATTTGTCCATCAGGAAGATTTGCGTGATGGGCACGCCGTTCTGCGTCCACATCAGATGTGTCTGCACGGCGGTCGTGGCGCATTGCAGGTCGCCCGAGGCGAGCGCCAGGTGGCGATCCTTTTGCGGGATCAGCTTGATGGTCACGTCCAGGCCATTTTTCTTGAAGATGCCTTCCTTGAGCGCCAGAGAAAGCGGCGCGTAGCCTGTCCAGCCGTTCATGCCGATAGTCACTTTTGTCTGCGCCCAAGCGTTGGCGCATGTCAGGCCAGCAAGGCTGAGGCAGGTGAGCATGCCGATTTTCAGGAATTTTTTCATTGCTGTTCTCCCGTGAAGAGTAGGGGTAGGTGTTGTATGCAGGAGCCGTGGAAAAGGCGTCACTATAGCGCCATTTGCGGCTTGCCGGAATCCATTTTCGGATAGCCGCCTCTGGTTTCCGTTTTTTTGGATAAGTGCCCCATTGCTTGTCACCACATCGTCGAATGGCTATGGAATGCTGAGAATGCGGCCGCCACCGCTATGATCATCTGCTGTTTCCGGGCTGGCGATGTCTGAAAGTGCCGCGGTCGGTTTGGCGCGTCGCCCGCGCTGATATAGCCTCAGCTTTTCGTGATCGCGGCGATCGCTCGGGCGATGCCCTTCCCAGATCATCCGCCAGCCAGCCGCAGTAATGAAATCCGGATCGCGTGGCTGGCCCCGCAGCAGCAGCAGATCGCAGCGGCGGCCATTCTTGCTTTCCAGCGCCTGCGTCTGGATGCCATCAAAATAGTCGAGGGAGGCGAGCAGGGCAGGCGGCAGGTTGGCGTTGGCGATGCAGTGGAATTGATGGGCGGAACGCACGGTGGGCAATACGCGCGCCAGCGAGGCGGACACCGGACGGTAAGACTTGCCGTAGTCAATCCAGGGCATCCAAAGCACGGCAACCAGAATCCAGAACAGTGTTAGCCCGGACATCCAGTGCATGATGCCGCGCACGGGCGAACGCGGGCTGGTGACGATCAACCAGAACCAGGCAATGGTGAGAATGAGCGCAAAGGTAAAAGCCATCCCGTCGAAATGGCCGACAAAACCCGGCTCCAGGCGCACGGCCTGACGGGCAAGCCGTTCCGGCCAGCTGAACACCAGCGCACTCCAGGCGATCCATGCCACTGCCGCAAACAGGGAAAACGTCACCATGCTGAACCAATCAAAGGCATTGGCCGCACCACGCCGTAGGGAAAATACGCCTGGCACGGCCAATAAAACGAGCGGTGGCAGCAGTAGCAGGGCGGATGTGCTGCGGGCTTGAGCCAGTACCGAGAGCATTAGAAGTGTTGTCAGAAACGCGAGCAGCGGCAACAGCAACATGCGTCCGGTCAGTGTGCGGCGCTTGGTCCAGAGGGCCCAGCCTGCCAGCGGTAGCGCTGGCCAGGCATACCAGGGAAGCATGTTGAGATAGTCCATCAGATTGATGGACATCGGCCGATCAAAGGTAAGTTGCGCCAGTTCGTTGGCGAGGAAGGCCGCTGCGGCATCGGGTGCGGTGTGGTACAGCGGCCATAGCCAGCCAGCGCAGAGGATTGCCGCCGTGGCCATGCCAAGCAGCAGTAATCCGGTGTCACGGCGACGGTTTGCGGAAAAGCAGAGCGTCAGCACAATGGCAGGCAACAAGGTAAGTGTGGGCAATAGGCCGTTGGCGAGGAACGCTGCGGTCAGGGAAAAAGCAAAGACCGGCGTTGCCAGTCCGGGGCGGCGTGGCAGCAGTAACAGCGACCAATATGCGGCTGTATGCGCTGTCAGGGCAGCCAGCATCGGTTGCGCTTCGTGCGCATGGAAAAGAAAACCAAGGCTACCCGCCAGAATCAGCGGCGCTGCCGCGGCGAAGGGTTTGCCGTATAGCTCGCGCGCAGCCTGCAAGATCAGTGACAGCGCCAGCAACGTGCACAGGCCGGAGGTCAGGCGTACGGCGTCATGCAGCGGTAGGAGCCAGGAGAACGCTTTGACAAAGCCGGTGCCGAGCCAGTAGTACAGTGGAGCATCCGGATAAGATTGACCGGCCAAATGTGGGAGCAACCAGTGCCCATGGCTTGCCATGTCGTATACGATGCCGATCGTGACGGCATCGTCGTGTTTCCAGGGGTCGTGGCCGATCAGCCCAATAAAAATGTAGAGCAGCAGCAGGACGGCTAATGCCAGCCCGCTGGGCGGTAGCGTAATTCCTTTGAAGCGTGAGTTGTCCGCAAAGATATGCATGCGTATTGGCGCGAGTGATTCGTCACCAGGTCATCAACAAAAAAGGCAGCACGGCGGCTGCCTTTTTCGCGAGCTCGAACGAACTCGTATCTGCTGCATCTAGCAGATGACCGTGGATGCCAGTCGTGGATATCAGGATGCTCTGGCGCGGGTACCGTATTTTTTGTTGAATTTCTCGACGCGGCCTGCCGTATCGATGATCTTCTGTTTGCCTGTATAGAACGGGTGGCAGGCAGAGCAGACTTCGACGTGCAAGGGTTTGCCCAACGTCGATTGGGTCTTGAACGTGTTGCCGCAGGAACACGTGACTTCGATTTCTTTGTATTCAGGATGGATATCGGATTTCATCTTGGAAATTCCTCGGGTCAAATCATACCGACTCGAAAAAACGCGGGTTCTCGGTGGCCGGCTTCGGAAAGGCCGCTATTATCCGGATTTCTGCCTGACTTGGCAATGGTTGGCGGATAGGTGCGGCGCGCAAGGTGAATGGTGTGAATGAGATATTGCTAGCGACGCATCGACTCGAAGAACTCGGCGTTGTTCTTCGTTGCCTTAATTTTGTCGAGCAAAAATTCCATCGCTTCAAGATCGTCCATGTTGTACAGCAACTTGCGCAGAATCCACATTTTTTGCAGTACGTCGGGCATCAGCAGCAACTCCTCGCGGCGCGTACCGGAGCGGTTGACGTTGATTGCCGGGTAAACGCGTTTTTCGGCCATACGGCGGTCAAGGTGAATTTCCATATTGCCGGTGCCTTTGAATTCTTCATAGATGACATCGTCCATGCGGCTGCCGGTTTCGATCAGGGCGGTGGCGATGATGGTCAGCGACCCGCCTTCCTCGATATTGCGCGCTGCGCCGAAGAAGCGCTTGGGTTTTTGTAACGCATTGGCGTCGACCCCGCCGGTCAGTACCTTGCCAGAAGCTGGCTGGACCGTGTTATAGGCGCGTGCGAGACGGGTGATCGAGTCGAGCAGAATGACGACATCTTTTTTATGCTCGACCAGACGCTTGGCCTTGTCGATGACCATTTCGGCGACCTGTACATGACGTGTTGCCGGTTCGTCAAAGGTTGATGCGATGACTTCGCCCTTGACCGAACGCATCATCTCGGTGACTTCTTCCGGGCGTTCATCGATCAGCAGGACGATTAGATGGATATTGGGGTGATTGGCGGTGATGGCATGCGCGATGTGCTGCATCATCACCGTTTTACCGCTCTTTGGGCTGGCGACGAGCAGACCGCGTTGCCCTTTGCCGATCGGGGCGATGATGTCGACGATGCGGCTGGTAATGTTTTCTTCGCCACGCATGTCGCGTTCGAGCCGGATGTGCTCATCGGGATGGAGCGGCGTCAGGTTCTCGAACATGATCTTGTTTTTTGACGCCTCGGGCGGATCGCCGTTGATACGATCGACCTTGACCAGTGCGAAATAGCGTTCCCCATCTTTCGGCGTGCGGATTTCGCCTTCAATCGTATCGCCATTGCGCAGATTGAAGCGACGGATCTGGCTCGGGCTGACGTAGATATCATCGGTGTTGGCGAGATACGACGTATCGGGCGAACGCAGGAAGCCGAAGCCGTCGGGCAGAGTTTCCAGCGTGCCGTCGCCAAAAATGGTTTCGTTCTTTTTGGCTTGGTTTTTGAGTAGTGCGAAGATCAGTTCATGTTTGCGCAGCCGGTTGGCGCCTTCGATGCCGTTAGCGACGGCCATATCGAGCAATTGGCTGACGTGCAGCGCTTTGAGTTCAGATAGATGCATGAGCGTGCGAAAAAGGTCGGAAAAGAATATGCACGAATATCCGGCAGGTTACCGGAAGATGCAAAAAACAGAAGATTTGTGGGAAACAGGAAACTGCGAAAATGTTTTCTGGCATTTACTGGCGCTGGCCGGCAAAATCAAAAGCCTCGAATTCTTGCCAGATACGCGGAAAACCAATAAATCCGCCGAAAGCCGCAGGCAGGCTTTGTTCTGTACTCAGGTCGCGTGGCTGCGTGCTTTCAGGCGCGAAGATTAGCGATTTTACAGGTGGCTGTCAATGAACGCAGCCAATTGCGACTTGGAGAGCGCGCCGACTTTGGTGGCTTCGAGGTTGCCGTTTTTGAAGAGCATCAGCGTCGGAATGCCGCGCACGCCAAAATTGGCGGGGGTGCCCGGATTCTCATCGATGTTGAGCTTGGCTACTTTTAAACGGCCGGCGTATTCCTCGGCGATCTGGTCGAGAACGGGTGCCAGCATCTTGCACGGGCCGCACCATTCGGCCCAGAAATCAAGCAGTACCGGGCCTTGTGCTTGCAGAACATCGGTGGGAAAGGTGGCATCGGTAACGTAGGAAATATGTTCGCTCATGGAGTCACTTTCAGGGAAAATTAAAATATTGAAAATCCGGAATGTGGAATTTGGTAGGTACGCTGCCGAAGGAGAATGATCTGAAAATCGGAGAATGGACAACACACGGGAAGTATTCTGGTAGCGATTCTGGCAGCGGGTGTAATGCTAGCAAAAAAGCGGCAGCGCGGGGAAAATCGAGCGGGTTTGCCGCAACATGTAGGCGTTCTATCCAGCCTGCCGGCGTGCCGCCAGTTTTTCCTTTGAACGGGTCGTGTGCTGCCGGTGTGCTATGGCTTTCGTCTCTGGTGCCGTTTCAGGTGCGGAACATTGTACGGATCGCTGGCGAGACGGCGAATACAAAAAAACAGAAAGGCTCAGAATGAATATTGCGGGACTGCCGCCTGATGAGGCATTTTTTGACGCGCTGGCGGCACGTCTAGTCGCTCACCATTCTTGCGTAACGACGCATCACGATTTTTCATCGTTGCGTGTGCTTGCCCCGTCTTTGCCCATTGCCGCTGAACTGCGGGCGGCGCTCGTCCGGCGCTTGCCCGGCGCGGCCTTGTTGCCTGTTTTCGGGACGCTGCGCCAATGGGCGCAAACCATTTCCTTGCCGGTGGCGCCGTTGTCGTCGAGTCGACGGCTGGCGTTGCTGTACGAAGCGCTGCGCACGCGCGGCTGGGCGTGCTTTAAGGGGACTGAATCCGTATTGTGGGGCATCGTCAGTGAAATGGCGGCGCTATTCGACGAATTGAGCGAGGCTTCGGTGTCATTGCCCGATAACGCCGAAGCGCTCGCCGTGCAACTGGAAAACGCCTATGCCCTGCGCGCTTCGCAGCCGCTTGCGTTTGAAGCGCGCATCATCCACGAACTGTGGCGTGCGCTGGCAATTTCTGGGGAGCCTGACGCAGCCGCAGCGTATCGCCTGCAGCTGAGCGGACTGGCGCAGCAGGCTCAGGCCTTACCGCCGCAGTCTGCGCCCGTATTTGTCGTGCTCGACGCTACGCCGAAGGAAGCGCTGTCCGCTGCCGAATACGATTTTTACCAGCGTTATGCCGCGTATCAGTCGGTGCATATGGTCTATCCGCTGCCGCGCGAATCGGCGTCCCCGGAGAAAACGCCGCTGCTGGATACATTGGCGGCAGCTTGGCTGCCTGCTGCTCCCGTCATCAATGCAGCCTCAATGACGACCAGCGCTGCTGCGCCGCCGCCGATGGCGGAACGGGCGGGCGCCGTGGCGCAGCGCCATCGGCACAGTCCGCTGGCTGGCCGTCTGGCGCTGGTACCGACGGCCGGACGTGAGCCGGAGGCGCAGGCTGTCGTCGCCCAGGTTGGCGCCTGGTTGCAGGCTGGCGTGCGGCGTATAGCGCTGATTGCGCAGGATCGCCTGACGGCGCGGCGCGTGCGCGCCCTGCTCGAACGCGAGCGCGTATGGGCCAGCGATGAAACCGGCTGGCTGTTGTCGACCTCACGCGCTGCGGCTGCGGTGGATGCGTTGCTCGAAACTGTCGCCGGAAATACCCGATACCGCGATCTGCTCGATATGTGCAAAACGCCGTTCTTCTGCGCCGACTGGTCGGAAGATCTGCGCCAAACAGCCGTGTTCGCGCTTGAAACGGTCATTCGCAGCGCTTCTATTGATGGCGGATTGGCGACTATCCGGCGGGCATTGGCGCACAGCGACACCGCAGGCAAAGAACAGGCGTTTGCCGCGCTTGAACGCCTGGCGGCGGCGCAGGCACTGTTCGGTGCGCAGCACGCCCCGCTTGTGCATTGGCTTTCCCGTCTGCATGAAGCGCTGGCGGTGCTGGGGATGCAGGACGTATTGGCGGATGACATCGCCGGCAAGGCACTGCTCGCTATGCTGACAGCCCGTCAGGAGGAACTGGCGGGCGATGCCGGCCGCTTTTCGTTCAGCGCGTGGCGCGACTGGCTACGACATGAATTTGAATCGACAAGCTTCCGCGATGATCGTGTTGTTAGCCCGATTGTGCTGACGCCGCTGAATGCCGCTTCCTTGCGCCGTTTCGAGGCAGCGATCCTGATCGGCGGCGATGCGCACCAGTTGGCGCCGGCAGGACATGGCGCTTTTTTCAATCAGGCGGTGCGCCGCGAGCTGGGGCTGCGCACCCATGCCGATAGCGAACGTGAATTGCGCCGCGATCTCGAGTTGCTGCTCGCCATGGTTCCGCGCGTCGTCGTTACCTGGCAGTCGATACAGGATGGCGAAAGCAATTTACTCGCGCCGGAATTCCTGCTGCTCTCGACGCTGCACACGCTGGCTTGGGGGGATGACCTCCAGCGCTCGCCGCTGCCGAAGTCTCCTGCCGCTGAGGCGGAAAACGCAACGGCCCCAGTGTCTGCCGCGTCATGTGCAGCGCTGGCAGTAGAACGTACGGCGATTTCCGTGCCGGCAAAGCGGTTGCCTGAACGTCTTTCCGTCAGCGCCTACGCCCGCCTCGTTGCCTGCCCATACCGTTTCTTCGCCAGCCATGTCCTGCAGCTGGGGGAAATGGACGAGGTGCGCGAGGCGATGGAAAAACGCGACTACGGCACCCTCGTGCATCGCAGCTTGCAGGAATTTCATTCGCGTTGTCCGTGTGTCTCCGAACGGCCTGCCAATGAAGCGCTGGCCTGCTTGCTTGAATGCGTGGACACGGTTTTTGCGCCCGCGGTGGCGGACGATTTTCTGGCGATTGCCTGGCGCCAGCGTTGGGAAAAACGTTTGCCGTCGTACCTCGACTGGCAGCGCCGCTGGGAAGCTAAAGGCTGGCGCTGGGCGCAGGCTGAAACGCCGGTCAGCCGTGTGTTTCCGCTATCTGGCGACGCAGGGGGTAGCCGTGTCGAGCTGTATGGCCGCATTGACCGCATTGACCGGCGTGGCGATGAAGCGGCGAGTGAAGTTGCGCTGCTCGATTACAAAACGCAGCGGGCGGCATCGATCAAAAAGATGCAGCAACAGGATGGTGATGTGCAGCTTTCCAGCTACGCCCTGCTGCATGAGGCTGCCGAGGCAGCTTACCTCGCGCTCGACGACGAGGCGGTCAGCGCCGTTCCTGCCGGCGGCGATGATCTGGTGGCGCTGGCTCAAGCGCAGGGCCAGCGCCTGGTTTCCGTGTTCAACGCCATGCATGCCGGCGCGCCGCTGCCGGCAAACGGTACAGACAGCGTCTGCCAGTGGTGCGAGATGCGTGGGCTGTGCCGGAAAGCGTTGTCCGGATAATCCGGATAAGCAAGCGGACTGCCAGACGTGCCTGGAGACGGGTTAAAGCAAGGGACGAGGGGCTTTGTGCTAAGTTTTTTCACCCTCATGAAAGGTAAAAAAACGTAAAACAAAACGCCGCCCGCTAGCGGTACGGCGTTTTGGCGTCGTGCACAGTGCTACAGAGCGGCAGCGGGGCGCTGCTGGCGACCCGCGTGCGTGCTTATTTAAGTTTTGCCTTGGCGCGCAGATCCTCGACCATCTTGCTGATTTGCTCGGCCTGTGCCTGTTGTTGGAGGCGCGGCTTAAGTTCGTCAAACGAGGGGATGGTTTGCGGGCGGCTGTCTTCAAGCAGGATGACGTGGTAGCCAAAGTCGGTTTTGACCGGCGTTTCCGTAAATTTGCCCTTGCTCAGGCCGGTAAGCGCATCGGCAAATGGCTTGACGAAATTGGCCGGCGTTGCCCAGCCCAGTTCGCCGCCATTGTCCTTGGTGCCGGTATCGATGGATTGTTTGGCCAGGTCGGCGAACTTTTCGCCTTTCTTCAGCTTCTCGATAATGGCCTTGGCCTCGGCTTCATCCTTGACCAGCACATGGCGCGCCTTGTACTCGGTGCCGCTCATCTGCGATTTGATCGTTTCGTACAGGGACTTGAGCTGGGCGTCGCTGACAGGATGCTTCTTGGCGTAATCTTGGAGAAAGGAACGGATAAGAACCGATTGGCGCATGGCGTTGATCTGCGCGATGACGTCCGATTTTTTATCGATTCCCGCCTTCTGGGCTTCCTGCACCAGCAATTCGCGGCGGATCAGCTCTTCGCGCACGGCATTTCTCAGTTCGGCGTTGTCAGTGGCGCCCTGTGCGGTCTGTTCGGCGATGAAGAGGTCTGCCGTACTTTGCGGGATGGCGCTGCCGTTGACGGTGACAAGCGTTTTCTCAGCGGCACCGGCCGAAGCCGAAAGCAGGGTGCCGATGAGCAGGGCAGCGGCGCATTGGGTCAGTTTTTTCATGCGTGGATTCCTTTCGAAGGTTCCGTGAAGTCAGAAGTTGGATTAGGAAAATTGGCTTGATAAATTGATTGAATTGTCCGAAGCCTTTTTTTGCGCAGGTCTGGGAATTTCAACCAGGTCGGCACTCTTCCGGCGCAAGCGCCGTAATGCCTAGCGCATGAATTCTACCATGCATCAGTTCGCCCAAGGTTTCATGGACAAGACGGTGCCGTGCAAGCATCGTCTTGCCGGCGAAAGCCGGTGAGACGATGTACAGGCGATAATGCCCGCCGTTCCGCGTTCCGGCATGGCCGGCGTGCAGCGCCGACTCGTCGATGATTTCAAGCGATTGCGGCGAGAGGCTCTTCAGGCGCTCGCGTAGCAAGACCATCGTTTCAGTGCCCGTGACGGTGATGTCGACGCTCATGCCGGCAGGACTTGGCAGAAAGGTTTGACGGTCAGCCGGACGTAATTTCCGGCAAGAACATAAGAGTCGCGCTTGGCCCAGCGCTGCGCGGCTGCGCGCGAGGCAAATTCGGCGGCGATCAGGCTGCCGCGGAAGCTGCCCGGACCGGGGGTAGGCGCATCAATGGCCGGGCAGGCGCCGGTGAGCCGCTGCCGTCCTTCATCCTGCAAGGCGCGCTGGCGTTCAAGGTATTCCGAACGGTCGGCTCGGCGCGCTGCCAGGGAATTGGCGCGGTCCTCGGCGATGAGGGTATATCGCATTGGGGTTCCCCTATCAGGGCTGCTTTTCATCGTTTTCGATGTATTTAGCCAGCATGAAACCTTGCGCTAGCACGAAAGCCAGCGTCATGCCCATGCTGCCAAACAGCTTGAAATTTACCCAGGCGGCGGTGGACAGCCCCATGAAGAATGCCACCGCCAGATTGGCCAGCCCCATAAAAGCAAAGAAGCCGGTCCATGCCCAGTTGAGGCGGTTCCAGACGACCTCGGGCAAGGTAAGCTGCGCGCCGAGCAGCCCGCGGATCAGATTCTTGCCGCATAGCCGTCCGATGATGAAGGCTGAAGACAGCGCCCAGTAGAGCACGGTCGGCTTCCATTTGATGAACGTTTCGTCGCGCAGAAACAGCGTCATGCCGCCAAAGAGGGTGACGATGGCGAAACTCGTCCAGAGCATGCCGCTGACCTTGCGCGTGCGCAGCCAGGTCCAGGCGATCTGGACAAAGGTTGCGGCAATGGCCACGGCCGTGGCGACGTAGATATCGGCCAGCTTGAAGGCAGCAAAGAACAGGATGACAGGGAACAGATCGAAGAGAAAATTCATGGGAAAGACGGGCGACGGGTCAGGGGAGCGCGGAGGTTCGTGAGTCAGGAACAGCGTATGCGGCGGATTATAGCGGATGCGCTTTTTTGCGCCTCGCTGCCCACTGGGACGATCGCCGATACAATCATCGGTGCCCCCATCAGGGCGGAAGCGCGCCGACAGGAGGAAATAAGGGAAGATAAAGGAAGATAAAGCGGCTGCAATAATGATCGATGAGGGGATGGGAAAGCCACGGTGAGCCGGCCGGTACGGCGTATGCAGGCGGGCGCCTCGACAATAATCCGCAGAATCTATCGGGCAGCCCCTGATGGCTCCGAATGGTTTTACGCGCTTACTCTCCCGGCAGATGCAGCAGGCGGGCGGCGGCCTCCGGCGTACTGTGCGGCGGGATGATGCCGAGCAACGGTACGGGCAGGCGCGCCTGCAGCGCCGCCAGATTGCCTTCCCAGCGCGACATGGCCGGGTCGATCCGGTTGGCGATCCAGCCGGCCAACGGCAGTCCGGCGGCGGCAACCGATTCGGCGGTAAGCAGCGCATGGTTGATGCAGCCCAGGCGCATGCCGACGACAAGGATGACCGGCAGTCCCAGCCGTTTTGCCAGATCGCCGGCGTCATGTTCCGCATCGAGCGGCACGCGGAAACCGCCGACGCCTTCGACCAGCACGGCATCCGCCAGCGTGCGCAGCGCGTCAAAGGCAGCGGCGATGCGCTCGATATCAATGCGCTCGCCGGTTTCCTGGGCGGCGATATGCGGCGCGATCGGCGGTGCGAACAGGTAAGGATTGACGAGCGGGCGCGGCGCTTCGACGCCGGAAGCGGCAATCAGCGATTCGACATCATCGTTTTTGCCGTCAGCGTCGATGCCGGCGGCGACGGGCTTCATGCCGACGGCGCGGATTCCCCGCTGTTTCAGCACGTGCAGCAGCGTACAGGTGGAAAAGGTTTTGCCGACTTCGGTATCGGTGCCGGTGATGAACCAGGCGTTTGCCGGCGCTGGGGCGGATGAAATGGGTGAAATAGGTGAAGTGGGCGTTAAGTGCGTGTTCATATCGTCGCGGCGCAGGCAAAAATGATGTCGTAAGTGGCAGGTAGCCCCTCGGCGGTGCGGAAGCGTTCGTAAGCCGCCTCCACTTTCTGCCAGGCGGCGCGGCCCATCAGGCTGCTGCGGCCGCCACCGCCAACATTTTGTGCGCCGATGGCCTTGATGGCGCGCAGCAGAGTTTTCAGGTCAGGGTAGTAGATCGGGCGCTGCTCGCGCCAGAGTTCGATTTGCCTGAACCCGGCGGCGTCGAGCGCGCGGATGATCGCGTCGGGTTCGTTGAAATGCAGCGTGTGGCGATAGGTGTCGATGCTGGAAAAAGCTTCCCGCATTTCATGGAAAGTCTCCGGCCCCAAGGTGCTGGCGGCCAGCCGGCCGCCGGAGCGCAGCGTGCGTCGGGCTTCGGCGAATACGGCGGCGGCGTTGCACCATTGGATGCTCATGTTTGACCACCACAGATCGAACTGCTGCGCGGGCAGTGGCAGGGCTTCGATGTCGGCGGTGAAACATACGTCCATCACCGGGCGCGCCCGCTCGACCATGGTCGGCGCAAAGTCGACGCCGGTAATGTGTGCCTGCGGCCAGCGCTGGCGCAGGATGCGCGCGCCGAAGCCGGTGCCGCAGCCTGCGTCGAGAATATGCGCCGGAGCGGTTTCCGGCGCCAGGTGCGCGAGCAGTGCATGGCAGGCATGGCGCTGGACAATGGCGGCTTCGTCATACGTCGCGGCGGCCCGATCAAAGGCGGCGCATACGCGCTGTTTAAGCGGTTCAGCGTTCGCTGGTCGGGGCGTGTGGGGCGATGCGGCAGACATGACAGTGTTCGATGACAAGTTCGGCAAAACGTTCCGGTGCGCTGAGGAACGGCGCATGTGCTGCGCCCTCGATACACGCGAGCCGCGCGTTCAGCAACGCCGCGGACAGCCAGCGTGCGGCGGGTAGCGGCATGAGCGGGTCGCGGTCGCCGTGAATCAGCAAAGTCGGCATGGTAATCGCCGTGACGGCCGCGCGCAAATCGACGTTCTCCAGCCAGTCCAGACCTTGTTGCAGGCTGGCTGGATCGGGCGCGGGCATGGCCGACAATGCGCGCTGCTGGCTGCGGGTATGGGTGCGCGCTTGTGCGTCGCCCTGGTTGAGCAGCGCAATGAAATGGCGCAGTGTTTCGCCCGGCGCATCGGCCACCGCCTGGATAAAACGCTCCAGCAGTTGCGGCGTTTGTGCGTGCGGCCAGTCGTCGCGTTGTGTGAAGCACGGCGTTGCGCCGACGAGAATCAGCCCGCTGAAATGCGTTGGCGGCTGCTCTGCCTGCGGATGTGCCTGCTGCGTGGCGATTTCCAGCGCCAGCAGCGCGCCCAGTGACCAGCCGCACAGCAGGCTGCCCGCGGGCAGGCGGCAGGCAATCCGGCGAGCGGCGTCGGCAAAGCAGCCGGGATCGGGCGGCGCGCTTGCGTAACCGGGCAGGTCGACGAGATGAATATCCAGGTGTGCCGACAGCGCGGGAATGACCGGCGCCCAGGCTTGCCGCCCCAAGCCCCAGCCGTGAATCAACGCCAGCGACGGCCTGCTCATGCACATTCCTTCAGGGCATCGACCAGGCGGTCGATCTGCTCGACGCGATGCGTGGCCGACAGCGAAACGCGCAGCCGCGCCGTGCCTGCCGGTACTGTCGGCGGGCGGATGGCAGGCGCCCAGATTCCCTTCTCGTAGAGGGCGGTGGCCACGCGCAATGCCGCGTGGTTGTCGCCGATGATGATGGGCTGGATGGCCGTGGGCGAAGACATCAGCCGCCATTGCGTGGCGGATAGCCCGTCGCGCAGGCGGGCGATCAGCCTTTGCAGATGCGCGCGCCGTGCATCGCCCTGTTCGATCAGACCCAGGCTGGCGAGTAGCGCACAGGCCATGATCGGGCTGGCGCCGGTGGTGAAAATGTAGGTGCGCGCGCGGCTGATCAGCCATTCGATCACGGTTTCCGACGCGGCGACGAAAGCGCCCGAAGCGCCGGCAGCCTTGCCGAGCGTGCCCATATAAACGAGCCGTTCGGCGCGCGCTTGTCCGCTCAGACCGATATCTAGCCCGAAGTGCGCCAGACTGCCGCGTCCTTGCGGGCCGAGCACGCCGAAACCGTGAGCATCATCGACCAGCAGCCAGGCATCGAAACGTTCGGCCAGTTCGAGCAGGCCGGGCAGGGGCGCGAGATCGCCATCCATGCTGAAAACGGCGTCGGTCAGGATCAGCCTGCGCTGGCCGGGCCGGGCCGGGTTGGCCGCGAGCAGGCGCTCCAGCGCGGCAAGATCGCCGTGCGGATAACGGTGGCTTTCCGCGCCTTGCGCTTTGGCGAGCTGCACGGCGTCTATCAGTGAAGCATGGTTGAGACGGTCGGCAAAAATGGCGTCTCCACGCCCAGCCAGTGCAGTCACCATGCCGATGTTGGCCATGTAGCCGGTCGTCATCAGCAGTGCGCGCGGAAAGCCGGCAAAGGCGGCGAGCCGCCGCTCCAGCGCGTCATGCGGCGCCAGATGGCCGCTAACGAGGTGCGAGGCGCCGCTGCCGACGCCCCAGCGGCGAGCGCCGTCGCAGGCCGCCTCGACCAGCGCCGGATCGGCGGCCAGGCCCAGATAGTCGTTGCTGCAAAAGCTGATGAATTCACGGCCGTCGACGATCGACAGCGGCCCGCACGGGGAGGCCAGCGTGCGGCGATGGCGGCGCAGGCCGTCGTGATCAAGCGTGGCGAGCTGGGCGGCCAGATCGTCGTGGAGCGGGGTGTGTGACATGGCGGATGGTGATAAAAATGAGCTTGGCGCAATGGTTCGGGAGGCAGGCAATCATACAAGATTGGCGCGGAACCCGCTTTTGCGGGATAGCCAGATGGAGCGCTCCCGGCAAGGGAAGGCTGCGATGGCTGAGGCACGGCGGCACGCTGCGCTGTTTTGTCATGATTGGCTTGTGGCCCACGTGGATTGGGTGTTGACAGTAAGCATGCCCTGAAGCCCGTGTGGATTGGGCATTGTCGGTAAGCATGCCCTGAAGCCCGCGTGGAATGGGCGTTTCCGGCCACCCTGCCCGCTAGCCCAGTGTTGGCGCGGGTTTCCGGCCTGCCTGCCCGCAAATGCCCTATTGACGCGGGCTCGCGGGCAGCCTCTGTCACAACATCCGCCGCATGCAGACTCGCTCGGCAGGTTGCATATGTTCCATGCCGTCGATGTCTGCCCGTCGACGCCATATGACTGCGAATGAAAAATGCCGGCCAGGAAGGCCGGCATTTTGAAAGGCGCATGGCGGTACGCTGCGGCACAGCGGAACGCTGCGCCGCGCCGCGCCGCGGTTACCGCTGGACGCGCTGCCGGGCAATCGGCCGGCCGATCCGGCCAGTTAGGCGACGCGCACTTCGATCTTGCGCGGTTTGGCGCGTTCAAGCTTGGGGATGCTCAGTTTGAGTACGCCATTGTTGAATTCAGCCTGGATGTTCTCGCGGTCGAGTTCCTTGCCCAGCGAAAACGTCCGGCGGTAGCGCGGCAATTCGACTTCGACGTAGCTGGCTTCCATATCGGTGGGGATGGGCAGTGCGACTTCACCTTCGATGGACAGCGCTTCCGCATCGACGTGGACGTTCAGCTTGTCTTTCGGCACGCCCGGCAGGTCGGCATAGAGCGTAATGCCCGCTGCGTCCTCGATGACATCGACGGGCGGTAGCATGGCCGCCGTTTCGGCGTATTCGCTTTCGTTTTTCCGTTGCGCGGTTTCTGTCACCTGATGTTCGTTCATGATGTTTTCCTTTCTTCAGCTTTTTTCAGTGATTTCGACGCGACGCGGCACCGAGGCGGCGCGGCGCTGGATGCTGACATGCAGCACGCCGTCCTTGTAGGCGGCCGAGGCGCTTTCCGGATCGATGTCGTCAGGCAGACTGATGGCGCGGCGGTAAGCACCGCTGATGCGCTCGTTGATATGCGTCGCCGCTTTCGCATCCGCCTGGGGCAGTTCGCTGCCGCGTTCGCCCGACAGCGTCAGCACGCCGCGTTCGATCGAAACATCGATACTGGCCGGGTCAAGCCCCGGCGCAAAGGCGTAGATTTCCACGCTTGTCGGCGTCGTGCCGACATTGAGCGCCGGAAAACCGCTGCGTCCGATGCCGCGCAGCGGGGTGGTCGGGCCGGCATGGCGCAATAGCTGGTGTTGCAGGCGGGCCAGGTCGGCGAACAGGTCGCCGGCAAACAGGGTTCGATACATTCCATTCTCCTTTCAGATGGTTTCCGCAGGGGTGCGGCGTTGACAAGAAGATAGGGATGTGTTTGGGCTTTTCAAGCCCCGTGAGCGCCGGTGCGTAGGTGAAAGGCAAGGTCGGCGGTTGTTTCGCTGCTGCCGATTTCCGTGTACGCCGGTGCGCCGGTGAAAGATCGCCGGGCCGTTGCGCGGCGCAATGGCTGCCGCGCGCTGGCTGCGGCGTGTTGCTCGAACGCACGGCGTTCGCCGGTCAGGGGAGGCTGATGCCGCGGAAGCTGAATTGATCGGCGTTACGAGTCTTACGAGTCGGGTGGATGAAGGGCTGACAAGAAATGGAACAGGTGGGGCAGGTGTGCAGGTGGGGCAGGCGGGATCGGAACGATCGAACGACAAAATGGCAGGAACGTTCCGGGTAGATGCATTGACGGCCTTGCCGGAAAGGCCCGTTCTGCCTGGGGTGCAGCGCCGCTGTAGCCGCCTGTTTACGCGGGTTCCAGCCAGGCGCCATATCTGCTGCGCGCATCCGGCAATGGCTGCCGGCGCGTGGGTAATTTTTTCAGGCTGACTCGTTGATCGTGCGGATAATATCGCGCAGCGCCGCCAGTTTTGCCGGTTGACGTTGGCTGATCAATGTCGCCAAGTCTTTCGTCTGCGCGGACAGCTCGGTCTGCGTCTTGCAGGTACGGAAGCGGTCGATCAGCGTTTGTGCCTGCGTGCCGAAGCAATCCATGCAGAAATCGACCAGCAGGAATCTTGCTTCGGAAATGATGGCCTCATCATGAATGTGCCATTCATCGCGGGCGTGCGCGGTTCTCGCTCCGGCTGCCGGCATAGCGGGGGCAACGCCATTTGCCGTATGCGCCGCCATGCCGGTATGTACGGGCGGTGCTGCAGACGGCACGGGCGCCGTGCCGTCATCCTGGGTAATGAAGCCGTCCCGCATCAACTCATGGAGGATGGTGTACGACTCCTCGGTGGGGAGTACCGATTTATGCAGCAGATCTTGCAAAGTTCGGGGTTTGCTCAGCAATAGCATGATGCCTCGTTGCCGGAGCCCCAGCCCAACAGTATGGCGCGCTATTTCTTCTGCGCCTTTTTCGGTGACACGCAAAACTGCCGATGGATTCATATTTTCCTCCCGCGTTTCTGAATGATCGGACGGGCTGCATGCGTTGTCAATCGGTTTGATGATTTTCCACGCTAAAGTTTGAAGCGGGCAATCGACTTGTTCAGCGCGCCGACGATTCTATGGACTTTGTTGATCGCCAGCAGCAGCGGCGGCAGGGCGTCAAGGGAACGCGTTTCGACATAATTGCGCGTCGCCACGTCGATGGCGGCCATCTGTTTGGATAGGGCGTCGCTGTTTTCCTGAATGGCTGCCGTAATGTTGATCAGCTTCATCTGCATCAGCTTGAGTGAGGCCATCATGCTGGAGTCGTCATCTTCGGCGAGGTGAATGCTGATATGAAGGTCGCCCTCGGCAATTCTTCGCATGTTTTCGGCGGCCTCATAGGGTTCGCCGCCCAGCTGCCTGAGAATGTCGGTGCGCATACGGAAGGCGAAAATCGCCACGAAAGCCAGCAGCACGCTGCTGGCTCCCAGGTAGTAGGCCGCTTGCTGCCAGAAACGCGCGTCGATATCGTCGATAAAGAAGCCGATGCCGACGATCCATCCCCAAGGATCGAATTTCAGCACGCCGTTGAGTTTCGGGAAACGGAGATATTCCGGCTCGCCCGGCTTGAGGGTATCCAGTTCAAGATAGGCTTTATTGTTGGTGCTTGTTTTCAAGCCTTCGCGGTAGGCTTCGGTGACGGTACGCCCGTCCGGCAGCTTGCCGCCGTCGTCTATTTTGCCTATGCGGCTTTGGATGGGGTGCTGGATGAATCGGTCGCTCGCATAGTCACGGATGAAGTAATAGTTGCGGACGCCTTGCCGTTGCGCGTTGATTGCTTCGATGGCGTGCCGCTGCGCATCTTCACTGCTCATTTTGCCGCTGACTTCCAGCGCGTGGTAGTGCTTGATCAGCGAATCGGCAAAATCGAGCGATTGGTTGATATGCGAACGCCGTTCTTCATACAGGTTGTGCCGGATCGTATAAAGGCCGAAGCCCGATATGACGAGGAGCCCGAGCAGGGAAGCGGTGACGATGATTTGTATTCGGGTTTTCAGATGCATGATGTACCCCAACAAGCTGGTTCATTGATCCAATCAATATGAAATTTAATGATGGATTACAGTATTGCCAATATTGCAACGGCAGGCCTGAGAAGCCGACGTACCGTCGTAATTTGCACGTAATGGCCTTGTGTGCCCGAACCTTTGAGCGCATAACCATTGCCATCATATATCGGGGAATTGCTCCTCAAATCAAGACCTGGGTGACGATGAGTAAAAAAATCTGACGGATGTGGCTTTATTGCAGGGTATTTGTGCCTATAGCGTTGCCGCCAAGAGGAGCCGGACGGCAGATTGTTCTGGTAGTTCCGTATGTGTTTTCCGTACAAATACGTGGTAAAACAAGCGCTTATATTCTTTGATGCGATGTCGGACTCGGAGAAAAGCGGCTTGAACCGGGGTGTATGCACACAAAACGCATTCCTTGAGCGGAGTTGAGCGCAGGTTCACGGGTGTGCAGCGGATTACCGCGCTGTACCGAGGCAAAATCGAGATGTGCGCGGGTGTGCAGGCACAGGTGTTCAAGGCGGCTCGGCATCGGCGAGGAAGTGCGAGTGTGCAGGCGCGCGGGGGTACGGGTACGCCGGGCATCGCCCCGTCGCCGTGCTAAACGGGCTTTTTATCGGCTCATGATTTGACGATAAGATATTCATTTTTATCAGATTCATGCAATTTTCCAAGTTCGCCATTCTGTCCTTCGCCGCAGGTGTTCTCTGCCTGCAAATGCAGGCGCATCTGCCTTCGCTGGCGATGATTCTGCTTCTGGCGGGCGTGGCGGGTGCCGCTGTGTTGGCGGGCGTCATGAGCATGCGCGGAAAACCTGCGTCAGGCCGGGCGTGTCAGGGCAATGCGCCAGGCAAGGCGCGCCGGCCGTTTATGCCGGAGCGCATGGCTTTACTTGGCGCTAGTTTTGCGCTGCTCGCATTTACGCTGGGTTTTGCCTGGGCCGGCTGGCGGGCGCATCTGCGTCTGGCGGATGCTCTGCCGGCCGAGTGGGAAGGGCGCGATGTGACGCTGACGGGCATCGTTGCCGCTTTGCCGCATCGCTTTGCGCGGGGCGAGCGTTTCGAGTTGACGGTCGAGTCGGTGCAGACACTCGGCGCGCATGTGCCAAAACACCTCCAGTTGACCTGGTATGACGGGCGTTCTGGGCGGGATGCACGTGCTCAGGGAGAAAACAGGCGCCGAGAAGACAGTGGGGAAAATAGCCGGCGCGGGGGCGATAACAGCACAGAGAATCCGTCCGCCGAGGCGGTGCGCACTGCGCGCGTGTATACCGTAAATTCGGGCGCGGAACAGGGAGAAAAACCAGCTGTGGCACTGGCTGCCGCTTCACTATCGGCTACGGCGGCCGCAGATTCTGGCGCGGGTTCGGGAGCGGATTCGGGCATCAATTCCGTCGCGCGTTCCCCTATCAGCCAGATTGCCGATGTTGCCCTTGCTCCGCCCGCGACTACCCATCGGGCGACCGCCGGCGCTTCTGACCCGTCGGGAGCAGTGAATCAGCCTGCGTCGCCGGCACGGGCAGCCGGCGGACGTTTGCATCCGGGCGAACGCTGGCGGCTGACCGTGCGCTTACGGCGTCCGCACGGCAATGCCAATCCGCAGGGCTTTGATTACGAGGCATGGCTGCTGGAGCGCAATATTCGTGTGCTGGGCGCGGTGAGGCCGGACAAGCGGGCGGGCAATAGCGCCGACAGCGGTGTTGGGGGCGGCATCAATAAGCGGCTCGATGCTTTCGTCGTGCGTCCCGGTTATCTGGTCGAGCGCCTGCGCGAGGCGGTGCGTGACCGCTTTGTTGCCGCACTGCCCGATGCGCCGTATCGCGGCGTGCTGGTGGCACTGGCCATCGGTGATCAGCGCGCGATTCCCGGTGCGCAATGGACGCTTTTCAACCGCACGGGCGTGACGCATCTGGTGTCGATCAGCGGCCTGCATGTGACGATGCTGGCGGCCTTGTTCGCGGGGCTGGTGGGCTGGCTGTGGCGGCGCAGCGAGCGCCTGATGCTGCGTCTGCCCGCGCCCAAAGCCGCTTTGCTGGCGGGCTGGCTGGCCGCCTGTGCGTATGCCTTGTTGGCGGGCTTCGAGGTGCCGGTACAGCGGACGCTGTACATGTTGAGCGTGGCGGTGCTTGCCCTGTGTTCCGGGCGTAATTTCGGTTCCGGCAGAATTTTGCTGGCGGCGCTGTTCGTCGTATTGCTCATCGATCCGTGGGCCGTGCTATCCATCGGCTTTTGGCTATCGTTTGGCGCGGTCGGCGCATTGCTGTATGCGGGCGGCACGCGCCTCAGGCAGCCTGAGCGGCCTGCTGGAGTCGCGCGTTGGCGTGCGCTGGCGCTGCATTGGGGCGCGGCGCAGTGGGCGGTGACGGTTGCGGGGCTGCCTTTGCTGCTGCTCTTCTTCCAGCAGTTTTCGCTGGTTTCCCCGCTAGCCAATGCCTTGGCGATCCCAGTCGTCAGCCTGCTGATTACGCCGTTGACGCTGCTTTGCGCCGTATTGCCCTGGTCATGGCTATTACACGCCGATCACTGGCTGCTGGCGCAGTTGATGGCCGTGCTGCACGAATTGTCCGCCTGGCCGGTCTGGCAACAGCCCGCGCCGCCGCTGTGGGCGATATTGCTGGCGCTGGGCGGTATCGCTTGGCTACTGTTGCCGCGCGGTTTTCCGGCACGCTGGCTGGGCAGCCTGTTGCTCTTGCCGGCACTGCTCTGGCAGGCGCCGAGGCCGCCGGCGGGCGAAGCCTGGGTCGATGTGCTGGATGTCGGGCAGGGATTGGCGGTCGCCGTGCGCACGGCGACGCACAATCTGCTCTACGATGCCGGACCGCGCTACAGCGCCGAGGCGGATGCCGGGCAGCGCGTCGTGGCGCCGTTTCTGCGTGCGGCGGGCATCGGACGGCTCGATGTACTGCTCATTTCGCACAGCGATACCGACCATGCGGGGGGACTGGCTTCGATTCAGGCGTCGCTGCCGGTCGTGCGCCTGCTCTCTTCGGCACCGGCTGCTTTTGGCGGCGAAGCCTGCGCCGCGGGGCAGCATTGGACGTGGGACGGTGTGCGATTTTCTCTCCTGCATCCGGATGAGGCCGTGTATGCCGACACATCGGCCCAACCGAATCATTTGAGCTGCGTGCTGAAGATTGAAGCCGCCGGAAGCCGAGCCTTGCTGACCGGCGACATCGACGCGGCGGCGGAAGCCTGTTTGCTGGCGCGGGAAGCGAAGCGAAATAGCAGGAAGAGCGAAGAAAGAAGCGAAGAAAAAAACAGGAAAGAGGGCGCCGGCGCAGAGATACGCCCGACGCCGGATGCGGCAAACGGCACGTCGGCAAAGGGCTTGTTGGCGGCGCTTCCGACATTGCGCAGCGAGGTCATCGTTGCCCCGCATCACGGCAGCCGCAGATCGTCGACACGGCCTTTTCTCGCGGCTGTCGGCGCACATGAAGCCGTGTTTTCGGCGGGATACCGCAATGCTTTCGGGCATCCGCATGGGGAAACACTGGCGCGCTACGCCGCGCGGGGCAGCCGGATCTGGCGAACCGATACCGGCGGCGCGATACATATACGGCTGGCGGCGCGCGCCGAAGTCTCGTCGTGGCGGCAGGTTCGCCGGCGTTACTGGCAAATGCCCTAAGCGGAACGGCCATAAGTAGCCACAAGCGCGCGAAAGGCGCGAGTCGGCAGGAAGTCTGCAACGACGCCGTAAAGTTTGGTCTTGCCCTACCGTTTGCGATGTGCCGTAGCGTTATTAACGATTGGCAGACCTGCCCGCAAACGCCCAATCGACGCGGGCTGCAGAGGCGGTGACCGTGACAGGCAGCGCCATTTTTGACCGCCAGCAGATTTCTCCGATTGTTCCCCGATTGGCTGTCGGTGGCTGGATGTGTTTGGGCGGGCACGCAGACCCGGCGGGTCGGGCGGTCAGATCAGCGTGTATCGTCAGGCTGTTTCAATCAGCCTGCATGGATTTCTTGCCGACTGCGAGATGATGGAAAAAGAAAAAAGTGAAGGGTACAAAAGCCCGAAGGCCTGAAAGCCTGAAAAGGCGGAAAGAACGAGGGAAAGGTAATAATAAAGACAAATAAAAATGCCCCCTGAAAAGGGGGCAAAGGAGGTGCAAAAGAGGAGAGGTGGGATACCTGAACCGGCAGGCCTGAAAATAAGGGCTATGGGCAAGGCCAAAACGTCGCCCATAGCCCCAACAGGTACACGTGGAAAAAATCTTTCAGGGCGGGCCGATTGTGGTACATAGATGATGAAGAATACGTCTGGAATGTCTGGAAAGTGTTGAAAATACTGGCTGCCGTAGCGTTTGTGGAGGCGGCGGCTATGCCTGTCATTGCTGACGGCTGTCAGTGAGCGTTGTGTTCGAGAATCTGGCTATCTGCCGCGTGATGATCGGGCGCGTGATTGACCAGCATCGTCGCCAGACCGAGGCCGATAATGTAGGCAAGAATCAGAACGGAACGAACGATGCGGATTTTCATGATAGATCCTCGGTAAAGGCGTCTTCTTGCGGTGCGCTTCAGACTGTGTTCAGACTACGGCATTTGGCCGGAAGTGGACTTCAGGAAACTTCAGGAAGTTCGAATGGCAGGGAGTCTATCCGTTTTTTCTTCGTTTACAATAAACACAACGGAAATTTTTTATTAAGTTTATTTTAATAATGGATGCGCTTTCTGATATTGCTTTCTTTGCGCTGCTGGTTCGGCACGGTAATCTGACTTCTGCCGCCCGCGAGCTGGATGTAACGCCGCCTGCGGTCAGCCGTCGGCTGGCGCTGCTGGAAAACCGTCTGGGGATCCGCCTGCTCAACCGGACGACGCGCCGCGTGTCGCTGACGTATGAAGGCGAGCTGTATTTAGAGGAAGGACGGCGGATTCTCGACGATCTGGGCGAGCTGGAACAGCGCGTTTCCAGCGGCCATTCCGTACCGCGCGGCCTGCTGCGCGTCAATGCGAGCTTTGGCTTCGGTCGCGAGTATGTGACGCCGATCGTCGCCGAATTTCTGCAGGCCTATCCCGAAGTGGAGGTGCAGTTGCGCTTGACCGATCGGCCGATCAATCTGGTCGAGGAAGGCTTCGATGTCTGCGTGCGTTTCGGGCATGTGCCGGATGCGCGGGTCGTTGCCCGCAAGATTGCCTCGAACCGCCGTTATCTCTGCGCGGCGCCGGCCTATCTCGAAAAATACGGCGTGCCCGCCACGCCGAATGAACTGCGCCAACACAAGTGCATCGTCATCCATCAGACGAATGCCGCTGTCGGCGCCTGGCGCTTGAGTAACGGCACGGAAGAGGAAACGGTCAAAGTACGCGGCGCGGTTGTTACCAATGACGGGGATGCGGCGGTCGCCATGGCGCTGCGCGGCCTAGGGATTCTCGAGCGTTCGGAATGGCACGTGGCGCCGTATATCCGCTCGGGCAAGCTGCAACTGCTGCTGCCGGACTGGGTGTTGCCGGCAGCGGACATCTACGTGGTCTATCCGGTCAGAAAAAACCTGTCGGCCAAGGTGCGTGCTTTCGTCAACCATCTGGCGGATAGCATCGCCGCGCATCAGGTGGTGACGGACGGCGTGATGAACCAGTGGTGACCCCATGAACTGGCCCAACTGACAGACGGCGGGCAAGACGACGAGTGCCCCGGCCAACGCCCGGCGGAATGTGACGGAAAGCGCCCTGCCCCCCCAGCAGGCGGCCCGGAAAATGGCGGCGTAGCAAGCGGCATCGCAACGATCGGTGCACATGGTCCCGGCAGTGGACATGCACATAGCGGTAGCCTGATAAACGCCGCCACACCCGGTGCGATGTCTGATGTTGCCTGCGGCACGCCTTTTTGCGTGGCCAATCGGCCGGCGATGGTTCCGGCGATGGCTCCGGTGCTGGCGGCTACGCTGCTTTTCGTCCCGTGTGATGCGCTTTCCAGATACTTTGCCCGTGTTACCCCGTTGCCCAACTGCTTGGGATGCGTCATGCCCTGCATGTGTTGCTGATGGCGGCGTTTTTCGGCGCGTATGGAAAAAAGGCTGCTGCGCAGCCGACGGTCGCTGCGCCAGGCGTTGCGCGCGCTGATGCTGGTTTCCGTGTTTTTTCTGATTCTTTTCCGGTGATGTTTGGCCGGCGCCGTATTCCACTTGCCGAGACGACGGCGATCATTTCTCTCATGCCCTTGCTGATTACGGCGATTACAATGCTTTCCGCACCGCTGCTTAGAGAAAGCGCCGAGAAAATCCAATGGGCCGCCGCGTTGGGTTTTGCCGGCGTTCTGTTGATCATCCGCCCCGGTGCGTCGGTGTCCGATCCGGCTGTATTTTCCTCTTGCCGGGCGTAGTTTGCTACAGCCTGCCCCGGATTTTGATGCGCCGATTTAGCGGTGCGGAAAATCCGGTGACAACGCATTTTTATACCGGACAGATTGGCCTGATTCGTCGCCAGCGCCGCCTGGTAGGCGGACTGGGCTGTGCCGGACGGCTTGCAGCCTGCCTGATGATCGGTCTGGGACTTTCCGCCGGGATCGGCCACTACCTGCAGATCATGGCATTTCAGCACATCGGCCGGGCGGCACCGTTTTTCTATGCGCAGCGCGTCTGGGCCATGTTGTTCGGCGCCGCCTTTTTTGGCGAACCGCCGGATGCACTGTCGTTGGCGAGCATGTTGATTATCGTTGGCAGCGGCCTGTTTGTGGCGTTGTTGCGCTGAACCTGTGTTACGAATGCATTGAGTTTGAAATGAGTGAAACAAGCAAGACTGAAATTTTTAAGACGACAATTCCTGTGCTGATGGGCTACGTGCCGCTCGGCATCGCGTTTGGGATATACGGCATCAACGCGGGCTTAAGCGCTGGCGTGTTGGCGCTGACCTCCATTTTTGTCTATGCGGGCAGCGTCGAATTTGTCCTGGTGGCGTTTATTGTTTCCAAGGCCTCGCTTGCCGAAACTTTTTTCGTCGCTTTTTTATTAAATTTCAGGCATTTCTTCTACACGATGTCCTTGTTGGACGAAATCCGCGCGTTAAAGCGGCGCGTCTATTTCATTTACGCGCTCACCGACGAGACTTTCGCGCTTTTAAAGTCGCGCGATTTTTCGCAAAACAGGCAGAATCTGGATTTGATTTTTAACCTGACGGCCGCGCTGAATCATAGCTACTGGGTTTTTGGCGTGATCCTGGGCGCCGTGCTGGGCGCGAGTCTGGACGTGGATTTCAGCGGCGTCGAGTTTAGTCTGGCGGCGCTTTTTGCAATGCTGACCTACGAAGTTTTTAAAGTAAATCCGAACGAAAGAATCCTCTTTCTTGCTTTTGGCTGCGCGTTTGTCGGGCTTTTTGTTTTTCCGACGCAGTATTTTTTATTCGGCGCCTTGATGAGCGGGATTCTGATTTCGCTGGCGTTTAAAAAATTCTTTATTGTCAGGGGGCAAAAATGAGCGACTATCTGCCCTATATCGTCGCCGCGTCGGTCGCCACCATTCTGACGCGGTTTTTGCCGTTCTGGCTGTTCAAGGAAAAGACGACGAGCGCGACGCTGGCGTTTTTGCAGCGCAATTGCGGGTTGTTGATTATGGTCGTGCTGACGATTTACGCGATCAAAACGATGCTGCCGGCCGAATTTTCCAGTACAAAATCGCTGCTTTCAGTTGGCGCGCTGTTTTTGTGCCTGGCCGTTTCGTTTGCCGTGCATGCCAGATTCCGCAATTCCTTATTGAGTATCGCGTTGCCGACGATTACCTACATGGTTTTAATCCGCCTGATTTAGCGCGTTCAATACGGCACGGCTCAATGCACCGAAGGCGGCGTTTCCGGCACGTTGCCAAACAGCGAGTCGATGTCGGCCTTGTCGAAGCGGTATTCGTGGTTGGCAAGGTCGTCGCGGATAACGAGTACGCCGTTCTCCTTGAGCGCGCTGTAAATGTCCTGACGGCCGAGCGTGCGCAGAATATTGCGCACTTTGTCCCAGTCCATCGGCCAGTCATGCGTGACCGCCCGGGGAGGAAAGAGGCGCACGGTCTCTTCGTGGAACAGGCGAGTGAGCAGCGTTTCGGCGGGCAGCGCGTTCAGTTCTTCCGGCGTGGCGGTGCCCGCCAGGGCTTCGATACGCGCCCAGCCGTCGGCATCGCGTGCGTCGGTCGTCGGCATTTTCTGGATGAACAGCCCGGCGGCGCCTTGTGCCGAAGCGGCCAGAAAAAAACGCGTGGTGAGTTGCTCGGACTGCGCCAGATAGTGTTCGAAGAGGGCGGCAATACTGTCGCCGGCCAAAGGGACGACGCTTTGATAGGGGGCGCGCATCGCCGCAGTTTCGAGTGAGAACAGCAGTTGCCCGTGGCCGAGCAGATCGGCGAGCGGCGCATCGCGCCCGATCGCTTCGCCGACCTGCGCCATGGCGCGTAAATTCAGCGATTCGCTGCAATCAATGACGAGCAGCGGCAGGGGGCCGTTGCCGCGTAACTGGATCGTCAGGCGGCCGGGCTGTTTGAGGTTGTCGGCGAGCAATACGGTGGTTGCGCCCATCTCGCCCAGCAGCTCGATGACGCGCGGCGGATAATCGCGCCGCGCCAGCAGTTGCGCCCAGACGGCCTCCAGGCGCACGATGGCGCCGCGGATGTCGAGTTCCTCGAAAAGAAAGCGCTGTACGCAATCGGTGGTCATGGTTGCTTCTCCGTTCGTCATTCCGCCGGTTTCTCCGGCAGGGCTTGGGCATAAGTTTCCGGCGCAAAGCCGATGAGCAGCGTCTTGCCGGTGTCCAGCACCGGCCGCCGGATCAGCGTCGGGTAACGCGCCATCAGCGCCAGCGCGCTAGCCTCGTCGAGATGGGCGCGTTCAGCTTCACTGAGCTTCCGCCACGTCTGGCCGCGCGTGTTGAGCAGCGTCTGCCAGCCGACGCGGCGATTCCAGTCGGGCAGGCAGGCGCTGGCGACGCCCGCTTTTTTATAGTCGATGAATTCGTAGGCAATTCCCCGCGCATCCAGCCAGGCGAAGGCTTTTTTCATCGTGCTGCAATTTTTGATGCCGTAAATCTTGAACATTCGGTCGGTGTCTCATGCCATCGGTTTGTTTGCGACTGCCTTGCCGTGGCGTAACGCCGGCACGGTGGGCAGCTTGTCATCGGCTGCAAAAGTAGCGCAATCGCCCGGCGGGTTCAAGCAGCGCGCCGGCGCGGGTTCAACCAGGGCGCGCTGGGCGCCCCGCTGAAATAGCGGCTTCCTTTGCCAAAATACGGCGTTGCTGTGTTGACCTGGCCTTGCCGTACTACTCGTACTGTCAGCGGCGTGCCGCCTTGTCTTTTGGCAAAGTCGAGCCGCTATGAGATTTTCGGGGCACACTTCTAAACCCCGCGTGGATAGGGCGTTTCCGTGCAGGCGCCTCTGGAACCCTTATAAATAAAGGGCTGGCGGGTGGCTAGCGTTTGAGTTTGGCAAACGCCGCGGCCATGGCGCTTTGCGGTTCGGGGTGCGCTGGCCGTTTGCTTTGCCGTGCCTGCGCTTTGGCGGGCGCGCCCGTATGCCTTGCGTTTCCTGTGTTTCCAGCATTTTCCGGCGTGTCGTCCAGGCGCATGGTGAGCGCGATGCGGCCGCGCGGCAGGTCGACTTCGAGCACCTTGACGCGGACGATGTCGCCCGCCTTGACGATTTCGCGCGGGTCCTTGACGAAACGGTTGGCCAGCGCCGAAATATGTACGAGGCCGTCCTGATGTACGCCGATGTCGACGAATGCGCCAAAGTTGGCGACGTTGGTGACGACGCCTTCGAGGATCATGCCGGCGCGCAGGTCCTTCATGTCCTCGACACCGTCCTGAAAAGTGGCGGTTTTGAATTCCGGTCGTGGGTCGCGGCCGGGTTTTTCCAATTCTTTGAGCACATCGTGCACGGTGGGCAGACCAAAGCGTTCATCGGCGTATTTTTCCGCACGCAGTGACTGAATAAGGCGGGCATCGCCAATCACTTCGCCGATGTTTTTCCGGATATCGGCGAGGATGCGCTCGACCAGCGGGTAGGCTTCCGGATGCACGGCGGAAGCATCAAGCGGGTTGTCGCCCTGCGTGATGCGCAGAAAGCCGGCGGCCTGTTCAAAAGTTTTGTCGCCCAGGCGCGGCACCTCGCGCAGCGCGCTGCGATTAGGGAAAGCGCCATGCTGGTCGCGGTGGGCGACGATATTGGCCGCCAGCGTACCGTTCAAGCCGGAAACGCGCGTGAGCAGCGGCACCGAGGCGGTATTGACGTCAACGCCGACGGCGTTGACGCAGTCTTCGACGACGGCGTTGAGCGCTTTTGCCAGCCGTGTCTGGCCAACATCGTGCTGATACTGGCCGACGCCGATCGATTTGGGTTCGATCTTGACGAGTTCAGCAAGCGGGTCTTGCAGACGGCGGGCGATGGAAACCGCGCCACGCAGGCTGACATCCAGTTCGGGAAATTCGCGCGCGGCGTATTCGGAAGCCGAATAGACCGAGGCGCCCGCTTCAGAAACGACGACCTTGGTCAGATGCAATTCCGGCAACATTTTGACCAGATCGCCGGCCAGCCGGTCGGTTTCGCGCGAGGCGGTGCCGTTGCCGATGCTGATGAGCTGAACGGCGTGTTTTTTTGCCAGCGCGGCTAGTGTCGACAGCGCGCCGTCCCAGTCGCGGCGCGGTTCGTGCGGGTAGATGGTGGCTGTTTCCAGCAGCTTGCCGGTGGCGTCAACGACGGCGACCTTGCAGCCGGTGCGGATGCCGGGGTCGATGCCCATCGTCGGGCGCTGACCGGCGGGCGCGGCCAGTAGCAAATCGTGCAGGTTGCGCCCGAAGACGCGGATGGCTTCTTCCTCGGCGCGTTCGCGCAGTGCCCCCATCAATTCGCCTTCAAGATGCGGGAACAGTTTGACGCGCCAGGTCCAGCGCACGGTATCGGCCAGCCATTTGTCTGCCGGACGGCCGTGATCGGCGATGCCGACGTGCCTGGCGATACGTGTTTCGCAGGGGTTGGCGGCTTTCATCGTCGCCGCCGTGGCGGGGAGGGCGCTTTTCGGCGTCGTTTCCGTTGCGGTCGGGAGGGACGAGCGCGCTGCTGCATCGTTCGCGACCAGGTCGGTGTCGAGCGCCAGCGCAATGTGCAGCATGCCTTCGTTGCGGCCGCGCAGCAGCGCCAGCGCACGGTGCGAGGGGATGGCCGCGAGCGGTTCGCGGTAGTCGAAATAATCGCGGAATTTGGCGCCTTCGCTTTCCTTGCCTGCGGCTACCGTCGAGGTGACAAGACCATGCGTTTCAAGGTATTCGCGCAGTTCGCCAAGCAGGGCGGCGTCTTCCGAAAAACGTTCCATGAGGATTTGCCGCGCGCCGTCGAGCGTACTTTTGGCATCGGTAAAGCCGAGCGCGGCAGCCTCGGCATTGAGATATTTTTCCGCTTCGTCTTCCGGGGCGCGCGTCGGATCGGCGAGCAGCGATTCGGCCAGCGGCGCCAGCCCGGCTTCGCGCGCAATTTGCGCCTTGGTGCGGCGCTTGGGCTTATACGGCAGGTAAAGGTCTTCGAGTGTCTGCTTGGTTTCGGCGGCGTCGATCTGCGCAGCCAGCTCCGGCGTCAGTGCGCCCTGTTCGTCGATGGCGGCGAGGATCGATGCGCGGCGTTCTTCCAGTTCGCGCAGGTAGGCCAGCCGTTCGGCCAGCGTGCGCAGTTGCGTGTCGTCAAGCCCGCCGGTCGCTTCCTTGCGGTAGCGGGCGATGAAAGGCACGGTGGCGCCTTCGTCAAGCAGGGCTACAGCGGCTTCCGCCTGCTGGTTGCGGCAGCCGATCGCTTCTGCGATGCGGTTGAGAATGCGGGCGGCTGCGGGGGAAGATTGCGGATGTTCAGAAGCGTGGATGGCAGACATCGATCGTGTTTCAGAGAACGGGAAAAATGGCGAACACTACGCAATCGGATGGGAAAGTTCAAGTTGGCCTCGGCGATTTAGAAGCGCTTTTCAGCATGAGATTCGGGTCGGTATGCCTGACGATTTTGAGCTGCCCAGCCGGATGCCGGTATTTATGCAGCGCTGTCGCTGGCGCAAAGTGGCCGCTTTTTCATTGACATCACGGGCCGGTTTGATTAGCGTTCCGCCTGCTTGTGCCGGTGGGCGCGGTCGGAAGCGGGTACGCTCGGCCGGGCGGGCAAGGGCGCCCCTTCGGAAACCCGCGTGGATAGGGCATCTCCGGCTACCTCCGGTTTTTTGGGTTGGGATTTGGGATTTTTGATTCCGGATTTCAGGTTCCCGATTTTTGGACCATTCTTTGACGAGGAACGTTTATGTTGAAGCAGTTTCTGACGGCGGGTTCTGCCGCGGTGATGGTGTTGTTCGGCGCAGCTGCGCAGGCGCAGACCAAGTGGGACATGCCGACGCCTTTCCCGGCGGGAAATTATCAGACGGAAAATGTGCGCCATTTCGTTTCCGAGATCGACAAAGCAACGAAAGGGCAGTTGAAGATCACCGTTCATGACAGCGGCTCGCTGTTCAAGGGCAACGAGATCAAGCGCGCCGTGCAGGGCGGTCAGGCCGAAATCGGCGAGATCATCATCTCCGGCTATTCCAACGAAGACCCGATGTACGGCGTCGATTCGATTCCTTTCCTGGCAACGGATTACAAAGCCTCGGAAAAACTCTGGAAAGCCTCGCGGCCGGCGATTGAGGCGCGCTTTGCCAAACAGGGACTGAAGGTGCTCTACGCCGTGCCGTGGCCGCCGCAAGGTATTTTCAGCGCCAAGCCCATCGATTCGCTGGCTGACCTCAAGGGGGTCAAATGGCGTGCCTATAATCCCAATACCAGCCGCATCGCCCAGCTGATCGGCGCGCAGCCGGTGACGATCCAGGCGGCGGAACTGAGCCAGGCGCTGGCGACCGGTGCGGTGACGGCGTTCATTACTTCCGGATCGTCGGGGTACGACACCAAGGTGTGGGAGCAGATCAAGCACTACTACAAGACGAACGCCTGGCTGCCCAAAAATATCGTCTTTGTCTCCCAAAAGGCATTCGACAAACTGGATAAGCCGACCCAGGATGCGGTGATCAGCGCCGCTGCCGCTGCCGAGGCGCGCGGTTGGAAGCTGTGCGAGGAAAAGACCAAGTGGTACAACGAGCAACTGGTCAAAAATGGCATGAACGTCGCCGATCCTTCACCGCGTCTGCGTGCGGATTTTGAAAAGATCGGCCAGACGATGGTCGATGAATGGGTCAAGCAGACGGGAGCGGATGGGCAGGCCGTTATCGACGCGTTCAAGAAGTGATCGCAGCCGGCACGTCTTGCAGCCCGCTTTCTTTCGCGAATTTTTGCGAATGCGGTTCGATGAAGCATCCGCATGGCGCCGAGGGCGTGTTGCGGATGCTTCGGCTTCTTTTTGATGTGCCGGCGTCTCCCGACATTTTTTCGACATTTCATGCGAATTTTTATTGATCGGCTTTTCCAGGTTGCGGGCGGATTGGCCGGGATCTTCATGGTCCTGACGCTGCTTTCGGTGCTGTCGAGTATTGTGGGGCGCTTGCTGCCCGCATTGGCGTTGCCGGGTGCGGATGCCTACGCCGGTTACTGTATGGCTGTTGCGGCTTTCCTGTCGCTGGGGACGACACTGCGGCGCGGCGAACATATCCGCGTGACGCTTTTGCTTAACCGCCTGCCCGACCGGGGACGCCGCCGGCTCGATCTCTTTTGCCATGTTGTGGCGCTGGCGGTCGCCATCCTGCTGACCTGGTATGCGGTTCGGCTGGTGCGCCAATCGTTTCTGTTCAACGATATTTCGCCCGGCCTCGACGCAACGCCCCTGTGGATTCCGCAGATCGGCATGGCAGCCGGCAGTGCGCTGCTGGGACTGGCGTTCGCTGCCGAACTGTTCGATCTGGCGATGGGGAGAAAAACCGCAGATATGGGCGGGAGTGAAACGGAAAACGGTGCGGAGAATGACATGACGTGCACGGCCTGCGACGCCGAATTGCCGCATACCGAATGAGGGGCAGGGCGTTTCATGGAATTTTATGTCACCGCTTTTCTCATTCTGGCCCTGTTCGCCCTCCTGGGTTGCGGCGTCTGGATTGGGCTGACGCTGATCGGGGTCGCCTGGATCGGCATGGCGCTGTTTACCGACCGCCCCGTGGGCGACAGCATGGTCATGACCATCTGGGGATCCTCTTCGTCGTGGACGCTGACCGCTCTGCCGCTGTTTATCTGGATGGGGGAAATCCTTTTCCGCACGCGGCTTTCCGAGGACATGTTCAAGGGGCTCTCGCCCTGGCTGGATAGGCTGCCGGGGCGGCTGCTTCACGCAAACATCATCGGCTGCACGATCTTCGCGGCGGTATCCGGCTCATCGGCGGCAACCTGTGCGACGATCGGCAAAATGACGCTGCCGGAACTCAGGAAGCGCGGTTATCCCGACTCGATTTCGATCGGCACGCTGGCGGGCGCCGGTACGCTGGGTTTATTGATTCCGCCGTCGATCACCATGATCGTGTATGGCGTCATGGCGAATGTGTCGATTGCCAAACTGTTCATTGCCGGCATTTTGCCGGGGGTCGTACTGGCCGGCCTGTTTATGGGGTACACGATGCTCTGGGCGCTGTTTAACCCGGATAAGGTGCCGGCGCCGGATCAGACGATGGGTTTCCGGCAGAAGCTTGCCGCCTCCCGGCACTTGCTGCCGGCCGTCTCGCTGATTCTCGCCGTTCTCGGCTCAATCTACACCGGCATCGCTACGGCGACCGAAGCCGCGGCGCTCGGCGTGGTTGGCTCTCTGGCAGTGGCTGCCGTGCAGGGCGATCTGAGCTGGAAGACCTTCATCGAAAGCCTGCTCAGCGGCACGCGCCTGTATTGCATGATTGCGATGATTTTGTTCGGGGCCGCCTTTCTAACCTTGTCGATGGGCTACATCGGCCTGCCCCGGCAGGTGGCGGAGTGGATCGTCAGCCTGAATCTTTCGCCATTTGCGCTGATTCTGGCGCTGACGGTGTTTTTCGTCCTACTGGGGTGTTTCCTTGATGGCATTTCTATGGTCGTGCTGACGATGGGCGTCCTGCTGCCGACCATTGAAGCGATGCAGATTGATCTTGTCTGGTTCGGTATTTTTGTCGTGCTGATCGTTGAGATGGCACAGATTACGCCGCCGGTGGGCTTCAACCTCTTCGTGCTGCAAGGAATGACCCGAAAGGATATTGCGTTCATTGCACGGCACACTTTCCCGATGTTCATGCTGATGGTGGTTGCCGTGCTGCTGATCTATTTTGTTCCTGATATTGTCGGCTGGCTGCCGCAGCACATGGATGGCTGACGTTTTGCCGACCGTGTGCCGCCGTTGATGGTGATGGCGGGCGGCTGCCATCGCTCCGGCCGGCGTGTGCCGGCGTATGTTCTCCGCGTGAGGCCGCTGCGGGCGGGTCCGCAAGGTTCAAGGGATTTACAGGCAGGGTTTCGTTTTCCTCCGGAAAGGCGCAATCTCTTCCGGCGAGGGGGTATTCCTTAAGAGAAGGGTGTATTCGTTTCAGCGAAGCAGGCGTAGCAGATGCACCGCCGTGTATTCCCTGCGGGAAAGGTGTATTCCCTACGGGAAAGGTGTATTCCCTGCGGGAACGGCGCCATTCCTGGGGGATGGAATGCGTGCCTATGCCGCTCGGAGAAGCCCATGTCGAAAAAGCATGCTCGGAGAGGCCCATTCCACGCGGGCTTCGGCCGGCCTGTAGCCCGCGTCCCGTGGGCGTTTCCAGCCGGGTCACGCCAGCGACATTCAAGCCAACCAGCATTGTTCCGGATACGACGGTTTTTATTCCTTTCCGGAAAGTTTTCATTCCCCGTAGGGCGGGATGGTTGTACACTGAGCGGCCTTGAGGTTTTACGGCTTTTTGCGGAGGAAAGCGACCATGAGTGCGAACATAAGCGCAGCAATCTCCTGCCCGTCTGCGGGCGCTTCAAATTACGGTGCGTTCGCCAATGCACGTGAGGCACGTCTGGCCATTCGCCGCGGTGAATGGGACTCCCATACCAGCGGCCTGGCGCCCGGTTATGCACAGGGCAATCTGGCGATCCTGCCGGAAGCGCTGGCGACCGACTTTCTGCGTTTTTGCCAGCGCAACCCCAAACCGTGCCCGCTGCTCGCTGTTTCCGAACCGGGTGATCCGATGCTGCCGACGCTGGGCGAGGATGTCGATATCCGCACCGATATTCCGCGTTACCGTATCTGGAAGCACGGCGAACTGGCGGCGGAAGTGAGCGATATTCGCGATTACTGGCGGGACGATCTGGTCAGCTTTGTTCTGGGCTGCTCCTTTTCTTTTGAACACGCGCTGATCGAGGGCGGCATTGAACTGCGCCATGTCAGTCAGGGCAAGAATGTCGCCATGTACCGGACGAATATCCAGACCGTGCCGGCCGGTCCGTTCCACGGGCCGATGGTCGTGTCGATGCGGCCGATGACGGCGGCCAACGCCATCCGTGCCGTGCAGATCACCGCGCGTGTGCCTGCCGTGCATGGCGCGCCGGTGCATCTGGGCGATCCGGCGCAGATCGGCATTACCGACATCAACCGGCCGGATTTTGGCGATGCGGTTGAAATCCTTCCCGGCGAAATGCCTGTCTTCTGGGCCTGCGGGGTAACGCCGCAGGCGGTCGTTATGGCCGTGGCGCCGGAATTCTGCATCACCCACGCGCCGGGCTACATGCTGATCACCGACGTGCGTAACAGCGACCTTTCCCTGGCGTGAATTTAAAGGCGGAAAATGCAAAAGGCCTTAACGTTTGCCCTGGTTTTAATCGTGGGTTCGTTATATCTGGCTAAATTTAGTGAAGCTGGCACGGCGCAGATCAATCAAGACGTGCCATTAAAAACCCTTTTAAGGGATAAAAAAATCACGTCTTTGCGCGCGATAAAAAGCGAGCGAAGGCTCGAAGTTCTTGGTGGTGACGAAGTTTTAAAAAGCTATAAAATCGCGCTAGGCGCTAATCCCAAAGGGCACAAGCTCCAGGAAGGCGACAAAAAAACGCCCGAGGGAATTTACACGATTAACGCCAAAAATGCCGCGTCGAGATTTCATAAAAATCTAGGCATATCCTATCCCAACGCGGCAGACCGTGCTCGCGCAAAGGCGCGTGGCGTAAGCCCTGGCGGCGATATCAAAATACACGGCATCCCAAATCAGTTTTCGTATATGGGCAAGGCGTTTTTGAAATTTGGCGACTGGACGGATGGCTGCATAAGCGTTATGGACGACGAGATAGACGAACTATACGAGCTTGTGCCATTAAATACACGCATCGAAATTTTGCCGTGATTTGTTTCCTGGACGCGGATAGATTTGCGTGGCAAGACCTCCTATGGGCGCGTATTTTTGCTCGTTATTTTTACTAATTTTTAAAGAACATTTAAATGCAAGGCATACTATTTAACGGCGCCCCAGGCGAAAGCTTGAATTTTCTGGAATAAAAATCTTATGGATGAATCTGCATCAACACTCAAACTGCTGCCACTGGGCGACACCGCCTGGACGGTCGAATTCGGCAACCATATCGACCCAGCCCTGTACGCACGCGTGCTCGGCCTGCTTGATGCCTTGAAAGACGCGCCGCACGATGGCGTGTTCGCCGGCATTGTCGATATCGTGCCGACCTTCCGTTCACTAACCGTACATTACGACCCAGCGCGCAGCGAAGGGCCGGCGCTTGGCGAGGCGTTGCTGTCGCTGGCGCAGACAGCGCAGGCCGTCAGCCGGGAAGGGCGGTGCTGGTCGATTCCCGTCTGCTTCGATGCTGATTTTGCGCTTGATCTCGATGATTTGGCGCAGGCGAAGGGGATGACACGCAATGCGGTGATTGATCTGATGACAGCAACGACCTTTCAGGTCTACATGATTGGCTTCATGCCGGGATTCCCTTATATGGGCGGGTTGCCGGCCGCGCTCGAAATGCCGCGCCTGTCCTCGCCGCGCAAGGCGTTGCCGGCGCGCTCGCTGGCGATTGCCGGTGCCATGTGCGCGGTTTATCCGTGGGAAAGCCCCGGCGGCTGGCGGCTGCTGGGCAGAACGCCGATCCCGATGTTCTCGGCGCGCGAGGAAAGCGCACCGTCCCTACTGGCAGCGGGTGATCGCGTTAATTGGCGTGCCGTCGATCGCGCCGAGTTTGAGCGGCTGGAAGCGGCGGCGCTACGCGGCGAGTTTGTGCGCGAAAGCCTGTTGATCGAGGAGGCGCGGCGATGAGCGAGGATTTTATGGACGGACTGGTCGAAGTAGTTGACGCTGGCATCGCCAACAGCATTCAGGATTTGGGGAGGCTGGGTTTTCGCCATATGGGCATCGCCGTTTCCGGTTGCCTTGATCCCATGCTCGCGCGCTGCGCCAATGCATTGGCAGGAAATCCGGCGCAGGCCGCCTGTATCGAGGTGCGCGCTGCCGGGCCGAAGCTGGCTGTCCGGCGCGGGCCGGTACGCTTTGCGTTGAGCGGTGATTTGAGTGCGACATTGGTGCGCGCCGATGGTGATACGTTTGAAATTCCCGCCTGGCAAAGCGTCACGCTGGAAGCGGGGGACGAGCTGCATGTGGGTTTTCTGCCCGGCGGCGTGGCTTATGTCGCCGTATCCGGCGGCTTTGCCACACCCGTGCAGCTAGGCAGCCGTTCGACCTATCAGCGTGCCGAAATCGGTGTGCCGCTGACGCTGGATGCACAGATTCCCTGCGCTGTCCTGTCGCCGGAAGAATGTGGCGGAGTCGGCGAAGAGGGCGGCTATTTTGTGGCTTCGCCCTGGGCACACGCCGAAGGCCACATTCGCATCATCCTTGGCCCGCAGGACGACCATTTCACGGCGGCCTCGATTGCGGATCTGCTTGACGGCGAATATCGGGCGACGACACAGAGTGACCGTATGGGCATGCGTCTGGAAGGGAAGGCGCTGGTGCATCGTGAGCCAGCGCTGGCCGATATCGTTTCCGATGGCGTTGTGCCCGGCGTGATTCAGGTGCCGGGTAATGGTCAGCCGATTATCCTGCTGGCTGATTGCCAGACGGTCGGTGGTTATCCAAAAATCGCCACGGTAATTTCCGCCGATCTGCCGCGTCTGGCGCAGGTTCGGCCGGGGCAGGCGTTGCGTTTTGCCGCAGTGGATGCTGTTCAGGCCGCCCAGGCGCGCGCCGCGCAGGAAGCGCAGTGGCGGATGTGGGCGGCGACCATCGAGATGGTGAGCGGACCGGGCTGCTGAATCGAACACTGCATTCCTTGAGAAAATCAGTCAGGAGAAGAACATGACCCAAAATACGACGAAAAAACTCAACCTGAATTCTGACCTGGGCGAAAGCTTTGGTGCCTGGGTTATGGCCGGCGACGCCGCCATGCTCGGCATTGTCAATTCGGCGAACGTAGCCTGTGGTTACCATGCCGGCGATCCGCTGGTGATGACTCAGACCGTCGAGCGTGCCAAGAAGAATGGCGTCAGTATCGGCGCGCATCCTTCATTCCCGGATTTACAGGGCTTTGGCCGACGGCGAATGGATATTCCGGGACTCGAACTTGAGGCCATGCTCATCTACCAGATCGGTGCGCTGGATGCCTGCGCGCGCGCCCAAGGCAGCAAGGTGACGCACGTCAAGCCGCATGGTGCGCTGAGCAACATCGCCAGCGCCGACCGCAAGGTGGCCGATGCGGTGGCGCGTGCGGTGCATCGTCTCGACCCCTCGCTGATCCTGCTGGCGCCGGCTGCTTCGCAGATGGCGCTGGCCGGCAAAGAGATCGGCTTAAAGATCGTCGAAGAAATTTTTGCCGATCGCGCCTATCTCGATGACGGCAATCTGGTGCCGCGCAGCCAGCCGGGCGCGATGATCCACGGAGCGGAAGCCAGCCTTGCCCATGTGTTGCGCATGGTTGAGGAAAGCGCGCTGATTTCGATCAACGGTAAGCGTATTCCGGTCAATCCGCAGAGCATCTGCGTGCATGGCGACAATGCCGAGGCTGTCGCGGTTGCCCAGGCGATCCGCGATGGGCTGACGAAAGCAGGCTATACGCTCGTCACGATCCCTGAACTGGCGGCTTGATGCGGTTTTTGGGCGATTATGGGTGCCTGAATTCGTCGGGCATGAGTTGATGCGCTGCTTTTGTCCGCCGGGATTGCGCATCCCGCCAAAAACGCCGGTACCGTTCCGGCGTTTTTATTTTTTTTGTCTTACGTAAAACCCGGAACCATTTGGTGTTTGTACCACGGTCTGTTGTTGTATTTATATGTGCCGTATTTTCCCTGGTTGATCGTGTCGCATTATTTTTCCGTCAGGGCAAGAAGGCCGATGAGAGATCGGGATACCGGGTCACGATTGTTTTTCAGTCGCGCTCGCGATGCGTGTGCGTATGGGCGTCGACGTCCACCTAGTTGGCGCGGAATAGGGGGAACGAGGGCCGGGCGGCCAAATGGGTTGAAAACCTATGACCATGAAAAAACTGCAAACGACGGTTCGGGTCACTTTGCAGTTTTTTTCATCTGGTTTTTTGGGGTGTGAGTCTGAATTGGGCGATCTTTACAAGCCACGGGGACGGTCAGACGCGGCTGAAGATCAATGTGGCGTTGGTGCCGCCGAAGCCGAAGCTGTTGCTCATGACCGCCTGCAAGCGTTTCTTCAGGTTTTTCCGAACGATTGGCAGCCCCTGGGCGCCTTCATCGAGAGTGAAGATATTGGCCGAAGCGGTCACGAAATCGTTGAGCAGCATCAACAGCGAGTAAATGGCCTCATTCGAGCCGGCTGCGCCAAGTGCATGACCGGAGAGCGATTTGGTCGAGCTGATCAGCGGAATGTCCTGTCCGACGAAAGTCGTTTTGATGGCTTCCAGCTCCTTGGTGTCGCCCACCGGCGTCGAGGTGCCGTGCGCGTTGATGTAGTCGACGTCGCCCTTATGGGTCGCCATCGCCATCTGCATGCAACGCACCGCGCCTTCCCCGGAAGGCTGCACCATATCGTAGCCGTCGGACGTCGCGCCGTAACCAGTCAATTCGGCGAAAATTTCCGCCCCGCGTGCCTTGGCGTGTTCGTATTCTTCCAGCACCAGGACGCTGCCGCCGCCGGAAATGACAAAGCCGTCGCGATTGGCGTCGTAGGCGCGTGAGGCGACTTCCGGCGTGTCGTTGTACTGGCTGGAAAGGGCGCCCATGGCATCGAACTGGCAACTCATCGACCAGTGAACCTCTTCGCCGCCGCCGGCAAAAACGATGTCCTGCTTGCCGAACTGGATCAGTTCGGCGGCATGGCCGATGCAGTGGGCGCTGGTCGAGCAGGCCGAACTGAGCGAGTAATTGACGCCTTTGATGCCGAACGGGGTCGCCAGGCAGGCGGAAGTCGTCGAAGCCATCGTTTTGGTAACGGCGTAAGGACCGACGCGCCTGACGCCGCTGTTGCGCAGGATATCGGCGACTTCAACCTGCGCTGAGGATGTGGCGCCGCCGGAGCCCACGATGATGCCGGTGCGTGGATGCGAAACCTGTGCTTTGTCCAGCCCGGACAGAGCGATGGCTTCCTGCATGGCGATGTGGCAATAGGCGGCCGCATTGCCCATGAAGCGTAATTCCTTGCGGTCGATATGCGCCTTGGGGTCGATGCTGATCGGGCCTTCCACCTGCGAGCGCAGCCCCATTTCCTGATAGGTGGGGGAAAATTTGATGCCCGATTTCAATGCTTGCAGAGAAGCGAGGACTTCCTTGAGGTTATTGCCCAGGCTGGACACAATGCCCATGCCGGTCACAACGACACGTCTCATGAATTTCTCCTGTCGCTAGGATGCGAGAATAGGGTAAATATGGTTTTGATTATAAAAAATAATGCCGGCTCAGTGAATCGTGCGCTGTAATTCGTTCCGGCAAGCGTGCAAACCATTTTTGGAATTTATACAGCCTCAGGATTGAACGCTGCTTAAAATGAGTCGGTGCTGGTAAACAGCCCAACCTTGAGATCCGCACCGTGATAGATTTCCCTGCCATCTACGCTCATCGTTGCATCGGCGATCCCTAGTACCATCTGGCGCATGATGGTTCGCTTGATGTGGATGTGATAAGTGACTTTCTTATGTTTGGGCAGAACCTGGCCGGTGAACTTGACCTCGCCGCAACCCAGCGCACGGCCGCGCCCCAGTCCGCCGCTCCAGCCGAGGTAAAAACCGATCAGCTGCCACATGGCATCTAGACCGAGACAGCCGGGCATAACCGGATCGCCCTCAAAATGGCAGGCAAAAAACCACAGGTTCGGGTGGATGTCCAGCTCGGCGATGATTTCGCCCTTGCCGTATTTTCCGCCGTGGTCATTGATTTCCAGAATGCGGTCGAGCATCAGCATATTGGGCAGCGGCAATTGCGCATTGCCGGGACCGAACATTTCGGTACGCGCGCAGGCCAGTAAATCTTCTTTGCTGTACTGATTCTTGCGGGCGGCAGCGGTCATATTCTTTCTCCTTGTCTGTTGTCTTTTGTTTGGCTTTCGGCAACGTGCCGGCCGCGTCATGCGTCAGGCAGTGTACCCGGGCGCACGGCAGCCGGTCCCTTCGATCGTCCAGCCCGGTATTGTGCAACGCGATATTAACGGAATCCGGCCTATCCCGCCATGTCGGACCGTTGGAAACGCCGTGCCAAATCCATACTGAACCCTGCCGATCAGGCCGGCATTGAACTCACCCTACGGGCGTGTCGAAAAGTGATTGCAAATTATTCCGTCTGCCGCCGGTGCCGGTGTGAGTTTGTTATATTGCAGTTGCCGGAATTTGTGGCCGCCGCGATAGGCTGGGTGGCCGGTAGTCCGGTATCTGATTGAGGAATCTCGTGCATGCGCAAGAAAGTATTCTGGATAGGCCTTGCCTGTGCGCTGGCGCTGGCGGTAGCTTGGTTCTGGCCTGGAAGTGGGCGTGGTGATGGCGAGGGCGGTAATGCGCGCCCAGGGCGCGGGCGACACGGCGCGGCCGAGGCGCCGCCTGCCGTCACAGTGGTGACGGCGCGGCACGGCGACATCGATGTCGTACTCAGTGCGCTGGGCACAGTGACGGCGCGCAATACGACGGTCGTCAAGGCGCGCGTTTCCGGGCAGCTGCAACGTATTGCTTTTCAGGAAGGACAGCGCGTCAAGGCGGGTGATCTGCTGGCCGAGATCGACCCGCGCCCTTTTCAGGCGCAACTCGACCAGGCCGCCGGGCAATTGGCGCGCGATCGGGCGCTGCTTGCCAATGCCAAAATTGACCTGGCCCGCTACCGTGACCTGCTGGCCAAGAATTCGATTGCCAGGCAACAGGTCGATACGCAGGCGGCGCTGGTCAAGCAGTACGAAGGCGTCGTGCAGACCGATCAAGGCAGCGCCGAAAATGCGCGCCTGCAACTCTCCTTTACGCGCATTACCGCGCCGATCGACGGTCGCCTTGGCCTGCGCCGGGTTGATACCGGCAATATGGTCAGCGCCAGTGACGCCGACGGGATCGTCACGATCACACAGACGCAGCCCATCGCTGTCGTTTTTTCAGTGCCTGCCGGTCATCTGAGCGCAGTGCTTCAGGGGATGCGGGAACACGAAACGCTGCCGGTCGAAGCCTGGGATCAGGACAATAAAAACCGCCTGGCCGCTGGCAAACTGCTGTCGGTCGATAACCAGATCGATACAGCGACCGGCACGGTCAGGCTCAAGGCAGAATTTACCAATGCCGACGAGGCGTTATTTCCCAACCAGTTCGTCAATATCCGGCTGAATGTTTCCACGCGCCGCGACGTCGTGCTGATTCCCGCCGCGGCCGTGTTGCAAGGACAGCAGGGGGATTTTGCCTATATCGTCGATGCGGCGGATAAAACGGTGTCTGTCCGCCGGCTGAAAATCGGCGTCAGGACGAACGAAACGGTTTCGGTCGATGAAGGACTGACGGCGGGAGAGACGGTCGTTGTCGAAGGCGTCGACAAGCTGCGCGACGGCGCGAAAATCACGCTGATTGCTGCGCATGCGGCTTCCGGCGCCGACCGGCTAGGCGAATCCGCCGCCACACCGGCAACGCACGCAACCCGGAAAAAGGGCAGGCCCTCCGCAGATGCACCCAAGAGCACCAAGAGCGCCGCGCAAGACACATCGGGAGATTCCCCGAAAAATGCCGCGGGAAATGCTCCCGCAGCGGCAGCGGGGAATTCCCCTGACAGCATGGCGAAGCGTACGTCCGGTGCGGCGGCTGTGCCGGGACGGCCGGATCGGCCTGGGGGTCTGGAGCGCGCCCGCTCAGGCGGTAGCGCCGCCGGTAGCCGTGAATGACGGGGGCGGGCGTGCAGAAAATCCGGGTGAATCCAGAGGGAATCACGGGAATGAGAGGATAAAGCGGCAATGAATCCCTCGCGCCAGTTCATCCTGCGGCCGGTGGCGACATCGCTGTTGATGTTTGCCATTTTGCTCGCCGGTTTGCTGGCTTATCGTTTTCTGCCGGTGTCCGCCCTGCCGGAAGTCGACTATCCGACGATTCAGGTGACGACATTGTATCCGGGCGCCAGCCCCGATGTGACGACTTCGTCGATTACCGCGCCGCTTGAACGCCAGTTCGGCCAGATGCCCGGCCTTAAGCAGATGGCGTCGACGAGTTCCAGTGGCGCCTCGGTCATTACGCTGCAATTCACGCTCGATGTCAGCCTTGACGTGGCCGAACAGCAGGTGCAGGCGGCGATCAATACAGCCAATCCCTTTCTGCCGACCGACTTGCCGATGCCGCCGATCTACAGCAAGGTCAATCCGGCCGATACGCCGATCATGACGCTGGCGATTACCTCGGACGTTTTGCCTTTGCCGAAGGTCGCGGATTTCGTCGATACGCGGCTGGCGCAGAAACTGTCCCAGCTACCAGGCATCGGCCTCGTCAGCACGGCCGGCGGCCAGCGCCCTGCCGTGCGCATCCAGGCCAATCCCAAGGCGCTGGCGGCGAAGAAGCTCAATCTCGACGATCTGCGCACGGCTATCGCCAACGCCAACGTCAACTCGGCCAAGGGCAGTTTCGACGGGCCGGCGCGCGCTTCGACGCTTGATGCCAACGACCAGTTGCGCTCAGCGGCGGAATATCGGCAGCTGGTGATCGCCTGGCGCGACGGCGCACCGATCCGGCTGGCCGATGTCGCCGATGTCGCCGACGGGGCGGAAAACGATCGCCTGGCGGCATGGGCGGCCGTGGAGGGCGTGCAGAAACCGGCGATCATCCTCAACATCCAGCGCCAGCCGGGCGCTAACGTCATCGAAACCGTCGACCGCATCAAGCGCCTGTTGCCGCAATTACAGGCGACGTTGCCGTCCTCGCTCGACGTGCACATTCTGACCGACCGGACGACGACGATCCGCGCTTCGATTGACGACGTGCGTTTTGAACTGATGCTGGCGATTGCGCTCGTCGTCATGGTCATCTTCGTTTTTCTACGCAACGCGTCAGCGACGATCATCCCCAGCGTCGCGGTGCCGCTGTCGCTGGTCGGCACCTTTGGCGTCATGTACCTGGCCGGTTTTTCGGTCAATAACCTGACGCTGATGTCGCTGACGATCGCCACCGGCTTCGTCGTCGACGACGCGATCGTCATGATCGAGAATATCGCGCGCTATGTCGAGCGGGGCGAGTCACCGATGCAGGCGGCGCTCAAGGGCAGTGAGCAGATTGGCTTTACCATTATCTCGCTGACGCTCTCGCTCATTGCCGTGCTGATTCCACTGCTCTTCATGAGCGAAGTCATCGGCCGGCTGTTTCGTGAGTTTGCCGTCACGCTGGCCGTGGCGATCCTGATTTCGGCCATCGTTTCGCTGACGTTGACGCCGATGATGTGCGCGCGCCTGCTGCGCGATGCGCCGGAAGTCGAAGAAAATGGGCTGTTTTGTAGAATCGGGGCGTTTTTCGACGCCGTCATCGCCCGTTACGACCGTATGCTGATTTGGGCGCTCGACCGCCAGGGATTGGTGTTACTTACAGCTTTCGTCACGCTGGCCTTGACCGTGTTGCTCTATGCCCTCATTCCCAAGGGTTTCTTCCCGGTGCAGGATACGGGCGTCATCCAGGGCATCAGCGAAGCGCCGCAGTCGATTTCGTTTTCCGCCATGGCCGCGCGGCAACAGGCGGTGGTTGATACGCTGATCGGCGATCCGGCGATTGAGAGCATTTCTTCGTTCATCGGCGTCGATGGCGCCAATGCCACGCTCAACAACGGCCGCCTGCTCATCAATTTGAAGCCGAAAGGCGAGCGTGACGGCGATGTGAGCGCCATCATCCGCCGCCTGCAGGCGCGCCTGGAAAAGACCGTGGAACATGCCCAGGCGGGTATGTCCTTATTTATGCAGCCGGTCCAAGATCTGACCATCGAAAACCGCGTCAGCCGCACGCAGTACCAATTTAGTCTCGAGGATGCCGACGCCGAAGAGTTGGCGGTATGGACGCCGAAATTATTAGCGCGCTTGCGCCAACTGCCTGAATTGGCCGATGTCGCCAGCGACTTGCAGGCACAAGGCTTACAGGCGTACATCGACATCGACCGGGCAAGCGCCAGCCGGCTCGGCATCAGCGTCGCCGCCATCGACAGCGCGCTGTACAGCGCCTTCGGCCAGCGGCTGGTGTCGACGATTTTTACGCAATCGAGCCTCTATCGCGTCGTGCTCGAAGTCAAGCCTGAATTCAAGTTGAATCCAGCGTCTCTCAACGAAATTTATCTGATCTCGACGGCGGGCGGCTCTCCCGTTTCCGTGCCGCTTTCGGCCATCGCCAGTATTTCGGAGCGCAAGATGCCGCTGGCGATCAGCCGCGTCGGCCAGTTTCCGGCGGCGACGATTTCCTTCAATCTCGCGCCCGGTGTCTCGCTGGGCGAGGCGGTTCAGGCGATTCAGACAGCGGAACGCGAACTTGGCCTGCCCGCCAGCGTTCAGACCAGCTTCCAAGGCGCAGCGCTTGCCTTCCAGTCCTCACTCGACCATTCATTGCTGCTCATTCTGGCTGCCGTTGTCGTCATGTACATCGTGCTCGGCGTGCTCTATGAAAGCTACATCCATCCGGTGACGATCCTGTCGACATTGCCTTCCGCCGGCGTTGGCGCGCTGCTGGCGCTGATGCTTTCCGGCACCGACATCGATATCGTCGCCATCATCGGCATCATTCTGCTGATCGGCATCGTCAAGAAGAATGCCATCATGATGATCGACTTTGCGCTGGAGGCGGAGCGCATGCATGGCAAATCGCCGCGCGCGGCCATCCATGAGGCGTGCCTGCTGCGTTTCCGCCCAATTTTGATGACGACGCTGGCCGCTTTGTTTGGCGCCTTGCCGCTGATGCTTGGCAACGGCGTCGGGTCCGAGCTGCGCCAGCCGCTGGGTTTGACGATGGTGGGCGGTCTGCTGCTCAGTCAGGTGCTGACGTTGTTTACGACGCCGGTGATCTATCTGGCCTTCGATCGGCTGGCGCGCGGCCTTGGGCGGCGGCTGCACAGCCGCTTCGGGCCGGATGAGATGTAGAACGGCGGCTGGCAAGGCATAGTGCGCAAAGGCATGTTTATTTCCTCGACCTTTATCCGGCGACCGGTGGCGACAACGCTGCTGACGGTCGGCATTGCCCTGTTCGGCATGCTGGCCTTTGGTCTTTTGCCGGTTTCTCCTTTGCCGCAGGTCGATTTTCCGACGATTTCGGTATCGGCTTCCCTGCCCGGCGCCAGCCCGGAAACGATGGCGGCGACAGTGGCGACGCCGCTCGAACGAATGCTGGGCGCGATTGCCGGCGTCAATGAAATGACATCGAGCAGTTCGCTCGGCTCGACCCGCATTACGCTGCAATTCGATCTCGACCGCGACATCAATGGCGCGGCGCGCGATGTGCAGGCGGCGCTCAATTCGGCGCGCACGCTGTTGCCGACCGGCATGCCGGGCAACCCGACCTATCGCAAGGTCAATCCGGCCGATGCTCCCATCTTGATCATCGGCCTGACCTCGGCGTCGATGACGCGCGTCCAGATGTACGATGTGGCCTCGACCGTGCTGGCGCAGAAAATTGCGCAGGCGGATGGCGTTGGACAGGTTTCGGTTGGCGGCAGCTCGCTGCCGGCGGTGCGCGTGCAGCTCAACCCCGGCGCCCTGGCGCGCGCCGGAGTTGGCGTCGAAGAAGTCCGCGCGGCCATCGTTACAACCAATGTCAACCGTCCGAAAGGTTCACTGGAAGATGGCGAACGGCATTGGCAGATCCTCGCCAGTGATCAGGCGAAGAAAGCCGCCGACTACCTGCCGTTGATCGTTTCCTGGCGAAATGGCGCGGCGGTGCGCCTGTCTGACGTGGCGACGGTGCGCGATGCCGAGCAGGATCGCTACAACGTCGGGCTGTTCGATGGCAAGCCGGCGGTGATGGTGGTCGTGCATCGCCAGCCGGGCGCCAATATCATCGAGACCATCGATAGGATCAGGGCGCTGCTGCCAGGATTGCGCGCCTCGATTCCCGCCGCCATCGACCTTGATGTGGCCTATGACCGCACGCGCACTATCCGCGCTTCGCTGCGCGAAGTCGAGCAGACGCTCATATTTTCCGTCGCGCTGGTGATTGCCGTCGTTTTCATTTTCTTGCGCGACGGACGGGCGGCGCTGGTTCCGATTGTCGCCGTGCCGGTGTCCCTGGTGGGAACCTTTGGTTTCATGTACCTGGCTGGATTCAGCCTCAACAATCTTTCGCTGATGGCGCTGACGATTGCCACAGGTTTTGTCGTCGACGATGCCGTCGTCGTGCTGGAAAATATTTCCCGCCATATCGAGCGCGGCATGACACCTTTTGCGGCGGCGCTGCAAGGGGCGCGGGAAGTCGGGTTCACAGTACTGTCGATGAGCCTGTCACTGATTGCCGTGTTCATCCCGATTCTGCTCATGGAGGGCCTTATCGGACGGCTGTTCCGGGAATTTGCGCTGACGCTCTCGGCGGCAATCCTGATCTCGCTGCTCATTTCGCTGACGACGACGCCGATGATGTGCGCCAGCCTGCTGCGCGCCCGCGTGGCCGAAAGTCGGCGGCAGGGCGAGGGCGCGATGCGGTCAATCCAGGGGGCACTCGGCCGCTGTTTTGATACCGTGCACGCGCATTACCAACGTTCGCTCGACTGGGCGCTGGCGCATGGCCCCTGGATGCTGCTGATCATGGGCGTTACGGTGGCGCTCAACGGTTATCTGTACTATGCCGTGCCCAAGGGGTTTTTCCCGCAGCAGGATACCGGCATGATCTCCGGCGGCATTCGGGCCGATGAAAGCATGTCTTTCCAGGTCTTGTCCGCCAAGTTGAGTGAAATTATGGGAATTCTTCGTCAGGATCCCGCCATCGATCATGTCGTCGGCTTTTTCGGCCGCCGGGAGAATTTCGTCGCCATGTCGCTCAAGCCGCTTGCGGAGCGCGATGCTTCGGCGGCCCAGGTGATTGATCGCCTGCGCGGCAAGCTCGACCGCATTCCGGGGGCACGTTTGTATTTGCGCGCTTCCCAGGATATTCGTATCGGCGGCCGCGGCTCCAGCGCGCAGTATCAATACACCTTGCAGGCTGACACGGTCGAGACGCTGCGGGCCTGGGAACCGCGCGTCAGGCAGGCGTTGAGCAGACTGAAGGAATTGACGGACGTCAATACCGATCAGCAGGACAATGGGGTGCAGACGTCGCTTGTTATCGATCGTGACGCGCTGGCGCGGCTGGGATTGAACCAGCGCGAGGTCAACGCCACGCTCAACGATCTGTTCGGCCAGCGGCAGATATCAACCATCTACCATCCGCTCAACCAGTATCGCGTGGTCATGGAGGCCATGCCAGAATACACGCAGGGTCCGGAAAATCTGAAGAACGTCTACTTCATCGGGACGAGGGAAGACGGCAAGTCAGAACAGATTCCGCTGTCTGCCTTTGCGCGCTGGGAAACGACGCCCGTGCCGCTGTCGGTGCATCATCAGGGACAGTTCGCCGCATCGACGATCTCCTTTAATTTACCGCCCGGCGGGTCGCTGTCGCAGGCAACTGCGGCCATTGAACAGGCCATGCGGCAGCTCGGCGCGCCGGCCTCGCTGGTGGGCAGTTTCCAGGGGTCGGCGAAAGTATTTCAGCGTTCGCTCGCCAATCAGCCGCTGCTCATTCTTGCGGCGCTGGTCGCCGTCTATATTGTCCTTGGCATCCTTTACGAAAGCCTCGTCCATCCGCTGACGATCCTGTCGACGCTGCCTTCGGCCGGCGTCGGCGCATTGCTGGCGCTGCTCGCTTTCCGTACCGAATTCAGCGTCATTGCCTTGATTGGCGTCATCCTGCTCATCGGCATCGTCAAGAAAAACGGCATCATGATGATCGATTTCGCCATTCAGGCGGAGCGGCAGCGGGGACTGGATTCCCGCGCGGCGATCCGCGAAGCCTGCCTGCTGCGTTTCCGGCCGATCATGATGACGACGATGGCCGCGCTCTTTGGCGCGCTGCCGCTAATGCTCGGGCGCGGCGACGGCGCCGAGATGCGCCAGCCGCTGGGCATTTCCATCGTCGGTGGCCTGTTGCTTAGCCAGTTGCTGACGCTATACACAACGCCGGTGGTTTACCTTTATCTCGACCGCTGGCGGCTCTGGCGCGAGCGCCGGCGCGCGAAAACGGCGCGGAGCGACGATGCGCCCTGAATGCCTGAATACGCCGCGAGTGTACCCCGATGAACCTGCGGAATTTCTCACGATGAAGAACGATGCCCTGATTCGCCGCTTTTCACCCGGCGCCATGCTGTCCCTTGTTCTGGCGCTCGCCGGCTGCACCGTCGGGCCGGACTACGTGCGTCCGGATATCGCCGTGCCCGCGCAGTACAAGGTGCTTGCGGATGCGCCGGAGGGATGGCCCGGCTGGAAGCCGGCGCAGCCGGCCGACGATATGCCGCGCGGCCGCTGGTGGGAACGCTTTGGCGACGCCCACCTGAATGCGTTGGCCGAACAGGTGGACATTTCAAACCAGAACGTGCGCGCGGCGGAGGCACGCTTCCGGCAGGCACAAAGTGCGCTGGATCAGGCGCGGGCAGCGTGGTTCCCGGACATCGGCGGCAATGCCGCATCGACGCGCAGCCAGAGCGCTTCCTCCGGCAGCGGCGATGGCAGCAGCAGCGGAGGTGGCAGCGGGAGCAGCACTGGGGCAGCCGCCCGCGCGATCCGCACGACGCATCGCCTCTCGCTGTCTGTGAATTGGGAACTGGATGTCTGGGGGCGCATCCGGCGTAGCGTCGAGGCCGGCGAGGCCAAGCTTGCCGCCAGCGCCGCCGATCTGCGCACGGCCCGGCTCAGCGCCCAGTTGCTTCTGGTGCAGAGCTATCTGCACGCGCGCGTGGTCGATGCGCAGCGCAGCCTGCTCGAAAAAACCGTGGCCGCATACCAGCGCGCACTGGAAATTACGCGCAACCGCTTCGCGGCGGGCGTCGCCGGCCGGCTCGATGTCGCCCAGGCGGAAGCGCAGCTTAAATCGGTGCAGGCGCAGTTGGCCGACCTTGGCATCCAGCGTGCCCAGTACGAACACGCGATTGCCGTGCTGATCGGCAAAACACCGGCGGATTTTTCGCTGATGCCGCATGCCGTTGCGTCGCCTCCGGCGAGGTGGCCGGGCGGACTGCCCGCACTGCCGGAAATCCCGACCGGCCTGCCATCGGCGCTGATCGAACGCCGCCCCGACATTGCCGCCGCCGAACGGCGCGTTGCCGCCGCCAATGCCGAAATCGGCGTAGCGCAGGCGGCCTTCTTCCCGACCGTGACATTGGGCGGTAGCGGCGGGTATCAGGGGCCCAGCCTGTCGAACCTGCTCACTCTGCCCAATCGCTTCTGGTCGCTCGGCCCGGCGCTGGCCATGAGCCTGTTCGATGCGGGGGCGCGTTCTGCCGCCAAGGCGCGGGCAAGCGCGGCCTACGATGAGTCGGTGGCGGCGTACCGGCAGACCGTGCTGGCGGGGTTTCAGGAAGTTGAGGACGCATTGATGAGCCTGCGCCTGCTGGCCGAAGCCGCCGGCATTCAGGAAGAGGCCGTGCGCGCCGCTGCCGAGGCTTTGCAGATTGCGGATGACCAGTACCTGGCGGGAACGGTGAGTTATCTGAATGTCGTTTCGGCGCAGGCCGCCTCTTTGAATGCCGAACGCAGCGCCATCGACATTGCCGGCCGCCGCCTGCTGGCTGCCGCGGCGCTGATCAAGGCGCTGGGCGGCGACTGGTCGCCGGCGGCAGATGATGCGGAAAATGCCGGAAGCGCGGGAGAAACGAAAGAGGCAGGGAAGGCTGACGCCGCCCAGGCGGTACGGGATTGAGCGTGTGCAAGGCCATGAAGCAGCGAATGCATACGCCGGCTGCCGCGTCGGCTCCAGGCCAGCCAGCCGCAAGGCCATGCGCAACCCAGCTGCCCAACGCATTATTCACTGCACTACGCCAACGATGTGGCCTGTACGGCGTTTTGTCACATCGCCCGCGCGCATGACCGCCTGCCCCGCAGCCCGTATGGATTGGGCGTTTGCGGGCAGGCTGCCTTGCAGCCCTTTATTTACGCGGGTTTCAGAGGGGTATGCCCGCAATCCCTTTATTGAAGCGGGGTTCAGAGAGGGGTACTCGCAATCCCTTTATTGAAGCGGGGTTCAGAGAGGGGTACTCGCAATCCATTTATTAATGTGGGCTTTGGAGGAAGGCGCCCGTAATCTCTTTACTGGCGGGAATGAACTGGTTTTTAAGCCCATTGATTGCGCCGCCGAAATCCTGTTCGCCGCGCCAGCGGGGATAAACCGAAACGAGAAACCGGCGGAAACATGAGGCATATCTGTTTCCCGCGCTCGCGCGGGCTTCAGAGGCCATGTGCAACCCCGGCGACCCAACGCATCATTCACTGCATTTACTGCGCTGCGCCAAGGATGCAGCTTGTACGGTGTTTCGTTACATCGTCCGCACGCATGACCGCCTGCCCCGCAGCCCGTATGGATTGGGCTTCTCCGGTCAGGCCGGCGCTAGCACTTCCGGCCGGGCCGGAGCCAACACTTCCGGGCAGGCCGCCTTGCAGCCCTTTATTTACGAGGGTTTCAGAGAAGGGTGCCCGCAATCCCTTTATTGATGCGGGCTTCAGAGAGGGGTGCGTAATCCCTTTACTGCGACCGTCCAGCATTGCCGTCGCCCGAATTATCACGGCAAGGATTGTGGCGGAGCGGAACGCCGAAACCGGGACGGCTGGCGCGGCGGAGGACGCCGGAAGCATCGGCAGTGCCAGGGATAGAGTGCGTGCGTAAAGGCGTACATGAGGGCGGGGTGGCCAGCACCTTCCCGGAGCGCACGGCGCGTGCGAAGAACCGGGTGATTCAGCAGGGCGCCAGCTCGTCGCGGTAGCGCCGCCAGTTCCTGACATAGCGCTCGGCGCTGGACGGCAGATTGGCTACCTCGTCATCCGTCAGCTGGCGCACCACCTTGCCCGGCACGCCCATGATCAAGGAACGCTCGGGAAAGACCTTGCCTTCGGGCACCAGTGTGTGGGCGGCGACGATGGAGTCGCGGCCGATGACGGAATGGTTAAGCAACACCGCGCCCATGCCGATCAGGCAGTTATCGCCGATGGTGCAGCCGTGCAGCATGACCATGTGGCCGACGGTGACGCCCTTGCCGATGCGGACGACAATGCCGCGATTGGTGTGGACGACAGACCCGTCCTGGATATTGCTGTTTTCGCCGATGATGATCTTGTCCGTATCGCCGCGTACCGTGCAGTTCCACCAGACAGAAGAATTTTTTGCCATCTCCACGTCGGCCATGACGACAGCGTTGGGGGCGATCCAGCTTTCTGGATCGAGGGTCGGGGCAAGATTGCCAAGTCGGTAGGTGGGCATGATGTCTCCTCGTCACAGGCAGTGACATGAAAAAGTTGTATTAAAAACGCCGGCAACAAGTATAGCTTGGCGGGGCGATTGATGAATGGTTCGATATGGTGCCCAGAGAATGGGTGTCTCCAGGAAAGCAGGAACGCAGGAAAGTGCCCGCCTGCACCGTGCGCAGCGCCCGCCTGTGAAAAAGCCCGCAACGCTCAGGTATGCGGGCTTGTATTGTCATCGTTACGTCGAAAACCGGACTGTTATCGGCTGGGACTTTGCCGCTTTACCGGATGGGGAGAGGGGAAAGGAGATGAACGTGAGAGCGAGGGGAAACCCGGCTCATCAATTACCGGCGGGGCCGGGTCGCCGTGGCGGAGAGGGTGGGATTCGAACCCACGGTAGGGGACACCCTACGCCTGATTTCGAGTCAGGTACATTCGACCACTCTGCCACCTCTCCGTCTGGGCGCGGATTCTAACACAACCCGCCGGCAAGTCGATGCGGCGCGTCAGCACGCCGCAGCAAAAAATCGGGCGATCAGGCGATTAGCCCAAGGGGCGATTTGCCGGGGGCTGGTGGGCGGATAAGGCTGAGCGGCCTGTTCAGCGGCTGATTTTTTCCGCCCCGCCCAGATACGACCGCAGCGCCTGCGGAATGGTGATTGAGCCGTCCGCATTCTGGTAGTTTTCGAGAATCGCCACCAGCGTGCGGCCGACGGCCAGCCCCGATCCATTGAGTGTATGGACGAGTTCCGGCTTGTTTTTCTCGTTACGGTAACGGGCCTGCATGCGGCGCGCCTGGAACGCCTCGAAATTCGAGCACGACGAGATTTCGCGGTAGGTGTTCTGCGCGGGCAGCCAGACTTCCAGGTCATAGGTTTTGGCTGAGGAAAAGCCCATGTCGCCGGTGCACAGGACAACGCGCCGGTACGGCAGCGCCAGTTTTTCCAGAATGATTTCGGCGTGCCGGGTAAGCGCTTCGTGCGCCGCGTTTGACTGCGCGGCGGTGGTAATTTGCACCAGTTCCACTTTGTCGAATTGATGTTGGCGGATCATGCCGCGCGTGTCCTTGCCGTAGGAGCCGGCTTCGGAGCGGAAGCAGGGCGTGTGGCAGACGAATTTGAGCGGCAGCGCCTCGGCGCCCAGAATTTCATCGCGGACGATGTTGGTCACGGGGACTTCGGCCGTCGGGATCAAATACAGCGGCTCGGCGTCCGGGCGCAGAATCTTGAACAGGTCGGCCTCAAATTTCGGCAACTGCCCGGTGCCGAACATGCTGGCCGCGTTGACGAGATAGGGCGCATAGACCTCGGTGTAGCCATGTTCCTGCGTATGCACGTCGAGCATGAACTGGGCGATTGCCCGGTGCAGGCGCGCGATGCCGCCTTTGAGCAGCGAGAAGCGTGCGCCGGAAAGCTTGGCTGCCGTGGAAAAATCGATTTGTCCCAACGCCTCGCCGAGATCGACGTGATCCTTGACGGTGAAATCGAAGGTGCGCGGCGTGCCCCAGCGGTGAATTTCCACATTGTCCTCGGCCGAAGCGCCGACGGGCACATCCTCCTGCGGCAGATTTGGAATCGTCGAAATGAAAGCTTCCATTTCCTTGAGCAGCGTGTCCAGGCGCGCTTCATTGGCTTCCAGATCGCTCTTGAGCCTGGCCACCTCGGCCATGACCGCCGCCGTATCCTCGCCTTTGCCCTTGAGCTGGCCGATCTGCTTGGACAGCGTGTTGCGCGCTGCCTGTAAATCCTGCGTGCGCGTCTGCAAGGTCTTGCGTTCGCCCTCAAGTTTCTGGAACGCGGCGATGTCGAGCGTGTAACCGCGTGCGGCCAGCCGTTCGCGAACGGCGTCGATGTCGCTGCGGAGGCGTTGGATGTCAAGCATGATTAAGCTCCCTTGGTATGCTCCGGCGGTGCCGGAGGCTCGTCTGTTCCGGAATTGTCCGTATTCGCGTCACTGCCCGATGGTGCGGCTTTTGCCGACGCTGCCTGCGCTGAGCGATTCGTACGCGCCGCCCGCCCGGCGAGCCTGGTGGCCTCGCGGTCCAGCGCCTGAAAATGCGCCAGTTTTTCGCCGATTTTCGCTTCCAGCCCGCGCGGCGTCGGCCGGTACCACTGCGCCGCCGGCATGTCGTCGGGAAAGTAGTTTTCTCCGGCGGCATACGCCTCGGCCTCGTCGTGCGCGTAGCGATAGTTCTTGCCGTAATCGAGTGCGCGCATCAGTTTCGTCGGCGCGTTGCGCAGGCGCAGCGGCACGGGCCGCGAGCCATCCTTGGCGACAAAAGCTTTCGCCGAATTATACGCGACATAGGCCGCGTTCGATTTGGCCGCTACGGACAGATAAATGACCGCCTCGGCCAGCGCCAGCTCGCCTTCCGGCGAACCGAGGCGCTCGTAGGTTTCCGCCGCGCTCGCGGCGATCTGCGCCGCGCGCGGATCGGCCAGGCCGATGTCCTCCCAGGCCATGCGCACGATGCGCCGCGCCAGATAACGCGGGTCAGCGCCGCCGTCGAGCATGCGGCAGAACCAGTATAGCGCGGCGTCCGGGCTGGAGCCGCGCACCGATTTATGCAGGGCGGAAATCTGGTCATAAAACGCCTCGCCGCCCTTGTCGAAGCGGCGCAGGCTTTGCGCCAGCGTGCTGTCGATGAAATCGCCGTCGATATGCGTCCGCCCGGCGGCGGACGCCGCCGTCCGCGTCTGTTCGAGCAGATTGATCAGGCGGCGCGCATCGCCGTCGGCATGGCCGATCAGCCGGGCGCGGGCGTGCTCGTCGAACGACAGACCGGGCAGCGCCCGGGCGCAGGCGCGCGCGAACAGCGTACCCATTTCATCGGCCGAGAGCGGATGCAGCACATACACCGCAGCGCGTGAAAGCAGGGCGGAATTGACCTCGAAGGAAGGGTTCTCCGTCGTCGCGCCGACCAGCGTCAGTAGACCGCTTTCGACGTAAGGCAGAAAAGCGTCCTGCTGCGCCTTGTTGAAGCGGTGCACCTCGTCGATGAAAAGAATGGTCGCGCGGCCGGAATGGGCGGGATTGGCGCGCACGGCCTCGGCCTGCGCGACGGCTTCGCGGATATCCTTGACGCCGGAAAAAACGGCCGACAGGGCGATGAATTCGGCATCGAAAGCGTCGGCCATCAGGCGCGCCAGCGTCGTTTTGCCGACGCCCGGCGGCCCCCAGAAAATCAGCGAATGCGGCTTGCGCGCCTCAAAGGCCAGGCGCAGCGGCTTGCCGGGGCCGAGCAGATGCTGCTGGCCGATGACCTCATCGAGCGTTTTCGGGCGCAGTAATTCGGCCAGCGGCGTCGAGGCGGCGGGGGCGGCATCGCCGAACAGATCATGGTTTGCCGTGCTCATGATGCGTGTACGCCGAAAGGTTGATCACGGCCGGAACGCTCGCCGCGAAGGACGGCACTGCGGAATAGCGCGCCGGAAGCATCCGGCGCCGGATGTGCGGTCAGTGCGGAAAAATCCGTGCCCCGCTGAAATGCCCAAAAGACGCGGGGTTCAGGCCAGCGGGAGCGCCCGTGGAATGGGCGTTTGCGGGGTGCCCGATGCGCCGCCAGGGCGGTCTGTTTATTCGCGGATGACATCGGCGCCTTCCGGCGGCGTGAAGCGCAGCAGCGAAGGGTCGAGCGCCGGGTTGTGCTCCAGGTTGGAGAAGCGCAGCCGCGTCGTCTGGCCAAAATTGTCGAACAGTTCCATCGCTTTCAGCGTGTTGCCGGAAAAGCCGAGTTGCAGGCGCTCGAAACCGCTGTCGGAATTTTTTGGCCGCGCTTCGACCCACGTCAGCCCGTCGCGTTCGCCCGCTTCGTGCAGGGTGAAATTCTTTTCGAGGGTGCTTTTGCCGCCTTTGCCGTCATCGCCTCCGGCCAGCAGCGCGGCAGGCGTGCTGCCGAGCGCCGCGTCCATTTTTTTGACCGTGACCTGCCGGAGTTCGGGGTCGTAAATCCAGACTTGCTTGCCGTCGCCGACCAGCAGCTGGCTGTAGGGTTTGTCGATCTGCCAGCGGAATTTGCCGGGACGGGAGAAGATCATGACGCCGGAAGATTCCTGCGGGCGCCGGCTATGGGCGTCATTGCGGGCGGTGACGGTTTGCGTGAAGTCGGCACGTAGCGTTTTGGCCGTGTCAAGAAAATGATGCAGGCGGTCGATGCCGCCTGCCTGCGCGGTGAGCGGGAGGGCGAGGGGGAAGGCGAGGAGCGCGGACAGAATGAGGCGTTGTGCGCATGCGCAGAGCCGGCGCAAATTTGCCGCCGGACGCGCGCCGGCGTCGGGTTCTTGCCGCATCGTGACGGGGCGCACTTCCTGCTGCCCCTGTCGGGACGCCAAAGGGCGCGGGGAAAGGTGCGAAGAAAAGCGGAAAAAGCAGGAAAAGCGAAAAAAGCGTGTTTCCAGCCTCGTTTCTGGCAGCATGACAGACCTCTTTGCGTCAGTGTGGATACGGTGCGGCCGCGCGGCGGTTTTCATGGCTTACTGGTTTTCGCCGCGCGCCAGGACGGTGCGGCCGCCGCGTTCGTCCATCTGCGAGACGAGTCCGGCTTTTTCCATCGCTTCAATGAGCCGCGCCGAGCGGTTGTAACCGATGCGCAGGTGGCGCTGCACCAGCGAGATCGAGGCGCGGCGGTTCTTCAGCACGATGTCGACGGCCTGATCGTAGAGCGGGTCGGATTCGGCATCGTTGGAAGCTTCGCCGCCGCGTTCGCCGTTTTCATTTTCGTCGCCGCCGACGAGCACTTCTTCAACGTATTGCGGTGGCGCCGTCGTTTTCAGATGTTCGACGACGCGATGCACTTCATCGTCGGCGACGAAAGCGCCATGCACGCGCGTCGGGTAGCCCGTGCCGGGCGCAAGGTAGAGCATGTCGCCCTGTCCGAGCAGGGTTTCCGCGCCCATCTGGTCGAGAATCGTGCGCGAGTCGATTTTTGAGGAGACCTGGAAGGAAATGCGCGTCGGGATATTGGCCTTGATCAGGCCGGTGATGACGTCGACGGACGGGCGCTGCGTCGCCAGAATCAGGTGAATGCCAGCTGCCCGCGCCTTCTGCGCCAGCCGGGCGATCAACTGTTCGACCTTTTTGCCGGCGATCATCATCAGGTCGGCCAGCTCGTCGATGATGACGACGATGTAGGGTATGGGGCTGAGCGGTTCCGGGCTTTCCGGCGTCAACGACAGCGGGTTGGTCAGGCGCATTCCGCTTTTCTCGCTGTCGCGGATGCGGCTGTTGAGGCCGGCGATATTGCGCACGCCCAGCGCCGACATCAGCTTGTAGCGCCGCTCCATTTCGCCGACGCACCAGTTGAGGGCGTTGGCCGCCTGCTTCATGTCGACGACGACCGGCGCGAGCAGGTGGGGAATGCCTTCGTAGATCGAGAGTTCGAGCATTTTCGGATCGACTAGGATCAGCCGCACGTTTTCCGGCTCGGACTTGTAAAGCAGGGAAAGAATCATCGCATTGATGCCGACTGACTTGCCCGAGCCGGTGGTGCCGGCAACCAGCAAATGCGGCATCTTGGCCAGATCGACGACCACCGGCTGGCCGCCGATGTCTTTGCCGAGCGTCATTGCCAGCGGCGAGTGCATGTCGTGATAGGCCGCGCTGGAAATGATTTCGGACAGCCGCACCGTCTGCCGCCGGGCATTCGGCAGCTCCAGGGCCATGCATGATTTGCCGGGCACCGTTTCGACGACGCGAATCGAAACCATCGACAGCGCGCGCGCCAGATCCTTGGAAAGATTGACGATCTGCGCGCCCTTGACGCCGACGGCCGGCTCGATTTCATAGCGTGTGATGACCGGGCCGGGGTAGGCCGCCAGCACCTTGACCTGGACGCCGAATTCGCCCAGCTTGCGCTCGATCAGGCGCGAGGTGTATTCCAGCGTTTCGACGTCGACCTGCTCGGTCGACTCAGGCGCCGGTTCCAGTAAGTGCAGGGGCGGCAACAGGCCGCCGACAACCGCTTCCGGGAACAGCGCCGCTTGGCGTTCGCGTTCAATGCGTTTGTCGGCCTTGGCCGAACGCTTGATGACCGGGTCGGGCGCTTCGACAAAAATCGGCTCGTGCGGCGGCATCCGCTGTTTTTCGTCTTCGACCCTGGCTTCGCGCTCGCGCGCCACTTCACGGCCGATGCGCCGATCCTGCCACAGCTCGAACAAGCGGTAAACGCCGGTGACGCTCATTTCCAGCACCGCGCCGATGCATTCGGCGGCGTTGAGCCACGACATGCCGGAAAAGACGCTCCAGCCCAGCATCCACAGCGCCAGCAGGGTGATCGTTGCACCCGTATAGCCGAGATAGCGCATCGAAAAATTGCCCAGCTCCACGCCCAGCATGCCGCCCGGCGCCAGCGGCAATTGTGCCGAAAGCGAATGGAAGCGCAGCGCTTCCAGCCCGCAGCTAGACAGCATCAACAGGACAAAACCGGCAAGCGCGATGTAGACGGGGCGGCGGTCGGCGCCGCGCAAACCGTCGAGGCGGCGATAGCCCCACCAGATAAAGGCCAGCAAAAAGACCACCCACCACCACGCCGACAGGCCGAAGACATAAAGCAGCAAATCGGCGAGCCAGGCGCCGCTGCGCCCAGCCGGATTGCTCAACATGGCATGGGAGGCGGCGTGCGACCAGCCCGGATCGCCGCGCCGGTAGCCCCAGAGCGATAAGGTCAGAAAAGCGCACAGGGCGATCAGCACCAGCCAGCGGGATTCCTGGAGCACCGCGACAAGTTTCTTGGGCAGCGGCGCGGGATCATTGACGCCCGTGCGCCCCGTATTGCCTGCGCGCCCTGCGCCCCCAGCGCCATTTTTCCTGCCGGAAGATTTACGCAAGATGGCCATGCTTTACGCGCGGAAAGAAGATGAAAACAGATTGAAAGCAAGCTTCATGGAGCGAAATTATACTGAAACTGCCAGCAAGGTCGCTCGGCCAGGGCAGAAAGGCTGCGCCGCCTAGCTTGCGGAGGCTGCGGCGGGTTTGAGGACTTTCAGAATGAACTCTTCTCTATGCATGATACGACGTTCACATATACCGGAATTTCCGCGAGCAGCATACAGGCCATTGATGGCTCTTTCTACCCAGCCGCCAGCATAGGAGATATTGACGTAACGCCCAAGTACTTCGCCGGTTGCCCGAACGTAAACAAGATCTTCGTTACGTAAATAAATATCTTTAAGATTCCCAGGTTTGTATTTATAAGCGTATTCACTC
>ERZ772772.16-NODE-16-length-106032-cov-9.168895_pt1 | contig 106032 bp, 93 predicted proteins | sample MGYA00511484_ERZ772772 | MGnify/ENA primary metagenome ERZ772772 (study PRJEB29015, sample SAMEA2737913) | human oral metagenome | biome: human oral; feature: human-associated habitat; material: dental | place: China | collected 2088 ... | reverse complement strand
CCTCTTTTATAATCATAGATCGCTCCGTTTCTTTTGCTTCATTTTCCGTCTGCGGCTTTTGAATATCGCGCTAAAAGGGGTCTTCTATAGTAGTGTATACCATAGAAGACCCCTTTGTCAGTTATTTACAGAAAAACTTTTATACTCTCCTGAAAGTGCTGAAGGCGCGGTTAAGCGGTGTTTAATGCCGGAGATGTCAGCGGCAGCGCCTATCGTAGCGCTCTTATAGCTAAGCTTTACTCTTCCTTTATACGCTGGAAGGCCTGCTTCGCAATGGCCGGAAGAAGCCGGTATTCCTGCATCAGCTGCTGGACTGTCATGCCCTGTACGGAGTCATCATCCACCGGGATATAAGTCAAGTCATTCTCTCCACACTTTTTGGGGGCTCTGTCCATTAGACGCAGCCAGGCGGCCTGCCGCATGGCCTCCTGATGGGGCAGCACCCGGTAACGGTTTCGTTGTATCAGTTTGCGTCGCACAGTGGAAGTACCTGCGGCCAGAGCGCAGAATACAGCTGCCGGTCCCAGGAGATTTATCATTGCCTTGTCGCTCCGCAGCCAGATGCAGGCCCCAGTGCCTGCCAGAAGCAGAAACAGCAGCGGGATCATGTGCCTGACGATAGACCATCCGGGAAGCAGGATCTGATTCAGTCGTTCCATAGCGCAGGCGGAACATACAGACCAGTCCCGTATCTCTCCCAATGCCTGGATGCGGCTTTCGCCCTTCATGCCGCGGATATGCAGAGTTTCCACCTCCAGCGCCCGAAAGTGCAGTTGGCCGGTTTCACTGCCGCAACAGATACAGTTACTCATAGCTGCCTCTTATTCCGATAAGCTTCGACTGGAGGTCCGGCATCCGCCAAGGATTCCTCTCCGTCTCGTGACTAAGCTCTCATAGCGGGAGCAGCCCCAAATCCCGTGACAGCTATCAGAGCATGCCGCCCAAGAGAGACAGCATCAGGCTTCCGATAATCAGGATAATGGCGCCGCCCAGGCGGGAGGAGATCTGCGCAAAGGGCATCAGCTCCATGCGGTCGGCAGCGGACAACACTGCCACATCACCGGTGCCTCCCATGTTGGCCATGCAAAGACCGGCGGTAATGCAGGATTCCACCGGATAGAAGCCCACCAGCTTACCGATCAGGCCCGCACCGATCACAGCGCCAAGGCAGGTCAAAAGGCAGAGCAGCAGATAGGTCAGGGAGAAGGTCTCAATGACCACATCCAGGCTCAGATAGCAAAGACCAATCCCCACCAGAAGAGCGGCGGTTAAGTTCTTCATGATGAACTGGAACCACTGGTAGCAGGAGATCTCGATAAACTCCGGCAGCAGATTAAAGATCTTGCAGACGGCCACGGCGATGATCATCCAGGCATAGGCGTGGATGCTGACAGAGGGAACCAGCTTGCTCCAAAGGGTGGAGATGATATGGCCGAAGGCAAAGAAGGAGGTCGAGGTCAGAAGACCGATTCCCATGTTTACCACGGAGATCTTATCGCGCTTGGCCTGCATTTCGGGACCGACCTCCATTTCCGAGGCGTCGTTGGCCTTGGAAACCATCAGTGCGCCCTGGCCATTCCACTTTTTACTGACGATAAGTTTGACGATGATGCTGGCCAGCACGATCGAAGTGGCATTTCCGATGGCTACGGCGGGGTTCATAATGGAAATGGCCTCTTCCGCCGTCATAGTACCGGTGGATTCAAAGATCTTGGACAGAGGCACGGCGCCGGCGCCCATGCCGCCGCCCATAATCGGAAGGGCAATCAGCAAAAGCGCCTTTACCGCGCCGAAGCCGAAGGCAGCACCGCCCAGAGAGGCCAGACCGAACGCTGCAATGATGCCGCCGAAGATGGCGGGGAAATAACGGGCGGCAGCCTTCATCAGAAGCTTCCGGTTCATGCCCAGAATGGAGCCGGTGATCAGGGCCGCAATATAGAAGTCCAGAAATGCACCGGAGGGCTTGAAGAAGGACTCGATATTCTTCATCAGCGTGGCGGTATACAGCACACCATCTGCGTTTGGCTTACTGAGCAGGTCAAAGAGGCCGAAGAAATTCTCATAGCGCAGGAAACCCATGCCGAAGATGATGACGATGGCGCCGCCGCCCAAATAGGAGCGGACAATGGGAAGCCGGTCGCCGATTTCCTGAAAGATGGTACCGAAAACGATCATGAAGGCAAAGCAACCGGCCATACCGGCAGGAAGCACACCCATCATAGCGGAAAGCAGCACGACTACCGAAAAAACGGCGAAGTAATACCAAGGCATGCCATAGAGCTTGTACCCCTCTTTTTTCTGCACATTTACTTGATTTGACATAATATCATCCTCGCTCAAGACATATCATTGCCGCATGGCGGCGGGGTAACGGATCAGATACGGGCTACGCCGGACCTTCGGGCAGCCTCGGCCACAGCAGCGGCCACAGCGGGGCCGACGCGCTTGTCAAAGGCGGCGGGAATGATATAATCCTCGGACAGATCGTCCCCCACCAGCTTCGCTAGAGCCTCAGCGGCGGCCATCTTCATCTCCTCGTTGATATCGCTGGCGCGGACGTCAAAAGTGCCGCGGAAGATACCGGGGAAGGCTAAGACATTGTTGATCTGGTTGGGAAAGTCGCTGCGGCCGGTGGAGATCACTCTTGCGCCGCCCGCCTTGGCATCGTCGGGGAAGATCTCCGGTATGGGGTTGGCACAGGCGAAGATGATGGCGTCCTTATTCATGGTCCGGACCATCTCGGTGCTGACGGTGCCGGGAGCGGACACACCGATGAACACGTCGGCGCCCACCAGCATATCCGCCAGGGAACCGGATCTGCGGCTCAGGTTCGTGACCCGGGCCATCTCTTCCTTGATCCAGTTCAGACCCTCGCGGCCGGCATAGATTGCACCCTTTCGGTCGCACATGGTGATATCCTTAAAGCCCGCGGAAAGCAACAGCCTGGTGATGGCGATGGCGGCTGCGCCTGCGCCGGAGGTGACGATCTTCACGTCCTCCTTCTTCTTGCCCACCACCTTCAGGGCGTTGATCAGACCGGCCAGGGTGATGACGGCAGTGCCGTGCTGATCGTCGTGGAAAATGGGAATCTCACACCTTTCCTTCAGCTTGCGCTCGATCTCGAAGCAGCGGGGCGCGGCAATATCCTCCAGGTTGATGCCGCCGAAGGAGCCGGAGATGTTGTACACCGTCTCCACGAACTCATCCATGTCCTTGGTCTTGACGCAGAGAGGGAATGCGTCCACGCCGCCGAAGGACTTGAACAGCACGCATTTTCCCTCCATAACGGGCATGCCGGCCTCGGGACCGATGTCTCCCAGGCCCAGAACGGCACTGCCGTCGGTGATGACAGCGCAGAGGTTATGCCGGCGCGTCAGCTCATAACTTTTCTTAATGTCCTTCTGGATCTCCAGGCAGGGCTGTGCCACACCCGGCGTATAGGCCAAAGACAGATCATCCTTAGTTTCCACCGGTACGGTGGAAATCACTTCAATCTTACCCTTCCACTTGGCATGCAGGCGAAGTGACTCTTTTGCGTAGTCCATATTGTTTCCTCCATTCTTCAAGATGTACAATTATTCCGCTTACAAGGCAGAAGACCTTTTGCATGTTTTCTGCCTGAATTATTTTTAAGTATACACATTTTGTGAGTTTAAAGGATTCTTTGGAAAGTATTCAAACCGTTTGGAAAGTAAAAAAATGTCAGCTGCACAGAAATAAGATTTTATCTTCTTTTAGAAAGCAAAATACAATATAGGAAAATATACACTATGAGAAGAAGTCCAGGCTTAAGGCAGCAAAATCGGAGCGCTTCGGTCCGATAGTGCAGCCGACGGACGAGAGCACGGGACTTGACACTGCAGGCTTTTTCAGCAATACTTGTTCACACATATGCTTTTGTGATTTTTGCTTCTTTGACCATCTTACGGACATCGGAACCGGGAAGCAGCGCGATTCTGTTCCCGGCGCCGAAACTGATCTCGGCAGCTTTTCCGCTGCTGAATTTCTTATAATAAACAGGGGAGATGTATGCGGGATGGAATGGATGCCCGAAAAAGGCAGAGCGGTGTACCACTCTTCTTCCAGATACTCTGTTTTTGCATTGTCACCGGCTTTGTTTTACTTGCTGCCACGCTGAGCGTTACGCTCTATGTCTCGCTGAGTAATTTTCAAAAGCAGGTGGAGGAAAGCCTCCGGGCCACTGCGGACTCTCTGGCATCCAACCCCATGGTACTGGATGCATACCGGGCGGGCCGCTGTTCAGAAGAACTGGTGCGCTATCTGGATGAGCTGGTTCATCAAACCCGGGATTTGGATGTGCTGACACTGGCGGATGCCCATTCTATTCGCCTCTACCATGTAAATCATGTCCAGATCGGCGGGACCTTTGTCGGCGGGGACCAGTTCCGCGCTCTGGAGGGGGAGAGCTATTTTTCCGACGCTGTGGGAACCATGGGCGGGCAGCACCGATATTTGATGCCGGTACGGGATACAGACGGGGCTATTCTGGGATTTATTACCGCAAGCACTACATTGGGACAGCTGCGGGTGCTGAGAAACGAGATCATCGACGCTTATTTGAAAATGGGTGTGCTGTTGATCCTGGCGCTGATCCTTTTTTCCGGAGCCGTATCCCTGGTGCTGCGGCGAATGCTGCTTGGCTTCACGCCCCAGCAGTTGGCCAATACCTATCTCAAGCAGAATGAAATCCTGAATAATCTGGAGGAGGGAATCGTTTCCGTAGATCGGACGGGACGCATTCAGCTGATGAACAGCGCGGCTCAGCGGATTTTGGGTCAACCGACGGAGTTGATGGAAGATACCTCTTTAGACAGCGTGCTGCTGGAAGAAAATGGCGGCACGCTGCTGGGTCCGCCCCGGGAAAATGTCCCTACCTCCCGGCCCAATGTGCTGGCAAATTGTATCCCGCTGGTCAAAGGTGGGAAAACTACGGGAGCCACCATTATCCTCCGGGATAAGAGTGAGGCGATGCGCCGGGCCGAGCAGCTCAACGGCACTCGAAACGTGATCTCCACCCTCCGGGCCAACAGCCACGAATTCATGAACCAGCTCCAGGTCATTTCGGGGCTTTTGCAAATGGATCACACCCAGGAGGCTCTGGAATACATCGGAGACTTGTCCCAGATACAGACCCGGATTATCACGCCGATCATGCAGCATATCCAAAATCCCAATGTCGCGGCACTGCTGCTGGGGAAAATGGGAAGCGCCCGGGAGAGGGATGTGCGCATTACTTTGCTTCCCAATAGCAGTCTTCCGGAACACAGCCGATATCTCTCCACGGCAGAGCTTGTGACGGTACTGGGGAACCTGCTGGAAAACGCGATCGAGGCGGTAAATGCTCAGACGGAGGGTACCCTTCGAAATGTGGATATGCAGATCACGGAGAATGCCGAAGACCTCCTGCTTCAGATCTCGGATACCGGTATTGGCATCCAGGCTCGGCAGCTGGATCGAATCGGTGATTTCGGCTTCAGCACCAAGGCCAGTCAGGGCCGCGGCGTAGGGATGTTTCTGGTTTACAACATTGTAAAGAGTCGGGAGGGAAGCATTGACATAGATTCCGAACCCGGCGAAGGTACAAGCGTGACATTGATTTTCAGCAAAAAACGGACGAAGGAGTGAGCGCTGTGATTCATACGATCATCGTCGAGGACGATCCCATGGTGGCGCAGATTAACTGTCAATACCTGCGGCGGTTGGAGGATTTTCAGGTAGATGCGGTGTTCAGCAGCGGAAAGGCGGCCTTGGATTATGTCCGCGGCAATTCCGCGGACCTGTTGATTTTGGATGTATATATGCCGGGGCTTAGCGGCTTGGAGCTTCTGTATCAGATCCGGACGGAGCACATTCGCCTTTCCGTCATCATGGTCACGGCCGCCATAGAAATGGAAACCGTGGAGGAGGCGCTGCGCCTGGGGATCGTGGATTATCTCATTAAGCCCTTTTCATTTCAGCGCTTTCAGGAAGCCATTGAGAAGTATCTGCTCAAGATGAACCTGCTCAAGACCTGTCAGACGGCGAATCAGACTGTCGTGGATCAGTTGATGCACACTTCCTTTTCTCATGACAAGGAGCCTAAGGAGCTTCGCAAGGGGCTGAATCAGAAAACTCTGGACTATATCTTCCGCTATCTTAAAGAACATCCGGGGCAGAAGCACACCTGCGAGAGCCTGTCCCGAGTCTCCGGTCTGTCCAAGGTTACGGTCCGGCGCTATCTCAATTATCTGATCGAAGTCGACCAGGCCGTCAGCTCCATAGACTACGAGACGGGAGGCCGCCCCCGGGTGCTCTATCGGCTTCGGTAGATTTTTTCGCTTTTGAAAGCGTTTCATTTGCCAAAGAAACAGCGGCCTCCCATCCTTAGTGTTATTGCGGGGAATTTACTATTATACATATCATTATCCAAAAATGATTTGAAGGAGATTCTATATGGAATTAAAACATGGAGCTGTCGCCGGCACATTGGAGTCGAGTGACATTATGGTGACGGTACTGCCCGGGGCGGGAAGCACCAGGATCAGCCTGACCTCCACAGTGGAGGCCTATTATGGGGATTCCATCAGGGAGACCATCTGCCAGGTCCTGCGGGAGCTTGGCGTGGAAAATGTACAGGTCGAGGCAGTAGACCACGGCGCACTGGACTGTACCATCCGTGCCCGGCTTACCACCGCCGTGCGGCGTGCCTGCGGGGAGGAACATACATCATGAGACGCTCGATGCTTTTTTTGCCGTCCAATAATCCCAATATGATTGGCAATGGAGGTCTTCTGGGAGCCGACAGCATAATTTTTGACTTGGAGGACGCGGTATCTCCAGACGAAAAGGATGCCGCCCGGGAGCTGCTGAAAAACGCTCTGGGCGCACTGGATTTCGGGAAATGCGAGCGCATTGTTCGAATCAACGGACTGGATACACCTTACTGGGAAGAGGACCTGCGGGCGATTCTGCCTCTGACGCCCGAGGTCATTATGCCGCCCAAGGTCAGCGGAGCAGCCGATATCCGACGTCTGGATGATAAGCTGACGGAGCTGGAGACGGAAATAGGATTGGAGGCGGGACATACAAAGATTCTGGCTCTGCTTGAGACCGCGCTGGGCGTGGAAAACGCCTTTGCGGCGGCTGGGGCCAGCCCGCGTATGATGGGGCTTTTTTTGGGGGCTGAGGATCTTACAGCAGACCTGCGCTGTAAGCGCAGCAAGGAGGGTTCCGAGATCCTTTATGCCCGGGGCCGGGTGGTCTGTGCCGCCCGCGCCGCCGGGATTGAGGCCTATGATACGCCCTTTACCGATGTGCAGGATCTGGAGGGGCTGGAAAAGGATGCCGCCTTTGCCAAGGGGCTGGGCTTTTCCGGAAAGGCCTGCATCAGTCCCGCTCATGTCTCCGCCGTCAACCGGGTTTTTTCTCCCTCGGAGGAGGAGATTGCTTACGCCCGGGACGTGTTCACCGCTGTCGACAGAGCCAAACGTTTGGGCAAGGGTGTCATTGCCCTGCGAGGGAAAATGATCGATGCACCAATCGTACAGCGGGCCCGACTGGTGCTGGAAGCCGCATCGGAAATTGAGGGGGTGAATTATTTTGCGTAAACTCTGTGATACGCTGCGCCGGGCCATAGAGCTGTCCGGCCTTCGGGACGGCATGACGATTTCCTTCCATCATCACCTGCGAAACGGTGACTATGTGCTGAACATGGTGCTGCAGGAGGTAGCCCGAATGGGTCTTCGCGATCTGACAGTAAATGCCAGCGCCCTGTTCGACTGCCACGAACCGCTGATCGGACATATTCAAAGCGGTGTGGTCACCGGGCTGGAAACGGACTACATGTCCTCTGTACTGGGCTCTGCCATCAGCCGGAGGGTGCTGGAAAGTCCCGTGCTTTTTCGTTCTCACGGCACCCGTCCCGCTGATATCTTAAGCGACCGAAGCCGCATTGATGTAGCTTTTATTGCTGCGCCAACCGCTGATCCCATGGGCAATTGCTCCGGTAAATACGGGCCCTCCGCCTGCGGTTCTCTGGGATATGCCTTTGCCGATGCCGTAAAGGCAAAGAAGGTAGTGCTCATTACGGACAAGCTGGTCCCTTATCCGTTGACGGATGCCTCCATTACCGAGGACTACGTGGATTATGTGGTGCGGGTGGATGCTATCGGCGACCCTAAAGGAATTGTATCCGGAACGACCCGTATGCCCAGAGACCCTATCGCCCTGAGAATTGCTGATCTGAGCGCTCAGGCGATCGACGCTTCCGGCCTGCTGCGGGACGGCTTCTCCTTTCAGACCGGTGCCGGCGGTGCCTCTTTGGCGGTGGCTGACTATGTTAAACGCATCATGCTTTGCCGGAAGATTCGCGGCAGCTATGCCCTTGGCGGGATTACCGGCTGTATGGTGGATATGCTGGAAAGCGGCTGTTTCCAGGCCATTCAGGATGTTCAGTGCTTTGATCTTCGCGCAGTGCAGTCCATCCGGGAGAACCCCTGTCATAGGGAGATCAGCGCCGCTCAGTACGCGAGTCCCGACGCCAAAAGCACTGCCGCTTCCAGCCTGGACGCGGTAGTGCTGGGCGCTGCGCAGATCGACACGGATTTCAATGTCAATGTACACACGGATTCCAATGGTTGTATCATCGGCGGCTCCGGCGGCCACACGGATGTGGCGGCGGAGGCGAAGCTCACAATCATTGCTGCCCCCTTGAGCCGCACCAGAATGTCCATCGTCGTAGACAAGGTACTGACGGTATCCACACCCGGTTCTTCTATAGATATGCTGGTCACTCAATACGGAATCGCCGTGAATCCCTCCCGGCCCGACCTGAAGATTGCCCTGGAGCAGGTCGGTCTTCCTCTTTCGGATATTCATGCGCTTCGGCACAAGGCGGTGGCCATCAACGGGCCTGCAAGGCCCTATGCCCGCCGGTCTGATCAAGTGGTGGCCCGGGTTCTTGGCCGGGACAAAAAGGTCCAGGACGTGATTTACGCCGTGGAATAATCACTTTCGGGCCGTAATAAAATTTTAAAAAACATCCGGAATAAATTCATATGATGAACACAAATATCTGTTATGATTACTTCACGAAAAAATAATCCGCGTTTTCAGCATCATGGCGGGGAGTCTGCCGGGATGCTTGCAGGAAAGGAGAAGCAGGTGGCAGAGAATAAGAGCGAGTCGAAGGGAAAAGAGGAGAAGCTGGACGGCGAGATCCAGAAGCTGATGGATTCCTCGAAAGAGCTTCCGAAGAAGAAAAGACGCTTCAAGAAGAGGTGGATCCTGATCCCCCTCATTATCCTGGCACTGGTCTTCTTCGTGATGAGAATCCTCGGAGGGGCGAATAAGGGAGGATTCCCTGTCGTCACGGATGAACTGAAAAAGGGTGATTTGCAGAATGTTCTGACCCTCTCCGGACCGGTCTCCGGGACAGACTCCGCCGATGTGACCTCCGGACTGCACGCGCAGGTCACGGAGCTCTATGTCAAGGAGGGAGATAAGGTCGAGAAGGGCCAGGCCCTCGCGAAGCTGAATCCCCATGATGTGGAGCAGGCTCTCGCCCTCGCGGAGAATCAGGTGGAGCTTGCGAAGGCGAACCGGGAGGAGGCTCTGAAGAACGCGCAGTCCTCCTATGCCAAGGCGGCGCAGGCTCTCCAGAGCGCACAGGCGGATTACAACAGAAAGGCCGAGCTCTACCAGGGGGGAGATATCTCCCAGGCTGATTTCGAGCAGGCGCAGTCCGCCCTGAAGGACGCCTCCGCGGCGATGCAGGCCTTTACCGTAAAGGGAGGAAAGGTCAGCGTAGGGGATTCCTACGACATTCAGATCCAGAATGCGGAGAAGGAGCTGGAGAAGGCGAAGGACAAGATCAATGATACCACATTGACCTCCCCGATTTCCGGCACCGTGACGAGGGTCAATACCAAGGTCGGACAGTTTGCGGACAGCCAGGAGAATCAGAAGCGCTCCCTCTTTACGATAGAGAATCTGGACACACTGGAGCTTGAGATCGGAGTCTCCGAGTACACGATCGGAAAGATCAGTGTCGGACAGAAGGCGACGATCCGAGCGGATATCATGGGAGACAAGACGGCGGAGGGAGAGGTCGTCTCCATCTCCCCCTCGGGAGAGCTTAAGTCGGAGGGCGGCACGGAGAGAGTGATCCCCACAAAGATCCGGATCGACGGCACCGCCTCGGGGCTGATCTCCGGCATCACCGCGAAGGCCGATATCCTTTTGGAAGAGGCGAAGGACAGCTACGTCGTCCCGATCTCCGCTCTCATCTCCCAGGATGACGGAGGCAGCGCAATCGCCTTTGTGAAGGACGGGATCGTTCATTTCAGTCCGGTCAATACCGGAGTCGAGAGCGATATCTCCGTTGCGGTCAGTCCGAAAAATGCGGATGACCCGTATTTCGCGGAGGGAAGCCATTACATCACGACGCCGGACAGCAACATCACAGATGGAATGCCGGTCCGCGAGGCCTCCGTCACGGATCTCCCCTCCTCCGGTGCCGCGGCATCCGCCTCCTCCGGAGCTGCAAACTCCGCTTCCTCCGGTGCGGAAGGCTCCTCCGGCGCGGCGGCGGGAACTGGCAGCGAGAGCGCTGCAGAATAGAGGCGCGACGCATGAAGGATGTATTGATTGAATTAAAGGACCTGGTGAAAATCTACGACACCGGATTGATCAAGGTGCTGGGACTCTATAAGATCAATTTAAAGATCTTCCGCGGGGAGTTCGTCGCCATCATGGGGCAGTCCGGCTCCGGAAAGTCGACCCTCATGAATATCCTCGGCTGTCTGGACCGCCCGACGCTCGGAAACTACTACCTGGACGGCGTGGACGTCGCTTCCATGCCGTCGGATGAGCTGAACAAGGTGCGGAACCAGAAGATCGGCTTCGTCTTCCAGAGCTTCAACCTGATCAGCAGGATGAGCGCTCTGAAAAATGTAGAGATCCCCATGATCTATGCCCATAAAAACTCCCCCAAGGAGAGGGCGGAGAGGGCGGAGATGCTACTCGAAAAGGTGGGGCTTGGCGGGAGAATCCACCACCAGCCCAATGAGATGTCCGGAGGGCAGAGGCAGAGAGTCGCGATCGCGCGGGCGCTCACCAATGAGCCCCCTCTGATCCTCGCGGATGAGCCCACCGGCAATCTGGACACCGCAAGTTCTGTGGAAATTATGGAGATGTTCTCCGCCCTCCACAAGGCCGGGGCGACGGTCGTCGTCGTCACACACGAGGAAAATATCGCAGCCTATACAGACAGGATGCTCCGCTTTTCCGACGGGCGCCTCATCTCGGACCGGGATAATCCGAATCCCACTCCGGTAAGGGACCTGAGCAGCTTTCAGGGGATGTATCATCAGAAGGGAGAAAACCGGTGCTGATTGAAAACATGAAGATGGCGATCAATTCCCTCCGCGCCAACAAGCTTCGCTCTATCCTCACGATGCTCGGCATCATCATCGGCATCGGCTCTGTGATCTCTATCGTCTCCCTGGGAGACACCATGCGGAAGGTCTTCTCCGACATCTATAAAAATGTCGGAGAGACGCAGGCCTTTATCATGCTGAGCTATACGGTGGATGAAGTCAGAAGCAGCGACTCCTTCAGTCTGGATGATATCGACAAGCTGAAGCAGATCTTCGGGGATCGGCTTGCCTATATCGATGCCGGCTCGCAGTCCAGAGTGGATGTGAAGATCGGGAGGAAGAAGCAGAAGGCAGACCTCGCTGGAGTGGACTATAACTACGAAACCGTGCAGCCGGTTAATATGCTCTCCGGGCGATACCTGAATAAAAAGGACGTCCAGGAGACCCGGAATGTGGCAATGCTCAAGGACAGCACAGCGCGTCTTTTCTTCGGGACGGAAAACGCGGTGGGAAAGACCTTCCGTGCCGAAGTCGGCGGAGAGAACCGCACCTTCCAGGTGATCGGCGTCTACCATAGGGATGAGAGTGCGATCCAGAAGGTACTCACGCAGACGAACGACAGCATCGGGGAGGTCATCATCCCCTGGACGATCCTTGCGCACGAAGGAGACGAGCTCCCGTCGCTCCGCTATTTCGGGCGGCTCGGGATGAATAAGTCGGAGATGGACCAGCTCAATACAGAGATCAAGGGCTATTTCAGCCGGACGAAGAATCGAAATCCGGAGGACTGGCAGATTGTTTCCCTGAAGACGCAGATGGGGCAGGTGGACAGCGTCATGGGCGGAATCTCCGCCGCAGTCGGCGGCATCGCGGCGATCTCCCTCCTGGTCGGAGGCATCGGCATCATGAACATCATGCTGGTCTCCGTCACGGAGAGGACGAGGGAGATCGGAATCCGAAAGGCGCTCGGCGCGAGCACGAGGGACATCCTCATACAGTTCCTTACGGAATCAGCGCTCCTGTCCGCATTGGGAGGCCTGATCGGCGTCCTGCTCGCCATCGGCCTGGTCTCTCTGGGAGGCGCGATCTTCAACCTGCAGGTGGTGATAAAGCCGATCATCATCGTCATCGCGGTGGCATTCTCCGCCGTGGTCGGTGTATTCTTCGGGCTCTATCCCGCAAACCGCGCGGCAAACGAGGACCCGATCGTCGCGCTCCGCTACGAATAGAAAATTCCGAAAAAGAGCGAAGGAGCTTCAGAGCGGCAGACTATGCCGCTCTTTTTGAGGGGATTTTTTGCGATTTCTTCACTTTCTTCGATTTATTCGCGGGAAAGTCAGAGAATTCTTGAAAAAAATAAAGATTCCTGTTAGAATCCCTCCCAGAGAGCCGGGAGTCTATCGGAAGGCTCTTTACCCAGATTGCAAAGGAGCTGATATGTTCAACAACAGCCGAAAGGCAGAAACTGCGTCCTGGAACGACAAGATCGACACGATCATCGGGGAGCATACCAATGTGGAGGGAACCCTGCACACAAAGGATACGACCAGGATCGACGGCAGGATTAAGGGAGAAGCGATTTCGGACGGCTACCTCATCATCGGAGAGGGAGGCTACGTGGAGGGCGATGTCCGAAGCGAGAACATGCTGATCGCCGGGACCGTTCACGGCAATGTCTATGTAAAGGACCGCCTGGAGATCACGGAAAACGGAAAGATCATCGGGGATATCACGACGAAGTCCCTCGTCATCGCGGAGGGCGCGTCCTTTGCGGGAAAGTGCACCATGGCCGCGCTCCTGAAGGGAGCGGAGAACCAGCAGCCGACCGCAGGGCAGAAGGAGCTGATGAAGAATGGGGAAAGCAAGCTACAACAGAGGGTCGCAGAAGCAAAGTAAGAAGGGAAACGGATTTACCCTCCTGCTTCTCTCAAATATAGAAAAGAAGCCGGTTCAGATCCGTCTCCCCCGCCTCTTTCTGAGGACCTGCGCGGCGCTCTTCCTCTTTCTCATCGGCCTCACGGGCTACGGGCTGATCTCCGCCGCCCTCTTAAAGCCGGTGGCGAGGCAGAAGGCGGCTCTGGAGAGCGAGATCTCCGCCCTTCGGGAGGAGCAGAACAAAATCATCTCGGAAAACCAGAGCCTGAAGGCTTACACCGTGCAGCAGGATAAGGAGATGCAGACACTCCAGGATATCTCGAACGACCTTAAGAGCAATGTTCAGGATATCCAGCAAAGGGACAGCGCGCTCCGGGAGAAGCTCGGCATACAGGGAGAGGGAGAAGCGGAAGGACAGAGTCCCGCGGCTTCCGATGCCGCAGGATCTTCCGGAGAATCCTCCGTGACTGCGGAGGAGGCCGCGGAGTATTACAGCGCAGAGGGGCTTTCGGAAGACGGCTCGGAGCTTATCCTCAGTGACCGGCCGAGGCTGAAGCTCACAGCCTTTGTGAGCTATCGCCCGCCGCGTCAGGCCGAGACAGAGCTTCTCGCGGAGGAGCTCTACCGGCAAAAGCAGCTTCTCCTCCAGTCTGCGACGAATTACAGCCAGTATGAGGGCGTCGTCTCCTCCCGGGAGTTCCAGGCGGCTCAGAAGGCGGAGCAGGCGAGAGAGAGAAGAGCCTCCATCGTCGCCTACGCGATGCAGTTTCTCGGCGGGAAATACCGCTGGGGAGCAAATGATCCCCACACCGGGGTGGACTGCTCGGGATTTACGAGATATGTGCTCGGGCACGCGGGGGGTGTCTATCTGAACCGCACCGCTGCGGAGCAGTCCCGGCAGGGCTCTGAGGTCTCCGTCTCGAACATAAGGCCGGGTGACCTTCTCTTCTACGGAAGCTCGGGCCATGTGGACCATGTCGCGATGTACATCGGAGACGGAAAGGTCATCCACGCCTCCAATTCGAGGAATGGAATCCGGATCTCAAGCTGGAACTACCGAAATCCCGTCCGCATCAAGAATATGATTGGGGAATGATATTATCGGGAAACTATGTGATCCACGAATAGCGGGAAATAGCGGACCAAAGAGGCCGCAGGCAGTGAAGACGGAAATGTCCTTACTGCCCGCGGCTTCTTCTTTTGCAGCTTTTGGCTTTAGCCTGCTGAGCATGTGGTTCGCTTGCAAAGCAAGTGAAGCATTGCAAAGCAAAAAACCACTCGCTATATCCTTGCCGCGGCAAGCAAATCCCTTGCGGAAAGCCCGTTTTTCTTCCCTTCCCCCCGGAAGTTTATGTGGGCCGCCAGGATATAGAGAAACCTCGGGAAGAAGGCCGGGCCAATGTAGAGATCCTCTTCCAGCGCCTTCCCCTCCTGTATCCTCTCGGAAAGAAGGAGGAGCGCTTTCCCCGCATGCTTCATCGGACCGGAGCAAAGCGGAATCCTCCGGATCAGGGTTCCAAGCATCTCCCCCGCGCCGATCGCGAGTCCTCCGCAGTAGGTATAGGAGCATTTCTCTGACCAGATCTGCACCATACGAAGAAGATTTTTGATCTGTCTGCTCTCATAAAAGCCCATATTCGAAACGACATAGATCCTTCGCCCGGGATCCTGCCTGGAGGCTTGCAGCGCCTCCATCAGGCGGAGTACGGCAGAGGGGATCCCGTCCACGTAGAGGGGCATCCCGAGAAGGAGGGTATCCGCCCCCTTAAGGAGGGATAGAAGCTCCTCCTGCTTCCCCATATACTGAGACAGCGAGTAAAGCTCTGCCTCCTTTCCCGTATTCTCCCGGATAGTCTCGAGAAATGCCAGGGTGTTCGAACGCTTTCCGCGGAGGCTCCCGTTCAAAAGGACGATCCTCCCGGATCTTGTCCCATCAAATGCCGGATCATCCGCCCGCGGCTTTCCGTTCAGAGGGACGAAGCCTTCAAGGGATATTTGCCCGAACGGATCCCGCGGGATTGGCTTTTCCGAAGGCTCTGCGGGTTCTGTCGCTTTCTCCTCCGCCCGGACCTTAGAGGATTCATAGAAGCGAAGCTCTTTGAGCTCTGCCTCTAAATTGATGCACACGGACTTCACATAGCTCTCTGCCTCTTCCTTTTCCTCCTCCGTGATATCCTCCCCATAAAAGAGAATGCGGAGCGGGAGAGGAGCGCGCTTCGGTCTTATCCTGTGGTGCATCTCGCCCTGGATTATCCGGAAATAGGGGAGGAGATAGCCGATGCTTCGGTCCATAACATTCTTCACGAAGGGACTGAAGCCGCCGAAGGAGCAGCGACTTATGATAAGGAGCTCATCCGCCTCAGAGAGAAGCGCCCCCATATGCTCAAAGCCATCCCGAATGACGCAGCGCCCCGGCGTCTTAAGCCAGCAGCAAAAGCAGCCGGTGCAGGGGCGGATCCTTCCCGTATCGGAAAGGATTATCCAGTGCTCTCTATCCGCTGTATCCCGGCAGGATGCGAATGATGTCGGAGCTTCGGAGGATGCCCGGCTTTCCTTGCCGGATATGCTTGCCCGGCCTTTTCCGTTTGCTCCTCCTTCTCTTCCTCTTGCTTTCTCCGTTTCCGGCCCTATCTCTGCGGCATGCAGAAACGCAGAGACATCGGCTTCTGGAATAGCAGCCTTGGAAAAATCAAGCTTAGAAAGATCAAGTTCATAAAAGCTTTCGGGAAGGGAATCCTCTCCCCGCTTTTCCCTCGGGTTTTCCGTCATTTCTCGGTTCTTTCCGGGCAGGTCATGAATCAGGAGCTTCAAAATCTTTCCCTCCGATCTCCAAAAAGCGACAAAACATGATAAAGAGGCCTGAATATCCGAAACGATTCCGATCCCGCGTAGCGAGCGGTGAAGACGTAAGGCCCGGCCCCTCAGCTTGAGATTATTATAACTGTCTGCGCTGTCAGGGTAAATGGATCGGAAGGAAATTTTTCTTTTAGGAAGCATATGGACAGAGTCTGTCCACATCAAGTTTCTCGTATTCTCCCGGATAGTCTCGACTCGGTCGGGAGATTGGCTTCAGTGAGGCAGCCAGGAAGCTCGGAATTAATGTAAGGATAATCTCAGATTTAAGATTCTCCGGGGATACAACAGTATCCCAGAGCACCGGATATCACCTCAGAGTGGTTCGTGCCAAGCAAGCAGAGCAGCTATATGCTATTTGGAGAGGTCAGCAGCACATTACAATGAAACCTCCCCAAGCAGAAAGCTCATCAGGTTACAATAGAAAAAGCCGTTTTCATCATAGTAATTGTGAGGAATATCCATCCGAATCACAATCTTTTTGAAGTAATCCCCGGTAAGCAGCAGAGGCTTGAGTTCAGTATTTTCTTTCTGCTCCGTATTCATTTGCCAGACAGATTGAATATAGATTCGGCGATCTCCGTCATTCACCACAAAATCGATTTCACGGGAAATCTTCTCATTGCCTTTTCTCTCCGTTATCTGGCCGACATCCACGGAGTATCCACGTTTCACAAGCTCATTGTAGATGATATTCTCCATAATATGACCTGGATCATATTGTCTGTAATTCAATCTGGAATTACGGAGTCCGATGTCTGTGTAATAGTATTTGTTCGGGTAATTAAAATAGCTTTTCCCCTTCACGTCATATCTTCGTGCCAAGCTGATCAGAAAGGCATCCATCGTGTGTGTCAGATAATCGGAAATCATTTTTGAGTTTACATTCTCGTGCCGCATAGATGCGAGTGCGTTGGCAATGTTCGCCGGATTGGTCAGGGATCCTATCTGCGAAGCGACATAATCCAGAATGTCATTCAGAATATCCTCACGCTTCAGACCGTTTCTCCCTACGATATCCTTTACATACATTCACCTCAAACTTTTGGCGTATTCGTCCTAAGTATGATGTGAGTGTAGCATGAGGATGGGAACAAATTAATATGGCACAGCGCCCGTGAAGGTGTAAGTTTAATGTCAAATAGGCGTAATTCTGGCATTCAGCCAGGCATACTTCTTATCGGTGCGCTGCGCTCATGATTCGCAGTCAGGGATTTCGATATAGAGGGGCTGCTACGGAGATTATACTCCCTGTATTCTCTATAAATGCAGGCATTTATGAGAAAAGCCGATTTGTCCTTCGCGCTGTAAGAGGCTACAATGAAAGGAAAAGCGCGTCGGATTTTCCGGAAGATTTCGATCTTTCTGTGCATTGGATCGGTCTTTCGGACGGTCCGGATATTTCAGGACAGATGAGAGGACTTATATGAGAGGGAAGAGGCTCTTTACGGCATTGTTTCTTATGGCAGCGGCGGTCTTTTTTGCTGCTTCCTGCGGCACGGGATCCGGAGGGAAGCAGTCTTTGGGAACGGAGACTTCCGGGAGTGAAACCGGCGAAAAACAGTCCGCAGAAGGCGTTTCCGCATCGAAGGAGGACGGCGGGGATCGGGTAATCACCGTCGGATGTGAGGCCACGACGCCGGGCTGGGTGCAGACGGACGAAAACGGGAAGCTCTCCGGTTATGATTATGATGTCTGGCAGGAGATCGGGAGGAGAATCGGCTATCAGATTGACTATAAGGTCATGGAGTGGAACAGCCTATGGCTCATGCTCGGGGACGGGCGCCTCGACTCTGTCGGTGAGCAGATTTCGTATAATGCGGAGCGAAGCGAAAAGTATGAGCTTTCCGAGCCCTATGCCTATAATATTTATTCCCTGCTGTGCGCAAAGGACAATGAGAAGCTGAAAAGCATGGAGGATCTGAAGTCCGGCATGACGATCTCCTGCGAGACCAATACCAGCGATGATCTGATCGTTGCGGCGATCGACAAGGAGTTCGGCATTGAGCTTAAGCCCATGTATTACAGCGGGATGTCTGTCCAGGATGTGGCGCTCGGGAGATGTGATCTCTGGCCGAGGGCCTATACTTCCTGCGTGAATACGGTGAAGGAGGTGGACAATCTAAGGATCCTCGGAAATACAAATGTCGTGGAGACGAATGTATTTCCCTTTGCCAAAACGGAAAGAGGGGAGAAGCTCTGCAAACTGGTCTCCGGAGCCCTTCGGGAGATGAAGGAAGACGGGAGCCTTAAGAAGATATCGGAGAAGTGGTTCGATATGGATATCAGCATTAAGCCGGAGGGCGCGGAGGATCTGAACTAAACTAAACTAAGAGGGAGAAAATACAAAGGAGATACGGAGAAGCTTATGGATTGGGTATTTGCGGAGAGCTGCACGAAGGCGATCATGAGGGCTCTTCCCATTACATTGGAGCTTACGGCGGTTTCATTTGTATTGTCCCTGCTCCTCGCAGTGTTCATCGCGGTGATTGATTATTTCAAGGTGCCTGTGCTGAGGCAGTTTTTTGCGCTCTATGTATCCTTTTTCCGGGGGACACCGCTGCTGCCGCAGCTCTTCCTTTTATATTTCGGCATCCCGACCTTCATAAAGCCCTTGAGGAGTATCCCGGCCATCGTGATCTGTACGATCGGGCTCACTCTGAATGCGGCGGCCTATATGAAGGAGGTGGTCCGCGGCGCTCTCCTCTCCGTTCCGGAGGGGCAGAGGGAAGCGGCATTAGCGCATGGGATGAGTGAGACGCGTACCATGACGCGGATCGTGCTGCCGCAGGCTGCGAGGGTCGCGATTCCTTCTCTTTTTAATAATCTTGTGGACATCGTAAAGGGAAGCTCCATGGCCTTTACGATCGGCGTGGTGGAGATCACCGCCGCGGCAAATCTCAGGGCCTCTGTGACCTTTAATTACTTTGAGGCATATATGATTCTTATGCTGGTGTACTGGCTGATTATCCTGCTGCTGGAACGCCTGGAGAGCGCGGCGGAGAGGCATTTTGACAGGATCTACAGCTCGGACTCTGCTTCCCTTCAAAAGACTTCCGTCTAAACCCCGGGGATCCATGGATTGTTCCCGGATTTTTAGGATTTTGCTCTGCCAGCTCTTTTCCTTTAGAATCATAAAAAAGTTGTAAAATACGCTCCGACAAGGTATGCTCCTAAGGAAGATTCCTGTGCGATACCGAAAAATCTTCCTTAGGAGCTGTTTTGCGTGGAGATTACTGCTCCCCCGGAAAATCCGGGGAGAACTGCCGCCGCTTTCCCGAAACGGGGAAGAATATCAGAGTATGCTAAAGGCATGACAGGATGGAGGATAGTATTTGGACATAAAGATAGTACCCGCTTATCATCAGCGGGAAGAGCTGAGAACGTTGTTTGAGGAATACACCAGGCTTTTGATCGAAAGGGATGCTTCATTTAAAAAGTACCTTGATCTTCAAAACTATGAGGAAGAGATCGATCATCTGGATGGAAAGTATGGTCTTCCCTATGGGAGAGTGTATCTGCTCTACTATGATGAAAAGCCGGCGGGCTGCATAGGGCTTAGGAAAATCGACGATCAAAGCTGTGAGATGAAGCGCCTTTATATACGCCCCGAGTTCAGGGGCAAAAGGCTTGGTGAAATTCTAGTGGAGAGGATCATAGGGGATGCGAGAGAGATCGGCTACTCCCATATGCTGCTGGACACACTTCCGTTTTTGCAAAGCGCGCTTCGCCTATATAAGAAATTCGGATTTTATGAGATAGAAAGCTATAATAACAGCCCGATGAAGAATTCGATCTATATGAAGCTGGATTTATAGCGAGCGGAAGATCGGAGAGCGGATTCGGCTCGGCTTAGCGCTATAGGCGGGAAGCGGTATCGGAGCGTCTTTTGGCAGCGAGCCGGTTTAAGGGGAAGGAGAGAGGCAGGGGAGTCTGAAGGATGCCGTGAGAGGGAGTGAGCTATGGCAAAGGGAGAGAGCACAGATTATAAGTACGATGTCTTTATCAGCTATCGCCATGTCAGGCCGGATGCGGATATCGCGAGGAGTCTCCACAGGCTTTTAGAGACCTTTCCCATTCCGAAATCTCTTCGTTCCTCCGGCTGGCTCGGGAGATCCTTTCTCGACCGGGAGGAACTCACGGCCGGGGATCTCACGGATTCCATCCGGGAGGGAATCGGAAGATCGAGATATCTGATCTCTGTCTGTTCTCGCAGGACGAGGTTTTCTCCCTGGTGCCTGAAGGAGATCGAGCTCTTTCGGAGCCTTCACGGGGATGAGAGGATACTGGTGCTCCTTTTGGAGGGAGAGCCGGAGGAGGTCTTCCCGGAGGCGCTGAAGAGCTTAAAGAGGAGCAAAGAGGGGGAGGAGCGGAGGAGGGAGCTTCTTGCGGCGGATATCCGTACAAAAGCGGTGAAAAGTCCTGATTTTTGCGGCTATGAGAAGCTGAGCGCCCCGGAGCTTGGCATCTTCCGAAAGGAGGCCCTGAAGCTCCTTCGGGAGACGGAGATCTACAGGCTTATGGCGGGGATGCTCGGCATCAGCTACGGGGATCTTAGGCAGAGAGGGAGGGAGAGGAGGCTCCGGCTTTTGCTTTCGATCAGCGGAATGGTGCTCGGTGTGAGTCTCATCTTCCTGTTCTGCCTTTGGAATCTCTACCGCCGCTCCGTCCGTTCGGAGCGAAGAGCCAGGCAGCAGACCGCGATCATGATTCTGAACTATGCGGACTCGGCTCTCGCAAGGGGGGATCGGCTCTCCTCTCTTTTGATTGCGGACAGGGCCATGGACTATGTCTCGGATTCCATGGAGGAGATCGACTATATCCATTCCCTGAATTATTCCATCCTGAACAGGGCTTTGCTCCGGGAGCCCTACAGCGGACTCTCCCTCCTTAAGACCGGAAGGGAAGGCCCGTTTTATGCTGCCCTCGAGGGAGGGAAAAAGCTTCTCGTGATCGGGGAGGACAACGGGATGGAGCTATGGGATATTGAAGGGGGCTTTCGGGAGAGAAGCTGTTCTGCGCCCTTTCCTCTGGTGAGCCTCGCCGCGGATTCGGAGAGCGGCGTCGTCGTGAGCAATTCCTTCGACGGGGAGCTTCTGCTCTGGGATAAGGAACTGAAAAGCTGTCAGAGGATCGGAAATACAGGGGAGAAGTATTATACGGAGATGGGGCTTGCGGGCGGCGGAAAATTCCTGCTGGGCTTTCGGAGTCTCTCCGCCTCTCCCCGCCTCGAGCTTTGGGATATCGAGGGGAAAAGGATTGTCTATACGAAGGAGCTTGGGAAGGGGAAGCAGCTTCTCCAGGTGCTCCCTTCTCCGGACGGCTCTTCCCTCGCATTCGCTCTCTCGGACGGCTCCGTCATCGAAGTCGGGCTTAAGGATCTGGAGGAGAGAGTCTTACTGGAGCCGGAGGAGGGGAAAAGCTCCGCGGGGAGGACGATGCTGTATTCCGAGGATGGAAGGTATCTCTACCGCTGTCTGGAGGACATCCTTTCCATTGTGGACAGGGAGAATCCTTCGGAGAAAAAAAGCGTGGAGCTCTCCCTTCGCTGCCGCTCCATACGGGGCTATGGGAACTACCTCTACCTTTTGGCTTCTGCCGGATCGAAGATTCTCCTTTTTGACAGGGGGAGCATGGAGGAGACGGGCTTTTTGATCGGGAAAAATGCCCGGCTGTCCAATTTCGAGATCAATCCCGAAAATGGGGATGCGGTCGGGGTCTGGGAGGATCGGAGCGCGGCCTTTTGGTCCGGGATCGACTATCATTCGAAGGAAAATGAGATTACGGGGGAGATCAGGGAGATGCAGGATGCCGATTCCGTAAAGCTTTCCTTTACGAGGGACGGGAAATATCTGATCCACTCCGCAGCGGATGGGAGCATCCTGCTTTTGGATGCTGTGGGGAACGGAAATCGCAGGGAATGCCGGGGGAGACTGCTTTCGCAGAGCAGGAATCGAAGCTATACTCTGCATACGGACGGGGAGAGGCTTTATCTCTTCCATACCGGGGAGGGGAAGCTGCTCCGGGACTGGGAGCTTCCGGAGGAGGTCAATCCGGAATTTAACGTCTTTTCCCTGAATTCTACGGCAACGGTTATGGCAGTGAGCGATACCCTGTCGGCCAATCTCAGCCTGGTGGACATCGCTTCCGGAGAAGTGCTCTCGGAGACAGCGTCCCGGAAGAAGTCCGCGGGGGAAGGCGTTATGGTGACGGGGATTCAGTTTTCGAAGGACGGCTCCTCGGTATTTTCGGCCTTTTCGGACGGGGTGGTGGAGGGCTATGACGGGAGGACGGGAGAGCCGAATGGCTTTCGAAGGGAGCTTGAGAGCGGCATTGTGTCTATCGTCCTCAGCGAGGAGGACGATGCCATTGCCGTGAATACGGCGGAGCACCGCTGCCGGATCTTTTCGTTCCCGGATGGGGAAGAGGGAGAGGAGCTTCCGGGGGAGTGCTACAGTCTCTACAGGGAAGGCGGGAAGCGGAATGCGCTCGGGATTACCGGGAATGACATCTTCCGCTATACGGAGGGAGAGGAGATCCATATCGTTCCGACCAATAATCTGAGGCAGGGGATGGGAAATGAGAAGCTTAACAGCAATTCCATCTCTCCCGACCGGCGCTATCTCATCACCAATACCGGGGGAGACACGGTTATGACGGACGCAAAGACCGGAGTCTATATCAGAAGCTTCGGAAGGGGAGATGCCGAGCGCCCTGTGAGCGGGAGAGCTTATTTTACAGAAGATGGAGAGAAGCTCATCTTTGACAGCGGAACGGAGAGCTCTTCTTTGGAGAGGGTCCTCCGTGTGGAGGAGCTTTCGGCTCTTTCGGAAAAGGCGCTCAGAGGACGGAGTCTCAGCGATGAGGAGCTTTCGAAAATCGGAAGATCACAGTAGGAGGTCAGTATGCGGAATTACTGGATCGGGAAGCTCGCCCGCAGCAGGAAGCGGCTGATGTATTTCCTGCTCCTTTCGGGAGGGATACTCGGGGCGATCGGCTCGTATCTCTACTATGGGTCTCAGCTATCCGGCTGGAGGCTTTGGCTTTCGGTCCTGTTCAGCACCATAAAGCTCTATTTTTTCGCGCCGACCATAGGGCTTACGGAAAAGTATTCTGTGTATTATGAGATCGCGAAGTGGCTTTCCCCCCTCGGGAGTCTCCTTGGCATCGTGAATGCCTTCGGAGTGTTATGGCATCAGCTCTCTTACATCAGGAAGAGCCTTTTTGCGAAGCGATATCTCGTCTTCGGGGAGGACGAGAGCGCCTACCGGCTTTTGCGAAATCTCATCCGGGAAAATAACGGGGTCGGAGCGATGATCGCGGGCTCTGACTGTCCCTATGAGAGGAGCTTTCTGATCGGAAAGGGGATCCGGAGGCTTTCCCCGGATCTCTCCCGGGATCCTTCCGCCCTCCTCCGGGAGGAGCTTGGGGGAAGAGGAGATTGTGCTGTGATCTTCTTCGGGGAGGATATCGAAAATTTCAAGAATATACGGCTCTTCCATGATCGGGTGCTCCCCCTTCCGGGCCGATGCCACATGGTTCTCCGCTCCCGCTCCCATCTTCTGCAGGCGATGATGGAGAGAAGCATTGACAGCATGAAGAGGGCAGAGATCAGCTTTTTCAATATGGAGGATGCCGTCGCGGGGCAGCTGATGGAGGCGCTTTGCCGGAGGGAGGAGCTTTTTCGGAAGGAGGCGGATCCCTCCGATGCGGCTGATTTTGAGACGCTCTGCGGGGCAATCGGCAGCCTTCACGTCCTGATCCTTGGCTTTGGGAGGCTGGAGGAGGCCGTGCTCCTCGCGGCTTTGAACAGTTTGGTCTGTAATCCCATGGAGAACAATCATTTCACGATCGCGGACAAGGAGATCGAAAAGCGCCTCTCGGAGCTTACGGCGGAGTATCCCTTTCTCGGAAAGACGGCGGAGCTTCACGCGCTTACGGCGGACATCCTCGGGAGGGATTTTCTCTCCCTCATCGAGGAGGCGGATCGGAGGAGACGGATCGACATCGTCGTTTTCTCCCTCGGGGAGCTTTCCGACAATCTCATCCTGATGGAGCGGCTGAAGGAGCTTTTCAGGGGGAGGATTGCGGCCTTAAGGATCGGGGATCCGGAGAGCTTCTCCGCGTTTTTTGAGAATTTCTCGGGCTATTACGGCGCTCTCATCCCCTTTGGGATCGAGAGCAGGGTCCTGAATACGCAGTGCGTCCTGGAGGATCAAAGGAGAGAGGCGGCGATGGACTTCAATGCCCGCTACCATGCGCTTTCCTCTGAAATCGTCTCGAGGGAGGGGGCGAAGGGGAGCAGGAGAGAGCTGTGGGAAGGGCTCAGCCTTTTAAAGAAGGATTCCTGCATGAGCCAGATGCTCCATAAGGAGATGAAGGAGCGGATTCTCCTGCATTTTCTCCCCGGAGAGGAAAAGGAAAAGCTTCTTTTACAAATGCTCAAGGACTGGGAGAGGAAGCTTCAGAGTCTTTCACCTTCTAAGATGACGGAGGAGATCGAGAGGGATCCTCGGATGTGCTTTATGGCGGCGCTTGAGCATAAAAGGTGGTGCAATTTTTATTATCTTAAGGGCTTTCGCTATTCGAAAAGGAAGGATGAGGAAGCGAGGACGCATGACTGCCTGATCCCCGACTGGGCGGAATTTCTCCGAAGCGATAAGAGGGATACCATCGTCTATGATCTTCTCGCTTCGCTCAGCATAAGGGAGTGAGAGGGGCAGGAATCGGGGGAGGCGCGGGGCCTTCTTTTATTTGCCATGCCCTTCGCTTTGTGCTAGACTGTTATGGATCGAGGTGCGAGATGATACGATATGTGAGGGGAATCCTCCGGGAGCTTCGGGAGGGAATGGTGCTTGTGGAGGCCGGGGGACTTGGCTATGGAATCCGTGTTCCGGCCTCTTTGCTTCCGGCGCTTCCTCCCCCCGGAGAAGAGGTGAAGATCCATACTTATTTTTCTGTGAGAGAGGATGCGATGGAGCTCTTTGGCTTCCTCACGGCGGAGGATCGGGACATCTTTGTCCGCCTGCTCGGTGTGAGCGGGATCGGGCCGAAGGGAGCGCTCGGGATACTCTCGGTCCTCCGCCCGGAGGAGCTTCGGAGGGCGATCTTTTCCGGGGATATCCGTTCGATTCAGGCCGCGCCCGGAATCGGGAAGAAGACGGCGGAGCGCCTGATTCTGGATTTAAGGGATAAGATCGATCCCCCGGATTTTCTCCCTGCTTCCTCCGATGGGGAAATCCCGGAGGGCGGAGAGGAGGCTCTTCGGGACAGCGCGAAGGAAGCGCTGGAGGCTCTCCTTTCCCTGGGATACGGCATGGCGGAGGCGCAGAGGGCGGTCCGGAGGGTGAAGCTCACAGAGGATATGACGCCGGACGATGTCTTAAAGCAAAGTCTTCGGCATCTGGCGTTTTAAGGAAGGCGAATGGAACGAAGGATCATCAATACGGAGGAGAGCTCGGAGGATCGGAGCTTTGAGCCTGCGATCCGGCCGCAGCTTCTTTCGGATTACATCGGGCAGAGAAAGCTGAAGGAGATGCTTTCTGTCTACATCCGGGCCGCGAAAAACCGCGCGCAGTCCCTCGATCACTGTCTTTTTTACGGCCCGCCGGGACTGGGGAAGACGACGATCGCAAACATCATCGCGCATGAGCTCGGGGTGAATATCAAGGTCACGTCCGGACCGGCGATCGAGAAGCCGGGGGAGATGGCGGCGCTTCTCAACAATCTCTCCGAGGGCGATGTGCTCTTTGTGGATGAGATCCACCGCCTGAACCGGCAGGTGGAGGAGGTGCTGTATCCCGCGATGGAGGACTTCGCGATCGACATCATGCTCGGAAAGGACGCCTCCTCCCGCTCCATCCGACTCGAGCTTCCGCACTTCACTCTGATCGGGGCGACCACTAGGGCGGGGCTGCTCTCCGCTCCGCTTCGGGACCGCTTCGGCATCATCGCGAAGCTGGAGTTCTACGAGACAGCGGAGCTGGAGGAGATCGTGCTTCGCTCCGCCCGGGTTTTGAAGGTGGAGATCGAGCCGGAGGGGGCGAGGAGAATCGCGCTCCGCTCTCGGGGGACGCCGCGCCTGGCCAACCGTCTCTTAAGGAGGACGAGGGATTTCGCGGATATCCGCTACGAGGGAAGGATCACGGCGGAGGCCGCGGACTATGCGCTGGACATCCTGGATGTCGACAGGCTGGGCCTCGATCAGAACGACCGGAGCTATCTTCTCACGATCATGGAGAAGTTCAGCGGAGGTCCCGTGGGACTTGAGACGCTCGCCGCCTCTCTCGGAGAGGACAGCGGGACGATAGAGGATGTCTATGAGCCCTATCTTCTCATGAACGGGCTCATCATGCGGACACCCCGGGGAAGGGTCGCGACAGAGCGCGCGTATCGGCATCTGGGGCTTCCGCATCAGTCCAGCCTGGAGCTTTAGGGGGCGGGATCTTGAGATTTGAGGGACAGGGAGAGAGGAAGATGGCGGAGAAGAACACAGTGGAAGTGGTGATCGACGGAAAGATTTATGACTTAAGCGGTTCGGAGTCAGAGACCTATCTCCATGAGGTGGCGGGCTACCTGAATGCGAAGATATCCAAATTCAAGAAGGAAGTCCGGGATTATCACAATATGGATGCGGAGCTCCGGAATCTTTTGCTTGAGGTCAATATCTGCGATGATCTTTTCATCGAGAGGGAGAAAACGAAGAAGGCGGAGCGGGAGATGCAGGAGCAGGAGCGGGAGAGCTACGCCGCAAAGCATGACCTCATCAATACCCGGATGAAGCTTGAGGAGGCGAAACGAAAGCTTGAGGAGGCGGAGAGAAAGCTCGCCCTGCTCTCGGAAAAGGAGGGCAGCGCGGGATGAGCCTCCGCGCGGAGCTTCTCGCACCGGCGGGTTCCTTTCTTTCGGCGAAGGCCGCGGTCAATGCGGGAGCCGATGCGGTCTATATGGGAGGCCGGAGATTTGGCGCGAGGGCCTATGCCGTATCCGCTTCCTCCGGGGAAGAGGATATGCTGATGGAGGCGATCGAGTACTGCCATCTCTTCTCCGTGAAAGTCTATATGACACTGAACATACTCTTTAAGGACTTTGAACTTAAAGAGCTTTTTTCATACCTAAAGCCCTATTACGAAGCGGGTCTTGACGGGGTGATCGTCCAGGATCTCGGCGCGGCCTCCGTCATACGGAGGGACTTTCCGGAGCTTAAGCTCCACGCGAGCACGCAGCTTGCGATCACGGGGCCGGAGGGCGTCCTCCTCGCAAAAAGGCTCGGCTTTTCCCGGGCTGTGCTCGCAAGAGAGCTAAGCCTTGAGGAGATCCGGAGGATCCATGAGAGGGTAGAGCTCGAGCTCGAGGTCTTCGTCCACGGCGCGATGTGCTACAGCTATTCCGGCGCCTGCTTCATGTCCTCACTCCTCGGCGGAAGATCCGGGAACCGGGGGAGGTGCGCGGGGCCCTGCCGGCTTTGCTATGAGACGGGAGGGAAGAAGGCCTTCTATCTCAGCATGAAGGATATGGAGACGCTTAATCTCCTGCCGGAGCTCCTCTCTGCGGGCGCGTATTCTCTGAAGATCGAGGGGAGGATGAAGTCTCCGCTCTACACGGCGGGCGTGGTATCGGTCTATCGGAAATATCTCGATCTCGCCCTCTCCGGGCGGGACTTTTCCATCGAGGAGGGGGACAGGGAGATTCTCCGGGAGATGTATGACCGGGGAGGGGTGAGCAATTATCTGAAAAGGCGAAACGGTCCGGAGATGCTCTCTCTCTCGGAGAGAGCCTTCCGGGCGGAGAGGGCGGAGATCTCGGGGCCGATCCGGGAAAACTATCTGAAGCGGGAGCGGACGCTTCCCCTTTCCGCAGACTTTTACGCCTCTCCCGGGGAGAGAGCTTCCCTCTCTCTCACGCTTCTCTCCGGAGAGTCTGAGGAGATTGAGGAGATCCGCATTTTAAAGGAGACGGAGGAGATCGCGGAAGCAGCGGAGGAGAGAGCACTTCTCCCAAGGGAGGTGGAGGAGAAGCTGAAAAGCTGCGGCGGGAGCGGCTTTCGGCTTGAGAAGCTCTCCCTTCGGATGGAGGGGGCTCTTTTCCTCCCCATCTCCTCGATCAAGCGCTTAAGAAGAGAGGCATTTTCCGAGCTTAGGAGGGCCATACTTGAGAAAAGACGGAGAAGGACGGGGGAAGCCGGGCAGGGAGAAGCGCGGTGACAGGAGCCGGAATCGAGATCGGGATAAAGATCGAGATAGGGATCAGAGTAAGAGCAGGAGGAGCCTTAAGGGAAGAAGCAGGGAGGAAGGAAAGGGGAAGAGGGGGGAGGGGAGATCCCTTCCGACCGCGGCAGCTTTCCCGCCGGGGGCGGAGCTTCGGGTCAGCGTCACGAGCTATGCGCAGCTTCTCGCCGCGCTCTCTGTGGAGAGCATAGAGCTCATCTACCTGGACGAGGCCTCCTTTTCAGACAGTGAACTCCCCGGGCTTCTCCGAAGGATACGGGAGCACGGCAGGAGAGCCGGTCTCAGGCTTCGGCGGATTGAGAGGACGGACCGGGGGAAAAGCTCCCGGGAGCTTCTTGAGAGCCTGCTCCCGGAGGGCCTTTTGCAGGCAGTTCTCTACCGCTCGATCGAGCAGCTTTCTCTCCCTTTTGAAGAAAGCCTTAAGAGAGATTTAAATCCCCTGGAACAGGTTTTCGATTATACTGTTTATGCCTGGAACCGGGAGGCGGCCTCCGTCATGCGCTCCGTCGGAGCAAAGCGTCTGACCTATCCGATCGAGCTGAAGCTTCCTGAGCTTATGCGCTGGAAGGAGGAGATGGACGGACTTTCCCTCCAAACAGAGCTTCTCGTCTACGGGCATCTTCCGATGATGGTGAGTGCAAACTGCATTCAGAAGACCGCTTGTCAATGCCACCGCGGGGCTCCGCTTCGCTTCCTTAAGGATCGGACGGGGAGGGAGATGCCGGTGAGGATGTACTGTAAATACTGCTATAATGAGATCTATAACCCGGACAGCTTCTGGTGCGGAGATCTCAAAGAGGAGCTCTCGAAGCTTCGGGCGGACAGCCTCCGCTTTGATTTTTCGGCAGAGTCCGCTGAGGACTGTGAAGCGATCCTCCGCGGGAGGCCGCCGCTTCGCTATACGAGGGGACGGCTTCGCTCCGGAGTGGAGTAAATCTCATGCCGTTTTAAACGAGGATTCGCCGAATCGGCTCCATAAGGGCTGCGCCTCTCCCGGCATCCCCCGGGATGCGGCGTATCGGTGATGCTCCATTAGACCAGGTTATGGGCGATAGATCGGAAACGGCAGCACTTGGGATGCGGGACCTGAGAGATAAGGGGCAGGGCAGCCGGAGAGCGCCTTTTTCGGGCGGATAAAGTCACGGAAGAGGCCCGGCCGCAGGATCCGCTCTGGGACCATCGGAGTGTCCCGCGCTTTAGCGGGGCGGAGGAGAAGGGCAGATAGGGAAGGGGAAGGAATGGTCAATCTTTTTAGCGCGGTCACAAAGTATCTTTGCATTCTTTTCATCGTCCTCTACAGCTACTGCAATTTCCGAATTCTTTCCCTCCGCCGGGAGGAGAACGCGAGAACGCTCTGCGGACTGCAGTTTCAGATCATCCTGCTCATTCATCTCCTTTTCAGCGCTGTGATCCTTTTAAAGACAGAGGACCCTATGCTCCTCCTCTTTTATTTTGCGCAGCTTGCCTTTTTCCTGATTTACCGCTTTCTCTTCCGGCGCATCTACCGGAATGTGAATCAGCTTCTCCTCAATAATGTCTGTCTCTTCCTCTGCTATGGCTTCATCATGCTGGAGAGGCTGAATCTCAACAAATCGCTGAAACAGTATGTGATCGCCGTCGCGGCCTCCTTTCTCTCCCTTCTCATCCCCTATCTCATCGATAAGATCTGGGACCTTGCGAAATACCGCCTTTATTTTGCGGGGATCGGAATCTTTTTCCTGCTCCTCGTCTTCGGGATCGGCGTCACAAGCTATGGCGCGAGGATGAGCCTGTCGATCGGCGGCTTCTCCTTTCAGCTCTCGGAGCTTGTGAAGATCAGCTTCGTGCTGAGTCTTTCGGGGTTTTTGTATCAGGCGCGGCGCTTTCGGGAGATACTGCCTGCCGCGGCGATCGCCGGGGCCCATATCCTGATCCTCGTGCTCTGTAAGGATCTCGGATCCGCCCTCATCTTCTTCCTATCCTTTCTCGTCATGCTCTATATCGCGACGAACCGCTCCGCCTATCTCTTTCTCGGGGGGATCGCGATGTCCCTTGCCGCCACCCTCTCTTACTTTCTCTTTCAGCATGTCAGGACGCGCTTTTTCGCGTGGAAGGATCCCTGGGCGGATATGAGCGACAGGGGCTACCAGATCACGCAGTCCCTCTTTGCGATCGGGACGGGGGGATTTTTCGGGCTCGGACTCTTTCAGGGGCTTCCGAACAAGATCCCCATTGTGGAGAAGGACTTTATCATTTCCGCGATTTCGGAGGAAATGGGGGCTGTCACCGCGATCTGTCTGACGCTTCTCTGCCTGGGCTGCTTTATGCAGATGATGATGATCGCGACCTATATGGAGTTTGGCTTCTATAAGCTTGCGGCGGTGGGACTTGCGATGCAGTATATCGCGCAGGTCTTTTTGACGATTGGCGGCGCGGTCAAGTTCATCCCATCCACGGGAGTGACGCTTCCCTTTGTGAGCTATGGGGGATCGAGCCTCATCGCAAGCTTCTTTGTCTTCTCCTTGATTCAGGCCCTCTATATCATCCAGGGAAATGAGGATGAGGCGGAGGAAGAGGGCGAAGAGCGGGAAAGCTACGAAAGAGGAGGTGATGCGGCCTTCTTCCAAAAGGCGATGAGAGGGAAGGAGATGACGGCCGGCACGGGAAATCCGGATTATGGGAAGGAGAGCGCGCTTTCGGATTATGAGGACTTCGATGAGGAGGGAGAGGAGGAGGATTTCGAGGAAGAGGGGGAGATCGGGCCGGGAGCTGAGAAGAGGAATCTGAGCGGGAAGGAAGGGAGGAAGAAGGGAGGACGAAATGGAAGATAAGGAGAGGAAGCGTTCCAACAGCGGAATTCTCAAAATGATATATTTCTTTTCGCTCCTTTTTTTCTGCATGATTGGCTACATGATCTATTTCATCGGCTGGCAGGCTCCGGATCTCATGGGAAGTCCCTATAACTCCAGGATGGAGGTCTTTGACCGGCGCTTCATCCGGGGGGCGATCCTCTCCTCCGACGGACAGGTCCTTGCGAGAACGGAGACGGAGGGGGATACGGAGAAGAGGGTCTACCCCTACGGCTCCCTCTTTGCGCATTCCGTCGGCTATTCCACAAAGGGAAAGACCGGCCTTGAGGCCGCCGCGAATTTCTATCTCATGGAGTCCAATATCAATCCGCTCCGGCAGCTTTTCCGAGAGCTCACGGACAGGAAAAGTCCCGGGGACAATGTCGTCACGACCCTGGACACCGGGCTGCAGAAGGCGGCCTCCGACGCGCTCGGAGAGCGGGCGGGAGCTGTCATCTGTATGGAACCCTCTACGGGGAAGATCCTCGCGATGGTCTCCTACCCGGGCTTTGACCCGAATTCGATCCGGGAGGACTGGGAGGAGCTCACCGATGAGAAGAATGTCTCCGGAAATCTCGTGAACCGGGCGACCCAGGGCCTTTATCCCCCGGGGAGCACCTTTAAGACTCTGGTCGCCCTGGAATATTTCCGGGAGCACCCAACGGACTGGCAGGATTTCCGCTTTCAGTGTAAAGGAGCCTATGTGGACGAGGAGGATCCGAAATATGTCGTCCACTGCTATAACGGTGAGGTCCACGGGAAGGAGGACTTAAAGAGCGCCTACGCGAACTCCTGCAACTCCGCCTTTGCAAAGCTCGGCACGGAGCTTGACAGAGAGAGGCTCCGGGGGCTCGCGGACTCTCTCCTTTTTAACCAGGACCTTCCGATCCAGATCTTAAGCTCCAGGAGCCGCTTCAAGATCGACGGGAGCTCCGGGACCTGGACGATGATGCAGTCCGCCATCGGGCAGGGAGAGACGATGATGAGTCCTCTCCACAGTCTCCTCATCACCTCCGCGATCGCAAACGGGGGAGTGCTCCATGAGCCGGTGCTCATCCAGGAGGTGGAGTCGGCGGACGGGCACAGTGTGAAGAGCTTCGGGAGCGGAGAGGAGAGGAGGCTTCTGAGCGAGAGCGAGGCGGAGGAGCTGAAGCAGTTCATGCGGGCGGTCGTCTCGGAGGGAACGGCTTCCAAGCTTAAGAGCAAGAGCTATGAGGCCTGCGGGAAGACGGGCTCTGCGGAGTATCAGTCCCGGGGGAAGAGCAAGACGGATGCCTGGTTCACCGGCTTTGCCCCCATGCAGGATCCGAAGCTTGCGGTCTGCGTGCTGGTAGAGGACGGGGAGACCGGAGGCCGCACCGCGGCCCCCATCGCAAAGGCGGTCTTCGACTACTGGATCAATCGCTGAGCGGGAGCGTATTTCCTCGGTATTTCGTGATAATTTCGTGATATAATAAAAAGCTATATCTTTTTCGATCTTTTTCGATCTTTTTCGATCGAAAGAAGGAGTCAGAGGGGAGCGGGCATGAAGCGGCTTTTCGGATATCTGAAGCATCATAAGCTGATCACAGTCTTGGCTCCGCTCTTTAAGTGTCTGGAGGCATGCTTTGAGCTTTTTGTCCCGCTGGTGATCGCGGGGATGATCGACCGGGGGATCCGGAGAGGGAATATTTCCTATGTCCTCAGGATGGGGGGCGTGCTTCTCCTCCTCGCTCTGATCGGCCTCACCTGCTCTCTCTTTGCGCAGTATTTTTCCGCGAAGGCCGCGGCCTATGTCGGGCAGAATCTGAGAAATGATCTCTTTTGCCATATTCACTCCCTGGGCTATCCGGAGATCGATGCGCTCGGGAGCTCGACGCTCATCACCCGGATGAGCTCGGACATCAATCAGATCGAGGCAGGAGTGAATATGGTGCTGCGGCTCTTCATGCGCTCTCCCTTCATCGTCTTTGGCGCCTGGATCATGGCCTTTCGGATCAGTCTGCGGGCGGCGCTCGTCTTTACGGCGGCGATTCCCCTTCTCTCTCTCGTCGTCTTCGGAATCCTCCTTCTCACGATGCCGCGCTACCGGGCCGTTCAAAGACAGCTCGACCGGATCATGAAGAGCACGAGGGAGAACCTTCTCGGGGCCCGGGTGATCCGCGCCTTTAACCGAGAGGAGAGTGAGGAAAAGGACTTTCAGAGAGAGAATGATCTTCTGACAGAGATGCAGGTCCGGGTGGGGAGGATATCCGCTCTCTTAAATCCCGTGACGCTGACGCTCATCGATCTCGCAGTCGCTTGCCTTCTCTATCTCGGCGCCCGCCTTGTGAATAGAGGAGAGCTCTTTCAGGGGGATATCGTCGCACTCACAAATTATATGAGTCAGATCCTCGCGGAGCTCATAAAGCTCGCCAATCTGATCATACTGATGTCGAGAGCCTACGCGAGCCTCGGGAGAGTAAACGAGATCTTTTTGCAGCCTTCTGAGGAAGAAGGGCAGCTCTTTTTGAAGGAGAAGAGTGTAAAAAAGGAAGAAGAGCTTCTCAAAAGACTCCGAAAGGATGAGGTCTTTCTCGCCTTCCACCGGGTTTCCTTCCGCTATTCGAAGGAGGCGGAAAACGTGCTGACGGAGATCTCCCTGGAGATCAAAAAGGGGGAGACGCTCGGGATCATCGGCGGAACCGGAGCGGGAAAGAGCAGCCTTGTCAATCTGATCCCGCGCTTTTACGATGTGAGCTCCGGCTTCATCGCGCTCCTTGGCCGGGATATCCGGGAAATCCCCCTTGAGGAGCTCCGGTCCCGGATCGGTGTGGTGCCGCAGCGCTCTGTCCTCTTCTCCGGGACCCTCAGAGAAAATATGTGCTGGGGGAAGAAGGATGCGACGGATGAGGAGATCCGGGAAGCGCTCCGCATCGCCCAGGCTCTCCCCTTCGTAGAGGAAAAGGGAGAGGGGCTTTCTCTCCTCATCGAGCAGGAGGGGAGGAACCTCTCCGGAGGACAGAGACAGAGACTCTGTATCGCCAGAGCGCTTCTTCGCCGTCCGGAGATCCTGATCCTGGACGACTCCGCATCGGCGCTGGACTTCGCAACCGACGCGGCGCTTCGCTCCGCTCTGAGAGAATATTCCAAGGACAGCACCGTATTTTTGATCTCTCAGAGAGTCGCGAGTGTGAGGAATTCCGATCGGATCCTGGTCCTCGAGGACGGGCATATGGCGGGGCTTGGAAAGCACGACCTGCTTTTCCGGGAGAGCCCGGTCTACCGGGAGATCTGCCTCTCACAGCTCTCTCGGGAGGAAGCGGAGGAGTAGGAAGCAGGCCGTCTTTTGCCACGGCGTTTAGAGACTCGGCTTCGCCCGGGAGGCACTTCTCTTCGAGAAGTGGTCAAGTACGCTCCGAGTCTGCCTGATGGCAGACTTCTGCGCTTATGCGCCGCCGGTCGCGGCAGTCGGAGCGAGGGCGCCCTGTGGCGGGTCGAAAAAGCGGCAGAAAAAGGCGACAGATAAGCAAAAAATGTATTGCAAAGCGAGGATTTCCCTGGGAGGGAGGAAGCATGGCGAGACAAAAAATCAGAAAACTGAATCAGGAGGACAAGAAGACGCTCCTCCGGGTTCTCCGCTACATCCGGCAGTACCGGCATCTTGTGCTTCTCTCCCTCCTTCTTTCTGCGCTCAGCGTGGTACTGTCTCTCTATATCCCCGTTCTGATCGGGCGGGCGGTAGACCGGATTGTCGGAAAGGGAGAGGTGGATTTCAGAGCGCTTTTTAGAATTCTCCGCCTCATGCTTTTCTTCATATTCGCTTCGGCACTGAGCCAGTGGCTTATGAATCACATCAACAATATCGTGAGCTATCATGTCGTGGAAGACATCCGGACCAAACTCTTTTCCCGGATACAGTGCCTTCCGCTCTCTTATCTGGATTCCCATCCGGCGGGGGATACGGTGAGCCGCGTGATCACGGATATCGATCAGTTCTCTCAGGGGCTTCTCCTCGGCTTCTCCCAGCTTTTTACCGGGCTGCTCACGATCCTGGAGACCCTGATCTTTTTGTTTTTTATCGACATAAGGATCGCTCTCCTGGTCGTCCTTCTCACGCCGCTCTCCTTCCTCGCGGCGAGCTTTATCGCAAAGAGCAGCTACCGGCTCTTTCGGCACCAGTCCGAGCTTCGGGGAGAGATCACAGCCTATACGAATGAGATGCTCGGAAACTTAAAGGTGGTGAAGGCCTTTTCCCGGGAGAGAGAGAGCACGGAGCGCTTTTCCGAGATCAATCAAAAGCTCTCCGGCTACTCCATGCGGGCGACCTTTTTCAGCTCCCTCGTGAATCCTGCGACCCGCTTTATCAATGCCCTGGTCTATGCCCTTGTCGGGATGACGGGGGCCGTCTTTTCGATTCAGGGGACGCTCACTGTCGGAGAGCTCAGCGCGGCTCTGAGCTATGCCACACAGTACACAAAGCCCTTCAACGATATCACAGCTGTGATTACAGAGCTTCAGAATGCGCTCGCCTCCGCCTCCCGCGTCTTTGAGCTCATGGACGAGCCGGGGATTCTGCCGGATCCGAAGGACGCGGAGCAGCTCTCGGAGGCGAGGGGGGAGGTCGGGATCTCCCACGTCTTTTTCAGCTATGATAAGACAAAGACGCTTCTTCAGGATCTCACGGTCCTGATAAAGCCGGGGGAGACCGCCGCGATCGTCGGCCCCACCGGCTGCGGGAAGTCGACGCTCATCAACCTCCTCATGCGCTTCTACGAGGTCGACCGCGGCAGCATCGAGGTGGACCGGCGGGATATCCGGCATATTACGAGGGAGAGCCTGAGGAATAACTTCGGCATGGTGCTCCAGGAGACCTGGCTGAAGTCCGCTTCGATCCGGGACAATATCGCCTACGGAAAGAAGGATGCGTCAGAGGAGGAGATCATAGAGGCCGCGAAGAAGGCCCATTGCGACAGCTTCATTCGAAAGATGGAAAAGGGCTACGATACGGTGCTCGGGGAGGACGGGGGCTCTCTCTCCCAGGGGCAGAAGCAGCTTCTCTGCATCGCGCGCCTCATGCTTCGCCTTCCGCCGATGCTCATCCTGGATGAAGCGACGAGCTCCATTGACACCAGAACAGAGCTCCACATCCAGCACGCCTTCGACCGGATGATGCAGGGGAGAACGGCCTTCATCGTCGCGCACCGCCTCTCCACGATCCGGAATGCGGATCTGATCCTCGTCATGAAGGAGGGAAATATCATCGAAAAGGGGCGGCATGAGGAGCTTCTTCAGAAGGGAGGCTTTTATAAAAAGCTCTATGAAAGCCAGTTTGATTCCTGACTGATTCCTGGCTATTTTGACGGATTCTTGACTATTGAAGAAAAAGACTCTAAAATGGCACAGATCGCGGGCGGTCCTTTCTGCGGACCGCCCTCTTTGGCAGAGAACGGCTTCATTCCGGCTGCCGATTCCGGGATCCGGAGCTTCTATTTATCATGATGGGATATGCCGGAGGCAGACGGCCTTCCTATGGAAGGAGCGTTTTACAGGCGGAAGTCCGGAATGGGAAGCGTTCTCATGGACTATGAGAATGCTGATCTATCCGGCGGATCCTTTTACTGCTGCCGAAGCCTTCGGCGTGGAGCTTTACTGTACTGAAGAAGGGGAGAATTCCGTGAACGTAATCAGAATTTTAAAACTATCGATCCGGGAGTATAAAAGGGCCTCCGTCCTCGCGCCTGTCATGGTCACGGGAGAGGTTATCTTGGAGTGCATCATCCCCTTTGTCACCGCGCGCCTCATCAATGAGATCAAGGCGGGAAGCGGGCTTCAGACGATCCTGATCTTCGGCTTCTTTCTCATCGTTATGGCGATGCTCTCGCTTTTTTTCGGTGTGCAGGCGGGAAATTACAGTGCGAGCGCTTCCACGGGCTTTGCGAAAAATCTGAGAAAGGACATGTACTACCGGGTTCAGGATTTTTCCTTTGAGAATATCGACCACTTTGAGACCTCCTCCCTCGTGACCCGGATGACGACGGATGTGACGAATGTGCAGATGGCCTATATGATGCTGGTGCGCCTCGCCTTTCGAAGTCCGATTATGCTGGTCTTTTCCTTTATCATGGCCTTCATCATGGGGGGGCAGGTTGCCTGGATCTTCGTGCTGGTCGCCCCGATCCTCGGGATCGGACTCTCCCTCCTCATCTGGAAGGCTCTTCCGATCTTCAACGCTGTCTTTAAAAAATACGACGCGCTCAATGATTCCGTACAGGAAAATATCGGCGGCATGCGGGTGGTCAAGTCCTTTACGAGAGAGGACTATGAGAAGGAGAAGTTCAATGCAAGGGCAGAAGACCTCGCCCGGGACTTTGTCTATGCCGAGAAGCTGGTTTCCGTGACAAACCCTCTCATGCAGTTCTGCCTCTATGTCGTGGTCCTCTTCGTCATGAGCTTTGGCTCCTGGCTTGTGATCACAAGCCGCGGCTCCCGCCTCGACGTCGGCCAGCTCTCCGCCCTCCTCACCTACAGCTTTCAGATCCTCTCGAGTCTTATGATGCTCTCGATGGTCTTTGTCATGGTGACGATCTCCGTGGAATCCGCAAAGCGTATCGCGGAGGTTCTCTCCGAGGAGAGCAGCATGAAGGAGAGCGAGCATCCCGTCAGGACGATCCGGGACGGCTCGGTGGACTTCGATCATGTGAGCTTCAAGTATTCTCCTCTTGCGGAGCGCCCTGTGCTCTCGGATATCGACCTGCACATCCGCTCCGGGGAGATGATCGGAATTCTGGGGGGCACCGGCTCCTCCAAGTCCTCTCTGACACAGCTTATTTCCCGTCTCTATGACGTGACGGAGGGGAGCGTCAAGGTGGGCGGCGTCGATGTGAGGGACTATGATCTTAAGCTTCTCCGGGATCAGGTCGCGGTCGTCCTCCAGAAGAACATCCTCTTCTCCGGGAGCATCAAGGAGAATCTCCGCTGGGGGAACCCGAACGCGACGGAGGAGGAGATGAAGAAGGCCTGCGAGCTCGCGCAGGCCTCGGAATTCATTGAGCTCTTCCCGGACCGCTATGACACGCATATCGAGCAGGGGGGAAGCAATGTCTCCGGAGGGCAGAAGCAGAGGCTCTGTATCGCGAGGGCGCTTCTGAAGAAGCCGAAGGTGCTGATCCTGGACGACTCCACCTCCGCCGTGGACACAAGGACGGATGCGCTGATCCGAAAGGGGATGCAGGAATATATCCCGGATACCACAAAGATCATCATCGCGCAGCGCGTCTCCTCCGTCCAGGAGGCGGACCGGATCGTCATACTGGACAAGGGGCGGATCGCCGCCGTCGGGACCCACGAGGAGCTTCTCGAGAAGAGCCCGATTTACCGGGAGGTCTATGAATCCCAGAACAGAAAGGGGGAAGAGGAAGATGGATAAGAAAAGAGGCGCGAAGCATTTTCTGCCGACCCTGAAACGGGTCCTCTCCTTTCTTTTCTCCTTTTACCCGGTCCTTCTTCCGGTGACGATCTTCTGCATCCTTTTAAATGCGGCGGTCTCGGCCATTCCCTCCGTCTTTCAGCAAAAGATCCTCTCCCTCATTGAGAAAAGCTGGAGGGAGGGGAACTGGGAGGGGGTTGCCCCCGAGATCCTTCGATGGGTCCTGATCCTCGGCATCCTCTATCTGATCTCCCTCGCCGCCGGCTTTATCTATAATTTTTTGATGGCGACGATCACACAGGGCTCCTTAAAGAAGTTTCGGGAGAGGATGTTCAACGGCATGCAGGATCTTCCGATCCGCTATTTTGACACACACAGCCACGGCGATATCATGAGCAGCTACACAAACGATATCGATACCCTGAGGCAGCTCATCTCGATCTGCATTCCCCAGGCCCTGGTATCCTTTGTGACGGTCGCGACCATTATCTTTATCATGCTCTACTATTCCCTTTGGATGAGCGCGATCGTCATGATCGGAAGTGTCGTCATGACGAGGGTGGTGAAAAAGGTCGGAGGCGGCTCCAGTCATTATTTTATCCGGCAGCAGCAGGAGCTTGCGAGGACCGAGGGATATGTACAGGAAATGATGAACGGGCAGAAGGTCGTGAAGGTCTTTAACCATGAGGAGGCCGCAAAACGGGACTTTGACCGGATCAATGAAGAGCTCTTCCGCGTCTCCGAGAAGGCGAACCGCTACGCGAATATCCTGATGCCGATCCTTGCCAATATCGGAAACATCCTCTATGTCTTTGTCGCGGTTTTCGGCGGCCTGCTTCTGGCCCTTAAGGTGCCGAATCTGAGCCTCTCCGGGATGGCGCTTCAGATCTCCATCGTCGTCCCCTTCCTCAATATGACGAAGCAGTTCGCGGGACAGGTCGGACAGATTTCCACAGAGATCACTTCCGTCGTCATGGGAGTCGCCGGAGCGGAGAGGATCTTTGCCCTCATGGATGAAAAGCCGGAGAGCGACAAGGGACGCATCTCCCTCGTCCGCTGCAAGGAAAAGGACGGCCGGATCGAGGAGACCGGGAGCCGGACGGAGATGTGGGCCTGGAAGAAGGAGGAGCCAGACGGAAAGACAGAGTACCGGAGACTCCGCGGCGATGTGGAGCTCCACGGAGTCGACTTCTCCTACGACGGGCGGAAGACGGTGCTTTCGGAGATCAATGTCTATGCGAGGCCCGGGCAGAAGGTCGCCTTCGTCGGAGCCACCGGAGCCGGGAAGACCACCATTACCAACCTGATCAACCGCTTCTACGATATCCAAAAGGGCGAGATCATCTACGATGGCTTCAGCATCTACGATATCCGGCTGAAGGATCTTCGGAGATCCCTCGGCATCATCCTCCAGGACACGGTTCTCTTTACGGGGACCGTCATGGAAAATATCCGCTACGGGAAGCTGGACGCGACGGACGAGGAGTGCATAGCGGCGGCGAGACTCGCCGGTGCGGATGACTTTATTACGAGACTCCCGAAGGGCTATGAGACCGAGATCCACGGAAACGGGGGTAATCTCTCCCAGGGGCAGAGGCAGCTTCTCTCGATCGCAAGAGCCGCTGTCGCGGACCCGCCGGTCATGATCATGGACGAGGCGACGAGCTCCATCGACACCAGGACCGAGGCGATCGTCCAGAAGGGGATGGATGCCCTCATGGCGGGGCGCACCGTCTTTGTCATCGCGCACCGCCTCTCCACGGTCCGAAACTCCGATGTCATCATGGTCATGGACCACGGAAAAATCATCGAGAGGGGAAGTCACGAGGAGCTGATCCGGGCGAGGGGAAATTACTACCAGCTCTATACCGGGGCCTTTGAGCTGGAATAAAAGCGGCGGGATATTCTTTGCATCACCGCCCGGCCTGAAAACGTTTTTTTGACTGAACAGGATTTCGGGGCTGTCATTAAATTCTCCTTGCAAAGAATGCAATGACAGGATAGAATGCAATGTGTCAGCAGCATTTCACCGGACGATGAAAGCTAACTCAAAAGGAGGAAAAGATGACGGATAAGGGATTTACGGACCAGGTAGAGGGCAAGGTAAAAGAGACGATAGGGAAGCTGACAGATGATGCTTCTCTGAAGGCAGAGGGCGTTATCGACAAGGCGGCCGGAAAAACCAAGGAAATCACATCGGATGTGAAAGACGTGGCAAGCGAATTGGCAGAAAAAGCAAAAGAGGTATTCGACTCGAAGGATAAAAAATAAGCTGTCTTTTAAAAGGGAATTCCATCTTGCAGGATTAAATCCTGCCGGGTGGAATTTTCTTTTTGAAACGCGGACTGAAATCGTAAAATTCTCCTTGCGGAGAATTCTCAATCATGCTATCATGTAGAAGTTGCCACAATAGCACAGTTGGTAGTGCATCTGATTCGTAATCAGAAGGTCACCAGTTCGAGTCTGGTTTGTGGCCCGAGAGCTCCGAATAAACGCGCGGAGCTTTTTTAGTGCATAAGCTCTTGTCCTGCACCGAAGCGGCCCGCATGCATGCGGGGAAGCTTCGGTATAGGACAAGGCAACAGAAATGAGGAAAAAAGCGGATCGAGGAAGGAGATCCGCGATTTCCGAATTGCTGCGTCGGATTGCGGGAGGGCGAAGCACGAAGCAATCCGAAGGCTTATGCAAAAAAAGAAGAGGGGAGCCATCGGGAAGCGGCCCGCATGTATGCGGGGGAGCTTCGGTATAGGACAAGGCAACAGAAATGAGGAAAGAAGCAATGAAAATTATGCCCGGGAAGCGAGACAGGATTTTGATCGCCGCAGTTCTTTTTCTGCTTTTCCTATGCACTGTCCCCATTTGCCTTCGGCATTTTCGTCATAAAAAACAGCTCATGCTCTCCGTCCAGAGAAACGGGGAGGAGCTCCTTCTCGTACCCTTGTCCCGGGACGCAAAGTATGAGGTCCTGGACGATACGGCGAAGGAGGTTCCGATGGAGACGACGCTCGCCTCTCTCGGGGAGGAGGCGGATCCGGCCCGGCACGCGGTAAATCTCATCGAGGTTAAGAAGCAAACGGCGAGATGCTCGGAATCGAACTGCAGTAATCAGATCTGTGTCCGCACAGCGGCACTCAGCGCTGCCTCTTATGATCTCCCGATTGTTTGTCTTCCGCACGGACTTGTGATCACCGTAAAAGAGAGCTGAGAAGAGGGCTGAGCTTTCCTCCGTTCTTTCTTACAAAAGGGGGTATCCCAAGGCGGGGTCCCCGTTATAATTATTTCGATTGCTTTACAATGCGGCGCAGACTATTGTCAGAATCTTTTTCTTCCCGTATGATGGAGCTACATATTTCGTTTTTTGGCACTTATGGGGATGGGGAGAGAAAGCATGAAGGAGAGCGGCAGAAGGATCCGGCGGACGATTGGGACAGCGTTTTTTCTTTGCGCGGCACTGAGCGCGCCGGTCTATGCGGGCAGATGGCAGAAGGGCAGCGGAAAAGACAAGGGGAAGTGGTGGTACAATGATCTGAATGGCTCCTATAAGAAGGGGGGCTGGTATTGGATCGATGGAAATGACGACGGCATGGCGGAGTGCTATTACTTCGATAAAAAGGGCTGGCTCCAGGTCTCAAAGACGATAGACGGAAGCCGGGTCAATGAGAGCGGCGCCTGGGTAAAGGGCGGCGTGGTGCAGCTCAAGTCCTCTGCGGAAAACGGGATCAGCACCAATAAGAATGAGATGAGCACCGGTACGATTGACCTTAGCTCCGATATGGACCTCGGGACGGAGATCGCGGAGCTCGTGGAGGAGAAGGGAGAGGTCTTCGAGGCGGAGGATCTCAATCCCTCTCAGAAGAAGAGCGAAAATGAAAAGAAGACCGAGAAAGAGAAGAAGTCTTCTGAAAGCCTGAACTTTAAGGGAAAGGTGGGGAGCAGCGCGGGAGATCTCCCGAAGTCCGGCGCCACGGAGATGATCCGCTTCGCCAGAGAATACATTGGCGTACTCTCCTACAAGATGGGCGGGACCTCCCTCACGGAGGGAGCCGACTGCTCCGGCTTTACGCAGCAGGTCTTCCGCCATTTCGGAATCAAGATTCCGAGAGACTCCCGCTCGCAGTATGCTGCGTCGAAGAAGGTCTCCGTCGAGGAGCTTAAGCCCGGCGATCTGATCTTCTACGGCGATTCCCCGACGACCATCTACCATGTCGGGATTTACAGCGGAAACGGGACCGTCATCCATTGTACGCATACTGGGGACTATGTCCGGGAAAATGAGATATCTTTCGCAAAGGTCTACGGGTACGGACGATACGAATAATCACAGATCCTTCACAAAGTTTTCAGCCCTTTTTCAGCTTCGGCTGTTAAAGTAGGGGCATCGGAAGAAGATTCCGATGCCCCTTTTTTTATATCAGGGAGGGGAAGTAAGGACGGAGAGCGGAATGAGAAAGAAAAAGAAATGAAAGCTATCGTCCGAAGCAGAAACAGGATGGAGGGAAGTATGAGACGAAAAAATGTATCTCTCGCTGCGGCAACGCTTGGCCTGGCGCTCGCAATGGCGGGCTGCGGAAATATAAAGGGAACAGTGGCAGCGGATCAGACTAGGAGGACAGCAGAAACAGCAGAAAATACCGCATTGACATCGGAGAAAAGCAATGAAACGGAGACCGTTATCAACGCGGACGGAGAGAGTGCCGTTGTCGACGGAGACGGTGCCAGTGTCGATGGAAAGACCATCACCATCGAGAAGGCCGGTACCTATCGCCTGAAGGGAAGCCTTACAGAGGGGGAGCTTCTGATCAAGGCGGGGGATTCCGCTTCCGTAAAGCTTATCCTGGATGGGTTTACGATCACGAATTCGAGCGATGCTCCTATCGTCTGTGAATCGGCGGGAAAGCTCACGATCGAGCTTTCGGACGGGACAGAGAATAAGATCTCCGATCTCAGAAGCGCCGCCTCGGATTCCGATGAGAATGAGAGCGGAGAGGAAAAGGACGCCGCAGTTTACAGCGAGTCGGATCTTCTCCTGACAGGGACGGGCAGTCTCAGTGTTGAGGGAGGATACGAGGATGCGGTCCACTCCAAGGGAGAGCTCACGGTGGAGAGCGGAAGCTATACTCTGACAGCGAGCCATAATGCTCTGAACGGAAAGACGGCGCTTACGGTAACGGGAGGGAGCTTCACGATCACAGCGGCCGAGGACGCTCTGCACTCCAAGGGGGACCTCGAGGTCTCGGACGGAAGCCTCACGATCAGCGCGGGAGATGACGCTCTGCACTCGGACAAGGCGCTCACGGTAAAGGGCGGCACGATCAGCATTTCCCAGTGCAGTGAAGGCCTGGAGGGGATGACGGTCAATGTCTCGGGGGGAGAGATCACGGTGAACTCCTCCGATGATGCGGTCAACGGCTCCGGGGAGACGGAGGACGGAACGGAAGCGAAAATCTCGGTCAATATCTCCGGCGGAAGCCTTAAAATCGTCACCGGCGGGGATGGCATCGATTCCAACGGAGACCTGAATATCTCCGGCGGAACCTTAAGCATAGACGGCCCCGGGGATGACGGAAATGCGCCGATCGACTACGACGGAAGCGCGGTGATCACGGGAGGAACGGTCCTTGCGAGCGGGATGAGCGGGATGTTCCAAAGCTTTGATGAGTCGAGCTCCACGCAGCCTGTCATCGTTTACTATCTGAGCGATACGCAGGATGCCGGAACCAAGATCTCTGTCACGGACGAGAGCGGGAAGGAGCTTTATTCCGAGAATACGGAGACAAAACGCTTCAACGCAGTGCTTTTCAGTTCTCCGGAGCTGCAGAGCGGAAAGAGCTATACCATCAAGGTCGGCTCGCAGGAGGAGACTGTCACGATTTCTTCCACGATCAATACGGCGGGAGACAGCTCGATGGCAAATCGCGGCCCGGGAGCCGGTGGGCCTCAGGGCGGAGGCGGCCCCCAGAGAGAGGGAGGACAGCAGGACAGAGGCTTTAGCGCTCCCCAGGGAGAGAATCAGGGACAGAATTTTGATGATAAAGCGCAGAGAGGGGGAGGAGAACAGCGCTTTAGCGGAGCAGAAGGAGAGGGCAGCGGAACGAAGAGGGAAGGAGCCGATCCAAAGCAGAATTCTCAAAGGCCGAAGAGCCAGGGATCAGGCGCTGATCGGGAAAACCGCAGGAGCGGAGAGAAAAACTCCGGAACATCCCGGAAAAAGCGGGGAGAGGGAAACGGAAAGGAGAAGGGCGGAAAGGGATCGGGAGACGGGAAAAGGGCCGATTTTGATGATGATGAGGCGGATGACGATGACTCCGATTCTTCACGCCAAAGGGCGGACGGCTCGCGGGGACAGGATTTCGATCGGGCGCCGTCGGGAGGAAACGGAGGCCCGGGTCCGGATCGAAGAGCTCCGGGCCGGGAACAAAGAGGGGAGGGAGAGGAGCGGCAGCACCCCGGAGCTCCGGAGCCGCCGGTGGACAGCGCAAAAAGCGGCGGAAGGAATGAGAAAGGGAACGAAAAGCAGGGCGGAGAAAAAAAGAGAAAGAAGGACAAGAAATCGAAGCGCACGAAGGATGTGAGGAAAGCGGGAATATAGGGCTGCTCTGTAAGGAGCCTTGTGAGAGGCAGCGCCGGATAGGAAGCGCAGCCGGTCGAAATGCGGCAAATGCTCCGCTCAGTAAGGAGGCATCCGGAAAGGAGAAATATGGAGAGGATCAGAATTGCCCTTATCCCGGCCTATGAGCCGGACTGGAAAATCTTCACGGTTTTAAAGGAGTGCCTGGAGACAGGGATCCGATGCATCGTCGTGGATGACGGCTCCGGAAGCCGCTTTGACAGTATTTTCGAGAATCTCCCCCCGGAGGTGCTGCTCCTCCGATTTCCGGAAAACCGGGGAAAGGGGGCGGCGCTGAAGGCCGGGATGCGCTACATTGAGGAGCATTTCAAAGGCGAGTACAGCATCGTGACATTGGACTGTGACGGGCAGCATCAGGTCCGGGATGCGCTCCGTCTCTTAAGAGCGGCGGAGAAGGAGCGCGGAAGTCTCTTCCTCGGCTCCCGGAGGCAGTCCCGGAGTTCTCCGCTTCGAAGCCGTATCGGAAACGCGATAACAAGAGCGGTCTTTTCGCTCATAAGCGGGACGAGGATTTATGATACCCAGACCGGACTTCGCGCCTTTACGGAGAGGCTTCTCCCGAGGCTTTTGGAGATCCCGGGGGATCGATATGAGTACGAGATGAACATGCTCCTTCTTTTCGCAAGGGAGAAGCTCACGATCCGGGAGATCCCGATCGAGACGATATACTTTGAGAACAACAGGGGGAGTCACTTTGACAGCTTAAAGGATTCCATCCGAATCTACGGACAGATTTTCCGCTTTGGGATGAGCTCCCTTTTCTCCTTCCTCCTGGACTTTTCCCTCTACAGCCTTCTCCTGGGACTATTCGGACTTCCGGCTGTTCTCGCGAACGGACTGGCGAGGCTCGTCTCGTCCGGCGTGAATTTTTGCATCAACAGAAGGCTTGTCTTTCATTCGGAGAAGGAATTTTTGCGAAGCGCCGCGCGCTATGCTCTTCTCGCAGCGGGAATCCTGCTTCTAAACAGCATTATTCTCAGCGCGCTTCTCACAGGGCTTCATATGCATCCCTTCCCGGCGAAGCTTCTCACAGAGCTCCTCCTCTTTTCCTTCAGCTATCTCGTGCAGCAGAGGCTGATTTTCTCGGACAGGAAATCCCCCGTGGAGGCGGGAAAGCCGGAGGAATCCAGGATAGAATACAGGATAGAAGAGAGCGCGGAGCGAAAGAAGACAGAGGGAGAGGACAAAAGCTATGCTTTGACCGCTTTCTATGGAGGGTATAGGGGGAGCAGCTTATGAAAAGAAGAAAGAAATACTTCGGACTTTGCTATGGGATTTTTCTCACGGCATTTACCGCGTATGCCCTGCTGGATACCTTTGTCATACCGCGCCGCATGGAGAAAAGCGTCCTTGCGGCGGATGCCTCTCTGAGTGAGGAGAAGCTCTTGGCCTTGCAGGAGGGGGACAGCGTTTCCACTAAAACAAGCTCCGCGAAATCCAGCGGAGAGAGCGGGGCGAGCCGGACGATTCAGGAGAGCGTAGAGGCGAAGATCCGGGAGAAAACCTCCGGAAGCAGCGGGGCGGAGAGCTCCGGAAACAATGGGGAGAAAAGCTCTGACACTACGTCCTCCTCCGCCTCCTCCAAAGGAGGGGGAAAGGGGAAGAGCGGTACAGAGAGTGAGAAAACGGAGACAGCGGAGGACTCCGGAGAAAGCGCGGGAACTCTCATCGGGAGCTATGAGGATCAAAAGAGCAGGATCAGTGTCCGCTCCTACCGCTATAAGGACAGTACAGTCTATGTCGCAGACATCACGCTCACGGAGGCGTCAAGCCTTAGAACAGCGTTTGCCAACGGCAGCTACGGGCGGAATATCAAGGCGCTCACTTCTGTGACGGCGGAGGAAAATGATGCGGTTCTTGCGATCAACGGAGACTTCTACGGTTCCCGGCAGAGCGGCTATGTCATACGAAACGGAGAGCTCTACCGGGACAGCGGATCAGAGAATGAGGATCTCGCCATAATGAAGGATGGCTCCTTTCGGATCGTATCGGAATCCGACTACAGCGCATCTGAGCTTCTCAGCGCCGGGGCCGAACAGGTCTTTTCCTTCGGGCCGGCCCTTCTCAAAAATTCGGAGATTCAGGTCTCGGAGAACGAGGAGGTCGGAATGGCAATGGCCAGCAATCCGAGAACCGCGATCGGGATTTTGGGAGAAAATCATTACGTTTTTGTCGTCTCCGACGGGAGGACAGAGGAGAGCGCGGGGCTCAGTCTCTACGAGCTTTCGGAGTTTTTGCAGGAGCTTGGATGTAAAACGGCCTATAACCTGGACGGCGGCGGCTCCTCTACCGTGGTATTTCAGGGAGAAGTCGTCAATAAGCCGACCACGGGAGGAGACAGGATATCGGAGCGCGCCGTCAGTGACATCGTATACATCAAGAAAAGCTGAGAATGAAAAGCTGAGGATTAAAAACCGAGGAATCAGGAGGAGAAAAGAATGAAAGCTGATAGAAATCCTTACCTTCGCCCCTGTCTTTCCGCCCTGGGAATCACCGCCCTTGTGGGGATTTTCTCCGCGGTCTACGAGCATTTCGGACACGGCGTCTACTCAAATTACATGATCTATGCCTTTCTCTTTCCGCTTCTCCTCCTCGCCCTTCCGAGATTTGTTTTACTCCTTTTGGAGAATCGGAGGAGGGGGAGAGAGCGTCCTTTGGAAGAGGGAGGAGCCGTCTGGACACTCTGGAACGCCGGAGCTGCGACTCTCACGCTCGGGAGTCTCTTCCGGGGCATCCTGGAGATCTACGGAACACAGAGTCCCCTCGAAAAACCCTACTTCCTCCTCGGAGCCCTGCTCCTCGTCTTAGGGGCTCTTCTCTTTATGGGAGGGAAGGGAAGAAGACCCGCAGCTTTAGAGGAAGGATAATGCGGCATTGGAGCGCTTCCTCCAATGGCTTCCTCCAAGGAAAAGCTCCCCGGCTCTGCCTTTTTGGCAGGGCCGTTTTTTTATGCGGGAGGAAGGACATGGAAATGCAGAGGACACGAAGGCTTTGCCGCATTGCTTCCCTGATCGGATGTAATTCATGTAACATCCATGTAATACATGTAACAATATTGCCCGTAAAGCGGCGTGACAGTATAATCGGTTTCAAGTAGAAAGGATCGGTCGGAATTACAGGATTTCCCGGAAAGAATTCCCCGGAAGGCAGTGGAAACGTATCAAACCACTTCAGCTTTTGTACCAGGGAGGATGAAAAAGGGATGGCAGTCACGATACGGCAGGTAGCAAAGGCGGCGGGAGTCTCCACGGCGACAGTGTCCCGGTATTTCACAGGAAGCTCTGTCGTCCTGGGAGACACGGCGAGGAAAATAGGGAGGGCGGCGGAGCAGCTCGGTTATGTGCCGATCCGGGGAAGATCGAAGAGAAGAAATCCGGGTGCCGTGGCTGTGCTTTTTTCCGATCTCAGGCTTTTGTATTATAGCGACGCATTGAAGATATTGATCGAGGAGAGCCGCCGCTATGCCTATCATCTCATTGTGCTCCCGCTCAGCGGAGACTGTGAAAAGTATAAGAAAATTTTCAGCGATTCACAGATCACGGGCGTAATCTATTTTGAAGAGGACCTGAACCGCGAGATTACGAATTATATCAAGGCGAAAAATATCAAAACCGTCATTTTCGGCGGCGCCGCACGGGACAGAAGAAACAAGATGATCCATATCAATGATCTCGCGGCGGCCCGCGCCGGCTGTCACTATCTCTTATCCCTTCACCATAGAGACATCCTCATTCTCTCCGACGCTCCCCAGAAAATCAGCTCGGGCTTTCAGAGGATTACGGGATGCAAGCGGGCTTTTGAGGAGGAGGGAGCAGAGCTCAGAGAGGAGCTCATAAAATACGGAGAGCTCAGCTGGGAAAATGGAAGAAAGCTTGTACTTCAGGCGCTCCGGGAGGGACTTCATTTCACTGCTGTCTATGCATTCAGCGATGAGATGGCTCTCGGCGCGATCAGCGCCTTATATCAGTCGGGGCTCTCGGTTCCGGGGGATGTCTCGGTCATGGGATTTGACGGTACGGATACCGCGCAAAGGATGGTGCCCCGTCTGAGCACGGTGCGGCAGCCCCTCAGAAAAATGGCGGAGCTTGCATTGGACTCCTTTTTGAATGAGGATTCGGAGGACAATCTGGAGTGCATTGTTCCCTACCGCATCGAAGAGGGGGAAAGCTGCAAAAGGGCGGACTGATCGAAGGTATTGCAGGAGAGGAGAAGAGAGATGAAAAAAATGCTTACGGCAATTCTTTCGGGGGCGGCGGCGCTGTCTCTGTTTGCTTGCACTGCGCCCGAAAAGGTCGGATCTGCTTCCTCCGTGAAGCTCACATTCTGTATCTGGGATGAGGTACAGCAGCCGGTATTTGAGAGGATCATAGAAAAATTCGAGGATGAAAATCCGGATATCGACGTGGAGCTGCAGCTGACGCCATGGTCTCAGTACTGGACGAAGCTGGATGCCGCGATGGGGGCAGACAGCGCGGCAGATGTCTTCTGGATGAATACTTTTCTCCCGAAATATGCGTCGGCGGGGCTTTTGGAGGCACTGGACGGATATCTCGAAAAGGATGGAATTGCAATGGATGCCTATGTCGCGTCCTCCGTCGGTATGTGCCGCTATGATGGCAGGCAGTATGGCATGCCGAAGGGCCTGGATACGGTGCAGCTCTTCTATAACAAAGAGATTTTCAGAGAGTATGGGGTAGAAGAGCCAAAGCCCGGCTGGACCTGGGAGGATATGGTTAAAAAAGCGGAGGAGCTCAAGGCGAAGAGCTCTGAGATCTATCCGATCCTTATGGAGCTCGATCCACAGCCGTCCTACTTTAATTTCATTGTGCAGTCGGGAGGGTATATCCTGGATGAGAGCGGGAAGAAGACGGGACTCGGAGAACCCGGAAGTATAGAGGCTTATCGGGACATCGTAGAGCTCATGGATCAGGGATTGATGCCGGACGCACGGGTTCTCTCGGATACGAAGGGGACGGACCTTTTCCTCTCGAAAAAGGGGGCCATGCTCTTTATGGGCTCATGGAAATGCTCTCTTTTAGATCAGGCCGGCTTTGGAGATCAGATTGTCGCGGTCCCGATGCCGCTCAGGGAGAAGGGAAATCAGAGTGTGATCGGCGGTCTGAGCTATGCAATGAATGCGAACTGCAAAAATAAGGAGGCCGCATGGAAGCTGATTCGCTACCTCTCCGGAGAGGAGGCAAACCGCATGCAGGCCGAGGAGAAGATCGATATCCCGGCGCTGAAAAGCGCGCAGCAGTATTATCATGCAGAGCATATCGATACCGCCGTACTCTTTGAGGCGGCGGATTCCGGCTTCCCCTATCCGACATCGCTCCTTGCGGCGGACTGGAACCAGGTGATCTCGGATTACTCGGGGAAAATATTTGCGAAGGAGCTCAGCCCGGAGGAGGGCTGCCGGGCGATGCAGAAGGAGGTGCAGGATATCCTGGATAAGGAGCAGACCTGACGGAAGAACGGATGGCGGAGAAAGGCAGAAAGAGTTTTTTCGGAGAGTGGTGAGACTGCAATGAAAAGAAGGACAGAATCTGCGGGAGGGAGGAGGAAAAGAGAGGCATTTTTTGCTTATCTGATGATCGCCCCGCTGATGGCGGGCGTTCTCCTCTTCTATATCGGAGCGTTTTTTAAGAATCTCTATTATGGCTTCACCGACAAGGGAAGCTTTGGCGATGCCGAATTGATCGGTATAAAAAATTATATGGAGATCGCAAAGGACGGCGCCTTTCTCCGGGCGGCCGCAAACACCGCGCTCTATGCTCTATTCTGCGTTCCTGCGGTGCTCCTCCTCTCCGTACTTCTCGCCCTTCTCTTAAATGTAAGGCTGAAAGGAATTGGCCTCCTTCGAGTATGCATATTCCTGCCCGCGGTCACGCTTCCCTCCGCGATCGGACTGATATGGAGATGGATGATGAACTATGAGTTCGGTCTCTTCAATGAGATCCGCGCCCTTTTCAGTCTGAAGAGGATCGCCTGGCTCTCAGATCCAAATTATGCGCTCTTCTCCGTCTCTCTGGTTTTTATCTGGGCGAATGTCGCCTATCCGGTCATCATACTCCTTGCCGGCTTACAAAGCATCCCGTCCTGCTACAGGGAGGCGGCTCAGATTGACGGCGCGGGAAGATGGAGACAGTTTACGTCGATCACGCTTCCCCTTTTGTCCCCGGTCATTTTCTTTGTGCTGATCACTACGGTCATCAATGTACTTCAGATCTTTGATTTCATTTATCTCATGATTCCCGAGGGAAGCATCGGCATGGCCTCCGCTCGCTCTCTGGTATCCTATTTTTTTCGACAGTCCTTCGTAATGGGACACAGGGGCTATGGAGCCGCGGTCAGCGTCATTTTGTTCCTTTTGATTCTTTTGGTCACGATGCTTTTGATGTTTTTACAGAAAAGAATCGTGTTCTACGATGACTGAAGTGCCGTAAAGCGCGGGCTTGGAGAAGGGATGGATTCCCCGAAGACTTATAGCCGGGGGCTTCAGAAAGCGAGGCGGAGTGAAAATGAAGAGGGGGAGAGAGAGGATCATTCTCTATGCGGCACTGGGCCTCTGTGCATTTCTCACGGTCTTTCCGTTTCTATGGGCGGTTTTGACCGCATTTAAGAGCTATGAGGAGAGTATACGGATTCCTCCGACCTTCATTCCGGAGAATTTCAGCTTGGAGAACTTCCGTATTGTCCTGAAAAAATTTCCATTTTCGGCATTTTATGCAAATACCTTTTTGATGATCCTCTTCGTCATCATATTTCAGCTTTGCCTTTGCTCCATGGCGGCCTATGCCTTTGCGAGGCTGCATTTTCCGGGACGAGAGCTCATCTTCTGGAGTCTTCTTGCCCTTTTGATGGCACCGGGGCAGATCTTTCTGATCCCCAATTATGAAACTATGGTGAAGCTTCACCTTGCGGACACGGTCACGGCACTATGGCTTCCCAAGGTCTTCAGCGCTTTTGGGACCTACCTGCTCCGCGAATTTTTCCGGGGAATCCCGAGAAGTCTGGATGAAGCGGCCATCCTGGACGGCTGCAATTATTTTCAGATCTACCTTTGGATTCATCTTCCCCTGATCCGGCCGGCCCTGTCTTCCCTTGCGATCCTCACGGCGATTTCCGCCTTTAAGGATCTGATGTGGCCTTTGATCGTCAACAATTCCATGGACAAGATGACATTGTCCTCTGGGCTTTCCATGCTGATCGGGGAGCATACGACGATCTATCCTCAGGTCATGGCCGGCGGCCTGATCGCTGTTCTTCCGATGCTTCTTCTCTTTTTTATCTTTCAAAGGCAGTTCATCGAGGGGATCGCGACAGCGGGAATCAAGCAGTGAGGACTCGATTCCCGTGTAAATCCGACGTCCGTCGGATAGGGACTTGTCCCCTTATAAGGAGGTAAAAATGATTGATCTTTTGGCGGTCTGCGCGCACCCGGACGACCTGGAGGCCGGCCTGGGAGGGACCTTTATCAAGGCGAAGCAGGAGGGACTTTGCACGGGACTTGTTCTCTTTACCAAAGGAGAGGCGGGGGGACATGCGGAGGCGGAGCTCAGAATGAGGGAGGCGGAGAAGGCGGCCTCAGAAATGGAGCTGGATTATTTCGCCGTCCTGGATTTTCCGGATGCCGGATTATTCTATTCACCGGAGGCAGTGCAGGCTTTGATCCCGCATCTTCGGAAATGCGAGCCGAGATATCTCTTCACTTTGTTGTCGGAGGACTATCATCCGGACCACGCCGCCGTCTCAAAAATCACGGAAGCTGCGCGCTTTTGTGCGGGACTGAAAAAGTACTCTCCGGACGGCAAAGAGTGGCACTGCGAGGACCTTTTGTATTTCGGGGTGGATGATCGAAGAAACCGGCAAAGACCGGAACTCTACGTGGATATTTCGGACGTTATAGACAGGAAAAGACGGATCCTGGAGGCCCACGCGTCTCAGCAGATTCTGGAGCCCTGCATGAGGATGGCGGAGGCCTATGGGCAGATCGCGGGAGTTGGATATGCGGAGGGGCTGTATCTGAAGGCCGCTTTTACGGTTCGGCATCCGGGCGCACTCTTTTCGAAGGAGCGCTGAGAGAAGAGAGGGAAGTACAGGATGGCAATATTTCGAAGGAGTACTGAGAGGGATGACTAAAAGAGCTGTCGGCATGGGGATTGCAAATATAGATATCATCTTCAGCGGCATAGACAGGATTCCTTCCCTCGGAGAGGAGCTTTACAGCAAAGCCTATTCCTGTCAGCTTGGGGGAGGTCCGCTTGCCACTCTGATCCAGCTTAAAAGACTGGGTGTTCCCGTGAAAATCGGGACCTATATCGGGACGGGAAAGCTCAGCACCTTTTTGAAAAGAGAGCTGAATAAAAACGGAGCGGCAGTGGAAAATATGCTGGAAACGGAAGAAGAGGATCCTGTTACTCTGAGTTGTGTTATGTCCTGCCCGAGAGACCGCGGGATCATGTCCTGCCGCCCGGATCCGTCGGCCTTTGCCATGAGCCGGGAGAAGAGAAAGAGATTTTACGACGGCGCGGATATTGTATATCTGTCCGCGGATCAAAAGGAGCTCTGCCGGGAGCTGAAGGAGCAGGGGAGTGTAGTGGTACTGGATTCCTCCTGGAGTGAGGACAATACGATGGAGTGCTACCGCGAGATTCTTCCCTACACGGATTTTTTCATTCCGAATGAAAAAGAGGCAATGATGATTACAGGAGAGAAAACAGCGGAGAGGGCACTCCTTGCCCTGGCCCCGTACCAGAAAATACCGATTATAAAATGCGGAGCGGCGGGCTGCATCTTTTTGGAGAATGGAAATATAGAGCGGATTCCTCCGATCCCAGTCAAATATCGGGATGCCACAGGGGCAGGGGACGCCTTTGCGGCGGGCTTTCTCTACGGTCTTTGCCACGGAAGAAGCATAGAAAGCTGCCTTTGCTATGGGAATATCGCGGGAGGAAATGCCGTCTCCGCGGTCGGCTGTTTGAGTACTGATCTCAATGAAGGCGGAATACAGGAATCCTATAAGTGCTTTTACGAAGGCTCTGATAGGGAAGTTTTCCGGCAGAAAAGGAGGGAGGGAGCATGAAGCTTTCGGTAATCGGAGGGGGTGGGGTCCGATCCCCGCTTCTTGCAAAAAGCATTGCGCAGCGGGCGAAGAAGCTTGGAATCACGGAGCTTGTCTTCATGGACATCGACGAAGAAAAACTTCGGATATACGGCGGACTTTCCGCTGAGCTTTCCCGCCGGCTGAATCCAAAGCTCGCCTTTTCCATGACAAAAGACCCGGTCGAAGCCGTCCGGGATGCGGACTATCTTATCACAGCGATCCGGGTCGGCGGGGATTCCCTGCGGGTACAGGACGAAAGAATTGCTCTTTCTCTCGGTGTGCTGGGCCAGGAAACTACCGGTGCCGCCGGCTTTTCCTTCTCGATGCGCTCGGTGCCGGCGCTCGCAGAATACTGTGAACTGGCCCGTCGGTATGCGAAGCCCTCGATTAAGGTATTTAATTTCACAAATCCCGCAGGACTGGTATCCCAGACACTTCGGGATATGGGCTATGATTTCACCTATGGGATCTGTGATGCTCCGATCGGAATGCTGTCCCAGTTTGCCGCTCTCTATGGCGTGCGCCCGGAGGAGCTGGAGGGGGAATGCTATGGACTGAACCATCTCTCCTTTTTCCCCTCGATCCGGCTGCACAAAAGGGAGCTTCTGCAGGAGCTGCTCATGAGAGAGGATGCCCTCGAGAAGACGGATCTTCGCTATTTTGAAAAGGATCTCCTCCTTCACATGGGGCTTGGCTTAAATGAATATTTATATTATTTTTATTACCGGGAAAAGGCGCTTTCCAACATTCTGAATGCTCCCTCTACCAGAGGAGAGCGGATTGAGGAGATCAACCGCCGCATGACGGAGGAGCTGTCCGGAATGGATGTAAAGAGCGATTTTGAGGCCTGTCTCCGCTGCTTTGAGCGTTTCTATGGGGAGAGAGAAAATGCCTATATGGAGGGAGAGACGGGGATACACCGAGACTCTTCCCCGGCCCTTTCCTCCGGAGGCGACGGCTATGCGGGGGTCGCTCTTCGCTTCCTGGAGATCTTAAAGTCGGGCAAGGCGGGAACGATGATTTTATCTGTGCCGAATCGGGGCGCGATTCCCGGACTTAAGGACGATGATGTCGTAGAAATCAGCTGTGAGATCACAGAAAGCTCCGTGAGACCCCACCGCTTTCCGGAAGTCGATGAGAGAGCACTCGAACTGATCCGGCGCGTTAAGAGCTATGAGAGATTTGCATCGAGAGCGCTCCGCAGGCGTTCGATCAAAGATGCCGTAGACTGCCTGATGCTTCATCCCCTGGTCAATTCTTATTCCCTCGCGAAGGAGCTGTGCGAAAAGTATCTGGAGCTCAACGCGCCATACTGTGGAGGGTGGAACTAGTCCCTCATCAAAAGGCCGAAGAAAGCTTCCCTGTCCTTGCAAAGCGTTTCCCTTTTTCGTATAATCTAAAAAATGACAATAACATTACGGGACTTGCACAGAGAAGGGGAATGGGGCCTCCCTGGGCTCCGAAAAAGTGAATGGGGAAGATCAGGATGAAGAGAGCTGTACTCCTGACAGTCCTGCTGCTGATATTGCTTGCAGCGGGGCTGTCTGTCTATGTCGGGAGAGTGACAGCGGAGCGGGACGCCTGGAACAAAAGCGTTCAGAACGGAAAGCGCGCGATGGCGGCGGAGGGAAAAAAACCGGAGAGCGGAGAGAGCGAGGCAGTGAAGACGGTTTCCGAGGGGAAGGCGTCCTTTTACCAGAAGCTCCATGACAGCGAGAAGGTACGCATATTGATCCTGGGGGATCATTTTGCGGAGAGCTCCGGGCTTCCGGACGGAGTGGAGAGCTGGACTTCCATCCTCCAGAAAGAGCTGTCGGAGCGCTACGGCTCCGAAGTGGAGATCGTAAATCTCGCTCTTCCCGAGGGAAATGATGCCTACTCCACCTATGTGCAGCTGGAGAACGCTCCGAAGGATGAGCCGATGGATGCCGCGATTCTCTGTCTCGGCTCCTATGATGAAAGCTTCAGCTTCCGTCTTCGCTATGAGGGACTGCTTCGGACTCTCCGCCTGAAATACGAAAAGTGCAGTCTGATCTCCCTGATAGAAAGCGTCGCGCTCACAGATCCGGGGAGAAATGCGGATGAGACCGCCTCCTATATCCGGGAGCTCACGGAGCACTACCAGGGGCTCACCGTCAATGAGGCCGAGGCCTATGCGATGAGCGGGGAGGATTACAGCCGCTTTACCGGGGAAAATCATATCCCGAATGCGGAGGGGCAGAAGCTCTGGGCGAAATGGATTTTAGACGGGATTGCCCCGCTTGTGAGCAGCTACCAGGGCTATGACAGCGCGGAGATCGAGAGAAAGGACCCCGATGCGGCGGCCTATGACCATTATTTTTATGTCCCTGCCTCTGCCTTTTCCAGGATAGACGATCACAGCTTCCGTATCAGCGCGGCAGAGCTTCAGGCTCTCTCCGTCTCGGACGCCTCTCTGCTCGGGATTGACTGGCAGTGGGTCCAGGGGCAAAATGATGTCAACGCTCTGATAGACGGGCAGCTTCTCGGGGGAAGGACCGAAAATTACAGCGGAGATCAGGATTCGGAGAGGCATATCCAGATCATCGGGGACGGGGCGAATATCAGCTCGGATCTCACGATGACCTTTGCTTCGGAGCAGCAGGCGGATCAGTTTAAGGGGGTGATCTTCTCCGGTTCGATTCCGCTCACAAGAGAGACAAAAGAGAGGGAGTTCACCGTCCTCCCGGCTCCCGCCCCGATGGAGAGCGAGACGGCGGGCGGAGATGCCTCCGCTCCCTCCGATGGGACAAGCGCTTCGGAGAGCCTTCCAGAGGAGGTCCCGGAGACACAGGCTCCGGAGAGCGGAGTCATGTCGGAGAGCGACAATACGGATGAGGTCATCCTCGGGATCGGAGACGGCCCGGTGGGGGAGTCCTGAGCATGCTCCGGGACAAGGAGATCCGCGAGCCCCTCTTTGATTTTCTGGAGGAGCGCTACGGGAAATGCCGCATTTTACAGGAAAAGATCATGGGGAAAAGCCGGGCGGATATCGTCATGGTCACAGAGGGTGCGCTCTACGGCATTGAGATCAAGAGCGACGCGGACCGCTATCTTCGGCTGAAGACGCAGGTTCCGGATTATGAGCGCTATTTCGACTACAATATTCTCGCGGTCGGGAGCAGCCATGCCCTGCACGCGGCGGAGCATGTGCCGGAGAGCTGGGGGATCCTCTCCATCGAGGAGAGCGGAGAGGGCCTGGATTTCTATGAGCTCCGGGTGGCGGGGGAAAACAAAAAGCGCTCTTTGAAAAGGCAGCTCTCTCTGCTTTTCCGGCCGGAGCTCTCCCGCATTTTAAAAAGGAATGCACTCCCGGAGTACAGTTCTCTCTCTAAGGCCGCACTCATCCGAAGGCTCACAGAGCTCCTTCCCTCTGAAATTCTATCGGATGAGCTCACGGAGGAGCTCTTTGAGAGGGATTATCTTAAAATCGAGGAGGAAATCCTCGCCTGGAAGAGAGAACGGGGGAGACTCGGGGCGCTTTCCACAGGGACAGGAGTCCGAAGAACGCGGCGAAGGGAAGCGAAGCTCTATGTTTCGCATCGGATCCGGGGCAGAAGGAAGCGCTGATGGAACGGCATATTTGACAAGTCTTCCGCTTTTTAGTATGATAATTCAGTTCCAAGTTCCGTTTTTTGGAGCGGGAATGGAATGATTTCGGGGTGTGGCTCAGTTTGGCTAGAGCACCTGGTTTGGGACCAGGGGGCCGCAGGTTCAAATCCTGTCACCCCGATTCGAAGTATCGGATCACGATAGACCGCAGATACTGTTTTTAAAGGATCGTTAAAATGGATGGCATATTTTTGCTTTGGATTGCAGTTTGTTGATTTTGGGCAATAATTCGAAAGGATTATTGCCTTTGTTTTTTGTATTCTCGAAGAGTTGTGAGTTCCACAGCTCTTCGGACTTTAGAGAGGAGCGGAATCGATTTGAAGCTTGCGATCATCACAGGGGCGTCCCGGGGGATCGGGAGAGCCGCGGCGGAACGATTTTCGGAGGACGGCTGGGAGCTCATCCTAAACTGCAGGAGGCATTTCGGGCTTCTCCGGGAGCTCTCGGAGAGGCTCGAGAAAAGGACAAGCTGCACGATCGTAGAGGGGGAGATCACGGAAGAGCTTCTTTCGGAAAGGCTTTCCCCGGCGGCGCTTTCCCCGGGGGAGCTTCTCCTCATCAATAATGCGGGGATTTCCCTCCTTTCTCTCACGCAGGATGTCGGGGAGGAGGAGTACCGGGAGGTTTTGGATACGAATCTGAGTGCTCCCTTTCGCCTCACAAGGGCATTGATTCCCTATCTTCTTAGGGCGCGGCAAGGCCGGATTCTGAATGTCTCCTCCGTCTGGGGGATCTCCGGAGCCTCCATGGAGAGCGTTTACTCTCTCACAAAGGGCGGGATCAACGCTTTTACCAAGGCCCTCTCAAAGGAGCTTGCGCCGAATCATATTCCGGTCAACGCGGCGGTCTTCGGTGCAGTGGATACCGATATGAATGCCTGGCTCAGCAAAGAGGAGAGGGAGGAGCTCTGCCGGGAGATCCCCTACGGCAGGATGGCGGACACAAAAGAAGCCGCGGAATTCCTGCGGCTTCTTTCCATGGCTCCGCCCTATATGACGGGGCAGCTGATCGCCTTTGACGGCGGCTGGATCTGAGACTGTGCCTTTGATTTATTCCTCCGGCTCAATCAGTCCGTAGGAATTTTCCTTTCTCTTATAGACGACATTGACCTTCCCGCTGTCCCCGTTTTGGAAGACGAAGAAGCTGTGTCCGACGAGCTCCATCTGCAGGCAGGCCTCCTCCGGAGTCATGGGCTTTAGATCAATCTGCTTTGTCCTCAGGATGCGGATCTCGGCATCCTCTGTCTTGTCCTGCTCCTTCTCCAGGAAGGCCTCGCTGAAGGCCAGAGCGCTCTGTCTTCTGTCAATGATCTTCTTGCGGTACTTCTGAATCTGACGCTCGATCACATCCACGACCAGATCGATGGACTGGTACATGTCCTCCGTCTCCTGCTCGGCTCGGATCACGGTTCCCTTTACCGGGATAGTCACCTCGATCTTATGCATATCCTTCTGCGTCGAGAGCGTGACGGTGCAGGCAGTATCCTGCCTGAAGAACTTATCCAGCTTTCCCAGCTTTTTCTCCACCATATTGCGGAGACCGTCCGTCACACTGATGTTTCTTCCGATGATCGTTAGCTTCATAGACATTCACTCCCTTTCTGAAAGTGGAAATTCCGGCCGGCACTTTGCGGAACGGCCTTCCTTTTCTATACTGTAATGATACCATATAAAAGACAAAAAACCTATGTTTTTTCGGCGAATTTTCCGGAGCCTCCGCGGCTCGGAGCGGGGAATCTATCGCTTGAATAAGCTTCTCCGATGTGCTAGACTTTGAAAGTTAAAGCCCTTCCCCATAGCGACGGCGGCATTCGCCCTGGGATGCAGGAAGCTTCGGGAGAAGGAGCGGACGGGATGGTATCGGGAGAAAAAGGAGTAGAGGACGCATGAACCTTTTAGAAAGAATATTCGGGACGCATTCCGACAGAGAACTTCGGCTGATCCAGCCGAAGGTGGACAAAATTCTCTCTCTTCGGGACGAAATGACGAAGAAGACGGATGAGGAGCTCAGGGGCCAGACCGATAAATTCAAGGCGCTCCTCGCGGAGGGGAAGACGCTGGACGACATCCTGCCCGAGGCCTTTGCGACAGTGAGAGAGGCGGCCAGGCGCTCGATCGGGATGGAGCATTTCCCGGTACAGCTGATCGGCGGCATCGTGCTCCACCAGGGGCGCATCGCGGAGATGAAAACCGGTGAAGGAAAGACGCTGGTCTCTACCTGCCCGGCCTACTTAAACGCGCTCTCCGGAAACGGCGTGCATATCGTCACGGTCAACGACTATCTGGCAAAGCGTGACGCGGAGTGGATGGGGCAGGTCCATCGCTTCCTCGGGCTCTCTGTCGGCGTCGTCTTAAACGATATGAAGACGGAGGAGCGGCAGGCCGCCTACGGCTGTGACATCACCTATGTCACAAACAATGAGCTCGGCTTCGATTACTTAAGGGATAATATGGCGATCTACAAAAACCAGCAGGTGCTCCGCGGCCTGCACTACTGCATCATCGACGAGGTCGACTCTGTCCTGATCGATGAGGCGCGGACACCGCTCATCATTTCGGGTCAGTCCGGGAAGTCCACGAAGCTCTATGAGGTCTGCGACCTGCTCGCAAGACAGCTGGAGAGGGGAAAGGAATCCGCGGAATTTTCGAAGATCAACGCGATCCTCGGAGAGGAGATCGAGGAGAGCGGGGACTTCATCGTCGATGAGAAGGAAAAGACGGTAAACCTTACGCTTCAGGGCGTGAAGAAGGTCGAGGATTACTTCCATATCCGAAACCTCTCCGATGTCGAAAACCTGGAGATTCAGCACAATATTATCCTCGCTCTTCGGGCAAACAATCTCATGGCGAGGGATAAGGACTATGTGGTAAAGGACGATGAGGTCCTGATCGTGGACGAGTTCACCGGCCGAATCATGCCGGGGAGGCGCTATTCCGACGGGCTCCATCAGGCGATCGAGGCGAAGGAGCATGTTCATGTGAAGCGAGAGTCCAGGACGCTCGCGACGATCACCTTCCAGAATTTCTTCAATAAATTCGAAAAGAAGGCCGGAATGACCGGTACCGCGCAGACGGAGGAGAAGGAGTTTCGGAATATCTACTCCATGGATGTCATCTGCATCCCGACGAATAAGGAGGTCATCCGCGACGATCTGGATGACGCGGTCTATAAGACAAAGAGGGAGAAGTTCGAGGCCGTCGTGGATGAGATCGCGAGGATCCACGAGACGGGGGCTCCGATCCTGGTCGGCACCATCGCGATCGAGACCTCGGAGATGCTCTCCCATATGCTGAAAAAGCGCGGCATTTCGCACAATGTCCTGAATGCGAAGTTCCATGAGCTTGAGGCGGAGATCGTCGAGAAGGCGGGAGTGCACGGCGCTGTCACCATTGCGACCAACATGGCCGGCCGTGGTACGGATATCAAGCTGGACCTGGAGTCCAAGGAGGCGGGCGGTCTTCACATCATCGGAACCGAGCGGCATGAGTCCCGCCGGATCGACAATCAGCTCCGCGGGCGGTCCGGACGGCAGGGGGATCCCGGCCAGTCTCAGTTCTATATCTCTTTGGAGGACGATCTCATGCGCCTCTTCGGCTCCGAGCGCCTGATGGGCATGTTCGAGGCCCTCGGCGTCCCGGACGGGGAGCAGATTCACCACAGCATGCTCTCCCGTGCCATCGAGAAGGCGCAGGAGAAGATCGAGCTCAACAACTACGGCATCCGTGAGAATCTTCTGAAGTACGATGATGTCAATAATGAGCAGAGGGATGTCATCTACGAGGAGAGAGAGAAGGTTTTGGAGGGGGACAATCTGCGCCCGCTCATGATCCGCTTCCTCACAGAGATCGTGGACAATTATGTCGACAGCATCATCCTGGACGATCAGACGCCGAAGGAATGGAATCTGAAGGCCTTGAATGACACGCTGATGGAGATCATACCTCTCCCGAAGCTGAAACTCAGCGAGGAGCAGTTTGAGCACATGACAAAGAGTGAGCTCAGGCAGCTTCTGAAGGAGGAGGCACTCCATATCTATGAGCAGAAGGAGGCGGAGTTCCCGAATCCGGAGCAGATGAGAGAGGTGGAGCGCGTGATCCTCCTCCGGATCATTGACCAGAAGTGGATGAATCATATCGATGATATGGATATCCTCCGGGACGGCATCGGCCTGCAGGCATACGGGCAGAAGGATCCGCTCGTCGAATATAAGATCACGGGCTATGAGATGTTTGAGGAGATGATGAGAGGGATTCAGGAGGAGACGATCCGCGCTCTCACCCATCTCACCGTAGAGGAAAAGCCGGAGAGAGAGCAGGTCGCAAAGCCTCTTGCGACAAACCGCGATGAGACGGGCGTAAAGCAGCCGAAGCTCAGGGAGAAGCGAAAGATCTATCCGAATGACCCCTGTCCCTGCGGATCCGGAAAGAAATATAAGAACTGCCACGGAAAGGACGAGTATCAGAAATCGCTCCTTTCGGAGGGGGCGGCTCCCGCGGCGGAGCCGGCAGCTCCCGCATCCCCCGCGGAGAGCTGAGGAGGAACCGGTTTATACTTTCGATCGTGCCCTTCCTCAATTGCTTTTCTGCACTGCGGCGGGAAGGCGGCGGAACCCGGTCCGCCCATGGGGCAGATCATTAGAATTCAGTCAGGCTCAGCGCTTCAGATTAAAGGAGAGAACGGATGATAGAGTTTGATCAGTTCAAATATGAACTCAGCACCAAGGCAGAGCCTCTGGAGCATCTGGGCGCTTCGCTGGATCTGGAGAATAAGAGGAAGAGAATTCTCGAGCTGGATCGGATGATGGAGGAGCCGGATTTTTGGACGGACCCCGAGAGGGCGAACCGTCTCTCCACGGAAAATCATCATCTGAAAAACGAGCTGGAGAGCTATCAGAATCTGAAGCAAAGCTATGACGACATCGGAGCTCTCATCGAGATGGGCGTCGAGGAGGGAGATGAGTCCGTTATCCCGGAGATCCGGGAGCTCCTCTCGGAGTTTTCGGAGAAGCTCGACAGCATGAGCACGCAACTTCTCCTCTCCGGGGAATACGATGCCATGAATGCGATCCTCCGCTTAAACGCCGGAGCGGGCGGTACGGAGGCGAATGACTGGGCAGGGATGCTCTACCGCATGTATACCCGCTGGGCGGAGAGAAGAGGATTCGGGATAAAGATCCTGGACTATCTGGTGGGAGAGGAGGCGGGGATTAAGTCCGTCACGATGGAGATCGACGGGGACTACGCCTACGGCTATCTTCGCTCGGAGTCCGGGATTCACCGTCTGGTCCGGATCTCACCCTTCAATGCACAGGGGAAGCGCCAGACCTCCTTTGTGTCCTGCGATGTCATGCCGGATATCGAGACGGATATCGATGTGGATATCCGGGAGGAGGACATCAAGATGGAGGTCTTCCGCTCCTCCGGAGCCGGAGGGCAGCATATTAACAAGACCTCCTCCGCAGTGCGCCTGATTCACATTCCCACCGGCTTTGTCGTGGCCTGTCAGGAGGAGCGCTCCCAGCTTCAGAACCGCCAGAAGGCCATGCAGATGCTGAAGGCGAAGCTCTACATCAAGGAAAAGGAGGAGCAGGAGGCGAAGCTCGCCGGGATCCGGGGAGAGGTGAAGGACAACGGCTGGGGCTCTCAGATCCGCTCCTATGTCCTCCAGCCCTACCGCATGGTAAAGGACCTCCGCACCGGGGAGGAGACGGGGAACACGGATGCGGTGCTGGACGGGGATATTGACCGCTTTATCACGGCATATCTTAAGTGGGTGCAGCTCGGAAGACCGGATCGGAAGGTACAGAGCGGCGATTGATTTTTTTTCTCTTTCGGGGAGCGGGAGGCCGCAGGCTGCGGCCTTCTCCGGGGAGAAGGGGTCGGAGAGAAAAGGGGGAATGCCATGAAGCTTGCGATCATGGGCTATGGGGTGATCGGTTCCGGTGTCGCGGAGGTGCTCAAGATCAACCAGGATCAGATCATGAAGAAGGTGGGGGAGCCCATCGAGCTGAAGTATATCTTGGATCAGAAGAAGACCCTCCCGGAGAACGGAGAATGTCTGATCCACGACTTCTCTGTGATCGAGAAGGATCCGGAGGTCGCGCTCGTCGTGGAGACGATGGGGGGCATTCACCCTGCCTATGAATATATCAAGAGCTGTCTCGAGAAGGGAAAGCATGTCATCTCTTCGAATAAGGCCGTGGTGGATGCCTGCGGCTCCAAGCTGATCCGCACCGCGAGAGAGCACGACTGCAATTTCTACTTTGAGGCCTCTGTCGGAGGAGGGATCCCGGTGATCCGGACTCTCTACCATAACTACGCGGGGGAGGAGGTCACGGAGATCACGGGCATCCTGAACGGTACGACGAATTTCATCCTGAGCCAGATGAGGAAAAAGGGGGCAGGCTTTTCAGAGACGCTCCGGGAGGCCCAGCAGCTCGGCTATGCGGAGAGGGATCCCTCTGCCGATGTGGACGGCTTCGATACCTCGAGAAAGACCGCGATTCTTCTCTCCATGACCTCCGGGAACCGCTGCCGCCACGAGGATATCTACACGGAGGGGATCCGGAATGTCTCCGCGATCGATTTTGAATATGCGGAGAAGCTCGGCATGAATATCCGCCTGCTCGGTTCTGTTCAGGCGGTGGAGGACAGGTATTTCGCCTATGTCGCACCTGTGATGATCGGGAGCTCGGACCCGCTCTATCCGGTGGACGGGGTCTTCAACGGAATCCGCATCGTCGGAAACTGCCTGGGGACCACCATGCTCTACGGCATGGGGGCGGGAAAGCTTCCGACGGCCTCTGCGGTCGTCTCCGACATCATCGCGGCGGTCCGGCACAGAGGGCATTTCCAGGGTATAGGCTGGTCCGAGAAGATGATAGAGATCGAGCCCATGGGGAGCAATGCCTTTCGCTATCTCGCCCGGATCGAGGGCACGCCGGAGGGACTAGAGGAAGCGCTGAGAGAGGCCTTTTTGGAGGAGGAGACAGCTTTTCGGCCGATCCGGCTGAACGGTCGGAGCGATGAGTTTGCCGTCCTGACGGATATCCTTTTTGAGGAGGACTTCCTCGCGAATCTGAAGGATTTCGAGGAGAAGACCGGGAGGAGAATCTTTCATTTTATCCGGGTGAAGTGCGGAGATCATGAGATTTGAAAGCCATAGTCCGGAGGAGACCTTCTCCTTCGGAGAGAGGATCGGAAGAGAGGCCCGTCCCGGATCCGTCTACTGCTTAAGCGGCGAGCTGGGAGTCGGAAAGACCGTATTTGCGAAGGGCTTTTCCCGGGGCCTCGGCGTCACGGAAACGGTCAGCTCCCCGAGCTTTCCCATCCTGAAAAGCTATGAGGGCCGGCTGAGGCTCTATCATTTTGATGTCTATCGGATCGGGGATCCCTCCGAGATGGAGGAGATCGGCTATGAGGACTGCTTCTACGGCGGAGAGGGCGTGAGCCTTGTGGAATGGCCGGAGCGGATCGGAGAGCTCCTGCCGGAGGACGCGGTCCTTGTCCGGATCGAGAAGGACCTTCAGAAGGGACTCGATTACCGTCTCATCACTGTGGGAGGGAGAGAGGAATGCTGACGCTTGGGATAGAGGCCTCCGGAAAGAGTGCGGGGGCAGCGCTTTTGCGGGATGGAAGGCTTCTCTCGGAATACAGTCTGAATGTGGGGCTCACGCACTCGGAGACGCTTCTTCCCTTGATTGAAGCGCTCCTGAAGGCGAGCGGGGTGAGCCTGTCCGATCTCGACCTGATCGCGGTCAGCGCGGGGCCGGGATCCTTTACCGGGCTTCGGATCGGCGCTGCGACCGCAAAGGGTCTGGCGCTTCCGGGCGGGATTCCCCTCCTTCCGGTCAGCACTCTGGAAGGGCTGATGCAAAATGTCTCTGAATTTCCGGGCTATGTCCACCCGATCCTGGACGCTCGGAGATCCCAGGTCTATACGGCGAGCTATCTTCACGGAGAGAAGGTACTGCCGGAGGAGGCAGTCTCCATAGAGAGTCTTCTCAAGAAGATCCGCAGCTTTCCGGGGAAGCAGCTTTTCCTGGGAGACGGTGTCTTCCCCTACCGAGAGCTTCTGTCGGAATGCCTGGGGGAAAAGCTCGTCCTCGCTTCTCCCGCAAATCTTTTGCAGCGGGCCTCCTCTATCGCCATTCTCGGAGAGAGGAACTTTTCTCTCGCAAAGAGCGCGGAGAAATTCCGGCTTCACTATGTGAGGAAGCCGCAGGCAGAGCGGGAGAGAGAGGCGAAGGGACTCAGGGATTACGATCTTCTGGGAGAAAAGAGAGGAGGAGAGACAAAGGATCGGCTTCTCCCCAGGAATTATCCGATCGACAGCGGAGGGTATGAAAATTGATTTTTGAGATGAGAGCTTCCGATCTTTCGGAGATCCTCGATATGGAGAGACAGTATTTTGGGAGGATGGCCTGGAATCCTTCGGACTTCACATCCGCCCTGGACAACGCCTATGACCTTCCGCTTGTGTTTCGGGAGGAGGGCAGGACGATCGCCTATTCCGTCCTCCGGATCCTGGGGCCTGAGGCAGAGATCGAGAATCTCTGCGTGCTGGAATCGGCCCGGAGGAGGGGGATCGGGGCCATGCTTTTGGATCAGATGCTGGCCCTTTCCTCGGAGAGAGGCGTCTCCTCTGTCTATCTTGAGGTCCGGGAGGGGAACCTTCCGGCGAGAAAGCTCTATGAGGGGAGAGGATTCCTCCGGGAGAGAGTCCGCAGGGATTATTATCGATATCCGAGTGAGGACGGGATCGTGATGCGGAAAGAGCTGAAGAAAGGATAGGGGAAAAATGCTGGATCTTTGCTTACTCGGCACCGGGGGAATGATGCCCCTCCCCAATCGATGGCTCACAAGCCTCATGCTCCGCTGCAGCGGCTCAAGCCTTCTTCTGGACTGCGGAGAGGGCACGCAGATCGCGATGCGGGAGAAGGGCTGGTCCCCGAATCCGATCGACCTCATCCTCTTTACCCACTATCATGCGGATCATATATCAGGCCTTCCCGGCATGCTCTTAAGCATGGGAAATGCGGAGAGAAAGAAGGAGCTTCATATCATCGGACCGAAGGGACTTAGGAGAGTGGTGGACGGTCTTCGCGTCATCGCGCCCGAGCTGCCCTTTCCCATCCTTCTTCATGAGCTCACGGAGGAGCGCCCCCGGCTCCCCGAGGAGCTCACGGCTCCCTTTCAGGTGCAGGCCTTCCGCGTAAATCATGGGATCAGCTGCTATGGCTACCGGATCAGCATCCCGCGCCTTGGGAAGTTCGACGCGGAGAGGGCAAGGGCGGAGGGGATTCCGCTCTGCTACTGGAACCGGCTTCAGCACGGGGAGGAGATCCGGGACAAGGACCGCATCTACCGCCCCGAGATGGTCATGGGAAAGGAAAGACGTGGAATTTCCGTCGTATACTGTACGGATACCAGGCCGGTTCCGATCATCGCGGAGATGGCGAAGGACGCGGATCTCTTCATCTGCGAGGGGATGTACGGCACGGAGGACAAGACGGACAATGCGCGCCGCTATAAGCACATGACGATGCGGGAAGCGGCGATGCTTGCCGCGGAGGCAGGACCGAGAGAGCTCTGGTTCACGCATTATTCGCCATCGGAGCTTCGGCCGGAGCAGTACCGGGATGAGATCCGAAAGATCTTCCCGGCGAAATTCGCGAGGGACGGCTGGTCCAGAGATCTGAACTTCGAAGAGGAAGGGGAAGATGGGGGAGAAGAGAGAGATCCGGATACTGGGGATTGAGACGAGCTGTGATGAGACGGCGGCCGCGGTCACGAAAAACGGCAGGGAGGTCCTCTCCAATGTGATCTCCTCCCAGATCGCGGTGCACACAGAGTACGGCGGCGTCGTTCCGGAGATCGCATCGAGAAAGCATCTGGAGAAGATCGATGAGGTGATAGAGCTTTCGCTCTCGGAGGCCGGGCTGGATTTCTCCTCTCTGGACGCTGTCGCCGTGACCTCCGGGCCCGGGCTTGTGGGGGCCCTTCTGGTCGGGGTCTCCGAGGCCAAGGCACTTGCCTATGCGATTGGAAAGCCCCTCGTCGCGGTCCATCATATTGCGGGACATATCGCGGCAAACTATATCGAAAATCCGGATCTGAGGCCTCCCTTCGTCTGCCTCGTCGTGTCCGGCGGTCACACAGAGCTGGTCCTGGTCCGGGACTACGGAAGCTTCGAGATCCTGGGGCAGAGCCGGGACGATGCCGCAGGGGAGGCCTTCGACAAGGTCGCCCGCGCCGTGGGCCTTGGCTATCCCGGAGGGCCCAAGGTGGACAGATCCGCGGAGGGCGGAGATCCGGAGGCGATCCGTTTCCCCCGGGGGGAGGTCTCTGGGAATCCCTATGATTTCAGCTTCTCGGGACTTAAATCCGCGGTTCTCAATTACATCAACAGAGCGAAGATGACGGGGGAGGAGATCTCTGTCCCGGATCTCTGCGCCTCCTTCCAGGCCTCCGTATCGGAGGCTCTTGTCTCGCGGGCGATCCGGCTGTGCCGGGAGAGAAGCTGCGAAAGCCTTGCCATTGCCGGAGGGGTGGCCTCCAATTCCGCTCTCCGAAAGAGGGTGGAGGAAGAGTGCCGGGAAAACGGAATCCGCTTCTATCGGCCAAGCCCCGTGCTCTGCACCGATAACGCGGCGATGATCGCCTGTGCCGGCTACTATGAATACCTTTCGGGAAGGAGGGACGGCGCGTCCTTAAACGCCTGCCCGAATCTGCCGCTTGGGGCCCTATGTCCAAAGAGAGGGAGAGAGGAAGGGCAGGGAAGATGAGAGGGGCGGATGCGGTCCTTTTGATGGCCGGGAGCGGAAGCCGGATGGGAGGAAGAGAGAAAAAGCAATTTCTTCCGCTCCTTGGGAAGCCGCTTTTTTATTACAGCCTTCGCTCTCTTTTAGAGAGTCCGCGGATTGAGAGAATCTGCCTCGTGGTCTCCCGGGGCGATGAGGAGAGGACGCGGGAGCTTCTCTCCTCCCTTTTTCCTTCTCCGGGGGGGAAGGAGCTTCTTTTTTCGCCGGGCGGGGCAGAGCGCTGCCTCTCGGTCCGAAATGCTCTCCTTCGGCTTTATCCGGAGCATTTTTTTTCGGAGGGAAGCCAAACGGAGGCTCCTCTTGTACTGATTCAGGACAGCGCCCGGCCGTTCCTCAGGGAGAAATTCATCGAGGATTCTCTCCTTGCCGCGGAAAAATTTGGCGCGGCCGTCCTCTCCGTTCCGGTGAAGGACACGATCAAGAGGGCGGATCCGGAGGGCTTTGTCAGAGAGAGCCCGGACAGAAGGAGCCTTTGGCAGGTTCAGACGCCGCAGAGCTTTCGTGCGGGGGAGCTCTGCCGGGCCTATGGTAGGATGTCTCGGGAGCTCTCCCCCGAGCGGGCAAAAAGCATCACCGACGACGGGATGGTCATGGAGCTTTTCTCCTCCCTTCCCGTAAAGCTTGTGGAGGGGAGCTACCGGAATATAAAGATTACGACGGCAGAGGACCTTGAGATCGCGAAGCTCTTTTTCCACTTAGAGCTTGACGCAAAAAAACAGATCGGGTAGAATGAAGCTGTTTTATATTCGCAGGGGTATCGAAGTGGTCATAACGAGGCGGTCTTGAAAACCGTTTGTCCGAAAGGGCACGTGGGTTCGAACCCCACCCTCTGCGCGAACAGAAAGCGGGCATGTTTCGCCGTAAGACGAATCGTGCCCGTTTTTTCGGGAATCAGACTGGGAGCAAAAGCCATGGAGAAAATAAGAGAAGAACTTCTTTCAAAGTTCAAGGAGCTTTACGGGGACGAAGAGGGGATCCGCGTCTTTTTTGCGCCGGGACGGGTCAACCTGATCGGAGAACACACGGATTACAACGGGGGACATGTCTTTCCCTGCGCGCTCTCTCTCGGAACCTATGCCGCCGTGAGAGTGAGGAAAGACCAAAATATTCGTTTCTATTCCATGAATTTCCCGGACTGCGGTGTGCTGGAGACAAATATTTATGAGTTTCGCCCGGGGGAGGAGGGGGAAAACTGGAGCAGCTATCCGATGGGCGTGATCTGGGCCTTTCGGGAGAGAGGCCTTTTTCTGGAGAACGGCTTTGACATCTGCTACAGCGGGAATATCCCGAGCGGCTCGGGACTCTCCTCCAGCGCATCCATTGAGGTGCTGACGGGGTATTTACTGAGAGAGCTTTTTCATTTTCCGCTGGAGCTTTTGGATCTCGCTTTGCTGGGACAGGACGCGGAGAACCGCTATAACGGCATGAACTGCGGCATTATGGATCAGTTTGCGAGCGCCATGGGGAAAAAATATCACGCGATCTATCTGAATACGGAGGATCTCTCCTTTGAATATGCTCTTTTGGATTTTCGGGATCTCCGCCTCATCATCACCAATACCAACAAAAAGCATAAGCTTGTGGGGAGCGCCTACAATGACCGGAGGAGAGAATGCGAGGAGGCACTCAGCCGTCTGCAATGGCGCCTTCCGATCCATTCTCTCGGGGAGCTCGATGAAGAGAGCTTTGAGGAGTACCGCTTCCTCATCGGAGATCCTCTTTTGGAAAAGAGGGCGAAGCACGCGGTCTATGAGAACCTCCGGGTCATCGACGCGTATATCGCCCTGCAGCAGGATGATCTTCGGCACTTCGGGATCCTGATGAATGAATCCCATATTTCTCTGAGAGATGATTATGAGGTGAGCTGCCCGGAACTGGATCTCCTCACATCGGAGGCCTGGAAGACGCAGGGAGTCTTCGGCTCCCGGATGACCGGCGGGGGCTTCGGGGGCTGCACGGTTTCCCTCGTCCATAAGGATGCGCTCCCGGAATTCAAGAAGCGCCTGAAGAGTCAGTATCAGAAGAGCTTCGGCTATCCCTGCAGCTTCTATCAGCCGGAGGTCGGAGGCGGCCCTGCGGAGCTTCGTATCCGGCGGAAAAAATAGAGGAGAGGCAATGCGAAGCCTTCTTTGCGCGCTGTATAAGGACCTTCGGCTTTTTCACCGGGGCGGGGGATGGCTTTCTCTCCTCCTCCCCCTTTTTCTGCTCCCGCTGATGCTTCTCCTCCTCCGTCCCTCTGATTTCACAGTGCAGCCCTTTCCGGTGGCGGTAAAGGATGAGGACCGGAGCTTTATGTCCCGCTCTCTGATCGAACAGCTCCGGGAGCTCCCGCTCTTTTCGGAGATCCGTGTGATCCCGGAGGGAGAGACAGAGGAAAGGGCCTTGTCGGAGGGGGCCGCCGCGGCCGTGACGATCCCGAAGGATTTTTTCTACAGCGCCTATCGCTATCGGGGAGAGCCCGTGAAGCTCTCCCTCAATTCCTCCCGTCCCGAAGAGGCCGCGATTTTCGGAGAGCTCTTTCGCTCGATTATGGGGATCATGGAGACAGAACAGGCGGTATCCGAATCGGTCTATGCGCTCTCCTTTCCCGGACAGCTTTCCGAGGAAAAGAAAGAAGAAATGTACGAGAGCTCCTCGAAGCTTTTGCTTCGCGCGGTACTTCGGAGGGGGCTGATTTTTGATGAAAGGCCGGAGAGGAAGGAGCTCTCCCGGGCGCTTCTCATCAGGATTCTCTCCGCCGTTCTCTTTTTCCTCGCCTTTCTCCTCCCGCTCTCTATCTTAAGATCCGAAGCGGAGGAGAGGAGGATGGGGGTGCTCCCGAGATTTCTCCTATCCGGAGGGAGCCGCTCCGCCTTTTTCCTGTCGAAGCTTCTGCTCTCGCTCTTCCTCTTCCTTCCCCCCTGCCTTATACTTCTCCTTCCCCTTCACTCTCTGGGGATGCAGGAGCCCGCGCTCTTTCTTCTCTTCTCTGTCTTGGAGCTTTTTTCGTCCTTTCTCTTTCTCTCCGGACTCACAATGCTCTTTTCGGGAGGGCGTCCGCTCCTCCTCTTTGGAAATCTTTTCCTCGCGGGAAGCCTTCTCCTCGGGGGAAGCTTTCTGGACCCTTCCTCCCTGCCTCCTCTTCTCCGAAGCCTTTCCGATCTTACACCGCTCCGGGGGAATCTTCTCTTTTTAGGGCTCCTCTCCAAGGGATCTTCCTCCTCCCTCCTCCTTTTGAGCGCGCTTCCTCTCCTCCTTCTTTCCTTCTGCGGGATCCTTTTCCTTTTTATTTCCGCTTTCAAAAAACGCTTTTTTCCCTCCCTTTCCTCTTCTTCTTCTATTTCCTTGCATATGGCTTCGGAGGGGAAAGAGAAGAGCGGAGAGCCGGCCTCGGCTTTTCCGGAGGGAGAGGGGAGGATGTGCTTTTTCCGGCGTCTGACAAGGCTCTCATTTCTTCGGGCAATGGTTCTTTCCGGAAGGAGGGGAGGGATACTCCTTCTCCTGCTTTCCTCCCTCCTCCTCGGCGCTCTCCTAAGCTCCTTTCCGGGGGGAGGGGCGAAGAGAATCCGGATCGCCGCTGTGGACCTGGATCAAAGCGAAGCCTCCTCCCTCCTCCTCTCGGAGCTTTCTTCATCGGACAGCCTTTCCTCCTTGGAGACCACGGAGAAGGAGGCGAGACGCCTTCTCTCCCTGGGAGAGCTGGAGGGGGTCCTTTTTATAAAAAGAGGCTATGCCGAAGGCTTAAAGGAGGGGGGGAAATCCCTTCTCCACTATGAAAGCGCTGAAAATTCCCTCTCCTCTGCCTCCGTCCGGGAGACGATCTCGGGGCTCTCGATCTCAGAGGGTATTTTGGAGAGCGCAAAGTCCAGGGCAGAGGGACTCCTGGGGAGAGAGCTCCGAAAGGAGGAGGAGAAGGCGCTTTCCCTTTCAATAAGAAAAAGAAGAGGGGAAAAGAGACTTTATTTTGAATCAGAGCAGAAGGGACAATCCGGGGAGGAGCTCCTTATGCCGGGGAGAGAGGGCTTTCTCGCCCTCTACCTCCTGCTCCTTTCCTTCAGCATTTCGGGAGCTCTTTTCGAAGGAGGAGGGAGAGCTTCGGAGAGACGGATGAGAAGCATGGAGAGGGGAGTGGAGCTGGACCTTCTTTCCGCTTTTTTCGGGATCCTTTTCCTCCTCACAATCTCTTTTCTCCCCTTCCTCCCTTTCTGCCGGATCGGAATTCGGGGGACGGCGCTTCTTTTCCTCTACAGCGCCTCTCTTTCCTCCCTCCTCCTGCTTCTTTCCTCCTTCCTCCGCACAGAGAGAGGAGCGGAGGGAAATGCCGCGCTTCTCTCACTTCTTTTTTCGCTCCTCGGGGGATGCTTCAGTGGACTTTCGCTCCTTCCTCCCCTCCTGAATGTCCCGGGCTTTCTCCTTCCTCCGGGGCTTTTCCTCCGCGCCTTCTCCGGGCGGAAGGCCGCCGTCCTCCTTCTTTTTCTCCTGAGTCTTCTCTTCCTTTTCCTGGGATATCTCGGAAAATGCCGCCCTATAGAAGAAAACAATAAAAGAAATCATTTATAAGGCAGAGCAATTAGACAAAGCGGGGCGGCTCGGATATCATAAGCTTTGACCAAGGTAAGGGGAAGGAAGATATGAGACCGCAGCTCTGTCGCTTTGACCGCTCAGCACGGACGCTCTCCACCCGAATTCTGCGGAAGTCGGCGTATCGGCGATTTAATCGCTGGTGCAGTGAGGGCAGCATAGACTGGCACGGCGACGGAGCTGCGGAGATCTTATGTCTTCCTGCCTGATGAGCATGGGGGCTTATCAGGAAACAGCTTATCATTTGACAGGAGGTTGATTATGGAGTCTATCATTACTTATCACGCGACGGAGGTTAGTCCTAAGGCAGTGCAGAAGAGAGCCGAGGAGCTTTACGCTGGGGGCTATTTTTGCTGTGAGGCGGCGGTGGCCTCGATCCGCGATGCCTTTCAGGCCGATGTTCCGGATTCCGTCATTGCAATGACGTCCGGTATGTCCATCGGAGCCGGGAGATCAGGCTGTATGTGCGGTGCCCTGAACGGCAGCATACTCGCGCTCTCCATGTTTTTCGGGAGAACGACCGCGGACGGTCCGAAGGACCCGAAGGTCAACGCGCTCATGGCGCTCTCTCATGAGCTTCACGATTGGTTTAGGGAAGCGAACGCAAAGCATGCGGTCTGCTGCCGCGTTTTGACAAGAGGCTTCGATATGTCGGGAGGAGAGCACAAGAAGCAGTGCATCGCCTTCACGGGTCTTTGCGCCGGAAAGGCCGCGGAGATCCTCTGCCGGGAGCTCGGCGTGAAAAATATCGATCCGGAACCGATAAAGGGACTGGAAAAGCCCTATCTTCCCCCGAAAAAGGAGGCAGTCTGATCTATGGAATACATCAAAAGGGTCCCGGTAGCGCTCTCCGGCGTGATGCTCGGAACGCTTGCGCTCGGCAATCTTCTCCAGAGCTATTCGGAGACGATCCGGGCTGTCTGCGGCCTGATGGCGCTTTTTTTGCTCCTGCTTCTTCTTTTAAAGCTTTTGCTCTTTCCCGCCGCGGTAGGAGAGGAGCTGAAGACGGCTGTCGGCGCGGGAGTATCCGCGACCTTTCCCATGTCCTTGATGCTTTTTTCCGTCTATGGTAAGCCGTGGCTCGGAGCGGGCGCTCAGATCCTCTGGTATTTCGCTATTTTTCTCCACCTTTTGCTGATTCTCTATTTCACATGGAGATTCGTCCTTCATTTTGAGTGGAAGAATGTTTTCACGGTCTGGTATATTGTCTATGTCGGAATCGTCGTCTCCTCCCTCACGGCTCCGGCCTATGAGAGAACAGATATCGGGAGCGCGGCCTTCTGGTTTGGTTTTGTGACGCTTTTGATCCTCCTTGTGCTGGTGAGCATCCGCTACCGGAGATTTCCCGATCTCCCGGAGCCGGCGCGGCCTCTGCTTATGATTTACGCCGCTCCCACAGCGCTCTGTACGGCGGGCTATATCCAGTCTGTCACGCCAAAGAGCGCGGCCTTTGTCACGGCGCTCTGCCTTTTCTCCAATCTGATCTATCTCTTCGCCCTCTCAAAGGCAGTCTCTTATCTGAAGCTCCCGTTCTATCCGAGCTATGCGGCCTTCACCTTCCCCTTTGCCATTACGGCGATCGCGTCAAAGCAGAGCATGAACTGTCTCGCAAAGCTTGGGAGCCCGCTTCCGGCCCTGCAGCCGGTGGTTCTTGTGGAGACCGCGATCGCGCTCTGCCTCCTGCTCTATAGCTACATCCGCTTCCTGCTCTTTATCTTCGGAGCGAAGAAGAGTTAAAAGGGAGGAGTATTCCGGCTTTATTAAATGAGAGAAGCCGCACTGCCCCACTTTACCGGCCGGCTGCCGCCCCGGTCGGTAAAGCGGCAGTCAAGGCTTTGCCGCTTCGGCGGAGGGAAGAGGGGCGGCGGATAAAAGCCGTCCTTTGAGACGGCAAGGCAGAAATTTGGAAGGAGATTCGAAATGGATAAGAAACTGGATTGCATGGGCATGGCCTGCCCGCTTCCCGTCGTAAACGCGAAGAAGGCGATGGAGGCCTTTGGAGAGGAGGGAATCCTCACAGTCTGTGTGGATAATGATACCGCGGTGCAGAACCTCACCCGACTCGCAAAGCGCTATGATTACGCGGTTTCGAGCGAGAAGAAGTCCGAGCAGGAGTATGAGGTCCGGATCGAGGTGAAGCCGGGAAAGAAGAGCGATGAGGGAGAGAAGGGAAAGTGCGTTACCTCTGTCGTGATCGCCTCGGAATGCATGGGGAACGGGGACGATACGCTTGGGAAGAATCTCATAAAATCCTTCCTCTTTGCGCTGACCAATGTCGATCCTCTGCCGGACTACATCCTTTTCTATAACAGCGGTGTGCTTCTTGCGGCGGAGGGCTCTCCCGCTCTTGATGACCTGAAAAATCTGGAAAAGGCCGGGGTCAAAATCATGAGCTGCGGCATCTGCGCGGGAAACTTTAACGTAAAGGAAAAGATCGCCGTCGGAATCATCTCCAACATGTACGATATCGTGGACACCCAGATGCATTCCGACCGCATCCTGAGGCCGTAAATGAGAAAGAAAGAGACCCGTCTGGTTTTTACCTACAAAAATACCGTCGACGCCATGATGATGGAGAAGCTCTGCCAGGAGGCCGGAGCTCCCGGGCGTCTGATTCCCATCCCCTCCGTCGTCTCCGCGGGCTGCGGACTCTGCTGGGCCGCGGAGCCCTCGGACAGGGAGGAATTGACAGAGCTCATGAGAGAGCATGAGCTGGAGCCGGAGGGAGTCTATGAGGCTTTTTTCTGAGCCACTTATATCCATTTGCTATAAAATCCTGAATTGATAGGGAAATGTTTGACAGCTTTTATGGGCTGTGCTATAGTTATGCCTGTGTTTTTGGAGGTGGTTAGGTAACTGGTGTGCCTCCTGGTCTTCAAAACCAGTGTTGGGCGCGTGAGCGTCCTGGGTGAGTTCGATTCTCACACGCCTTCGCCAGAAAATATACAGGTCGTCCTGTTTTTATAAGCCTCCCTGATCTTTTTGTCTTGAAGGATCGGGGAGGCTTGCTTTTCTTTAGGGAGAGGGCGGCGCTTTCCGTGTTTTCCGAAGCCGCATCCTGCGCTGCAGGCGGACGGAGGGCTCAGGCCGCACTTTTCCGGGAAGACTGAGGAAGATATGAAAATATTGAGTATCAGCGCGCAGAAGCCGAGCAGCACCGGGAGCGGGATCTATCTGACAGAGCTCGTCCGGGCTTTTTCGGAGCTTGGCATGGAGCAGCTCGTCGTCGCGGGAGTCTATCCCGGGGAGAAGACGATATTCCCGGAGGATGTCCGCTTTTTTCCGGTTTTCTTTCAGACCGAGCTCCTTCCCTTCCCGATCTGCGGCATGTCCGATGAGATGCCCTATGAGAGCACGCGCTACCGGGATATGACAGAGCAGATGGTGGAGCAGTTCTCCGCCGCCTTCCGATCCGTCCTCTCTGATCTTGTGGAGAGGGAAAAACCGGATCTCATCCTCTGCCACCATCTCTACCTTCTCACAGCCTTCGTCCGGGAATGGTTTCCCGGGCAAAGGATCTACGGATTTTGTCATAATACGGATCTTCGGCAGATGGAAAAGCACGGACTGAGACGGGAATGGATCCGAAGGAATATTGCTTCTCTCGACCGTGTCTTCGCCCCCCAGGAATTCCAGCTCCGGGAGGTCCAGAGAATCTATGCTCTCCCCGGGGAGAAGCTTCGGATCCTGGGAGTCGGCTACAACAGACGGATCTTCCGCCTTCCGGAGGAAAAGACAGAGTCCTCCATGGAAAAGAGAGGAGGAACGGCCCGGAGAGAGGGAGGGAGAGGAGGGAAAAGGCTTCTCTACGCCGGAAAGATCGCGGAGAAGAAGGGGGTAATGAGTCTTCTCCGCGCCTTAAGACTCCTGGACCCGGCGCTTTTTCCCGCTGCTTCTTTAGCGCTTTTTCTCGCGGGCTCCGCCGGAAATCAGGAGGAGTACCGGAGAATCCGGAAGCTCTCCGAGGGGCTTCCCTTTCCGGCTGTATTCCTCGGGCTGCTTGGGCAGGAGGAGCTGGCAAGGCAGTATCAAAGGGCGGATGTTTTCGTCCTCCCCTCCTTCTTTGACGCGATTCCCCTCACCCTCGTAGAGGCCCTTGCCTGCGGCGCAAAGGCTGTCGTCTCGGAGCTTCCGGGGATACGGCGCTTTTTCTCGGAAAATACGCGGGGCGCCAATATCCGCTATGTCCCGCTTCCCGGTATGAGACATGCCGATGAGGCAAATCCCGAGGAGCTCCCCGCCTTTGAGAAGAGGCTCGCGGAGGCTGTCACAGAGGCGCTTTTGGATCCCTCTGACTCTGTCCCGGATTTAAGACAGCTTTCCTGGGAGGGAATTGCGGAGAAAATCCTCGCGGACTAGGAAGAAACTGGGAATTTCATGCTAAGCTCTACGGATAAAGAGAGTGCGGATTCTCTGTTTATACTGATAGATATTCCCTATAAATAGGGAATATTATTGAAATTTAATAAAAAGAGTGATAAATTAAAACTTGTCAATGAGATGATTTGTGAAAGAACAGAAAACGTCTCAGAGATGCGCGGCTGTCCACCGAGGGCGGCGTCAAGAGGGGAGAACATGAACAGCTTTCAGATCATAACGAACAATCCTTCTCTGGAAGGAGAACTTTCCCATCGGTATCCTGAAGCCCCTATCGACGTTTCCTTTCGGAAGCTCTCTTTCCGCTCGGTGCTGACAGCCGTCAGAGATGAGATCCACGGGGGCGCGAAGCTTTTGAGTCATCCCCTGAGCGGCAGCGTCAAGCCGCTGGAGACGCCCTATAAATCGGTCCTGATCGAAAGACGGGACGGGGCGGATCTGGATCTGGACTCCTTATCCCTCATCGAAAACGCGATTCAGGCCTGCGATAAATTCATAGAGCAGGATAGGATTCATATCCCGGAGCTGCAAAAGGATTTTCAGCTGGTCGACCGGAGCCTTATCCTGACGGCCGTCGACTCTTTGCTCTCCGACTTCTAAAAGCTTCTGCGCGGGGTTCGCAAGAACCCACGTTTTTTGCGCGTAAAGAGAGGGATTTCCACAGGGAAAGGAGGAGAAAAGAGGCCTTTCATATCGGAGGGGCTGCATTCAAAAAAGCTATCACAATCCGAGGCGGGAAAGGATCCCTCCGAAGGATTGTTAGTACAAACATAAGACAGGAGGCAGATCAGTGAAACTGGAATTAGGAAAAATTTTCATCAAGGACATCCGTTTCGCAGAGAAGACAGCGCTTCAGGACGGAGTTCTCTCCGTCTCGAAGGACGATCTCCGTGAGGTCGCTCTCAGCGAGGAGAAGATCAAGACCGTGAGCTTCGATATTGCGAAGCCGGGTGAGTCTGTGCGCATCACGCCCGTGAAGGATGTGATTGAGCCTAGGATCAAGGTCGAGGGAAGAGGAGGAGTATTCCCCGGCGTGATCTCCGGCGTGGACACCGTGGGTTCCGGGAAGACCTACTGCCTGAAGGGAATGGCGGTTGTGACCGCCGGCCCGATCGTCGGCTTCCAGGAGGGTGTCATCGATATGAGCGGCCCGGGAGCGGACTACACCCCCTTCTCGAAGACCCTGAACCTCGTCGTGCTCTGCGAGCCGGTGGAGGGAACAGAGGCCCATGACTATGAGAGGGCGGTCCGCATGGTCGGCCTGAAGATCGCGACGCATCTCGCAGAGCTCTCGAAGGAGCTCAGCCCGGATGAGACTCAGACCTATGAGACGCTGGATCTCCTGGAGGGCATGAAGGCCTATCCGGATCTTCCGAGAGTGGCCTATGTGCAGATGCTTCAGAGCCAGGGACTGCTGCACGATACCTATGTCTACGGTGTCGACGCGAAGAAGATTCTTCCGACGATTCTCTATCCGACCGAGGATATGGACGGGGCGATTCTCTCCGGAAACTGCGTGAGCGCCTGCGACAAGAACCCGACCTATGTCCATGAGAACAATCCGGTGATCGAGGAGCTCTTCAAGCAGCACGGAAAAACGATCAATTTCGTCGCCCATGTGATCACGAATGAGAATGTCTATCTGGCGGACAAGGAGAGATCCTCCAATCAGACCGCAAAGCTCTGCAAGATGCTTCACCTGGACGGTGTCGTCGTCTCCGAGGAGGGCTTCGGAAATCCGGATACCGATCTCATCATGAACTGCAAGAAGATCGAGGCCGAGGGCATCAAGACCGTGCTGATCACCGACGAGTACGCGGGAAGAGACGGAAAGTCCCAGTCCCTGGCCGATGCCGATAAGGCGGCGGATGCTCTCGTTACGGCGGGCAACGCGAACCAGGTCGTCGTTCTCCCGAAGCTCGACAAGCTGATCGGAACCTTGGACTACATCACCAAGATCGCGGGAGCCAATGCGGATACCCTTCGCGAGGACGGATCCCTGGAGGTTGAGCTTCAGGTTATCACCGGAGCTACCAGCGAGGTTGGCTTCAACAAGTTGAGCGCGAGATAAGGAGAGAAAAATGGCAAAGATTAAAGTTGTTCATTATATCAACCAGTTCTTCGCACAGGTCGGCGGCGAGGAACGGGCGGATTATCCGATTGAGATCCGGAAGGGAGAGCACCTCGGACCGGGTCTTGCGTTCCAGCAGGCCTTCGGGGACGAGGCGGAGATCATCGCGACCATCATCTGCGGAGACGGCTTCTTCAGTGAGCACATCGACGATGCCAAGGCAAAGCTCCTCGAGATGGTAAAGGAGGAGAAGCCGGACATCTTCATCGCAGGTCCCGCCTTCAACGCGGGCCGCTACGGCTTTGCCTGCGCCACAGCCGCTATGGCGGTGCAGGAGGAGCTCCATATCCCGGTTCTCACCGGAATGTATATCGAGAATCCCGGCGTGGAGATGGCGAAGGACAAGGTCTATATCGTCTCCACGAAGAACAGCGCGGCGGGCATGAGAGATGCCGTGAAGAAGATGGCTCCTCTCGCACTGAAGCTCGCAAAGGGAGAGAAGATCGGCGCCTCCGTCGAGGAGGGCTATATCCCGCAGGGACAGCGTGTGAACTTCTTTGAGAAGGAGAGAGGTGCGGAGAGAGCGGTCAAGATGCTTCTTGCGAAGCTCAACGGAAAGCCCTTCACGACCGAGTATCCGATGCCGAGCTTCGACCGTGTCGATCCGATGCCGGCAGTGAAGGATATGGCTCACGCCACCATCGCGCTCGTCACCTCCGGCGGTATCGTGCCGAAGGGAAATCCGGACCATATCGAGAGCTCCAACGCGAGTAAGTATGGAGAATATGATATCACCGGCGTCAATGATCTCACGGCGGATACCTATGAGACTGCGCACGGCGGATATGATCCGAGCTATGCGAACCAGGATGCAGACCGCGTCCTTCCTGTCGATGTCCTCCGCGATCTCGAGAAGGAGCATGTCATCGGGAAGCTCTACAATAAGTTCTACACCACGGTTGGAAACGGAACCGCTGTGGCTTCTGCAAAGGCCTTCGCCGAGGAAATCGGAAGGAAACTGAAGGAGGACCATGTCGATGCGGTCATCCTGACCAGTACGTGAGGAACCTGTACTCGTTGCGGTGCAACGATGGTTAAGGAAATCGAGAGAGCTGGAATCCCGGTTGTTCACATCTGTACAGTTACCCCCATCTCCATGACGGTCGGCGCAAACCGTATCGTCCCGGCGATTGCGATCCCGCATCCCCTCGGGAATCCGGCCATGAAGCCGGAGGAGGAGAAGGCGCTCCGCAGAAAGATCGTCGAGAAGTCGCTGAAGGCACTCGAGACCGAGGTCAGCGGACAGACCATCTTCAAGGATTAAAGAATCGGATCAATCCACGCATCTTCATGCTTTCTGCTGCTAAACCCTCTGCTTCGTGAAGTCGGGAGCTTGACGGCGGAAGCATGGGAAGCGGCCGGTCACGAGATTCTGTCGATCAGAGAGGGAGGGGAGAGAAGCTCTGCTTCTCTCCCCTCCCTCTCTCTGTCTGCGGGGGAAACTCTGTCTGAAAGGCTTGGGCATAATACGGGGAAGGCGGCGGCGTATTGTGCGTGATATGCCATATATTAGACAGGATTATCGCGGGTTGAATTAAATTTATCATGATTATTGCTAAACACGGCGGCTTATGCTAGTATGAGCTCAGCAATAAATCCTGCCGCATTTTTGGGCAGGGCGGATCATATCTCTTACTGAGAATCACGCTTGGAGGGAAAGGAGCTGCATTCCGGTAAACCTATCCGAAAGGGGGATGTAACTTTGGAAGTCTTGTCAAATTTAATTGCAAAAGGAAATGAATTTTTATGGAGCTTTCTCTTGATCCTGCTCCTCTGCGGCACCGGAATCTATTATACGATTCGCCTCCGCTTCATTCAGCTCCGCCGCTTTTCCGAGGGATGGAAGCTTGTGTTCGGAAGCATCAACCTCCACGGTACGAAGCATGAAAAGGGAGAGATGTCTCCCTTCCAGGCCATCGCCACGGCCATCGCGGCGCAGGTCGGCACGGGAAATCTCGCGGGAGCGGCGACGGCGCTCATCAGCGGCGGTCCCGGAGCGATCTTTTGGATGTGGGTCTCCGCATTCTTCGGTATGGCGACGATCTACGGAGAAGCGGTGCTCGCGCAGACCTATAAGGAGGAGCACAACGGCGAAGTCACCGGCGGCCCCGCCTACTATATCAAGGCAGCCTACCAGGGACCTCTGGGACAGATCCTGTCCAAGCTCTTTGCGGTATTCATCATCCTGGCACTGGGCTTCATGGGCAATATGGTGCAGTCGAACTCTGTCGGTGCGGCCTTTTCCGAGGTTTTTGAAGTCGCAAATGTCAATGTGCCCCCCATCGTGATCGGACTGGTGGTCGCGGCGATCGCGGCCTTCATCTTCTTCGGCGGCACGAAGAGACTGGCCGCTGTGCTGGAGAAGGTCGTTCCGATCATGGCCGGAATCTATATCCTCGGCTCCCTGATCTTCATCCTCATGCATATCGGAGCGGTTCCGAACGCGATCCGCATGATCTTTGTCGGCGCCTTTGATCCGAAGGCGGCTCTCGGTGCAGCCGCGGGAATCACGGTCCGCGAGGCGGTCCGCTATGGTGTCGCGAGAGGACTTTTCTCGAATGAGGCGGGCATGGGCTCCACCCCCCACGCGCATGCGAGAGCGAAGGCCAGCTGCCCGGATGAGCAGGGTCTCTGCGCGATGGTCTCTGTCTTTATCGATACCTTTGTCATCCTGAATCTGACGGTCCTCGTCATCCTGACCAGCGGTATCCTCGGAAGCGCAAAGGAGAACGGCATCACCGGAATCGCTCTGACACAGGGCGCCTTTGATGCGGGCTTTGGAAGCTTCGGCACGATCTTTGTCGCATTCTGCCTCTTCTTCTTCGCCTTCTCCACCGTGCTCGGCTGGCACTTCTTCGGCGCGGTCAATGCGAAGTATCTCTTCGGATCGGATTCCGCGGTGAAGGTCTATTCTCTGATCGTCGTTTTGTGCATCATCCTCGGCTCGACGATGAAGGTGGATCTTGTCTGGGATATGGCGGATTTCTTCAATGGACTTATGGTAATTCCGAACGTTCTCGCACTTTTGAAGCTGGGATCCGTCGTGGTCAATACCAGGAAATTGGGGAAAGGCTGAATAAGCCTATAGTGAAATCCTATAAATAGGCGAAAAGCTTTGAAGATTACAGCACATGTGATAAAATATCCGCGTCAGGGAAACGGAAGATACTCTATATGTAGAAAGTTTCCCGTATAGGACGTTTTGATGATCCGGGGGCGAGAAGGACATCCTTCTCCTCCCGGATGGTCATGAGGATTTCAGGCACAAAAAGGAGAAACGGGAAAATGAGCAAGATTTATGATGTCATTATTCTCGGTGCCGGTCCCGGGGGACTGGCTGCCGGACTGTATTCCGGCAGGGCAAGGCTCTCGACCTGCATCATCGAGAAGGGGCAGGACGGAGGGCAGATTGCCATCACCGATTCGATCGAGAACTATCCCGGACAGATCGTGGAGGGAGAATCCGGACCCTCTCTCATTAAGAGGATGACGGAGCAGGCGGAGAAGTTCGGCTGTGAGAGAGTCAGGGATACCATCAAGTCCGTGGAGCTCGGAGGCAAGATCAAGAAGCTTGTCGGAACAAACGGAAGCTATGAGGGGAAGACTGTGATCCTCGCCACCGGCGCCTATCCCCGCCCCATCGGCTGCAAGGGAGAGCAGGAGTTCCTGGGAAAGGGAGTTTCCTACTGCGCAACCTGTGACGCGAACTTCTTTGAGGAGCTTCCCGTCTATGTGGTAGGAGGGGGAGATGCCGCTGTCGAGGAGGCGATGTATCTGACGAAGTTTGCGAGCTCCGTCACGCTCATCCACAGGAGAAACGAGCTCCGCGCGGCAAAGTCCATCCAGGAGAGAGCCTTCAAGAACGAGAAGCTCCACTTTATGTGGGATTCCGTGGTGGAGGAGCTCGGAGGGGATGATATCCTCCAGGAGATGAAGGTCAAAAATGTGAAGACGGGAGAGATCACGGAGATCCGCGCCTCGGAGGAGGATGGGATGTTCGGACTCTTCGGCTTCATCGGAAGGATTCCGAATACCGACCTTCTGAAGGACTGCGGTCTTACGATGGATGACAGAGGCTATATCCCGACCGATGATGATATGAAGACCAATATCCCCGGAGTTTTCGCCGCCGGAGATGTCCGTGTCAAGAGCCTCCGCCAGGTCGTGACGGCCGCCGCGGACGGCGCGATCGCCGCCACGCAGGCCGAGAAGTATATCAACGAAAATCCGTAGTCGAAAAAGGCTTTCCAGATTGCGGATTTCGCGAAAAGCTGTTAAGATGGATTTGCAGGCAGATTAGAGGAGGGACTTATGTTAGAGGTAGATAAGAACAGCTTCGAGCCGGAGGTTCTGAAGGCGGAGGGCTATGTGTTTGTGGATTTCTTCGGAGACGGCTGCGTGCCCTGTGCGGCGCTCATGCCCTTTGTCCACAGCCTCGCCGATCAGTATGAGGGAAAGCTTAAGTTCTGCTCCCTGAATACGACCCGCGCGAGGAGACTCGCCATCGGACAGAAGGTTCTCGGACTGCCGGTCATGGCGATCTACAAGGACGGAGTGAAGGTCGAGGAGCTCGTGAAGGACGACGCGACCGAGGAAAACATCAAGGCTATGGTGGAAAAGTACGCGGCGATGTAATCAGGCGTAAATGGCGAAAGCCTTTACGATATATGGACAGAGAGGGTCCTTCTTCGGGCTCTCCGCGTTCGATCATTTGAGGAAAGGAGAAAGAAGATGTCTATTTTAAAGGGCAAGAAAGTAGTCATCATCGGTGACCGTGACGGTATTCCGGGACCCGCCATCCAGGCGTGTGTCGAGAGTGCCGGCGGTGAGGTTGTTTTCGCATCCACCGAGTGCTTCGTGTGAACGAGCGCAGGCGCGATGGATCTCGAAAATCAGAAGAGGGTAAAAGACTTCGCTGAGAAGTACGGCCCCGAGAACCTCGTAGTGGTTCTTGGAGCGGCGGAGGGCGAGGCTGCAGGACTTGCAGCTGAGACCGTCACAGCGGGCGACCCGACTTTCGCAGGTCCGTTGACAGGGGTCCAGCTTGGACTCACGGTGTACCATGTTTGCGAGCCGGAACTCAAGGAAGAGTTCGACCCGGCGGTTTACGAGGATCAGGTCAGCATGATGGAAATGGTGCTGGATGTCGATGATATCGTAAACGAGATGAATGAAATCCGGAAAGAATATTGCAAGTATCTCAGTGCATAACGGATAGGGTTCGCCTCAGGGCGAACCCCCACCATCCATAAGGCAGACAGTCTTTGAGGGGGCGGAGAGGTGGATTACCTCAATGCTTCCTCTTTTTCTTTCTTCCATTCTTCCAATATTGTAATTTTGTGCTTCTGCTGTCAAGGCCCGGAGACGGGATCTTATGACACGCTCCTTTTGGTGCGGGAAGCATTACATATATTCCACCAATTCACTATCATTCAAACGAGGTATGTACATGAACAGTGTAATCAAGGGAAGCGGTTACTGTCTCAGCTATACGCCGGGACTGATGCTCCACAACGGATCGACCATCACCACAGAAAGAGTCGTGAATCCGGATGGAGAGTTTCTGAAGGAGATGGGGAAACATGTCCGCTCCTACGAGGACTGCGTGGCGTATTGGCCGAATCAGGTCTATATCGGAAACGCAGACCCCGAAGAGCTTCGGAAGGTGGAGTTTCCTTATTATGATAAGAAATTCGAGAATGCGAGCCGCTATGGAAAATTCGGAGAGATCATGCCGGAGGCGGAGTTCCTGCTCCTCGCGCAAAGTTGTGACTGCTTCGAGGTCTTCTATCTGGAGAAGGGCTTCGTCGAGGCCCATAAGAAAGAGCTCGCGGCAGATCCTGTGATCACGGAGGCGATCCTTAACAGAGTGACCGCGGGTTCTGAGCTCTCCGAGATCGAGGCCCTGGTCTCGAACGGCGAGGCGGAGGGACTCTACTACGAGAATAAGCTCGTCGGCTGCGTCAAGAGAGCGCATGACATCGATGTGAACCTCTCCGCGGAGGTCATGCTCGAGAACCTCATGAACAAGGCCAGCAGTGTCCTTGCAATCCTCCATTCTCTGAAGAATGCCGGAATCTCCCCCGACGATGTCGAGTATGTGATCGACTGCTCCGAGGAGGCCTGCGGAGACGTGAACCAAAGAGGCGGCGGAAACTTCGCGAAGGCAGCGGCAGAGATCGCGGGTCTGAACAACGCGACCGGATCTGATTCGAGAGGGTTCTGCGCGGGACCGAGCCATGCGATGATTGAGGCGGCAGCTCTGGTAAAGGCCGGCGCCTTCCGCACGGTCGTCGTAATCGGAGGAGGCTGCGTTCCGAAGCTCGGCATGAACGGAAAGGATCACGTGAAGAAGGGACTTCCGATGCTGGAGGACTGCCTCGGAGCCTTCGCTGTCATCGTCTCCGAGAACGACGGGAAGAGCGCGGAGATCAATCTCGACATTCTCGGCCGTCACACCGTGGGAACCGGAGCCGCCCCGCAGAATGTCATTGGCTCCCTCGTCGCGGATCCTCTGGAGAGGGCCGGACTCACCGTCAATGATGTGGATAAGTTCTCGCCCGAGATGCAGAACGCGGATATCACAAAGCCGGCAGGAGCCGGGGATGTCCCGATGGCAAACTACAAGATGATCGCGGCACTTGCCGTGAAGAAGGGCTGGCTCCAGAAGTCGGAGCTTGCGAGCTTCTCCGAGGAGCACGGCCTCGTCGGCTATGCGCCGACCCAGGGTCACATCCCCTCCGGCGTGCCCTATGTGGGCTTTGCCAAGGAGAATATCGAGGCCGGAAAGATGAACCGCGTCATGATCATCGGAAAGGGCTCTCTCTTCCTCGGAAGGATGACGAACCTCTTCGACGGTGTCTCCTTCATCATCCAGAAGAATACGGTGGAGAACGAGCAGGGAGCGGTCTCGGAGGATGAGGTCAGAAAACTCATCGCAAAGGCCATGAAGGATTTTGCGGCTTCCATCCTCGACAAAGAGGCGGAGGCATAAGGAAAGGCGGAGATATGGCTAAAAATTTGGATCGACTGATCGCCGACACCTTTCTGGATATGGCGAACGGTCTTGAGACCGGGAGCTTCGGCAAAAAGCCCCGGATCGCGCTCACCGGCATGGGCAGTGAGCACGGAGAAGAGAACGCCATGGAGGCCGCTACGGCAGCGGCGAAGGACGGCATCGATGTCGTCTACCTCGGCTCCCTCCAAAGAGACGGCGTCAGCACCATCCTGGTAAAGGATGATGAAGAGGGCCATGCGAAGATGGATGAGCTTCTCGATAAGGGGGAGATCGACGGCGCGGTCACGATGCACTATCCCTTCCCCATCGGCGTGTCCACCGTGGGCCGTTCCATCACACCGGCGCTCGGGCGGGAGCTCTTCCTCGCAAATACCACGGGAACCTCCAGCACAGACCGGATCGAGGGCATGATCAAGAATGCGCTCTATGGCATCATCACGGCCAAGGCCTGCGGCCTTTCGGATCCCAGTGTCGGCATCCTCAATGTGGACGGCGCGAGGCAGACGGAGAAGGCCTTAAAGAAGCTCTCAGAGCAGGGCTATCCGATCCGCTTCGCGGATTCCAGCAGGGCGGACGGCGGCTGTGTCATGCGGGGAAATGATGTCCTCCGCGCCTCCTCCGATATCCTGGTCATGGATTCTCTGACGGGAAATGTGCTCAGTAAGCTCCTCTCCTCCTATACGACGGGCGGCTCCTTTGAGGCCGCCGGCTACGGCTATGGCCCCGGTATCGGAGAGAACTATGAGAAGCTCGTCATGATCGTCTCGAGAGCCTCGGGCGCTCCCGTCATCGCGAATGCGATCCGTTTCGCGGGGCAGCTGGTCCGCGGCAGAGTCTTTGACCTTGCAAAGGAGGAATTTGCGAAGGCAAAGAAGGCGGGCCTTGAGAATATCCTTCAGGAGCTCCGCGCTTCCGCAAAGCCCGCTGCGGCGGAGGAGAATGTGAAGGAGCCGTCGAAGGAGATCGTCACGGCGATCATCCCCGGCATTGAGGTCATGGACCTGGATGATGCCGTCCACGCCCTCTGGAAGCTCGAGATCTATGCGGAGAGCGGGATGGGCTGTACCGGACCGATCATCCGGATCTCCGAGGCAAATGAGGAGAAGGCGAAGGCGGAGCTCAAAAAGCTCGGCTATATCGGATAAAATCCTTCTCGGATTCCGCTTTTCCCTTCTCTTGGTCTTAGGAGAAGGGTGAAGCCCGCAGAAATGAGAGAATCTTATATAATAAATTTTTATCATGGCATATCCCTGAAGAAAGAGAGCGCCGGCATCCCCGGCGCTCTTATTCTGTGCGCTGTGCAGCCAAGCTGCAGCGGGAGCGGATGAGAGTTTCTGGGTCTGACTTATTGACTTTCCTGATAAGTCAAGTAGAATAGAAATAGCAGCAAAGAGGAGAATTTTATTACTTTTCAGGCGGATCCGAGAGAGAATTTTCTCATAAAGGACAGCAAAGGACAGTCCGTCCGGTGTTTGTCCGCTCGGCGGAATTTTACGCGGCGATCTTCGGAAAAGGAAATACAGAAGGAAAAAGAATACAGAAGGAAAAAATATGCAAAAGAAGGAAGAGATAAAGCTTACACAGATGACGAAGCAATCCGGCTGAGCGGCTAAGATAGGTCCTGAGACCCTTGCCCAGGTTCTGGGCAAGCTGCCGAAATTTGAAAAGGATGACAGACTTCTCGTGGGGCTTTCCACCTCGGACGATGCCGCGGTCTACAAGGTGTCGGAAGAAGTCGCCATGATACAGACTGTGGATTTTTTCACCCCGGTCGTAGATGACCCCTATACCTTTGGCATGATCGCTGCGTGCAATGCTCTCTCCGATGTCTATGCCATGGGCGGTATCCCAAAGGTCGCACTGAATATCGTCGGCTTCCCGAACTGCCTGGATCCCGAAATCCTCGGGGATATCATGGCGGGCGGCGCGGAAAAGGTAAAGGAGTCGGGCGCGCTTTTGATCGGCGGGCATTCCATCCAGAATGACGATCCCCTCTACGGGCTCTGTGTCTCCGGCTTCGTCCATCCCGAGCGGATTCAGAAGAACTACGGGGCCAAGCCGGGCGATGTCCTGATCCTCACAAAGCAAATCGGATCCGGCATCATAAACACTGCCGTAAAGGCCGAGCTCGCCTCGGAGAAGGCCATGGAGGAGGCCGTGAGAGTCATGGCGTCCCTGAACAGAAAGGCAAAAGAGGCCATGGATCCCTTCCATGTCCATGCCTGTACGGATATCACGGGCTTCGGGCTCCTGGGCCATGCGATGGAGATGGCGGAGGCCAGCAGGGTGAGCTTTGAGCTTCATTTTCGAAATATTCCGCTGATAGAAGCCGCGAAGGAATATGCGGAGCTCGGGCTTGTCCCGGCGGGCGCTTATCGAAATCGGAAGTACACGGAGAATAAGCTCTCGATCCTCGGGATCTCCGATACGGATGCGGATCTTCTCTTTGACCCGCAGTCCTCCGGCGGTCTCCTCTATGCGATTCCCGCGGAGGAGAAGGACAGCGCGATGGACGCCCTTCTTGCGGCCGGACTTGAGACGAAGGCGGAAGTCATCGGGAGCGTAGAGCCGCTCGAAGAGAAATTCATAACAGTGAAGCCATAAGGAAGGCGGAGAGAAGGATGAATCAAAATCTGTTGTTTCGCAGGATCCCGAAGGTGGATCTCCTCCTGGGAAGAGAGGAGATCCAGAGTCTGATCCCTCTCTACGGGAGATGCCGCGTCACAGAGGCGGTGCAGGAGGAGACGGATCAGCTCAGGGAGGAGCTCCGAGCCGAAATCGAGAAGGCGGAGGAGAGAGGGAGTCTTCGGAAGGGGGAGAGCGGAAGAGCAGAGCCTTCGGAAGCCGAAAGGGAGGCGGAGGCAGCGCTGGAGCGAAGTCTTTCCGAGCGAATCGAAAAGCTTCCCGAGAGGATCCGCTTCTTCCTGGAGGAGCTCTTTCGCCCGGGACTTAGACGGGTCATCAACGGATCCGGCACCATCCTCCATACAAACCTCGGGAGGGCTCCCATCGAAAGGAGGATCGCGGAAAGACTCGCAGACCTCGTCTCCTCCTACTCGAACCTGGAATACCGCCTCTCCGAGGGGAGAAGGGGGGAGCGCTACTCTCACTTCGAGAAGCTCCTCTGCCGCCTGAGCGGGGCGGAGGCCGCGATGGCCGTAAACAACAATGCCGCGGCTGTCCTCCTGATCCTCTCCACCCTCGCTGCGGGAGGGGAGGTCATCACCTCCCGGGGGGAGCTCGTGGAGATCGGAGGAAAATTCCGGATCCCGGATGTCTGCGCGCAGAGCGGGGCGAAACTTGTGGAGATCGGATGTACGAACAAGACCCATCTCTCCGATTATGAGGAGGCCCTGAATGAAAATACAAAGGCAATCCTCAAGGTGCACTCCAGTAATTACGCGCTCGTCGGCTTTACGGAATCCGTGAGCGCCGCGAGCTTAAAGCCTCTTTCGGAGAAGCACGGGCTTCCGCTCATCGAGGATCTCGGAAGCGGAGTGCTCCTGGATCTTGGAAGATTTGGGAGGATGCACGAACCGACCGTGCAGGAGGCGGTCCGAAACGGCGTCGATGTCGTCTCCTTCAGTGGAGATAAGCTTCTCGGCGGTCCGCAGGCCGGGATCATCGTCGGGAAGAAGTGCTTCATCGACAGGATGAAGAAGCATCCTCTCACAAGAGCAGTCCGGATCGATAAATTCACCGTCGCCGCGCTGGAGCTCACCCTCCTGGAATATCTCAAGGAGGAGGGGATCGAGGAGCGGATTCCGACACTCCGCATGATCGCGGAGACGGAGGAAAAGGTCTCGGAGAGGGCGGAGCGCCTCCTCTCTATGCTATCCGTAAGCTGCCGGGGAGCGGAGCTCTCGACCCTCCCCTGCGAATCCCAGGTCGGAGGGGGCTCCCTGCCCCTGGAGGAGCTTAAGAGCCGGGCTCTTTGCATCCGTCCTCGTTCGATGAGCGTAACAGCGCTGGAGGAGCGGCTCAGAGGACTTCCTATCCCCATTATAGGACGCGTCGCGGAGGAACGGCTCCTTCTGGATCTTCGCACGATTTCGGACGCGGAGCTTCCGGAGCTCGCCGCAGAGCTGAAAGAGGTGATCGGATGAAGCATATCATCATAGGGACAGCGGGACATATCGATCACGGGAAGACCACGCTGATCCGCGCCCTCACGGGGCGGAATACGGATCGGCTGAAGGAGGAGCAGAACAGGGGCATCACGATCGAACTCGGCTTCACCTGGTTTGACATGAAGGACGGCACGAGATGCGGCGTCATCGATGTCCCGGGACATGAGAAGTTCATCAATAATATGGTGGCCGGCGTCGTGGGCATGGATCTTGTTCTGATGGTGGTCGCCGCGGATGAAGGGATCATGCCTCAGACAAGGGAGCATCTCGATATTCTGGAGCTTCTTGGCATAAAAAAGTGCATCCTCGTCCTGAATAAATGCGATCTCGTGGAGGAGGAGTGGATCAGCATGATGGAGGAGGAGATCCGAGGGGAGCTGAAGGGCACCATCCTGGATCATGCGCCCCTCGCCAGAGTCTCCGCCGCGACGGGAGAGGGGATTGACGCTCTGAAGGATCTCATCCTACAAATGGTGACGGAGGATGTGCCGGAAAAGGATGTAAACGGCATCCCCCGCCTTCCCATCGATCGGGTCTTCAGCCTGCCGGGCTTTGGCACCATCATCACAGGGACTCTGCTCTCCGGAAGGATCAGCAGGGGAGACAGTCTCTCGATCTACCCGGAGGGACTTTCCTGCAAGGTCAGGAACATACAGGTCCATGACCGCGATACCGATATCTGCGAGGCGGGGCAGAGGGTGGCCCTGAATCTGTCCAATGTGAAAAAGTCCGATCTCAAGAGAGGCTCCGTCATCGCTCCCTCCGGCAGCATGGAGAACACGACCCTCATCGATGTGAAGCTCAGCGTACTGAGGGATTCCAGGAGGAGCATCCGGAACAGGGAGCGCCTTCACCTCTTCACCGGGACCAGTGAGCTTTTGTGCCGGGCCGTCCTCCTCGATCGGGATGAGATCCCGCCCGGGGAGACCGGACCCGCTCAGCTCCTCCTGGAAGAGGAGCTCGTCGTAAAGAGGGGGGATCGCTTTGTCGTCCGCTTTTACAGCCCTCTCGAGACGATCGGGGGAGGAGTCGTGCTGGAGCCGAATCCCAGGAAGAAGAAGCGCTTCAGCGAGGAGGCGATCGCGGAGCTCTCCCGGAAGGAGAGCGGAAGCCTCGCCGATGTGTGCGAGCTGAATATCCGGGCGGAGAACGATACCCTCATCAATCTAAGGGAGCTCGCGAAGAATATGTCCCACTCCGAGGAGGAGCTGAAGCCCTGTCTTTCGGAGCTCAGGGACAGGGGGCTGATCTATGAATTTGTGCTTAGGAAGGACAGCTATTACTGGCACAGAGATAATGCCTTCATCATAGAGCAGGAGATACAGAGGGCGCTCCGGAGCTTCTACGAGAAGCATCCCTACCGCTACGGCATCCGAAAGGCCGAGATCCAGAGCGTCTATATGAAGTCGGTTAAGCTGAATGTCTTTGACGCCTGCATGGAAAAGCTCTGTGCGGACGGTTCTCTGCAGCTTCGGGAGGAGTATCTCTGCCTCCCGGGAAGGGAGATCCCGAAGGATGAGAGATTCCGGGACCTGGAGTCGCTCATCACGGAGCAGCTTGAGAAGGCGGGCTATGAGTTCCTCCGCTTCTCGGAGCTCTCAAGGAAGAATTACTCCGACGAGCTTATGCTGGATGTCATTCATGTGCTCATGGACGAGGGAAAGCTGGTCCGGATCGGCGGGGAGGAGCTTGAGATGTATACCATGAAGCATTTCATGGACAGCGCAAAGGAGGCGGTAAAAAAGCATTTTGAGACCAATGAGCTTCTGACCATCTCGGAGATCCGGGATATGTTTGCGACGAGCCGAAAGTGCGCAAAGCCCATCATTTTATATATGGACAGCCAGAAGATCACAAAGAAGCTCGGCGCGGAGACAGAGAGAGTCGCATATTGAGGGGAGCGGAGTTCATCCGTTTTCTCCGGCGTTTCCCCGGGGATGATCGCGCATCCGTTGAAAAAGGAAGGGACAGCATGAATATCAAACAACTAGAAGCCTTTGTTCGGATCGTAAAAAATAAAAGCTTTTCGCAGACCGCAAAAGAGCTTTTTCTTACTCAGCCTACGGTGAGCGCCTATATCAGCAACCTCGAGGAGGAGCTCGGAGTGCGGCTTTTCCTCCGAACCACGAAAGAGGTGAATATTACGGAGGCCGGGGAGAAGATCTATCTCTATGCGAAGGAGATCATCCAGCTCTCCAATCAGATCCGGGAGGTGACGAGCGGAAGGCAGGAGGGAGCGATGGAGAAGGAGATCGTGATCTCCACCTCCTCCATCCCCGGACAGTATCTGCTTCCGAGCATCCTGGCCTCCTACAGCAAGTCCTATCCCAATGTGGAATTCCGGACCAATGAGACCGACAGCAGGGGAGTGGTGGACGATATCGTGAGCCACAGAGCGGAGCTCGGCTTCTGCGGTACCATGATCCAGAGGAACGGATGCAATTATCTCCCCTTCTACGATGATGAGCTCATACTGGTCACGCCGAACACCCCGAAATATCGAAAGAGGAGGGAGCTCGGCTTTCAGATGGACTGGCTGAGTGAGGAGGACTTCATCATGCGGGAGAGCGGCTCCGGGACGAGGAAGGAGGCGATGAAGATCCTCGCGCGTCTCGGCTTCATGCCGGAGGATGTCCACATTAAAGCGAGCTTCGCCAGTACCGGAGCCATCCTTCTCTCCGTCAGAGAGCAGGTCGGGGTCGCCATCGTATCCAAGCTCGCCGCAAAGATGGAGATACGAAACGGCGCGGTGCTCCCCTTCCGCCTCTCTGAAAACGGCTGCTTCCGGAAGATTTATCTCCTGACCAGCACGGAGTTCTCCATGTCGGAGGGAGCGAAGAAGCTGGTAAAGATGATGCAAAATCATGTCCGGCGGATGCAGATGAAGGGAAGGGCGAGCTTAAGTCAGATCGGAAATCCGGAGCCGAGAATTATAAAAGACAGCGCACCTGAAGGGAAGAAGGAGGGGCTTCTCTCCTCAAAGAAGCGTTAGGGGGAGACAGAATGGCGTCAGAGCGCTTTTGCAAAAAAATGCCGGCGGAGAAAACGGATCTTTCGAAAATCTTGGATATGCGGGAGAAGCTCTCCGAGCTCTTGAAGCCGGAGCGCTACGAGCATTCCCTGAGCGTCAGCTTCTCGGCGGCGGCCCTCGCCATGCGCTATGGGGCGGATCTTCGGAAGGCGGAGATCGCGGGGCTTTGCCACGACTGCGCAAAGCATTTTGGAAAGCAGGAGCTTCTTCGTGTCTGCGAGAGGGATGGCCTTGTTCTCTCCCCGGAGCTCCTCCGCTTTCCGCAGGTAATCCATTCCTTTTACGGGGAGATCTATGCGGAGAAGCTCTTTGGGATCCGGGATCCGGAGATTCTGTCCGCGATCCGCTTCCATACGCTGGGCCGCCCCGGTATGAGTCTCCTGGAGAAGATCATCTTTACGGCGGACTTTATAGAGCCCCGGCGTTATAAGGCGGCAGGGCTTTCTGAGATCCGAAGGATGGCCTTTCTCGATCTGGATGAGGCGGTATATCTGATCTTAAAATCCACGATAGAATATCTGAGAGAGCGCGGGGGGGAGATCTGCCGGGCCTCCCTTGAGAGCTATGAATATTACCGAAAGGTCCATGAGGAGAAAGGGCGGAATGCGGATCCGGGCGAAGAGGAGAGAGTCCGCATCGAAGACTAATATATATTTTGCGGGATAGATCCCGCCGCTTTACTTAGATAGCTTTAAGAAAGGACCTGCCCTGTCATATGAGACAGGGAGGGCGTCTCCCTCGAAAAGAGGAGAGAGGAGGAAGATGATAGCGGAAATTTCAAAGGCGATGGCAAAAGCTGCGGCGGAAATCTGCGAAGAAAAAAAGGGGCGGGAGATCTCAATCATTGATATCTCGGAGATCTCCGTGATCGCGGATTATTTTGTGATCGTGACGGCGGAGAACAGCCGGCAGGTGGAGGCGCTCTCCGATTCTCTGCAGGATAGCATGGCGAAGAGGGGCTACAGGATTCGGAGAGCGGAGGGAAAGCCGGACTCCGGATGGATCCTTCTGGATTTTAACGATATCATCATCCATGTCTTCGATAAGGAGCAGAGATTCTTCTATGATCTTGAGAGAATCTGGTCAGACGGAAAGAAGATCGTGAATCCGAAGGAGCTCTGATCCCGTGCTCAATCTCACCAGCAAAAAAGAGGAGATGGAAAAGGAGATGGAAAACTCATTGAAGAAAATGGAGCCTCGCAGGGACCGAATGAAAGACGGCTGCCTGATCTGCGGAGCGGATTTGGAATATCTCAGCGATGAGATCCCGATGAAATGCTCCATCTGTCATAAGACAGAGCAAAGCAAGACAAGATGTGTCCATGGGCACTATGTCTGTGATGACTGTCATATGAGAGGAATGGACAGCATCTTTTCCTTTTGCATGAAGAGTCAGAGCAGGGATCCCGTAGAAATCTTGGAGGGGATGATGTCCCTTCCTTTTTGCCATATGCACGGACCTGAGCACCATGTGATGGTCGGGGCCGCTCTTCTGAGCGCGTGCAGAAATGCCGGGAAAAAGATAGATCTGGAACATTCCCTCCTGCAAATTTATCGCCGCGGAAGGGAAGTCCCCGGGGGATCCTGCGGATACTGGGGCGCCTGCGGCGCCGGCATCAGCACGGGGATCTTTGTTTCTGTGCTCACCTTTTCCTCTCCTCTTTCCGGAGAAAGCTGGGGCCTCTCCAATCTTATGACAGCGAGAGCGCTGGAGAGGATCGGACGATACGGGGGCCCCCGCTGCTGCAAGAGAAATTCCTATCTGGCCCTTATAGAGGCGGTAAAGCTTATAAAAGAATACTTCAATATCCCGATCGAGATCAAAAAAATCAGCTGCTCCCGCTCCTCCCGAAATGAACAATGCCTGAGAAAACGCTGCCCTTTTTTTATGAATGCTGACTCGGGATCCTAGTACAAATGTTTGTAGATGCCCGAAAGATATGTTAAAATGAAAAAAAGCTCAGAAGCGTCCTTGAGAAAAGGGACGGAAGGGAGGTACAGATGGGAAGAAAAAAGAAGGAGCCGGATGCCAATCATATGACAGAGATGCAGTCCGCGGTTTTTCAATATCTGAAAGCCCATGTCAAGGAAAAAAATTACGCTCCCTCCGTCCGGGATATCTGCCGCGCGGTCGGGCTCAAGTCCACCTCCAGCGTCTTCAGCTACCTGAATGATCTCGAAGCCATGGGCCTCATCCGGAAGGATCCGACGCATCCCAGAGCGATTCAGATCCTGGGCCTGAATCAGGATGCCCGGGAGGAGGGCGGAAGAGAGCTCGTGCAGGTCCCGCTTCTCGGTACCGTCGCCGCGGGGCAGCCGATCTTTGCGGAGGAAAACATCACCGATTATTATCCGATCCCGGTAGATATGCTTCCAAATCAAAGGATCTTCATGCTGAATGTGAAGGGGGATTCCATGATCAACTGCGGTATCCTGAGCGGAGACCGCGTCATTGTGGCACAGCAAAACAGCTGTGAAAACGGAGAGATCGTCGTCGCCCTCATCGATGACAGCGCCACCGTAAAGCGCTTCTATCGGGAAAAGGATTATATCCGGCTCCAGCCGGAGAATGACAGCATGTCTCCCATTCTGGTGGAAAACTGTGAGATCCTAGGAAAAGTCATCGGGCTGATTCGGATGGGGCTTCACTAAGTCATGTCCCGATCTTTTTCCTTCGCCGCGGAAGAACGGAAACGGGGAATTAGGACATGCAGTAAACGCGGGGGAAGAGTGAGGCATCAATAGAGACGCTGGGATGGAGAAGCATACTGGGATTGGGATAAGGAAGCAAAAATAAAGAAGCAAAAGCAAAAGGAGCTTCCGGGAGAATGTCAATTTTAATTATGACATGCCTCCGGGAGCTCCTTCGAGGAGATATGCTTAGCTGAACTTATACTTTAACTTATACTTTCGTGAAACTACCGGAAAACCGGGCGTCGGCCTGCCTCAGAACCAGCCCTCAGCTTCCTTTCCCCAGAGCCCATTCTCTTTGTATTTTTTTACGCGCCGCTGGTAGCTTCGGAGGAGGAGACCGGCATAGTCCGCGGTTTCTGCGGCGCTGTGATTCTGCCGGTAGAGGTAGACCTCGCAAATCCTTCGGAGTTTTCCGAGCTTCCTCCTTTTCCCGGCATTTCTCTTTAAGAGATCCTCATAGACCGTGATCTGGAGGAGGGCGCTTCCGTCCCGCCATTCGGAGAGGAGATAGCGGGTTCCGTGCCGCTCTGTGAGCTCTGACAGGAGGGAGAGCTCCTCCTGAAGCTTCCCGTAGTCCTCCCGGGACGGGCAGAGGATGCGGGCGGATTCCGTCCAATGTCTTCCCACTCCGATTTCAGACCAGCGCTTCAGCATGCCTTTTCTCCCTTTCCTTATCTCTCTGAAATGCTTCCCTAATCCTCTCTTAAGTGCACGCGGTTTCTCGCGCTTCTGCGGCGTTCCTCCTCCAAAGCGGCATAGTGCTTTTTCGTCGTATTGACATCCTCATGCCCGAGGACGTCCGCCACGAGATAAATGTCCCCGGTCTCCCGGTAGAGATTCGTGCCATAGGTGCTCCGAAGCTTATGCGGGGTAATATGCTTTAACGGCGTGACGGCGGAGGCGTATTTCTTGACCATGTTCTCGACTGCCCGTACACCGATTCTTTTCTTCTGAAGGGAGAGGAAGAGCGCGTCCTCCGAGCCGGAGAGCGCAGGCATCTTTTTCCGGGCCTTGAGATAAGAGGAGAGGATGCGCTCTACCTCATCGCTGAAGTAGACTGTGACCTCCTTTCCGCCCTTCCGGTGAATGCGGATTCCGTCTGAATTCAGGTCCAGATCCTGGATATTCAGCCCTACGCACTCGGAGACGCGGATCCCGGTTCCGAGCATGAGACTTAAGATCGCGGTGTCCCGTAGGGCCGTCTTTTCATGAAAGCGCTGCTGCCTCTCCGTCAGCTTTTCTCCGCTCTCCGCTGTATCCAGAAGATCCGCGACCTCGTTTTCGTCCAGACGGATAATTTCTCGGTCCCTGAGCTTTGGGAGGATGAGGAGAGAGGCCGTGTCCTCCGAAATCAGCTGATCCCGGTAGAGATACTTATAAAAGCTCTTGAGAGAGGAGATCTTTCTCTTGATGCTCCGCTCATGGTTCAGAATTTCGATTTTTCCTTTTCCTTTCCGCCCGGAAGCCCGTTCCTCCGGGAGCTCCTCCTGTTCCCGGACCCGGTATTTCAGGTATTCCATATATTCCTCCAGGCGGAGAACCGGGAGGCCAGCGATATCCGACAGGACGAATTTTTCGATCGGCTTTCCCGAGAGCTCCGGGACGGAATCTGCAAGAAACTGAAAAAAGACGCGGAGATCATAGGCGTAGGCGATTCTCGTCCGGGAGGAGGTCCTCGGTTCAATTGCCCGGAAAAAGCAGCGGCAAAACGGCGGGAGCTCCTGAAGGAGCCCGCGGAGCTTTAAGGTATTGTCGCGATCCATCTGTTCATGATATTTCAGAGGCATTTTCCCTCCTTTCCTCGTTTTTCACTATATCTATTCGTTAAACAAGAGTTTAGCGAATAGATATAGATCTGCTCCCCCGCGTTCTCATTTCCCTTTCAGGCCAAGGAGCTGCTTCCTTCTCATCCTATACCATCTTATCCTATCGTTTCTATGCCGATTCTTCAATTCGTCTTCCTCCAGGTTCTGTGTGAAAACAGGATCAGCATGGGCAGGATCTCCAGCCGGCCCGCCAGCATGTCAAAGATCATGACGAGCTTCGAGAAATCCGAGTAGGCGGAAAAATTCCTCACGGGGCCCACCATGCCAAGCCCCGGACCGATATTGTTGAAGGTGGCGGCGACCGCGGAGAAATTCGTCGTGAAATCGAAGCCGTCGAAGGAAATGAGAAAGACCGAGCTCATGAAGAGGAAGCAATAGAGAATCAGATAACAGTTCACCGATCGGACAATGGGATGATCCAGGCTTTTCCCCTCCAGCCGTATCCTTCTCACAGCCTCCGGGTGTATAATGAGGTGCATTTCCTTCCCGATCTCCTTCCCCATGATGATGAGCCGCGAGACCTTTATCCCTCCCCCGGTGGATCCCGCGCAGGCTCCGCAGATCATGAGAAAAAGGAGAAGCATCTGGCAGGGCGCGGGCCAGAGATTAAAGTCCAGACTGGAAAAGCCCGTCGTCGTGATGATGGACCCCACGGTGAAGAAGGAGTGATGCAGAGCGTAGAGGAAGTCCCCTCCGCATTGCCGGAGGATCTGGAAGGCGATGAACAGCGTGGAGAAGGCGATGATGAGAAGGTAATATCTCGCCTCCTCCGAGTGGAGAGAATCCCGGAATCTCCTCTTCTGCATGAGATAATAGACATTGAAGTTCACGCCGAAGAGGATCATGAAGATCGTGATAAAGAACTGGCTCAGCATGCTGTAGTCCGCCATGCCGCTGTTTCGAACCGCGAAGCCGCCGGTCCCCGCTGTTCCGAAGCCGATGCAGAGCGAATCGAAGAGGGGCATACCCGTCAGAAGAAAGACCGCGATCATCAGGACCGTCAGGGCGAGGTAGATCTTATAGAGGGCCTTCGCGCTGTCCGCGACTCTCGGGACCATCTTGCTCACATCGGGGCCCGGGGACTCGGCCTTCATGATCATCAGATTATAGCCGCCTCCCAGGGGGAGGATGGTGAGCACCAGCACGAGGACTCCCATTCCGCCGATCCAGTGGGAGAAGGAGCGCCAGAAAAGGAGCCCCTTCCCGAGGAGCTCCACATCCCCGAGGATGGAGGATCCCGTCGTCGTAAAGCCGGAAACGATCTCAAAGACCGCGTCCACATAGCGCGGGATCCTTCCGCTCAGAAAAAAGGGGAGCGCGCCGACCAGGGAGAGGACGATCCAGCAGCCCGCGACGGCTACGAAGCCCTCTCTGGCGTAAAAGGCGGTCCTCCGCGGCTTTTTAAAGCCGAGTATGGTCCCGAAAATCCCCGAGAGGAGGGCGACCAGGAGGATGGGAACAGCACTTTGCTCCCGGTAGATGAGTGAGATAAGGAGAGGAAGGAGCAAAGACAGCGCCTCGATCTTCAGAACCCACGCGAGAATATAGACTATCATTCCGAAATTCATCGAAAGCTCTTCTCCTTGCTATGCCAGAATATCCTTTAAGTCGTTGAAGCCGGTATTTGTGGTCACGATGATGACGCGGTCTCCGGGAAGCATATAATCCGATCCGCCGGGGGTGATGACCTTGTGGTTTCGGATGATGCCTCCCACCAGGACGTTTGGCTTAAAGCGAAGCTCCGAGAAGCTTCTCCGGATGAGCGCCTTGTCCTCTCCCACCTTGAACTCCAGGGCCTCGGCCTTCCCGTCCGCGATCCGGTAGAGCGTCTCGACATTGGAGCCGAGGGAATTCTTTAAAGCCCTGACATACTGGATGATGGACTCTGCGACGATCTGCTTTGGGTAAATCACGGAGCCCAGGTTCATCTCGCTGGTCACATTTTCAAAGGCGATGCGGTTTATTTTTGTGATGAGCCTTGCATCGGAGAGCTTCCCCGCATAGAGAGAAAGCATGATATTTTCCTCGTCAAAGCCGGTCAGGGAGCAAAAGGCGTCGGTCGTCTCAATGCCCTCCCGAAGGAGAAGCTCCTGATCCACGCCGTCTCCGTTGATGATGGTCGCGGCGGGCAGGGCGTCGGAGAGATAATCACAGCGCTCCCGGTTCGACTCGATGATTTTCAGCTTCATCCGGAGCCTGGATTCCTCGACATATTTTGCGATATAATAGCTGATCCTCCCCCCTCCGACGATCATGCAGTCCCGGACCGGCTCGTATTTGATGCCGATCTTCTGGAAGAAAGGGGTGATATCCCCGGGGTCCGCGATGAAGTTGATCTCGTCCCCCCCGAAGATCTCGTCGTCTCCGCCGGGAATCCGGACCTCCTCTCCTCTTCGGATGGCGCAGATCAGTACATTCACGCCGATCTTCTCCGGGAGATCCCGGAGCCTAAGCCCGCAGAGGAGACTTCCCCCCGGGATCTTCGTACGGATCAGGTCGAGGCGTCCGCGGGAGAAGCTGTCGACCTTCATGGCAGAGGGAAAGCGGAGCAGCCTCTCCGCCTCCTTCGCCGCCGCCATCTCCGGGTTGATGACCATCGCGAGATTGAGCTCATCCCGGAGGTAGCTGATTTCATTCGTGTACTGGGGGTCCCGGATCCTCGCGATGGTGCTGCAATTCCCCTTCTTTTTCGCGATCAGGCAGCAGAGCATGTTGATCTCATCGGAGCTTGTGGCGGCGATCAGAACATCCGCATTCTGTATGCCCGCCTCGCTCTGCGTCTGAAGCATGGCTCCGTTTCCGTGGATTCCCATGACATCGATGGACTCCACGGCATGCCGCAGCGCCTTTTCATTGTTATCAATAATGGTCAGGTCATGCCCCTCCCGGTTCAGCTGATCCGCCAGGGTGAGCCCCACCTTGCCGCATCCGACGACAATGATATTCATGCCTTCTGCTCCTCTTCTCTCTCCCTGTCCCGCCGCAGAAGGTCCTCCTTGAGCGGCTCCAGAAAGTGGATGAACATGTCCTTGTGGGCGCGGATCCGATAGCTCCTGTCGATCTCCTCGTAGCGAAAGCTCTTCCGCCCCCCCTCCTCTCTCCTCTTCCAGAAACGATAAATGTCCCGGAACGGGACATAGTAGCATTCCTGCATTTTGGTAAAGGAAAGCACAATGAAGCTGACGCCGCCCTGTGACTCGAAGTCCCGCATAAAGAGGACCTGATGCGGATGAAGATTTCGAAGGGAAAAGGACCTCTCCGCGCATTCCTTCGCGTCAAAGCAGACCGGAATTCCCTGGACGACACCGATGTAGTCCACGGTGGACTTCTGATTAAAGTAAGCCAGATTGATCTGGTGCAGCCCCTTGTCCATGCTGATCGGGGTGATGGGAGTCGGAACCTTCTGGACGAGCGCGAGCTGCTTCTCCCGGTAGCTCTCCACCGTGAGATTGATCAGCTCCTCAAGCTGAGAGCCCCTCAGCCCTCTTGAGTTCCATGTACCCATGCTTCCCAGTCCTTCACAATGGAGTGGTCCTCGAAATAATCGATTCTCATCGCGGAGCGGACCTCGGACAGAGTCTTCTCCGTACGTTCCGCCGCGCGCTTTGTCCCATCGCGGAGAATCTCATAGACCTCCGGAATGCGCTTCTCCCAGTCCGCTCTCTTCCTCCGGATCGGGGAAAGCAGCTCCTCCAGAACCTTTAAGAGGAATTTCTTGCACTTGACGTCTCCCAGTCCGCCCTTTCGGTAGTGCTCCTCCATCTCCTCGAGGCAGCTGTATTCCGGAAGATATTCCGAAAACGCATCCTTCCCGGAGAAGGCCTCGAGATAGGTAAAGACGGCATTTCCCTCGACATGCCCGGGGTCATTGATATTGATGTGCTCCGGGTCCGTATACATGCTCATGACCTTCGTCTTCACGGTCCTTTCATCGTCTGAGAGATAGATTCCGTTCCCGAGGGACTTCGACATCTTCGCTCTCCCGTCTGTCCCGGGAAGACGCCTCCGGCTCTCATTTTCCGGGAGGAGGATATCCGGCTCGACCAGGATGTCCCTGTGGTAGGTCTGATTGAAGCGGCGCACGATCTCTCTCGTCTGCTCGAGCATCGGAAGCTGATCCTCCCCTACGGGCACGGTGGTCGCCTTAAAGGCGGTGATATCCGCAGCCTGCGAGACAGGATAGGTGAAAAAGCCCGCCGGGAGCCCGGCCTCATTCTCGTTTCCATTTTCTCCGGCGCTGAAGCCCCGGAGCTTCATCTCCGATTTCACGGTGGGATTTCTGCTCAGCCGCTGCGTCGTCACGAGATTCATATAGTAGAAGCTGAGGGAGTGAAGAGCAGGAAGAGCTGATTGGATGCAGATCGTGGAGAGCTCCGGATCGATTCCGACGGAGAGGTAGTCCAGCGTCACCTCTATGATATTGTCCCGGATCTTTTTCGGATTGTCCCAGTTGTCGGTCAGCGCCTGATCATCCGCGATAAGGATATTGATCTCATCGAATTTCCCGGAATTCTGAAGCTCTACCCTTCTCTGAAGGGAACCCACGTAGTGCCCAAGATGAAGCTTCCCCGTCGGACGGTCTCCCGTGAGAATCACCTTTCTGCCCGCATCCTTTGCTTCCATTTTTCCATCCTCCCAATCTCTAATCCGCCGCCAAAATTTGAGTCCCGCCCGGCTCTTCCGATCATCCTTTAGTGCGAAACTCCGCGCCCCTCTTTTCTTTGCAAAATCCGGAGAAACACGGATTCCAGGTACAGACAGTCCGGATATCAGGAGACCTAAGCTCTATCCGCTCTTTTCCTCCTAGAACGCATTTCTGTAATGCCTTAGTTCTCCCTCGTCAATACTTATGATATCAAATCGACAGGGAGTATCCCAGAGGGAGAGCTGATTTTGCAAAAGATAATGCTCTGCGACTCTTCGGATCCTCTCCTGCTTTCTTCGGTCCACCGCCTGGAAGCCATAGCCCTTTTCCGAGCGGCTTCTCGCCTTCACCTCGATAAAAACAAGGCAGTCCCCCTCCTTCGCGATGAGGTCGATCTCATTTCGGTGAAAGCGATAGTTTTTCGACAGGATAAGAAAGCCCCGGGAACGGAGATAATCCGCGGAGAGCGACTCGTAGTGCTGCCCCTTCTCATGATTTTTCTTCTTGTCCTCCATCTCCCGGATCCCGTCCTCCCGCGTCTCTCTTCTCTTCCTCCCGTGCCCTTTCGAAAAGCTTCTTAACGAAGCTTCTCCTGTGGATGCGGCACAGGCCCTTCGACAGGATTTTTTCCCGGTGGAGAGCAGTGCCGTAGCCCTTATGCCTTGCGAAGCCGTAGCCCGGAAATTCTCTGTCATAGCGAAGCATCAGACGGTCCCTGATCACCTTCGCGATCACGCTGGCCGCCGCGATGGACAGGGACTTGGAGTCCCCCCGTATGATCGGAAGCTGGGGGATTTCGATGCCCGGGATCGTGACGGCATCATTCAGGAGAAGCTCAGGAGGGCGCCCGAGCTTTGAAGATACAGAGAGGATCGAAAGCCGCATCGCCTCATAGCTTGCATTCAGGATATTGATTTCATCGATTCTCTTCTCCCCCACGATGCCGACGCCAAAGGCGAGCGCCTTTTTTGTGATCTCCGGAAACAGGAGCTCTCTCCTCTTCTCGCTGAGCTTCTTGGAGTCATCGAGATAGAGGATCAAGGCATCCTTTGGGAGAACGCAGCAGGCCGCCACAACGGGTCCTGCAAGCGGCCCCCTCCCCGCTTCATCAACTCCTCCGATCAGGGAGATGCCGGGATATTGCTCCTCGTAAAAACGCATCTTCCGGAGACGGAGAAGCTCCTTCTCCAGACGCTCATTCCCCCGCTCTCTCACAGCCCTCTCCCTCTCCATCCGATGATCCATGCTCCAGCGTGATCCTCCCCAGGCGTCCGGAGCGAAAATCATCCAAAATGATGCGGGCCGTCCTCTCGTAGTCCGCCTCTCCCCCCTTTTTCACACAGCCCCTCTTCCTCGCGATCTCCGAAAAGGCGGGAAGCGCCTCCCGGACCGACATAAGCCCCTCCCCGTATCTTTCGGGGAGACTGTTTGGGTAATAGCGGATCAGGTACTTGAGAAGATAGAAGACGAGCTCTGACAGATTCAGGATCTCATCGTTGACGGAGCCGATCAGGGCCAGGTTCAGCCCGACAATCTCCCGCTCGAATTTCGGCCAGGTGATGCCCGGTGTGTCCAGAAGCTGCAGGCGCCGGTTCACCTTGATCCATTGGTTTCCCCTCGTGACACCGGGGCGGTTTCCCGTCCTCGCCATGGCCTTTCCGACATAGCTGTTGATGAAAGTCGATTTCCCCACATTCGGGATGCCGAGCACCATGGCCCGTATCACCGGTGTGAGGATCCCCCGCTTTTGATTTCGCTCGATGATCGGGGCACAGGCCCTCTCGATCAGAGGATTCAGTTTCTTTAAACCGGCGCGCTCTCTCGCATCAATCTCCATACTGTAAAAGCCTCTCCTCCGAAAGGCCTCGGAAAAGGCGCGGTTTTGTACGGGGTCCGCGAGATCCGCCTTGTTCAGAAGCATGATCCGGGCCTTGTCCTTTGCGAAGCGGTCAATATCCGGATTCCTGGAGGACTCCGGACAGCGCGCATCCAAAATCTCGATCACGAGCTCTACAAGCTGCAGATCGTTTCGGATATTCCGCTTCGCCTTCGCCATATGGCCGGGATACCACTGAATATTCATTGCGAGCCCTCCTTTCGTCAGCGCTGTGATATGGATATGCCGCTTCCCTCCTAGCGCGGAAGAGGTCCGAACTTTCGGAAGGGAAGGAGGCGGAACCATACCCTTCCGCTGATCTGAGATCTCTTGACATTTCCGACATTCTGGAAACGGCTGTCCTCGGAGGAATCCGCATTGTCTCCGATCAGGAAATACTCATCCTGCTGGAGCTCTACCGGATTTGCCGCGATGCCGGGCAGGGCAATATTGGAGACTCTCTGCTTATCCAGAAGCTTTCCGTCGATATAGACGGAGCCATTTTGGATCGTGACGGTCTCCCCGGGAAGTCCGACCACCCGCTTGACATTCTCCGCGCTCCCGCCGCGCTGAAAGATCACGATGTCCATCCGTCGGGGGGCAAAGAAACGGTAGCTGAGTATGTCCACTAAAACGATATCTCCAGCGGAGATTCCGGGCTCCATGCTGTGCCCGGAGATCGTGGTCTGTGAGAGGAAGCTGTGGACCACAAGCCAGGCCAGACTGATCATGACGATGACATCCATCAAAAAACGGACCCACTTTCGGATCGGATTTTTCTCCTTCATCGCTCCCGTCTCTCCTCTCTTCGTTTTCCCGGAATGCGGACAGCTCGAACCGCCATCTCCGGACATAGTTCAAATTTTACCCTGCCGCTTGCGCAGGATTGCGAATGCCGCCCTGCCGCTTTATCTGCCTGGGCGCAGGCCGTCTGCCGCCCCGGCGTTTAGCGATTTTTTAAATCGCTTACGCGCCGCTGGCCGCGGCAGTCGGAGCGAGAGCGTCCTGTG
>ERZ772772.14-NODE-14-length-111110-cov-12.462825_pt1 | contig 111110 bp, 95 predicted proteins | sample MGYA00511484_ERZ772772 | MGnify/ENA primary metagenome ERZ772772 (study PRJEB29015, sample SAMEA2737913) | human oral metagenome | biome: human oral; feature: human-associated habitat; material: dental | place: China | collected 2088 ... | reverse complement strand
TAGGCACGCCGCCAGCGTTCATCCTGAGCCAGGATCGAACTCTCATTCAATGGAGGCCTTCCGGCCTCCTCCTGCTTCGCTCATTCTTAAGCTTGGCTTTTTTCCTTCTTTTACTGCGAGTTTTCTTCGCTGCACTTTCTGTGCTTTCTGAATCTCTCCTCTGTCCTTCCGCATTCTTCCGCTTCCAGACAGAGACGGCTTTCGCCGTTTCGAATATTCAGGGTCTGTGTATGATTCGATCTTTGATTTTCAAGGTCCTCGCCGCCCCTTGGGACAGCTTGCTTATGATAGCAGGCCGCCGCAGTCTTGTCAAGCATTTTATTCTGCTTTTTGCGGAGCTGCCAAGCGGAGAAAGAGGGATTTGAACCCTCGCGCCGGTTTAACCCGACCTACACCCTTAGCAGGGGCGCCTCTTCGGCCTCTTGAGTATTTCTCCCTTTGAATTCCCGCTCTGATCCGATATCTCCCTCTTATCAATGCGGGCCCGGAAGCTTTTCCGGGAGCACCGTTTTTACCGGTGCCTATCTAGATTAGCAATAAAAAAGTTCTCTGTCAATGTCTTTTTGCCGGGATCCGTAAAATCCAAAGGCCGCAAATAAGCCTATTAAAAGAGATATCCACTCATAGCGGCATAAGGGCTGTCCTTCCGCCCGAAAGCGAAAAAGCCTGAAAAAACTTAGTCGCTGAGCACAGCGAAAGGACGGAATCACGGCGAAGCTTTGCAATGGGATTTTTACTTTAGGAGTCTGTCTCCTCGGACTCCTCTCCCTCGGAGGACTCCCTGACCTTTGCGATCGATGCGATTACGGTATCTCCGTTTTTCGGAAGATCCATGAACTTTACACCGGAGGTATTTCTCCCTATGACGGAGACCCTTTCGAGGCTCATGCGGATGAGGATTCCCTCAGAGGTGATCAGCATGATTTCCCTGTCCTGATCACAGAGCTTAAAGCCCACGAGATCGCCGGTCTTTTCCGTGATGCGATAGCAGCGAAGCCCCTTTCCCCCGCGGTTTTGCGGCTTGAATTCCTCCGTAGCCGTGAGCTTCCCATAGCCCTTTTCCGAGACCAGGAGAAGATAGCCTCCCTGAGAGAGCTTCTGCATCCCGATCAGTTCGTCGCCGGAGTCGAGTCTTATGCCCCGCACTCCCATGGCGGAACGCCCGGTGCTCCGGATATCCTCCTCGCGGAAGCGGATCGCCATTCCTTTTTTCGTGACAAGCATGATCTCCTCTCCCGGATCGACCAGCTTCGCCTCGATGAGCTGGTCATCCTCCCGGATATTCATCGCGATCAGTCCGTTCTTCCGCACATTGGCATACTGAGAGAGCGGGGTCTTCTTCACAAGACCGGATTTCGTCGCGAGCACGAGATACTGTTCCGAGGAAAGATCCCGGAGACTGAAGCAGGCATTGACTCTCTCCTCCGGCTGCAGCTTGAGAAGATTTACCAAAGCCGTGCCCCGGGAGGTCCGGGAGGCCTCCGGGATCTCATAGCCCTTGATTCTGAAGCAGCGCCCCTTATTGGTAAAGAGCATGATATAATGATGATTTGTGCTCATGAAAAGATCCTCGATATTGTCATTATCAAGGGTCTGCATCCCGCGGATTCCCTTCCCGCCCCGGTTCTGCTGCCGGAAATTTTCCGGAGACATGCGCTTGATATAGCCAAGGCGCGTGGAGGATATCACAATGTCATCATCCGGAATGAGGTCTTCATCGTCCAGGGCATCGTCAAAGGCAAACTGCGTCCGGCGCTCCTCTCCGAATTTCTCCTTTAACTGCGTCAGCTCTTCCCGGATCACAGAGAGAAGCTCCCTCTGATCGGAAAGAATCTCCCGATAGCGCGCGATTCTTCTAAGGAGCTCTTCGTATTCCGACTGAAGTCTCCCCCTCTCCAGTCCGGTCAGAGCGCGAAGCCTCATATCCACGATCGCCTGTGCCTGTGCGTCACTGAACGCGAAGCGGGCGATGAGATCCTGCTTCGCCTTTTCCACGGTATCCGCTGCGCGGATGATCCTCACGATCTCATCGATGTGATCGAGGGCCTTTAAAAGTCCCTCCAGAATATGGGCCCTCTCCTCACATTTATTGAGGTCATAGCGGGTCCGCCTCGTCACGACATTGATCTGATGCTTCAAAAATTCATTCAGCATCTCCTGCAAATTCAGAATTCTGGGCTCTCCGTTTACAATGCAGAGCATGATAACACCGAAGGTATCCTGCAGCTGCGTATGCTTATAGAGCTGATTCAGGATCACATTCGGATTCGCATCCTTTCGGAGCTCAATATTGATTTTTGCGCTGGATCCCTTCCCGGCGGCATCGTTTATGAAGGTGATCCCGTCGATTTTCTTGTCCTTCACAAGCTCCGCCACCTTTTCAATGATCCGGGAGCGGCAGACGAGATAGGGGAGCTCCTTGACGAGGATCCGATGCTTCCCGCTCTGCATGGGCTCAATCTCGCAGACGGCCCGCATTTTGATCTTTCCCCTTCCGCTTCGGTATGCCTCCTCTATTCCTCTTCGTCCGAGAATCAGAGCGCCGGTGGGAAAATCCGGTCCCTTGATCTTCTTGATAATTTCATCCAGCTCCGTCTCTCTTCCCTCGATCCGATCGGAGATGATGAGATCCAGCGCGTCGATGACCTCTCTCAGATTATGAGGCGGAATATTGGTCGCCATGCCGACCGCGATCCCCGTGGCCCCGTTCACTAAAAGATTCGGAAATCTCGCCGGAAGCACTGTCGGCTCCTCATACTCGTTCGAAAAATTCGGCATGAAGTCGACGGTGTCCTTGTTGATGCCAAAGAGCATCTCTGCCGCGATGCGGGACATCTTCGCCTCAGTATAGCGCATGGCAGCGGGACTGTCGCCGTCCTCAGAGCCGAAATTCCCCTGCTTATCGATCAGAACATGTCTCATGGACCAGGGCTGTCCCATGTAAACGAGGGCCCCATAGATCGAGGAATCCCCGTGGGGATGATACTTTCCCATGGTCTCCCCGACGATGGTCGCGCACTTCTTCGTCTTTTTATCCGGAGTGACCCCCAGAGACTGCAAAGAGTATAAAACTCTTCTCTGCACCGGCTTCAGTCCGTCTCTGACATCCGGGATCGCCCTCGACACGATGACGCTCATCGCGTAATCGATATAGGAGTTCTCCATCGTCTTCTTTAAATCGACGTCCTGAACCTTGTCAAAGATATTCGGCTCCAAAATCCGCCTCCTTCTGTCCCTCTGAACGATCAGACATCCAGATGATTCACATACTTCGCATTCTGCTCAATGAACTCTCTCCTCGGCTCCACCTGATCTCCCATCAGAGTGGTAAAGGTGAGGTCGAGCTCCGCCCTGTCGTCCTCTGCCATATTGACTCTCAAAAGCGTCCTGGTCTCCGGATCCATCGTGGTCTCCGCAAGCTCCTCCGTATCCATCTCACCGAGTCCCTTGAAGCGGGATACATCTGTCCCCTCCGCCCCGATCTCCCGCAGAATATTCTGATACTCCTCATCGGAATAGGCATAGTAGTGCTTTTTGTTTTTCTGAATATTGAAAAGAGGCGGCTGCGCGAGATAGATATGCCCCTGTCTGATGAGCTCCGGCATAAAGTTATAGATAAAGGTCAGCATCAGGGTCGCAATATGCGCTCCGTCCACATCCGCATCCGTCATGATGATGATTTTATGGTAGCGAAGCTTTGTGATATCAAAATCCTCATTGATTCCCGTGCCGAAGGCTGTGATCATCCCCTTGATCTCTTCATTCGCATAGATCCTGTCCAGCCGGGCCTTCTGCACGTTCAGAACCTTCCCTCTGAGCGGAAGCACCGCCTGCGTCTCCACATTCCTGCCCTCCTTTGCAGGGCCGAGGGCGGAATCTCCCTCCACGATAAAGATCTCGCAGCTTGCCGGGTCGCGGCTGGAACAGTCTACGAGCTTTCCGGGAAGTCCCACCCCCTCAAGCGCTGATTTTCGCCTCGTGAGATCTCTGGCCTTTCTCGCCGCCGCCCTTGCGCGCTGCGCGAGGATCGATTTCTCGCACATGATCTTTGCAACAGACGGATTTTGCTCCAGAAAATAAGTGAGCTGCTCTGAAACAATGCTCTGCACCGCGGTCTGCGCCTCCGAGGTCCCGAGCTTTTGCTTGGTCTGTCCCTCAAACTGCGGATCCTCGATCTTAACGGAGATAATACCGGTCAGTCCCTCCCGGATATCCTCTCCGGAGAGATTCGGCTCCGAATCCTTTAAGAGCTTATTCTGCCTTGCGTAATCATTAAAGGTTTTTGTGAGTGCGTTCTTAAAGCCGGTGAGATGCGTCCCTCCCTCCGGGGTATTGATATTGTTGACAAAGGTATAGATGTTTTCCGTATAGGAATCATTGTGCTGCATCGCCACTTCGACGAAAATCTTGTCCTTCTCTCCCTCGCAGTAGATGACCTCGGAATAAAGGGGATCCTTTCCCCGGTTCAGATAGCTCACAAATTCCTTGATTCCGCCCTCAAAGTGAAAGCTCTTCTCCTGCTCCTGTCCTTCTCTTTTGTCCTTTAGATTGATGCGGAGCGCCCGCGTCAAAAAGGCCGTCTCCCGAAGACGCACCTTCAGCGTTTCAAAATCGTATACTGTCTCCTCAAAGATCTCCGGGTCCGGCTGAAAGTGAACGCTTGTCCCATGCCTTTCCGGCTCACAGGAACCGACGACACGCATCGGCGCAGTCGTCTTTCCGCGCTCAAAATCCATCTGATAGATTTTTCCATCCCTGTAAACCCTGACCCAAAGCTTCCTGGACAGCGCATTCACGACGGAAGCTCCCACACCGTGCAGTCCGCCGGAGACCTTATAGCCGGAGCCCCCGAACTTCCCACCCGCGTGAAGTACCGTAAAGACGACCTCAAGAGCGGGCTTCCCCGCCTTTTTCTGGATATCGACGGGGATCCCTCTCCCGTCATCCTCCACCGTGATGGAATTATCCGGCTCTATCGTGACAGAGATTTCCCCGCAGTAGCCCGCGAGAGCTTCATCCACAGAATTATCCACGATCTCATAGACCAGATGATGCAGTCCGCGGGAGGAGGTCGTGCCGATATACATACCGGGCCTCTTTCTCACGGCTTCCAGTCCTTCCAGAATCTGAATCTGATCCGCACCGTAATTCTCAGAGCCCTTCATAAGCTCCCGCTCTCTCTCCAGATCCTCTCTCTCATTCTGCTCTATTGACACGTTCCCTCCTCATCGGACGGATCAAGTATAAGATCCATGCCGAAAGCAATGGCATCAGCAAATATATTTCCATTATCCCTTTATTGTATCAGAAAAACGGTATCCCGAACAGACTTTTGTATCTGAGCGCGGGAGCTCTCTGATCTTCCCTCCCTCTACCTGATAAAGCTGATCGATCGGAAAGCGCTTGGAGAGGAAATCGTCGAGACCGGTACAGCTTATGATATTCTGCGTATCCTTTAAAATCTTAAGAAGGTAATTCTGCCTCGCAGAATCCAGCTCAGAGAGCACATCATCCAAAAGCAGTATCGGGGTATCATCAATCATTTCCCGGACCAGCTCAATCTCCGAGAGCTTAAGCGCCAAAGCCGCAGTTCTCTGCTGCCCCTGGGAACCGAACTTCCGGATATCTCTCCCGTCGATTCGAAATGAAATATCGTCCCGATGCGGACCGGCAAGACTCAGGTGCTGCTTGAGCTCGGATTCCCGGAGAAGAGAAAGCTTCTTCCGGAAATTTTCCGCTTTTACATTTGGCTCATAGTCGACCTCGATCTTTTCCCTCCCCCCCGAAAGCCTCCCGTGGATCTCCGAAATAATCGGAGAAAGGCGCTTCATAAAGGCGCTTCTGATCTCGATCAGAGCTATCCCCGAGGAAAGCAGCTGCTCATCCCAGACAGAAAGCGTATCCAAAAGGCCGGCCTTAAAGGGAATATCCCTTAAAAGGCGGTTTCTCTGATTCAGGATCCTTCCATATCTCCCAAGCTCCTGGAGATAAGCCCTGTTCAGCTGACAGAGTTCAAGATCCAGAAATCTCCTGCGGACCACGGGGCCGTCCTTTATGAGGGAGAGATCCTCCGGGGAAAAGCATACGATATTTGCAATCCCGAAAAGCTCCGAGGCCCTTCGAATCGGGATCTCATCGATCGCGATCCCCTTCGATTGATTCCTTTTCAGATGCATATCGATCCGATAAGGAGCACTTCCCTTCCTCAGGATAAGCTTGATGTGGGCCTCCTCCTCCCCGAAGCGGATCAGGTCCCGATCCTTCGTAAAACGGTAGGATTTCGCCGTACAGGCCATGAAAATCGCTTCGAGGAGATTCGTCTTCCCCTGAGCATTCTCTCCGTAGAGGATATTGCTTCCCCGGCAGAGATGGAGGCTCAGATTTTCATAATTTCTGAAATTCTGTAATTCCAGCGAGTCGATCTGCATCAGATGGCGTCCGCATTGAAATTGACCGGGAGTATCATATACGTATAAGTCTCTTCATCATCCCGGATGAAAAGAGGAGAGCGCGGAATCGTAAAGTAAATGGAAACGGATTCCGAGTCAATATTCCGAAGCGCATCCGCCAGATACCTGGGGTTAAAGCCAATCATAAGATCATTTCCGCTCTTTTCTATGGAGACCTCCGCATCCATCCTTCCGAGATCAGAGCTTATGAGAAGAGAGAGAAGGCCGTCGGAGATACGGAGGATCAAGGGCTGCTTCTCATTGTCCTGTACAAAGATAGTGGACCTCTCGATGGAATCCAGAAGCTCTCTTCGGTTTACCGTAATTTTCGTATCATAATCCTCTGAGAGCATCTGCGCGACATGGAAATACTCCCCATCGATCAGACGGCTCAGCACCAGGGTATCATCAAACTCAAAGAGGATATGATTCTTCGTAAAGTAAATCATTACCTCATCCTTCAGGCCTCCGCTCAGTATCCTGGAAATCTCAATCAATGCTTTCCCGGGTACAATGGCCTTCATCTCCGGACAGCTTTCCTTTAGCTGCGTGCGGCGGATCGAGATCCGATGCCCATCCAGAGAACACACGGAAAAAAGATCCCCCTTTACCTCCAGAAACTCTCCCGTCATCTTCTTATTGCTCTCATTGAGAGCGACAGAAAAAATCGTCTGATTGATGAAGCTTTTCAGCGTGAACTGAGAGAGAGAGACAGAATTGCTTCGGTCGATTCCGGGAATCATGGTAAATTCATTGCCGTCCTTCCCCGAAATCTTAAAGACGGACTTTTCGCAGCGAATTGTGGTGACAAAATGCTCATCACTTTCTATTAAAACAGAAAGTTCGTTATCCTGAGGCAGTTTTTTAATAATTTCAGAGAAAAGCCTCGCATCCAGTGCTACCTTTCCCGTTTCCAAAATCTCTCCCCGGCAGACAGTTTCAATCCCGAATTCCGTATCATTTCCCACAAGACAGATTTTTCCGTTGGAGGCATCCAGAAGGAGGCATTCCATAATCGGCATGGTGCTTTTTGAGGGAACGGCCTTTATGGCGATATTGATGGAGGAAATCAGAGCATCCTTTTGAAATTGCAGTTTCATGAGGCGGTTTCTCCTTTTCTTCTTTTTCTTTTTTATCCAGTAGTATCAGTAGGAGCTGTGGAAAAGTGAAAATCCCGAAGGAAGCGCAGAATATCGTTATTTTCTGTCCGGGATAAGTACGTTAAAATGCTGTGCAGCGGGCTGTGGACAAGATTTCCTCAGGGAGCTATCTTTTTCCGCAAGGCCTCGATTGTGGATTTTAATTGTTCGTTTGTGCGTAATTCTGTGGATATTTTATCGTGCCCGTGCATGATCGTGGTATGGTCCCTTCCGCCGAGGAGCTCACCGACGGCCTTCAGAGGAGATTCCGTCATCTCCCGGCAAAGATACATCGCGATCTGCCGGGGAAGCACAATTTCCTTGTTCTTTCTCTGAGAGGAGAGGTCGCCGTCATTCAGATTGAAGTGTTCCGCGACCAGGGAGATGATGAGCTGTGCCGTCACCTCCTTTGGTGCCTCCGAGCTGATATGGTCCTTCAGAAGCTCCTCGGCGAGCTCCAGTGTGACATCCTTCTTTTCGAGCCGGGACATTGCGACGATTTTAGTCAGGGCTCCCTCCAGCTCTCTGACATTGGATTTTATATTTGTCGCGATGTATTTGATGACTTCGTTGTCAATGCTGTAGCCCTCGAGTTCCTCCTTTTTCCGAAGGATTGCCATTCTGGTCTCGTAGTCCGGCATCTGGATATCTACGATGAGACCGACCTCGAAGCGAGAGCGCAGCCTGTCTTCCAGATTGTCGATGTCTCTCGGCGGTTTATCGGATGCGATAATGATCTGGCGCTTGTTCTCATAGAGAGTATTAAAGGTGTGAAAAAATTCCTCCTGCGTTCCCTCCTTGCCGATGATAAACTGGATATCGTCTATGAGGAGAACATCTAGTTCCCGATAATTCTTCCGAAATTCGGCCGGGGAGAGATTGTTCTTGTTTCGGATCGAGTCGACGAATTCATTGATGAAGGTTTCCGATGTCACATAGCGGATATTGGACTGCGGATTGGATTTTAAGATAAAGTGAGCGATCGACTGCATGAGGTGAGTCTTCCCGAGTCCGGCTCCCCCATAGATATAGAGAGGATTGTAGATTTCTCCCGGGGATTCCGCGACGGCGAGGCTTGCCGCATGGGCGAGATTGTTTGAGGAACCGACGACAAAGCTGTCGAAGGTATAGCGGGGATTCAGATTCGCTTTTTTTAAGATCTGGGGAAAGTCCTCTTCTGTGAGCTTTTTTTCTCCTGCCTTATGATAATTTCTCACTTCCTCTGCTGTAATGAGGCGGATCTCCGAGGAGATTCCGCTGATCTCCTCGATCGAAACCTTGAGAATCGTACTATAGCGTTTTTCGATGTATTGGCAAAAGACCTGATCCGGCGCAATAATAATGAGCTCTCCGTCAATAAAGTCGCAGAGCTCCAGGGGCTTTAGCCAGGTCTTGTAGGATACGGGCATCACATCAAAATTATCCCGGACATATTCCAGGATCATTTCCCATTTTCCTTTTATGACTTCGAATTGTTCCGACATGATAAACTCCAATGCGCTGTGAAAAAAGTGTATATAGCATACCCGATTGTGGATAGAATAGCAAGCTGAATGTGGATAAGTAAGGCAGGAAGGGGTGGAGAAGTGGGAAAAAGCCCGTAAAATGTGGATTTATCCTATGCACACTATGCACTTGTCCACAATCTATCAACATTTTGTGGATAGATTTTTGTACTGTGGATAAGTGTATAAATCTGTGGATAAAGCCGGGGATAGGGGGAAAAAGGATATCTCTTGACGGATGAGGACCCAATCTATATAATGAGAGCGATGTTTGCCCGAAAAAAGTAGGAAAGGGGGGATTGCCGTGCACAAGGGGAAAATGACATTTCAGCCAAAGACGAGACAGAGAGCAAAGGTTCACGGATTCAGAGCCAGGATGGCTACGGCCGGCGGAAGAAAAGTACTGGCTGCCAGAAGAGCGAAGGGAAGAGCGTCTCTGACTGTGTAAGCTCAGCACATAGAGTAAACGAGAAGAGACCGCTTTTCGAGCGGTCTTTCTTCCATACTGGAGATATTTTATGAAACGCTTCCCGTCCGTAAAGAAAAGTGCGGATTATCAAAGAGCATATCAGAGGGGGAAATCCCGCGCGAATGCCTGTCTCGCGGTCTATGTTTTTCCAAATGGAATGGAGGGGAACCGTCTTGGAATTTCCTGCTCCAAAAAGATCGGAAATTCTGTCGTGAGACACGGCCTGGCGAGGAAGCTCAGGGAAATATTTCGACGGAACAAAAATCTGAAACAAGGGCTGGACATCATTGTGGTTGTTCGAAAGGCTTCGGCTTCAGCCGATTATCGAAAAATTGAGAGGGCCTATCTCGAGCTATGCAGCAGGCATCACATCCTGGAAGAGGAAGAGACGGATGGAGCTATGGCTGAATTCTGATCTTGGAAGATTTCATTTTGAATTCTTATATTAGGAAGAAAGTCATCTTAAAATTTCGATAATCGTGGGCAGCCGCGGGACGGGGCATGGGATGATTCCAATATGATAAAGAAAATGGAAATAGCGCTGATCCGCTTTTATCAGAAATATCTTTCTCCGATGAAGGGATCCTGCTGCTGCAGGTACACGCCGACCTGCTCTCAATATGCCATCGAGGCGATCAGAAAGTATGGATCTGTAAAAGGAACATTGCTGGCGGTCTGGAGGATTTTGCGCTGCAATCCTTTTGCCAAGGGCGGATATGATCCTGTTCCCTGACTATGGAGGGTAGAATTTGAATTACTTATCATTGGCTTTGTTGACGAAGAATACGTCTAATATTCCGCTGTTCGGCCCGATCTGGAATCTGATCGTAACGATACTCGGGCTGATTATGAATGCAATCTATGTTTTTTTGGACAGGATCGGAATCCCGAATATCGGCCTGGCCATCATTTTATTTACTCTGGTCACGAGGATCCTTCTCTTTCCGACCTCGCTGAAGCAGCAGAAGTCCTCCAGAATGATGCAGGTCATGCAGCCGGAGATCAAGGCGATTCAGGAAAAATACAAGAATAAGTCGGATAACGCGTCGATGATGGCGCAGCAGACGGAGATGAAGGCTGTCTATGAGAAATATGGAACCTCTATGACCTCCGGCTGTCTGCCGCTCGTTCTGCAGCTACCGATCATTTTCGCGCTCTACCGGATTATCATGAATATCCCGGCCTATGTCCCCTCTGTCCGGGTGATCTACGAGAAGGTATGCTCCTCGATCGGCGGAGCTGATGCGGCTTCAAAGCTGGTGGAATTCGCAAATTCCAATGATTTGACGTCTACACTGAAGCTGCTCCACAATCTGGGGCAGAGCGATCCGACGAAATACAGCGCGGATGCCGTGCAGAATTTTATCATTGATTTCCTCTATCGTCTGAATCCGGCGCAGTGGCTCAAGCTTTCCGAGAGCTTTCCGCAGGCTTCCTCTGTGATTGAGAGCGCGGCGCTGAAGGCGCAGCATATCAATAGCTTCCTGGGGCTGAATCTTTCCACGGCTCCTTCTTCCTATGGACTTAGGCCGACGATTTATTGGCTGATACCGATCCTAGCGGGGCTCACACAGTGGGCGAGTACGATACTCATGCAAAAGCAGAATATGGCGGCAGCGGACGGAAGTGATCAGTCGGCGCAGATGATGAAGAGCATGAATATCATGATGCCGCTGATGTCGGTGTACTTCTGCTTCTCCTTTGCCTCCGGTATCGGACTCTACTGGATCGCCTCCTCTCTCTTTATGCTGATTCAGCAGCTGGCCCTGAACTGGTTCTTCGGAAAGAAGACAAACGAGGAGCTTTTACAGGAGTCCATGGCGAAGGCGAATGCGAGGAGGGCGAGGAAGGGACTTCCGCCGATCGATGAGCGGGCCGTGGAGCAGAAAATCCAATCCATGCAGGCGAAGATGGATCACGCGGAGAAGAGTCGGATGGAGACGATTGCGAAGCAAAATGTGAGGACGAAGGAGTCCACGGAATACTATAATCAGAATGCGAAAGAGGGGAGTCTCGCGAGTAAGGCGAATATGGTGAGGCTTTACAACGAAAAGAATGAGAAAAAAAAGGACTAAGGTTTGGCCAGGGGACCGAGAGGCCCTTGGCTGAGGTATGAAAATGGAAAAAATCAGAGTTTCCGCAAAGACAAAGGATGAGGCGATCACGAAGGCATTGATCCAGCTGCACACGACTTCAGACAGGCTCTCTTATCATGTTTTAGTGCAGGGGACGGGGGGGCTCTTCGGCATTGGGGCAAAGCCCTGGATTTTAGAAGCCAGCGTAAAGGAAGAACAGAAAGAGCTGGAGCGCCTGGAGAGAGAGATCAGGAGCATTACCTCCGGAAAGATCAAGGAAGAGGGAGAGGACAGCCTCACAAAAGAAAGAGAAGAGAAGAAAAAAAGAGAGAGGATCCCGGAGAGCGGGACGAAGAGAGCGGAACGGAGAGGGGAAGAAGCGGAAGCAACTTTCTCAGAGGAGAAAGCCTTTTCTTCGATCCCTGTGTCCTCTCCGGAAGAGAGCGGGAGAAGGGAAGAAAAAAGGGAAGAACAGAGAGAACCTCGGGAGAGAAGAATAGAGCGAAGGGGAAATGGAAGGAGGAGAGAAGAGCGGGATACAGGATCGGGAAGAAAAGAAAGATTCGGAAAGAGAAATGGCCCGGACTTTTCTCCTAGAGAAAGATCTCCTTACCGGAGCAGAAATCAGGGGAATGAGGAGAGCCATACAGAAGGGAAATTCAACCGAGGCGGCTACGATCCCGCCAATATGCTGATGACTAAGCCCCCATCCCATGTCAGACAGCGAGAGACGAAGCAGATCTCCGAAAGTGAAGTGAGGGAAGCCGATGAGAGAGCACTTTCCTTCCTACGCTCCGTTCTCCTCGGAATGAGGATGGAGGTCAGTGCCGAGAGTGAATTCAGGGGCCAAAACAACGAGCTCTATATCGAATTAAAGGGTCCGGATATGGGAATCCTGATCGGAAAGCGCGGGCAGACACTGGATTCCCTTCAATACATCTGTTCTCTTGTAGTCAACAGGGAGCACAGAGAGGACTATATCCGGGTAAAGCTGGATACGGAGGACTACAGGAAGAGAAGGGAACAGACGCTTCGGACGCTGGCCAGGAATATCGCCTACCGGGTGAAGAAGAGCAGAAAGCCGGTAAGCCTCGAGCCGATGAATCCGTATGAGCGCCGCATCATTCATGCGGCTTTGCAGAACGATCGCTTTGCGGCGACAAAATCGGAGGGGGATGAGCCCTTCCGCCATGTCGTGATCTATCCGAAGGCCTCTCCCCAGAGAGACTGGGAGGACAGAGGCGGCAGAGAGCATTGACCGCAGGAAGCGGGGTATTCCCATCCGGGATACCCCGCTTCCTGTAAAGGAGAGGAAATTTTGCGGCCAAACGGAGGGAGCGGAGATGGAGAGAGCAGAGGATACGATTTGCGCGCTGGCCACCGCAGCGGCGGAGGCCGGGATCGGCATCATAAGGATCAGCGGAGAGCATGCGCTTTCTGTCGCCGGAAGCCTTCTGAGGACAAAGAGCGGGGAAAGACTCGATATTTCAAAGCCAAACCGGGTTCGCTACGCCTTTGTCTATGACAATGAGGAGGCAGTTGACGAGGTTCTCGTCACAAGCTTTCTCGCGCCGCACTCCTATACCGGGGAGGACAGCGTGGAGATCAGCTGCCATGGGGGCGTGCTTCTCCTCCAAAAGGTTCTCTCTCTCTGCGTTCGAAGCGGAGCGAGACCGGCGGAGCCGGGAGAATTTACGAAGAGAGCTTTTCTGAACGGAAGACTCGATCTCTCTGAAGCAGAGGCAGTTTCCGATCTCATCCATGCGAGGAGCGAGGATGCGATTCGAGCCGGTCTTTCCCAGCTTCGGGGATCACTTTCCCGAAAGATCCGGGAGATGCGAAAAATTCTCCTGGAGGATGATGCCTATATCGAGGCGGCGCTCGATGATCCGGAACATATCTCCCTGGAGGGCTTTTCCGAAAAGCTTCGCCTGCATGCGGAATCCCTGCTCCGCGATACAGAGACACTCGAGGCCTCCTTTTCCTCCGGGAGACTGCTCCGGGAGGGAATCCGCACTGTGATTGTCGGAAAACCCAATGCCGGGAAGTCCTCCCTTCTCAATGCTCTTTTGGGAGAAGAGAGAGCGATCGTAACGGAGATCGAGGGGACGACGAGAGACACGCTGGAGGAGGAGCTCTCCCTCAAGGATCTTAATCTCAGGGTCATTGATACGGCCGGAATCCGGGAGACGGAGGATCCCGTGGAGAGAATCGGCGTGGAACGAGCCAGAAGGGCCGCGGAGGACGCGGATCTCATCATCTACGTTGTGGACGCCTCGCGACCGCTGGACAGCTCGGATGAAGAGATTCTTCGCTTTCTGCCGGGGAAGAAGGCGCTGCTCCTACTCAATAAATCGGATTTGAGGACCATTATCTCGGAGGAGGAGATGAAGAAGAGGAGCGGCTGCCCGGTGCTCTCGATCTCCGCGAGAACCGAAGAGGGAATCAGCATGCTCTCGGAAAAGATCCGGGAAATGTTCTTCGGAGGGGAGCTTCGCTGGAACCAGGAGCTCATCATATGCAGCGAAAGACAGAGGAAGCTTCTTCAAAACGCCGGGCAGGCGCTGCGTGAGCTCCGCCGCTCGATCGAAATCGGTATGCCGGAGGACTTCTATACGATTGATATCATGCGGGCCTACGAAGAACTGGGGCAGATCCTCGGGGAGAGGGTATCGGAAGACCTGATCGATGAGATTTTCAGTAAATTCTGTATGGGGAAGTGATCCGCCGTTTGCTCATTCAAGGTGGCCGATGTGGGACGCTTTCGCTTTGAGTCTGCCTTATGCGGATTGGATCTTTACGCTTGGAAGTCGCTTTCGGATCAGTGGAAAAGGTTGGAGGTGCTTTGAGTCCACTTTACAGCAGATTTTTATGTTTGGAAGTCGGCTTCAGTAGGAGTGAATCGATCTGTCGTTTGCCCGTCCAACGCGGGACGCTCTCGCTCCGACTGCCGCGGCCAACGACGCATAAGCGTAGAAGTCTGCCATCGGGCAGACTCGGAGCGTCCTTGACCACTTCTCGAAGAGAAGTGTCTCCCGAAGGGAGATCGGCTGAAGCCACCCGGGCGAAGCCGAGTCCTTAAGCGCCGGGGCGGCAGACGGCCCGCTTTTCGACGGACAAAACGTCGGATCGGCGGCACTTCACCTTTGTCCGTTTCGCCGCTCCAATGCGAGACGTTCTTACTTCAGCTGCCGCGATCAGCGGCGTGTCTCCCGAAGGGAGGCCGGCTAAACAGAGTTTATATAGTATGTTTCACGTGAAACATTTGGGAAGGGAAAGGTTCGGTATGACCGAATTATCTTATGATGTGGCGGTGGTTGGTGCCGGCCATGCGGGAGTGGAAGCTGCGCTGGCCTGCGCGCGGCTCGGTCTTAAAACAATCATGTTCTGTCTCAGCGCGGATCATATCGCGATGATGCCGTGCAATCCGAATATCGGAGGCTCCTCAAAGGGGCATCTCGTCCGGGAGCTGGATGCGCTCGGAGGAGAGATGGGGAAGAATATCGATAAGACCTTCCTCCAGTCACGGATGCTGAACCGCTCAAAGGGCCCGGCGGTGCATTCTCTCCGTGCGCAGGCGGATAAGCAGGAATATATGAAGGAGATGCGGCGCACTGTAGAGAATCAGGAGAATCTCACGATACGGCAGGCGGAGATCACGGAGCTTTTGCTTAAGGAGAGCGAAGGGGGAAGAGAGATTTTCGGTGTGCGGGATGCCGCGGGGACAGATTTTTTTGCAAGAGCGGTTGTACTGTGCACAGGAGTCTATCTGAATTCCCGCTGTATCTACGGAGAGGTCTCGGAGGATACCGGGCCAAACGGTCTGAGAAATGCAGGGCATCTGAGCGGGTTTCTCCGCCGCGTCGGAGTTCGAATGCTTCGCTTTAAGACGGGGACGCCGGCCCGTATCGACGGAAGAACGATTGACTTCTCGAAGATGGAGATACAGAAGGGGGATTGTCCGGTCATTCCCTTTTCCTTTTCCACGGATCCGGATACGGTGCAGAAGGAGCAGATTGACTGTTATCTTACTTATACCAACGAAAAAACGCATGAGATCATTCGAAAAAATATTGAACGCTCTCCCATGTACAATGGAGAGATAGAGGGGACAGGACCGAGATATTGTCCTTCTATAGAGGATAAGGTCATGCGCTTTCCGGAGAAGGAGCGGCATCAGATCTTTATCGAACCCGAGGGACTGTATACGAATGAAATGTATCTCTCCGGGATGTCTTCTTCTCTTCCGGAGGATGTGCAGATCGATATGTACCGGAGCATGGAGGGGCTGGAGAGAGCGGAGATCGTGCGGAACGCCTATGCGATCGAATATGACTGCATCGATTCCCAGCAGCTTAAGAGCAGCCTGGAATTCCAGACGATTCGCGGCCTTTTTTCCGGCGGACAATTTAACGGTTCCAGCGGCTATGAGGAGGCCGCGGTACAGGGATTCATGGCCGGGGTCAATGCTGCGATGCGCTGCCTTGGGGAAAAGGCAGTGGTGCTGGACCGCTCGGAGGCCTATATCGGAGTTTTGATCGATGATCTTGTGACAAAGGAAAATCGGGAGCCCTACCGGATGATGACGAGCAGGGCAGAGTATCGTCTCCTGCTGAGACAGGACAACGCGGACCTTCGCCTCCGGGAGATCGGCTATAGGATCGGACTGGTTTCTGCGGAGGAGCTCCGGAAGACCCGGGAGAAAAAGCTGGCGATAGAGCGGGAGACGGAGAGAATGGAGAAGAGCTTTGTAGGAGGCGGAGAGGAGACGAACCGCATTCTCAGGAAGCTCGGGACAGCTGAAATCAAATCCGGAGTCTCCCTCGCAGAGCTGTGCAGAAGGCCGGAACTCAACTATGAAAGCCTTCGGCTGCTGGATCCGGACCGACCGGAGCTCTCCGCAGAGGTCCGGGAGGAGGTTGAAATAGAGATCCGCTATAAGGGATATATCGCGCGGCAGCTTCAGCAGGTCTCCCACTTTAAAAGCATGGAAGAAAAGAGAATTCCGGAGGATATCGACTATGCCGAAGTCGGAAATCTGCGGCTGGAGGCCAGGCAGAAACTGAAGCTCATCCGACCGGACAATGTGGGAATGGCATCGAGAATCAGCGGTGTCAGCCCGGCGGATATCAGTGTTCTTTTGGTATATCTCGAAAAACGCCGCAGGAAAGGATGATGTTTCACGTGAAACATTGCGATTTCTCTTTCACGCGACGAATGATATAAAATCAAGGGGAGAAGGAAAAGGGGGAAAAGAATATGACAGAGAGCTTTCGGGAGGGGCTCGGCAGACGTGCGGCGGCTTTCGGGGTCGAGCTTACGGAGGCGCAGCTGGAGAAATTCTTCCTATATTATGAGAGAATGACGGAAAAAAACAAGGTAATGAATCTTACCTCGATTACGGAAGAATCCGATGTGGTACTGAAGCATTTCACGGACAGCCTTTCCCTAGCGGCTGTAAGCCTTCCTTCCGCGGGCGATGTTTCACGTGAAACATTGCTTCGGAATACCCTTCCGGGAAAGAGACTCATCGATGTCGGAACCGGAGCCGGATTTCCCGGACTGGCTCTGAAAATTGCCTTCCCGGAGCTGGAGGTCGTCCTGAATGATTCCCTTCAGAAACGCCTTCGTTTTCTGAATGAGCTCATAGAGGAGCTTAATCTCAAAGGAATCTCCTGTGTACACGGAAGAGCGGAGGAACTTGCTCATGAGAGAAAATGGAGGGGTGCCTTTGACTTTTCGGTCTCACGAGCTGTCGCGAGGCTCTCTGTGCTCTCTGAATATGACCTTCCCTTTGTGAAAAACGGGGGGTATTTCCTTGCGATGAAGGCGGGCGGAATCGAGGAAGAGCTGGAAGAAGCGAAGGCCGCGATTCGTCTGCTCGGAGGAAAGCTCATAAAGAGAGAGAGCTTCATTTTGCCGGAGAGCGATATCGAAAGAAGTATTCTTTTGATCGGAAAACTCCGGGAAAGTCCGTCCCGCTATCCCAGACGGGCCGGAATCCCATCAAAAGAACCTCTGGGAATGGCAGGAAAGAGAGAATGATTTTATTGGCGCCTTTGTCGCCGAGCGGCCGCCCCAACGCAGGACGCTCTCGCTCCGACTGCCGCGGCCAGCGGCGCATAAGCGATTTTGAAAGACCAAATCGCTAAACGCCGGGGCGGCAGACGGCCTGCTTATGGGTCGACCGCTCGGCGGTGCGGCGGCGTAGGATGGGGAGAGCGCTGATGAAAAGAGATTTCTCTGGCATGGCGCCCTTTTCGTTGCGGAAGTTTGCCATCGGGCAGACTCGGAGCGTCCTTGAGTCTTCTCGAAGAGAAGTGTCTCCCAAAGGGAGGTCGGCTGAAGCCACCCGGGCGTTAAATGCCGGGGCAAAAGACGGCCTGCTTATGGTAGGTTCGGGAAATCCATGCATAAGTCCCGGTCTTCCAATTTATCAGAGCGGGAGAAACACAGCGATCCGACGTTGTGTCGAAGCTTTCTCTCCCGTTGGAGCAGGGCTGGACATGTTTTCTTTACAGAGCGAGCTTAGAGCGTGCCACAGGTACCTCAGGTACCGGAGCTGTCGCAAGGGAGTGCTTTTCATCAGGAAAAGCACGAGTATTGCGCAGCTCTGCTGCACGCTCTTTGCGAACTCTGTTAGAAAACCGCCAGCCGCGACCGGGAGGAAAGCTCGATGCAGCGTCGGACGCCAAGGCTGATTCTAATAGAAGTGCGAAGACGGCATCTGGAGAATAGGAGAAAGGCGGCCAAGCCCAAATATATCGTTAGAAAACCACCAGCCGCGACCGGGAGGAAAGCTCGATGCGGCGTCGGAGCGACAAGGTTGATTCTAATAGTGGTGCGGAAACAGCCTCCCAGGAGAATAGAAGAAAGGCGGCCAGGCCCAAATATATCGTTAGAAAAGAGCCAGCCGCGACCGGGAGGAAAGCTCGATGCAGCGTCGGACGCCAAGGCTGATTCTAATAGAAGTGCGAAGACGGCATCTAGAGAATAGGAGAAAGGCGGCCAGGCCCAAATAAATCGTTAGAAAACCGCCAGCCGCGACCGGAAGGAAAGCCCGGTGCGGCGTCGGAGCGCGAAGCTTCAATAGGGGGTACGGAGACAGCATCCGGAGGATGTCTTTTTTGCTTTTTCTGACAATGGATTCGCGCTTTACCGCTCCTCCGTTTGTTTGACACAGCATTCCTCATGGGGTAAAATGTTTCACGTGAAACATAGAAAGGGGAGGCGGCCGGGAGGTGCGGTATCATGGGACGAATTATCGCGATCACAAATCAGAAGGGCGGGGTGGGTAAGACGACGACTGCCGTGAATCTCGCCGCGACGCTCGCGGAGGCCGGTCAGAGGGTTCTTCTTCTGGATTTCGACCCTCAGGGGAACGCGAGCAGCGGCCTGGGAGTGGAGAGGAGCGAGATCCGGAGCTCAATCTATGATGTAATTACGGGAAATTCCGGTATTGAGGAGACGATCCTTCGGGATTGGATGGAAAATCTCGACCTGATTCCGGCGGATATGAGTCTTGCCGCGTGCGATGCGGAGCTCGCTGATGTGGAGAATAAAAATCTCATCCTTCGGGGAGCACTGCGGCCCCTCCGGGAGAAATATGAATATCTCCTCATCGACTGTCCTCCGAGTCTTGGGACAATCACTGTAAACGCTCTGAGCGCGGCAGATACTGTCCTGATTCCGATTCAGTGTGAATACTATGCCCTGGAGGGGCTGAGACAGGTTTTAAGCAGTATAGAGATCGTGCAGGAGGCGCTGAATCCCTCTCTTTTGATCGAGGGCATTGTCTTTACGATGTATGATGGGAGAATTCGTCTCTCTCAGGAGGTTGTAAGGACGGTGCGGAAGAATTTTCGGGGGAATATCTTCCAAAGTATGATTCCGAGGAACGTGCGCCTTGCGGAGGCACCGAGTCATGGACTTCCGATCACCGCCTATGACTCTGCCTCCAGCGGGGCGGAGAGCTATCGGAAGCTTGCGGTGGAAGTGATGAACAGGGAGGAGTAGGGATGGCGAGAGAGAGACTTGGAAAGGGTCTGGACGCGATTTTCGGTCCATCCTCATCCAGAGCTTCGGCCCATGCGGAGGGAGTGACGAAAAACGCGGGGAGAGCAGAGAGAGAAGACGGGGAGAAAAAGGCGGGAGAAAAGGAGCAGCTTGTTCGGATCGGATTGCTCCAGCCGAATCGGAATCAGCCCAGGAAGGATTTTGACGAGGAAAAGCTCCAGGAGCTTGCGGAGTCCATCCGGCTCTACGGCGTGATTCAGCCATTGATCGTGAAAAAACAGGGACCGCTCTATGAGATCGTCGCCGGGGAGCGGAGATGGAGGGCAGCGAAGCTCGCAGGGCTTTCTGAGCTTCCGGTGATCGTCCGGGACTTCGATGAGAAGACGGCGAAGGAAATTTCCATCATTGAAAATATCCAAAGATCGGATCTGAATCCCGTGGAGGAGGCGATGGCCTATCAGAGTCTTCTCACGGAATACGGGCTCACGCAGGAGGAGCTTGCGTCCCGGGTCTCAAAAAATCGTTCCACGATCACCAACAGTCTGCGGCTTTTGAAGCTGGAGCCCGAGATTCTGTCTTTGCTCCGGGAGGGAAGGCTGAGTCAGGGGCATGCGAGAGCGCTCCTTGGGATCGGAGACAGCGCGCTCCGGAGGAAGATCTCGGAGCGCTGCGCGAGAGAGGAGCTCTCCGTACGGGAAATCGAGGGCCTGGCCCGGGAAGGGCGGGGACGAAAGAAGGAGAAGAAGGGAAGCGAAGAGGGAAGGGAGCGGGAGCAGCTTCTTTTGGCCTGCCGGGAGCTGGAAAAGAGGATGAAATCCAGGCTTGGGACAAAGGTATCCATCGTTTCCCGGGATGGGAAAAGGGGAAGACTTGAGATAGAGTATTACTCTCCGGAGGATCTGGAGCGGATCTCCTCTCTCTTAAATATATGATTTGGAGCGGATTTCCGCATTAAAAGTCCGGCTCTGCGATGAGCATGCGTGAGAGAAGAAGGGACAGGGCTTTATGAGAGAGCTCTTTATCAGCGTAAAAGAGGGCTAAGTCCCGCGAGAGGACGAAGCAGGGAGCGCTATGGCGGAAGCTCTGGAGCGGAGCCATGCGGAATCCGCTTTTTTGTCCGAATCAAATTACCATGAAAGGATGGAAGAAAAGAGATGCCAGCTATCAATCATCTCGTGGCGGGAGGACTCCTGTTTTCCCTGATCCTGGCGCTTGCCGCCTTTATACTGGGGCTTCAGGCGAATCAGCGCTACAAGCAGCTCTACCGGCAGTATGATTATTTTATGCGCGGGAAGGACGCGGAGACTCTGGAGGATTATTTCGTGGATCTTCAGAGTCACGTGGAACGGCTGGAGGAGGAGAAGGAAAATATAAAGGATATGCTCCGGATTGTGAATCGGAATATCCGGGCCTCCTTCCAGAAATTCGGCATCGTGAAATATAATGCGTTTGGCGGAATGGGAGGAAATATGTCCTTTGCGATCGCCATGCTGGATTATACGAACACGGGCTTTGTGATAAATTCGGTACACTCCCGGGAGGGCTGCTTTCTCTATATCAAGGATGTAGATGTCGGTACGACGGGGGTGGAGCTCGGCGCGGAGGAGAAGCTTGCGCTTGAGCAGGCACTTGGCTACAGAGAGAAAGAGCAGTGAAGAAAAGGTTAAAGAGCAGTCTTCAAAAAGCGATTTTGATGATCGGCATATTTCTTGCCGCTCTTGTCATATACTTTACCCTCTCCTATCGGGCGGTGGAGCTCTCCAACCGGGTCTATTCTGTCATGGGAGAGGCAGAGCTGCCGGTGCTCTTTGCGGAGTCGGGGGGGATCCGCATCAATCCCATGCACGGCTATACGCAGGATATGGGAAATAAAACCGCGCGAGACTGTCTGACAGTGCTGCCGGAAGATCGGAAATTGAGTCTGAGCGCACTGGAAATGAACGGAAAGGTAGTTTCTGTTCAGTATGAGATCCGCTCTCTGGACCTTTCAAAGCTCATCGAAAACGGGACGGTGAAGGATATCACGGAGGATGGAGAGAAGACCAGGATTGAGATCCCGATTCAGAATCTCATCGAAAAGGACAGAGAGTATCTTCTCCGGCTCAGCCTGGACCTGGGGGAGAAGAGAGTCAATTATTATACGAGAATCCTTTGGACGGATAAGGACTTTTCTCCGCAGATGCTGGAGATTGCGGAGGATTTCACCAGAAAGACCTTTTCAAAGAATGATGCCAGGGCGCTGAGCGTCTATCTGGAAAGTGATGACACGGCGGATGAATCGACGCTTGCCCATGTGAGCCTGCACTCCAGCTTCAATCAGATCACCTGGGGGGACAGCGGAATGCAGCAGGACGGACAGCCGGAAATCTGTCTCAAGGAGCTCTCCGGGGATATGGGGGAGGTGCAGATTCGTTACGCGAGCTTTTGCAATGACAGGGACGGAAATGTGCGGAAATTTATGAATGAGGACAATTTTGTCTTCCGCTATGATCCGCAGAGAATCTTCCTCATGGACTATGACAGAAGGACGGAGGAGGAGTTTGAGAGCGCGGACTTCCGCTTCCGGGGAGGGAAGCTTCTCGTCGGGATTGAGAGCTCCTCCCGGCTCTATGCGAAGCAGTCGGATTCCACTCAGTTTCTGGCCTTTCGGAGCCCGGACGGTCTCTTTCGCTATGACAGCAGGGCAAAGAGCTGCGCCCGCATTTTCTCCTATCTCTCCGAGGAGGACAAGGCGCTCCGCGCGGGCTATAAGGCGCACGGAATCAAGATCCTCGGAGTCAAGAATAACGGGGACGTAGACTTCCTCGTCTATGGCTATTTTAACCGCGGCCGTCACGAGGGGAGCTGCGGAATCCTTTATTATACCTATGACAACTCCGAGAATACCGTGGTGGAGAACTTTTTCCTGCCGCTTCCGGAGGGCTATGAGGTCTTGGAGGAGGATATCCAGAAGCTCTCCTATCTGAGCCCGAACCGGATGTTCTATTTCTACTACGACGGCAATGTCTATGGGGTGGATACGACGAGCTTTGAGCTGGTAACTGTCGCCGGGAATCTCGAGAATTCCGAATTTGCGGCCTCCCAAAGCGGGCGTTACATCGCCTATCAGGACAGCAGCGGGGAGGAGGGGCCCTATGAATCAGAGCGGATCAGCTTCGTGGATCTCTCGGATGACAAGAGTCTGGAGCTTACGGAGAGCGGGAGAAAGCTCAGAGTCCTGGGCTTTATCGGTGAGGATCTGATTTACGGTCTGACAGATCCCAATGTCACGGGGGCCTTTACGCCTCAGCATGAGGTCGCGGTTTCCGAGCTGAGGATCGCCGGCCCGGATCTCAAGGAGAAAAGCCGTTATCAAAAGGACGGAATTTATTATGGAAATGCGGAGGTGAGCGAGGATCGGGTGCGCTTTGACGAATATCGTCTGGACGGAGGGGAGTTCCGGCTTGCGGGAAGTGACAGCATCATTTCCAGCAGGCAGAATCTGGATCCCGCCGCGGTGAGTGCGGAAAATCTGCAGGATCCGACCCTTCAGAAGTGCTGGTACTATGGGATTTCGGATATCGGGGGGAAGACGGTGAAGTGCTATTCTCCGAAAAGCTTCTCTTTGGAGAAGTCCTCGAGCATCGATTTGAATATTCCGGAGGCAAAGGGCAGGGAGCCGCTTTTCCTCGCGTATTCGCTGGGGCATTTCCGAGGCTCGAGCCGCACCATGCAGGGAGCCTGGGAGCAGGTCTATGAGGATTACGGCTATATCCTGGATGAAAGCGGGAGAATGCTCTGGAATCGGACGGATAAGGCGAACGCGGTCAATTTAAAGAATCCGAAGCTTTTGCCGGAGGAGCTGATAGCGCAGATTCCGAGCCTTGAGAATATGGAGCGCTGCGATGGCTTTCTGCTTCTGAATGCCTACGGGGTCGATCTCGGAAGCGTGCTCTATTATGTGGGAAAGGGAGTCCCTGTCCTGATCCGGGAGGGGGAGGATTACCGCTGTATCTTCTCTTATAATCCGGGGACCATCACGCTGGGGGATCCCTCCGGGAAAAATCGGACTGTGATCGCAAGGAGCGAGGCGGAGGCGAGATTTAAGGCGGAGAACAATGCGTTTATCGCGGCACTTAAGACGGGGGAGACGCTGAGCCCGTAGGCATCATCCCATAAAGGAATTTCGCGGGAAGCGGCTCTGTGAGACAGCCCCCGGGGAGGGAGGAGAAGGTCCGCGGGAACTATGCGGGAGGGGAATCACGATTTCTCCCTCGAGTATTTCCCGCGGAGCAGAGCCGAGAGAGCGGAGAACTGCGAAAGGCTCAGGGCCTCCCCGCGGATGTTTTCCGAAAGCCCCAGCTCTCTGAGAGCTTCCTCTGTCCTTTCCTTTGGGAGGGAGAGCCCTCCCGAGAGGGCATTTGCCAAGGTCTTTCTCCGGGTGGCGAAAGCGGATCGGATGAGACGGAAGAGGAAGGCCTCTTCCTCCGGATTTTCCGGGGTCTCGCTTCGAAGTGTGAGCTTTACGACGGCGGAGTCCACATTGGGGCGGGGAAGGAAGCAGGAGGACGCAACCGTTCGGATAAGCTCGATCTTTGCATAGTACTGCACGGCGAGGGAGAGCGCCCCGTAGCTCTTTGTGCCGGGGAGGGCGCGCATTCGCTCGGCGACCTCTCTTTGCACCATGATCGTGATGGAGCGGATGGGGGCGCGGCTTTCGAGAAGGAACATGAGGATCGGGCTTGTGATATAATAGGGCAGATTCGCGGCCACCTTGATGGGATGTCCGTCATTTTCCTCCTCGATGAGCTTTATGAGATCCAGACGGAGCGCATCGCCCTGAATCAGGCGGAGATTGTCATAGGCACTTAGATTCTCTTCGAGGATCGGGATCAGTTTTTTGTCAAGCTCCACCGCGATGACCTTCCGCGCGGATTCGCAGAGCGCCTGAGTCAGCGTCCCGATGCCGGGCCCGATCTCCAGCACACAGTCCTCCCTCGTGATTTCAGAGGCGGAGAGAATATCCCGGAGCACGCTTTCATCGATCAGAAAATTCTGACCGAATCTTTTTTGGAATTGAAAATTATTCTCTTTTATGACCCGGAGGGTCTCTCCGGGCCGAATCAGCTTATTCATAGGGAAATTATAGCATAATCCCGGGGAGGGAGCCATGCGGAATCGAGCTTTGCGTCGATTTTGCGCCCGGATCGGTTCGCGGGCTCATCCGGACGGAAGAGCTCTTTATCGGAATACCCCCAAGGGAAGAGGAAGATGCGAACGCCTTCATTAGCTGCATCTTGGAATATATTCTTTCAGTCCCTTCCGGCTTCTGTCAGAGTCCAGGTTTTTGTCCGCATCCCCATTTATCGGAAACCGGTATAGGACACGGAAGAATATCAGATTAAATGATTGGACAGTCCTGATGTCCTACTTTAGAATCCGAAGAAATGCGGGAAAATTTCCGCGTCTCCGCCGATTTTTGAAGACGGAGAAGATGGGTTCTGAAAATGGATACGGATGGGAAAGCAGCGGACAGGACAAAGGAGGAAAATTTGAAGAGAAAGCTTGATTTTTCGAAACTTGGTTTTGGCACGGGAATGATTCACGCGGGGCAGGAGCCGGATCCGAGCTACGGGGCCCTTGCGACTCCGATTTATCAGACCTCGACATTTTGCTTTGATACGGCGGAAGAGGGAGGAGAGATCTTCTCCGGGGAGAGGGCGGGCTACGCCTATACCAGAGGAGGGAATCCCACGACGACGGCGCTGGAGCAGAAGCTCTCGATCTTAGAGGGCGGTGAGGCTGCCATCGCCACGGCTTCCGGTATGGGAGCTGTCGGGGGAGCGCTGCTCGCCTATGCGAAGGCCGGGGATCATATCCTCCGCGGGAGATGCATCTACAGCTGCACGGAGCATGTGTTCCGGGAGAACCTCAGTAAATTCAATATCGAGGTGACGAGCGCGGACTTCTCGGATCTCGAAGCGGTCGCCGGGGGGATAAAGGAGAATACGAAGCTGCTCTATTTTGAGAGCATGTCGAATCCCATGATGGAGCTCAGCGATATTCGGGAGATCAGCCGCATTGCCCACGACAGGGGGATAAAGGTAGTGGTGGACAATACCTTTACGCCGCCTCCTGAGATCAGGCCGCTCTCGCTCGGCGCGGATCTCGTGGTTCACAGCACCACGAAATATATCAACGGACACGGGGATGCGATCGGCGGGGCCATTATCGGCGCCAAGGAGGAGCTGGACCCGATCCGCTCCGGCATCACCACCAAGCTTCTCGGGACGACGCCGAGTCCCTTTAATTCCTACCTGGTTCTCCGCGGGATGCAGACCATGGAGCTCCGGATGCAGAGGCACTGTGAGAACGGATTTGCGATCGCTTCCTTCCTAGAGGGAAATCCCCATGTGAAAAGGGTGTATTATCCGGGCCTTTCGTCCAGCCCGCAGCATGCGCTTGCGGAGAGGATGATGAAGGGGAACTACGGAGGGATCCTCGCCTTTGAGTTAAAGGACGGGATCCGGGGCATGAAGGCCTTTGATGCCTGTAAAAAGCTGCTCAATTCCTTCACGATCCCATCGATCGCGGTGAGCCTGGGAGACCCGGGAACCCTCGTGGAGCATGCCGCCAGCATGACACATGGCGCTGTCCCCGCGGAGGAGAGGGAGAAAGAGGGGATCACGGATGCTCTGATCCGGGTCTCCGCCGGTCTGGAGGACAAAGAGGATCTGCTCGCCGATTTCCGGGCGGCCTTCTCGGTTTTAGACTGAAGGATAAGGGAGGAGCGGTACAGCCGAAGAGAGAGGGCAGCGGAAAAGCAAGAGGAAGGGATATATCCATGAAAGAAATTAAGATTTGTGATCTCTCCTTCTCCTATCCGGCTTCGCCGGAGAAATGGATTTTAAAGGATATCAGCCTCACGATAGAGGCGGGAGAATTCGTCTGTCTCCTGGGACAGTCCGGCTGCGGAAAGAGTACCTTTCTCCGACTGCTCGCGGGACTGGAGCACGCGGAGAGAGGGAGCCTTGATATAGATGGGGTGGAGATCCGAGGAGCGAGCCTGGACCGAAGCGTGGTCTTCCAGGACTACGGGCTTTTCCCCTGGATGAGTGCGGGAGAGAATATTCTCCTTGCGCTCAGGCAGAGGTACCCGGGGAGAAAGAAGGCGGAGCTCAGAGAAATCGCGGGAGATATGCTTGAGAGAGTGGGACTGGACAAGGCGGTATTCAACAAGCTTCCCAAGGAGCTCTCCGGCGGCATGAAGCAGCGCTGCGCGATCGCGAGGTCCCTGAGCGTCGATCCGCCGGTGCTTTTGATGGATGAGCCCTTCGGCGCGCTGGACGCGGTGACGAGGGCGAGACTTCAGGACCTGATCCTCTCGCTCTGGGATAAGGAGGCGGTGAAAAAGACGGTCGTCTTTGTCACCCACGATGTGGATGAGGCATTGCTTTTGGCCAATCGCATCCTCGTCTTCGGGCAGAGCCCGAGTCATATCATCTATGATGAAAAGGTCGAGATCGGACAGCGCGCTTCCCGGGAGACGCAGTTTGAGGATCCGGAGCTTCTTTCGCGCCGGCACAAGCTGATCCGGAGCATCAACCGGGATGTCGAGACAAGGATATAGCATCATTCATGAAGCGCCGCTCCTTTGCATATTTTTGGGGCAGTACGTCCGTGAATACAGGCTTTCTTGATGGGATCGGCGCTTTCCCGCATTGAAAGGAAAGATCCGGGATTCTAATGAAGAATCCGGGATATCGGGGAAGAATGCGGGACATCAAAAAGGGAGGAAATGATGAAAAGAAAGATTTTGCTTATCGCAATGGCAGCGGCACTTCTTCTCTCTGCCTGCGGATCTGCGAAAAAGACAGCGGAGTCCGGTGAGTCCGGGACAGTGAAGGCCGAAGAGTCCAAGGAGGAGGCGGGACCAAAATCCGAAGAGGGATCAAAGACTGAGGCGGAGAAGGAGTCGGAGAGCGGAGAGACGGAGAAGGGGAGCTACCCCGAGGCGGAACGGACGCTCAGCACGGGGGATCAGCCGGAGAGCGCGGTAATCACCTGGGCGCAGGGGATGAGCGGCAATGTGCTCGTCAGCATCGCAAGGGCAGAGGGCTATTTCGATGAGGTCGGACTCACGGTTAATGAGGTCCCGCTTGACGACGGACAGCTCGAGGCGGTTACGACGGGACAGGTCGACATCGCTTCCAACTCCGGAACCTGGACCCCGATCAAGATGATTATGGCGGGAAACGATATGGCGATTATCGGAGGGCATATGCTCACGGGCTGCATGCCGGTCATCGCGAAGGAGGGAACGGAATACAATGGTCCGGAGTCCTTCCTCGGAAAGAAGGTCGGGGATACGATCTCCCGCTACTCGCTCTTTCATGGTCTTTTGGAGGAGGGACATGATCTTAAGAAGGAGATCAGCTTTGTCGACGGACTTTCCAGCGAGGATGCCATACAGGCGGTCCTGAAGGGGGAAGTCGACTATGCCACCATCGGCACCGGAACGATGTACCAGGTGCTGAATACGAAGGGAATTAAGATCGTTACGTACTGCTCCGATGTCACGCCGAATTACTCCTGCTGCCGCATGGTCGCGAGGGATTCCTGGGTGAAGAAGAATCCGACGACGGTGAAGCTTTTGAATGAGGCTTTGATCCGGGCGCAGGATTATTTCCAGAATCACCGGGAGGAGACCGTTCAGCTTATGATGAAGCAGCTGAACACAAAACAGGAATATGTCGAGGCCTATCTCCTGAATGAGCACTACCGCATCAATCCGGATACCCTGAAGAATGTCGTCTTCGACAATTACTACTACATGAAGGCGGTCGGGGGACTGGAGAATGTCGATCCCTCTGTCAAGCTGGAGGACCGGATCTATAATGATCTCTACAAGCAGGCGCTGGATGAGGCGCAGAAAAAGTGGGGGAGCGAGGATCCGGACTTCTATGAGAACGCGCAGAAGTTCTACGAAAAGTACAATACGGACGCGAAGGAAGGCTCCATTCCGAAATAATCAAAGCCAAAAATAAAGGTTCCACGGAAGCTTGAGGGGAGAGGTGAAATGAAAAGACTGAAAAATTTCTTCAAGGATTACTGGATCACGGCTCTCATCATCCTTTTGATGGTATTGAGCTATAAGTATATTTCTGACCGCAAGCTGATCAGTCCCATGATGTTTCCCAATATCGGACTGATCGGAAAGGCCTTCTACGACAACAGGCAGAATGCGCTCATCAATGTCGCTTCCTCCTTTCAGCTTCTCGCCCCGTCCATCCTGATCACGCTCGTCCTCGCACTGGGGATCGGCTTTCTGATGGGGCTTCATGAGAAGCTTCGGAAGGTGCTCTATCCGATCGTCTACGCCTTCAGCTGCGTTCCCTCCATCCTGCTCTCTCCCTTTGTGGTGCTGCTCTCTCCCAGCATGTGGTGGGCCTCCATCATTATGATCGTCTATGGCTGCGTCTGGGCGACTCTCTTCGCCACGATCACCGGCATCCAGACGATCGACAAGCGCTATCTGGACAATGCGGCCACGCTGGAGCTTCGGGGCTGGAAGCGCTTTATCCGGGTGATTCTGCCCGCGGCGAGTCCCGCCATTCTCGCGGGCTTTGTCAATTCTCTGAGGAGCTCCTTCGTCATGCTGGTCTATGCGGAGATGTACGGCGCGCAGTATGGACTGGGCTTTTATGTAAAGAGATACTCCACGCTGGGAATCTATGAGAATGTCTGGGGCGGCTTCCTCTTCATGGTCTTTATCCTCATCATTGTCATGACAATCTTCGAGAAAATCAAGAATCATATCCTCCGCTGGGCAATGTAAAAGCGGAGATTGACAGCGCCGGGCTGAAATGCTAGAGTGGTTGTGTAAGCGCTACCAATGGCATAAAACGGCGCTTTTATGCTGCGATAATATACAGAGGCGGGAGGGATAAGAGATGCGGATGACACTGCGATGGTACGGGCCGGGCTATGATACCGTGACGCTGGAGCAGATCCGGCAGATTCCGGGGGTCCGGGGCGTTGTCACGACCCTCTATCAGAAGCAGGCGGGGGAGCTCTGGACGGAGTCTGAGATCATGGAGCTCAAAAGGACCGTAGAGGGGGCCGGTTTAGAGATTTCGGCGATTGAGTCGGTAAATATCAGTGACGATATCAAGACCGGGGCGGAGGGGAGAGAGGAGCACATTGAAAATTATATCGGGACACTTGAGAATCTCGGAAAGGCCGGGATCCGTGTCGTCTGCTATAATTTCATGCCGGTTTTCGACTGGACCCGGACGGAGCTTGCGAGAATCCGGCCGGACGGCTCTACCGTACTCGCCTATAATCAGGATACCGTCGACCGTCTGGACCCGGATCATATGAAGGAGTCCGTGGAGGCCATGTCCGGCGGCTTTGTGATGCCGGGCTGGGAGCCGGAGCGCCTGGACAGGCTTAAGGAGCTCTTTCGGAAATACCGTGATATCGATGAGGAGAAGCTTTTTCAGAACCTCATCTACTTCCTCAGGGCGATCGGCCCGGTCTGTGAGCGCTATGATATCCGGATGGGGATTCACCCGGATGATCCGGCCTGGCCGATTTTCGGCCTTCCCCGCATTGTCACCGGAAAGGAGCAGATCGTGCGCCTTCTCAAAGCGGTGGACAGACCCTATAACGGGCTCACGCTGTGCACGGGCTCTCTGGGCTCCAAGCAGCAGCAGGGGGAGATCCTGGACATCATAGAGACAGCGCGGGGAAGGATTCCCTTTGCCCATGTCAGAAATCTGAAGTTTAATTCCCCGAGGGATTTCGAGGAGGCGGCCCACCTCTCCTCTGATGGTTCTATGGATCTCTATCTTATCATGCGAAAGCTCTATGAAAGCGGCTTTGACGGAATCATCCGGCCGGACCACGGGCGCATGATCTGGGGGGAGAAGGCCATGCCGGGCTACGGTCTCTATGACAGGGCGCTCGGAGCCTGTTATCTCGAGGGACTCTGGGAGGCGATTGCAAAGGATCGGCAGGGCTGAAAAGGCGAGGGGAGGCCCTGCCGGGGCCTTGCCCTTTTCGGTTTTTGAAAGGATTTGATGGAGCTATGAAGCTTAGGGAAGAGGGATTAAGAGACAGAGAGGCCTGGGAGAGGATCGGCGTGAGTCTTCCTTCCTATGATATCTCTTCTGTCAGGAGGAAAAGTATAGCGGCGCCCCGCTGGGTGCATTTCGGGATCGGAAATATTTTCCGGATCTTTATCGGCGGCATCGCGGATACGCTTTTAAATGAAGGAGAGCTCGACCGGGGGATCAGCTGCGCGGAGAGCTTCGACTTCGATCTCGTGGACAGGATCTACCGTCCTCATGATAATCTGCTCCTCTCTGTGACCTTGAATCCGGACGGGAGTCTCGAGAAAAGAGTCATCGCCTCTCTCGCAGAGGCCGTGAAGGCGGAGGGCGGGGGATGGGAGAGACTGAGAGAGATCTTCCGGAGCCGGGAGCTTCAGATCGCCTCCCTCACGATCACGGAGAAGGGCTATGCCCTGAGAGGCGCCGACGGGAGCTTCCTCTCCTTCGTGCGGGAGGACCTCGAGAGGGGGCCGGAGAAGCCGCTCTCTGTGATGGCGATCCTCACGGCTCTTCTCTATGAGCGCTTCCGGAGCGCCGCGGGGCCGATCGCGCTCGTCTCGATGGACAACTGCTCGAAAAACGGGGAGAAGCTTCGCTCCTCCGTCCTCACCGTGGCGGAGGAGTGGAGACAGAGGGGCTTCCTCCCGGAGGATTTCCTTCATTATCTTGAGGAAGAGAGCGAGGTATCCTTCCCCTGGACGATGATCGACAAGATCACCCCGAGGCCTGCGGAAGCCGTGGCGGAGAAGCTTTCGGAGCTCGGCATCGAGGATATGGAGATTCTCGTCACCGGAAAAGGAACCTATATTGCACCCTTTGTCAACGCGGAGGGCCCGCAGTATCTGGTGATTGAGGATCGCTTCCCGAATGGGCGCCCGCCGCTGGAAAAGGCCGGGGTCTATATGACGGACAGAGATACCGTGAACCGGGTAGAGCGGATGAAGGTCACGACCTGCTTAAACCCGCTTCACACAGCGCTCGCGGTCTACGGCTGTCTTCTCGGCTACCGGCGGATCTCGGATGAGATGAAGGACAGGGAGCTCCGTGCGCTCGTGGAGAGGATCGGAGAGACAGAGGGGCTTCCTGTCGTGACGGATCCGGGGATTTTGTCCCCGCGGGCCTTCCTCTCGGAGCTCCTCTCGGTACGGATTCCGAATCCCTATATGCCGGATACGCCGCAGAGAATCGCGACGGACAGCTCGCAGAAGGTCGGGATCCGCTATGGCGAGACGATCAAGGCCTATGCGGCGCGCTATAAAAGCGCGGATCGGCTCCTGGGGATCCCGCTCGCAATCGCGGGCTGGCTCCGCTATCTCCTCGCGGTGGACGATGAGGGGAGGAGCTTCGAGTGCTCACCGGATCCGATGCTCAAAAGCCTCACGGAGGCTCTCTCCGGGATTCGGCTCGGAGAGCCGGATTCCGTCGCGGATCGACTCCGCCCGATCCTGTCCAATGAAAATATCTTCGGAATCGATCTCTACCGGGCGGGAATCGGGGAAAAGATCGAGGGGTATTTCCGGGAGGAGCTCCGGGGGAGAGGCGCCGTCAGGGCAACTTTAAAAAAATATTTGTCCGGGGAGGAAGATAAAAAATCTTAAGCTTGACTGTGTTTTTTGAGAAAATCCTTGCTTTCGAGCCTTGAATCGGGTATATTGGGCTTGCATTTTTGGAAAAACAGTATTCACAATCCGCCGCTTTTATTTCCCGCGGCGCATAAAAGACAAGAGTCCATCCGCTGAAAGAAAGGATGAAATCCAATGATATTATCTGATGAGGCCCTGCGCTTTGCGGAGCAATTCCGGGAGATCACTCGAAATCCGGAGTATATGAAGCTGAAGGATCTGCCAAGACACGGGAGCACCAATACCTACGATCACAGCGTGCGGGTCGCCTATATGGCCTACCGCCTCGCCCCGCGCTTCGGAGTGGATCGAAGGAGTGCCGCCTATGTGGGGCTGCTCCATGATTTTTGCATGGTGGATTACCACAAGGACGACGGTACAAGTCATGACGGGAGGTGGTACTGCTTCTATCACGGCGAGGATGCAGTGGAAAACGCGGCAAAGCAGGGATTTTCCCTCTCGAAGAAGGAGCGCCGCGCGATCCTGACGCATATGTTCCCGCTGTCCACGAGGCTTCCGAACTCCCGCCTCGCCTATCTCCTGACGCTTTCCGATAAAACGGTGGCGGCCCAGGAGTCCTGGCAGAACGCGCTGGATGCCCTGGAGCGCTTTCGCTTCCTTATGAACGCTCCCTTCTTAAGAGCGATCCGCGTCCGGAAGAGGGACGAGAGAGAACGGCATTGAGCACGGACTGATGCGGCGCTGTATTACAGAAAACGACGGAAGACCCGCCCCGGAGGAGCTGAACTCTTCCGGGGCGGGTCTTTGTCCTGCCGCCTGGATATAGTTACGGAAGGATTGGAGGGAGAGGGATGAGAAGGGAAGAGGACTGGATCTCAGAGAGGAGAGGAGGAGAGACGGAGCTTCCGGGATGGTTTTGGCGGCTTATCTTTCTGCCGGGCTATATCCGGAGACTTTTACTGCTTCTCTCCCTTTTTCTGAGCTCGCTTTTGTACTTCAGCCTCCGCTGGCTTCTCTCAAACTGGTCGGAGCTCAGTGTGGAGGAGATCCTCTATCATCTGAAGGCGCCGATGCAGGGGGCGAGCAGCGGCCTCCTTCGCTCCTACCTTCTCTTTGCCCTTTTCCCCTCTCTCCTCCTCCTTTTGCTCTTTCTCCTTTTTTTCCGGCGCTGCCGTAATTTTTTTCTCTTTTATTTTGTGCGCCGCATTCTTTTTCTTTTTCCGCTCCTCTTTCTCCTTCTCTCGATTCGGGACAGCTGGCGGGGGATCGGGCTTCGGGATTTCCTCGTGTCTCAGTTTACACATTCCGATTTTATCGACAGAAATTATGTCGATCCGAGATCGGTGGAGCTCCGTTTTCCAGAGAAGAAGAGGAATCTCATCTATATCTACATGGAGTCCACGGAGATGAGCTTTTCCGATGAAGCGCACGGAGGAGCCTTTCCGATGAACTGCATCCCGGAGCTCACGGAGCTTGCGGAGGAGAATGAGGACTTCTCCGGCGGAGACGGGAAGCTGAACGGGGCCTACAGCATGCCGGGCTCGACCTGGACGATGGGGGCGATCTTTGCCATGAGCTCGGGGCTTCCGCTCAAGATTTCGATCGATAAGAATGCGATGGACAGCCAGAAGAGCTTTTTCCCCGGGGTACAGACACTGGGCGATATCCTGAAGGAGGAGGGCTATGAGCAGAGCTTTCTGCTTGGCTCTGTCGGATATTTCGGCGGGCGCAGGCTCTACTTTCAAAGCCATGGGGACTATGCGGTGAAGGATTACAGCTACTGGAAGCGGCAGGGGAAATTCCGCCCGGATTATTGGGTGAACTGGGGCTTTGAGGATGAGAAGCTCTACAGCTATGCGAAGGAGGAGCTCTCAAGGCTTTCCCGGGACGGCCGCCCCTTTAACCTCACGCTTCTCACGGTGGATACGCATTTTCCGGATGGCTATGTCTGCCGTCTTTGCAGGAGGGAGTTTGGGAAAAATCAATACGCCAATGTCTTTGCCTGTGCGTCCCGTCAGCTCGCAGACTTTGTGAACTGGGCGAAGACACAGCCCTGGTACGAGAATACGACGATCGTTGTCACAGGGGATCATCCGACGATGGATCACGATTTCTGTAAGGATGTGCCGAAGAGCTACGTGCGGAGGGTTTACACCGCTTATATCAACTCCCCCATCGCCCCGGCGCGAAGGGAGAGGCGGGAGTACAGCAGCTTTGACGATTTCCCGACGACGCTCGCCTCCCTCGGCGTGGAGATCGAGGGGGAGAGGCTCGGGCTTGGGACGAATCTCTACTCCGATCAGCCGACGCTCATGGAGAAGTTCGGCAGGGACTATGAGAGGGAGGAGCTCAAGAAGCGCTCCGAGCTTATGCTCCGCCTGGGACAGATCGATAAGGCCGCTGCCTTTGAGAGCAGGGCGGCAAAGGACAAGGAGGAGAGAGAGAAGGAGAGGCGGGAGAAGGAGAGGAAGAAAAAGGAGAAAAGGGAATCCCAAAGAGAGAGCGGAGTCTCTCAGGCTGGAGGAAGAGGAGAAAAGGAGGGAGAATGAGCGGAGTCTACAGGATCGATCTGACTTGTCCAAGCTGCGGGGCAGCGATGAGCGTCGAGGAGGGGCAGGAGGAGCTTTTCTGTCCGTACTGCGGAAAGAAGATGCTTATCGTCCGGGAGGGAGATAAGCTCACGGCAAAGGAGGCAGAGGATATCGCCTATGGCACGGAGCGGGGAAAGCTTCGCGCAAGGGACGAGCTTGTGAGGAAGCGCGAGAGACGGAGCTGGATCGGAAGATGGAAGAGGCGTCTGATCACGCTGCTTTGCATCGCGGCCTTTCTCGCCTTCTGCGTCATATTCCGTGACCTCAGAAGGCCTTTAGTATCCGCCTTTGATTATGTCGAGCTTCACTTTTCCGGTGTGAGCGGGGAGGGGAAGGCGGAGTATACGCTCGAGAGCTTTCCGGAGGAGGTCGATGAACATAGGATTCACTTCGAACTCAGCCCGGATTCCGGCCTTAAGAACGGGGATAGTGTGACGCTCCGGGCAGAGAGCGAGGATTATCGCCTGAAGGAAAAGATGCGGAAATACAAGGTGAGCGGTCTGGAGAGCTGCCTCTCCGAGCTCTCCTCCCTCGATGAGGAGAGCCTGTCCGCGATCCACCGGGCGGCCCTTGAGGAGATCCGAAAGGGATATTTCCCCATGACGATGGATGGGAGGCGGCGGGATGAGGAGATCGGCTGGAAGCCGCTTTCTCTCTTTCTTTCGAGTGAGGGGGAGGAGAAAAACGCGCTCTATGATCTCATAGAGATCGACTATCGGACGAGGGATGGGGGACAGTTCTCCTTCTACGGGCTCGCCCGCTTTCAGAATCTGCTTGTCCGCCCCGGGGGCAGTATCCGTTATCAGAAGCTTTTCGCACTCGGAGATTTTGTCTCTCTCGGGAGCACGAATGATGATTCCCTGATCGGCTTTTCCGATCCGGACGCCGCAAAAGCCGCGCTGAAATCGGAACAAAACGCGGGAGCAGAGCTCACGGAGAGAGACCTTTCCTGATCGGTGGTCTTCTCTCCTGCCTGCCGCTTCAGCCCTTCCTTCGCACGCCCTCCTCCCGGTTTCTTTGGAGGATCCAGTCCACCGCATGGGCGAGGCCGTCCTCCAGGATAGGGGGACAGACGTGATCGGCCGCCTCCCGGCACTCCGGCTTCGCGTTTCCCATCGCGATGCCGAGCCCGACCCGGGAGAGCATGTCGATATCGTTCCAGCCGTCTCCGATGGCGGCGGCTTCAGAGCGGGAGAGGCGGAGATGCCGGAGTATGGCGTCGATGCCGGAGGACTTATTGATCCCCTTCTTCGTGAGGTCGAAGGACCTTCCGTCTGACCAGCGGACCAGCTGACAGTCCGGGATCAGGGGAGGAATTTTCAGGGATTCCTCGTAGGAGAGGACCGGTATCAGCATATAGACCGGATTTTCCGCGGCCTCTCGGATCGGGAGCACGGGGGGGACGATGTCGTTTCGGATCTCGTAGAGACAGCGGAGAAGCTCCTCGTTTACGAGATTGGCGTAGATCCGGCGCTCCTCCTGTATGAGAACGGGGAAGCGCTCCCTCTCTGCGAGGCGGAGCACGGCCATGACCTGCTCCGTCGGAAGAGGGATCTTCTGGACGATATCTCCGAGCCTTGGATCCATTTCCGGGGCAAGCCTTTCCTCTGCCCGGAGATCGAAACGAAAGGAAGGATCCCGGAGCGGGATCTGTGCGGCAGAGCGCGGGAAATGGGGGAGGAGATAGCAGAATTCCCCGTCCAGCGTCACATAGGCATCAAAAAAGAGCTCTTCTATGAGCCTCTCTCCGTAGATCTCCATCCAGTGGCGCCCGGTCGCGATCGCGCAGAGGATCCCGGCCCTCTGCGCTCTTTTTACGGCGAGCTTTGCAGAGTCCGGGATCCTTCCCGTTTCAAAGGGACGGAGGGTGCCGTCGATATCAAAGAATATGATCTTAATCATTCTTTTCCGGGATCGGAGTGTCCAATGTCTCCTTTAATCCTGCGAGAAGTCCTCCCATATTCTGGAGGTCAGAGGGGATAATGATCTTCGTCGCCCGTCCGTTTGCGACAGAGGCGAAGGCTTCAAGACTCCGGAGCTTCAGGACCGCGTCGTCCGCTCCGGCCTGCCGGATCAGGCGGATACCCTCGGCCTCCGCCTCCTTGACGCTTCGGATCGCCTGAGCGCGTCCCTCGGCCTCACGGATCTCCTTTTCCTTCTGCGCCTCCGCGGCGAGGATGGTCTTTTGCTTATCCGCCTCGGCGTTCAGGATGGCGGCCTGCTTATTTCCCTCTGCCGTGAGGACAGCGGACTGCTTCTTCGCTTCCGCGAGGGTTATGGCCTCTCTTTTCTCCCGCTCCGCCTTCATCTGCTTCTCCATCGCTTCCCGGATGGCGTCCGGGGGGAGAATATTCTTCAGCTCGACGCGGTTTACCTTGATGCCCCAGGGATCAGTGGCGACATCGAGGAGAGAGCGCATCTGGGTGTTGATCTCATCCCGGGAGGTCAAAGTGGTATCGAGGTCCATGGAGCCTATGATGTTTCGAAGCGTCGTGGCGGTCAGGTTCTCGATCGCGGCGATCGGATTGTCCACGCCGTAGGCATAGAGCTTCGGATCGGTGATGACGAAGAAAACGACGGAGTCGATCCGCATGGTGACATTATCCTTCGTGATGACCGGCTGGGGAGGGAAATCCGCGACCTGCTCCTTCAGATTGATGTGCTTTGAGACATGATCGATAAAGGGGATGAGAAAATGAAGCCCCGGGCGCCAGGTCGCATGATAGCTTCCGAAGCGCTCAATGATCAGCGCCCTGGCCTCCGGCACGACCCGCACGGTAATGCATAGAAGAACGATGGCGAGGATAAAAAGGATGATAACAATAAAAAATGGCATAAAAACCTCCTTAAAGTGGAAAAACGGCTGAGGAGTGACGGATCTTTTCCTGCATCATGATAGCACAAAAACGGAAAGATGCGCTATCCCTTTATTACCATGTGAAGCTGTCGGGCGCCCGGGAGATGTCCTTCAGCTCGACGCGGCTTATCCGGATGCCCAGGACATCGGCGCCGTCTTCGAGAAGGGAGAAAAGCTGGGATTGAATCTCGTCCCGGGAGCTTAGAGCGGTATCACGGTCCATAGAAGCTATGATCTTACGAAGCGCCGCAGTCGTCAGCTTTTCGATCGCTGAGTTCGGATCGTCCACGCTGTAGGTATAGCGTTTCGGATCGCTGATGAGGAAGAAGACGGCGGCGTCGATCTGCAGCGAGGCATTATCCTCCGTGCTGAAGGTCTGAGGTGGGAAATCCGCGCTCTGCTCCTCCAGATTGATCTTCCCTCGGATGCGATCGATAAAGGGAGCAAGAAAATGGATTCCCGGCTGCCAGGATGCGTGATAGCGGCCGAGGCGCTCGATGATCAGCACTCTGCCCTTCGGCACGACCCGCATGGATATGCATAGAAAAACGGCAACGTAAAGGATAAGGATGAAAAGAAGAAAGAATGGCATAAAAACCCCCTTTAAGAATCAGCGGAGGAGCAGCGAAGCACTGCCTTTGCGTCTTTTCCCCATGATAGCACAAAAATGGGGAGATGTGCCGCTGCTTTCTCGGAGATTTGTAATTTATGCGCTGTGATGATAAAATAGCTTGACTGCCCTGCCCGGCGGCTTAGAGGAGCAAGTCACTGCTGCCGGGGCGGAAAAGCGGCATGGCTGTTATTGGAAGGAATGTCAGGAGAAGGCGTTGGGAGATAAGAGGAGGGGAGAGGATGGAGCGGCGCGTCTGGAGAAGAGAATCTGCCAATGGAAACGGCAGTATTTATTCGGTGCTCTACCGGGAGGAGAGATGCGGGGCGCGGGGGATTGTGTGCATCCTGCACGGGATGCAGAGCCACTCGGACCGTTACCGTTTCCTCGCCGAGCATCTGAGTGCCCGGGGCTATATCGTGACGCTTCTCGACCTGCAGGGGCATGGGAGATCCGCGAATGCGGAAGGCTCCTTCGGCCCGGAACGGGGCTGGGACTATATGCTCCATGATATCCGGAGAAATATCCTGCAGGTCCGCAAATGGTTTCCGGGTCTTCCGCTCTGCCTCTTCGGGCATTCCATGGGCTCCTTTCTCGCGAGACTTTTCTGCGTCCGCTTTCCGGGGGAGGCGGATGCGCTGCTCCTCTCCGGAACAGCGGGACCGAGTCCCCTCTATGCCCCGGTCTATCGCTTTATGACGGCGCAGGCGAAGCTTTTCGGAGAGGATACGGATGCAAAGCTCTACGGGAGACTGCTTTCCCGCTACTTTAACCGCCACATCAAGGACCCGGTGAATCTCGGGGCCTGGTGCTGCAGTATGGCGGAGGTCTGTCTGAGCTATGAGGATGATCCGCTTTCCTCCAGCTTTACGATCGGCGCCTATCGTGATATGCTCTATGGTCTGATACAGATCTCCAGGGAGGAGTGGTTCCGGAAAATGCCGGACATCCCCATCCTCCTTTTCTCGGGGGGCTCGGATCCGGTCGGGGAATACGGCATAGGGCCGGCCATGGTCTACGCTCTTTTGAAGGCGAGCGGACATCATGATCTCAAGCTTCGCATCTATCCTGGAAAGCGCCACGAAACGCTGAACGAGGATATCCGCTGGGAGGTCGTCGCCATGCTGGAGGACTGGCTGGATCAGCATGTGCCTCTGCGAAGGAGTGCAGCGGATCCGGGCTTTTCCCGCATGGATAAAGGGAAGACAGAGGAGAGGGAAGGAGCGCTCAGAGAGCGTTAGGGACAGTATGGAGAAAAAACTTCTGTATATCAATCGAAAAGAGGCGGAGAAGGAGCAAAAGATCGGAGCGCTTGCGGCGCTTCGCCATATCGAGCTGCTCCAGCCTAAAGAGGAGGAGCTGGAAAGTCTGCCGGAGGACGCGGAGCTTATGAAGTTGATCGGCTTTACGGGGGCGGAGCTCGGGGACTTCCTCTCCGCGCTCCGGCTTCTCGGGCTCCGGGTGGACTATAAGTGTACGGAGACAGAGAGCAATCGGAGCTGGAGCCTGCGGAGACTCTATGAGGAGCTCCGGGAGGAGCATGAGTCCATGAAGCGGTATCAGGAGAGGAAAAGGATATGATCTATGCTGATTCCGCCGCAGAGGATTAAGAGGAGAACGCATGGCAAAAGACGAGGAAGAGAGAGAGGAGCTCGGGAATCCGGAGCGAAGCGGATCGGATTCTGAGGAGAGAGGGGATACGGGGAGCGCTTCCGCACCGCCTCTTCTCCGAGAGCTTAAGAGCAGGAGGAGCTCCGGCGCTCCCCGAGAGGACGCGGAGAAAGAGGGGTCGGAGGACAGAGAAGGGCCCGGGGAAGCCGGGGAGCAGAGCCCGGAGGAAAAGGGAGATCCCTTCCCGGAGAAAAAGGAGAAGCGGAGGAAGGGATCCCGAAGGAGGAGAGAGGAAGAGACAGAGGGCGGCTTTTTCGCGGAGCTTTTTGAGTGGGTAAAGATCCTTCTCATCGCCGGCGTCGCGGCATTTCTTCTCAATAATTTCGTGATAGCGAATTCCACGATCCCGACCGGCTCCATGGAGAATACGATCATGGCGGGGAGCCGGGTCTTCGGTTCACGTCTCAGCTATCACTTCGGGGAAGTGAAACGGGGAGATGTCGCGATCTTTGTCTACGGCTATCAGTGCAGAAACTGCGGCAATCGCTACCGGGAGACGGATGAGGGGAAGTGCCCGCTCTGCGGACAGGAGGACAGCAAGAATCAGGTGATCTACTATGTAAAGCGGGTCATCGGCCTTCCGGGAGATCACATCCAGATCAAGCGGAGCGGGGAGGTGGACGTCTCAAAGATCCATAAGATCAATGTGAGCTCCTCCAGCGGGAAGCTCCCGGTGGGAAAACTCTACATCAACGGCGTCGAGCAGGAAGAGAATTATCTTCCGGAGCCCATGCTCTGCGACGGGAACCAGTTTCCGGAGGTGGACGTCACGGTGCCGGAGGACTGCTACTATATGCTGGGGGATAACCGGAATAATTCTGCGGATGCCAGATACTGGGGAGAGTATCCCTTTGTGAAGAAGGAGAAGATGCTCGCGAAGGTCTACCTGAGATACTGGCCGCTCAGCGATTTCGGCATCATTCACTGATTTTCACAAAAAGGACACAGCCGGGACGTAGACTGCCAAGAGGCCTGGGAGATAGCCGCAGCGAAGGAGGCGGAGGAGCTATGGCCTCTTCGGCGCTCATTTCGGCATAGATATCTTGTTTAAGGAAGGATGTGACTCAGATGGAAAAAACAGAAGGACAGAAGCTGGAGGAGAGGCTCTGCCGAAGAAAGCAGAATATCGGGATGGAGCGGCCCGGTGATTTTTCGGAGGCGGAGAAGTTCTCCGAGGGATATAAGAGCTTTCTGGACCGCTCGAAGATCGAGAGAGAATGCGTCGATTTTTCCCTGGCGCTTGCAAAGGAGAGGGGCTATCAGCCCTTTGAGCGCGGGAAAAAATACCCGGCAGGCGCGAAGCTCTTCTTCCTGAACCGGGGAAAGAATCTGATCCTCACGACGATCGGACGGAAGTCTCTCGCTGAGGGTGTGCATTTCAACATCGCGCACATCGACTCGCCCAGGCTGGACCTAAAGCCGAATCCGCTCTATGAGAAGGAGGAGCTCTCCTATTTCAAGACGCATTACTACGGTGGGATCCGGAAGTATCAGTGGGGAGTGACACCGCTTGCTCTTCACGGAAGAGTGATGCGGAAGGATGGGAGCCATGTGGACATTAAGCTCGGAGAGGAGCCCGGTGATCCGGTCTTTGTCGTGACAGATCTCCTGCCCCATCTCTCCGCGAAGCAGAATGAGCGCCCCCTTAAGGACGGGCTGAAGGGGGAGGAGCTCAATATCCTCCTGGGATCTCTTCCGATTCCGGACTCCGAGCTGAAGGAGGCCTTTAAGCTGAAGGTCCTCTCTGTTCTGAATGAGAGATACGGCATCACGGAGGAGGACTTCCTCCGGGCGGAGCTCACAATGGTCCCCGCGCAGAAGGCCGTCGATGTCGGACTGGACCGCTCCATGATCGGAGCCTACGGGCAGGATGACAAGGTCTGCGCCTACACGGCTCTCATGGCGGAGCTGGATGCGAAGAAGCCGGAGTATACGACGGTGACGTATCTCACGGATAAGGAGGAGATCGGGTCCACGGGAAATACCGGCATGGCCTCGGACTTCCTGCTTCATTACATGGAGGACCTCGCGGAGAGCGAGGGGATCCGGGTGAGGGATGTGCTTCGGAATTCGCTCTGCCTCTCCGCGGATGTCAATGCGGCCTATGATCCGAGCTTCCCGGATGTCTTCGAGCTGAACAACAGCTCCTGCATGAATCACGGCCCGGTTCTCACGAAATACACGGGAAGCCGCGGGAAGTACAGCTCCAATGACGCCTCCGCGGAGACCATGTACCGGATGATCCATTATATGGAGGAGGCCGGCGTCCTCTGGCAGGCCGGGGAGCTCGGAAAGGTCGACGAGGGAGGCGGAGGAACCATCGCGCAGTTCATGGGGAATATGGATGTGGACACTGTGGACCTGGGAGTCGCAGTGCTCGCGATGCATGCGCCCTTTGAGATCACCTCGAAGCTGGATGTCTACTATACCTATCGGGCATTCTGCGCTTTCAACAAAGAATAAAGGAGAAGGGGAAATGATGAGAAAGAAAAGGATGATTTTAGCCGCCGCTCTTTTTGCGGCAGCAATGATGGCGGCAGCCTGCGGGAAAAAGGGAGATGCAAAGTCCAGCACGGCGGCAGCGGAGTCCGCTTCCGGTTCTGAGTCCGGCTCGGAGTCTTCCTCCGCGGCGCAGGTTTCCGAGGATGATCCGGAACTGAAGAAGCTGGAGGAGACAAAGGTCCCGAAGGCCCCGGCGGTCTCGAAGATGGGAAAGATCAAGCTCCCGGATCTCAGCACGATCGAGGTGACGGTGAGCCCGCGGGAGGATATCAAGGATGATGAGGTAGAGGACCAGATCCGCTATATCCTGGAGGGCAATAAGACCAAGGTCGACGCGCCCGCGGAAAAGGGAGACAGCGTCAACATCGATTACGAGGGAAAGATCGACGGTCAGACCTTCGATGGCGGATCCGCACAGGGCTATGAATTGGAGCTTGGCTCAAACAGCTTCATCCCGGGCTTTGAGGATCAGCTGATCGGGCACAAGAGCGGAGAGGATGTCACGGTGAAGGTGACCTTCCCGCAGGACTACCGGAACAAGGATGTCGCCGGAAAGGATGCGGAATTCTCGGTCAAGATAAACAGCGTCGAGAAGACGCCGGAGCTCACGGATGAGTGGGTGAAGAACTATCAGGAGACCACGGCGGAGACGGTCGATGCCTTCCGGACGCAGATGAAGGAGCGCATGGTCGCGGGCAGCGATTACAACTACCATATGGAGATCCAGCAGAAGGCACTCGCCGATATCGTGGATAAGTCCGAGATCACGCTCTCTGACAGCATGAAGAAGTACGCGACGGCCTATGCAATCCGGAGTCAGCTGGATCAGATCGAGAAGTACGGCATGAAGATCTCCGATATGCTGAACATGTACGGAACGAGCGTCCAGGATTTCCGAACGCAGATGGAGACGCAGGGGGAGGAATACGGGAAGCAGTATTTCGTCATCCAGAAGATCGCGGCGGATCAGGGCATCAAGCTGAATGATGATCTCATCAATAAGGTCGCGGAGAATGCGACGAAGATCACAGGCAAGGAGTACAATAAGGATAAGCTGATCGAGGAGTTCGGAAAGGAGACGATCGAGAGCGAGGCCGTCACGATGGCGGTTCTGGATTACATCGAGTCCAAGGTAAAGACGACGGTGCAGGAGGAGACGAGCGAGGTACCGGAGAGCAGCACCTCCGCTCCGGCAGAGAGCAGTACGGCCGCGAAGTAAGACAGGCATCCCTTGCGGTCAGGGAGTGGAATTGACCTATATATTGTGGATAAGTCCCCGCGAAAAAGAATGCTTTTGCGGGACTTATCCACAATTATTTCGTTTTTACACACATTTTGTGGAAAGAATCAAAAGAAGATCCCGTCCTTTCGCGCTGCATGCAGCAGGAAATGACGGGATTTTGACTTTAGGAGCTTTTCATCCCCTTCAGGTTAACTTTCAGACTTTTTAAAAGCCCCGGACCCGGCTGAGAAAGCTCTTCATCCGCTCATTTTCCGAGCGGAAGACCTCCTCCGGGGGCCCCGAGAGGAGGACGGAGCCCTCCGCCATGAAGAGGATGCGGTCGGAGATCTCCCTCGCAAAGCCCATCTCGTGGGTGACGATGACCATGGCGATTTTCAGCTCCCGGAGGGAGAGGATCAGCTTCAGGACCTCTCCGCTCATCTCGGGGTCCAGGGCGGAGGTCGGCTCGTCGAAGAAGAGGAGCTTCGGGCGGAGGGCCAGGGCTCTTGCGATCGCGACTCTCTGCTGCTGTCCTCCGGAGAGCTCGCAGGGATAGCTCTCCGCCTTTTCGAGGAGACCCATCCGGGAGAGGAGCTCCCGCCCCCTCTCCTCCGCCTCCGCCCTCGGGCGCTTCTGCACGTGGATTACGGCGTCTGTCACATTTTGCAGCACATTCCAGTGCGGGAAGAGGTGGAAGCTCTGGAAGACGAGTCCGTAGATGGACTTTAAATCCTTCAGTGTCTTCGGAGAGGCGTAGACCGACCGGCCGCCTTTGTCCTCATAGGCCGCTGCGATGCCCTCATAGGAGAGGCTTCCGAAGTCCATTCGCTCGAGGAGCGTCGCCAGGCGGAGAAGCGTGGACTTTCCCGAGCCGGAGGGACCGATGACGGAGACGATCTCTCCCTCCGAGACGCTGAGATCGACGCCTCTCAGCACCTCCAGAGAGCCGAAATCCTTCCGCACATTTTTCATTTCCAAGACATTCATTTCGTCCTCTCCATTTATCAGATGCTGTAATAATCGAGGCGCTTCTCCAGCCTCTCCATCAAAAAGGCCACGATGAAGTTGAAGATATAATAGAAGATCCCGGCGGCGATCAGAGGGGTCATGGAGCTCTGCGCGGAGGACAGGGCCTTGGCCGCGGTAAACATTTCCATCACCGAGATGGAGAAGGCGAGGGAGGTGTCCTTTACCAGGGTGATGACCTCGTTTGTGACGGCGGGCAGGATCCGTTTTATGACCTGGGGGAGAATGATGCGGAGGAAGCTCTGGGTCCTGCTGTAGCCGAGGATCTCCGCGGCCTCATACTGCCCCTTCGGGATGGACTGGATGCCGGAGCGGTAGATCTCCGCAAAATAGGCGGCGTAGTTTATGACAAAGCCGATGCAGACCGCGATATTCCGGTAGCCGGGGCTTAGTCGGACGCGGAAGAGATAGTAGGGGCCGTAGTAGACCACAAAGAGCTGCAGCATGAGCGGCGTCCCCCGCATGATGGAGATATAGATCCGGATCAAGGCGGAGAGGGGGGCGTTTCGGCTCATCCTCCCGAGCGAAACGAGGAGGCCGAGAGGAAGAGATAGGATAAGCGTGATCAGAAAGATCTGAAAGCTCACGCCGAGGCCCTTGAGCAGATGAAGAAGTATCTCCGCCATTCCGAAATCCTTTCTGTTTGGGAAGTAAAAGAAGAGCTGCGGGAGCCCCCGAGAGGGGAGGGAGCGCTATTTCAGGGTGAAGACATCGTCCTCTCCGAACCATTTCCGGGAGATCTCCGCCGTGCTGCCGTCCTTTTCCATCTCAAGAAGGACAGTTCTCACACTTTGCGCGAGCTCGTCCTCTCCCTTTCGGAAGCCGATCCCGTACTCCTCCGCGGAGAGGGTGTCGGAGAGGATCCTCATCTTCTCCTCGGAGCTCGGATTCTTCTTCTCCGAGTTTGTGATCTGGTAGCCCGCGACGACGGAATCCATGCATACGGCATCGCAGGCACCGGACTGGAGATCCATCAGAGCGGTATTATAGTCCGCGACCTCCGTGAGGGAGGAGAAGGATTCCTTCAGCTTTTTATTTTCCTCCTCCTTCAGGGCGTCCAGTCCGGAGGAGTCCTTCTGAACCTCGACGGCCTTTCCGGAAAGGTCTGCGAGCGTCTCAATGCCGGAATTATCCTTTACGACAAAGACCTGCTCATTTGCCATATAGGGGCCGACCCAGCTGTACTTGTCCTCCCGCCCCTGCATGGAGAAGCCGTTCCAGATGCAGTCGATATTGCCGGAGGAAAGCTCCATATCCTTTGCGTCCCAGTTGATCGGCTGGGGGACAAATTCGAGCCCCAGGCGCTTTGCGACCTCCTCCGCGAGCTCCAGGTCATAGCCCTGGTAGCCGCCCTTATCATCGACGAAGCCCATCGGCGGGAATTCCTGATCGAAGCCGACGGTGAACTTTCCGCTCGGCGTCTTCACGCTCCCCTCCTTGCTTACGCTCTTCTCCGCCTCGCCTTTTTCCGCCTGGGAAGAGCCTTCGGAGCTCTTCTCCCCGGCCTTCTCCGTCACCTTTTCCGTTCCCTGCATCGTCGCCTTTTCGGAGCTCTCTCCTCCGCAGCCGCTGAGCAGTGCGGCCGCCGCGATCGCTGCGATTCCGATCCAAAGCTTTCTTTTCATAATACCCTCCATAATGATCTTTTTGAGATGTCCTCCCTGCGGAAGCGTTCCGCCTGCCTCGCAGGATCCGCGGCTTTCGCTGTTATTCTCTTTTCTGCCGCGCTGAAGTGAGGCGGGAAGCCGGATTTCTGCCGCTGTCAAGGATTCCTTCCGACATTAGTTTAGTGTGATAACACGTTACCATGCTAAACTAATGCTGTCAAGACTTTTCTTTTCTTATTCTTGCGGTTTTGTGCATATTTCCTTATAATATAATAATAAAAAAGATCGGGCGGAGGAGAGGCAGTCTTTCCGTCACGGTGCGGTTTTGCCTGCGCGGCAGGCGGAAGGAGTATTATGAAAAAGAGAATTCTTTCGGCAATGATGGCGCTTTTCATGGCGGCGTCTCTCGCATCCTGCGGAGGCTCCGCGGCGGAGAGCACAAAGGCTGCCTCCGAGGGGACAAAGGAAGAGTCCCAAAAGGAGGAGAAGGGGAGCAGCGCGGCGGAGGAGAAGGGCGAGAGCAAGGAGAAAAAAGCCGATGCCTCCGGCCTTAAGGTCGGGATCGTGACAGATGTCGGCGGTGTCAATGACGGATCCTTCAACCAGTCGGCCTGGGAGGGCCTCCAGAGGGCGGAGAAGGAGCTCGGTGTGCAGGCGAAGTATCAGGAATCGCACACAGATGCGGATTATAAGCCGAATATCGAGAACTTCGTGGACGAGGACTATGATCTCATCATCTGCATCGGCTATGCGCTTGCGGATGCGCTGAAGGAGGAGTCCGCGGCACATCCGGATGTGAAGTTTGCGATCGTGGACGACGCTTCTCTCGCGGATGCGAAAAATGTGACCTCTCTCATGTTTGAGCAGGCGCAGGTCTCCTATCTGGCCGGCTATGTGGCGGCAAAGACGACGAAGAAGAATACGATCGGGATCGTGCTCGGCATGGCGACGGATCTCATGCATCAGTTCGGATATGGCTATCTCGCCGGTGCGATCGACGCAAATCCCGGAATCAAGGTGCTCCAGACCAATGCGAATTCCTTCGCGGACACTGCCGCCGGAAAAACCGCGGCGAACAATATGGTCGCGCAGGGAGCGGATGTCATCTTCCAGGTGGCGGGCGGCACGGGACTCGGCGTCATCGACGGCTGCAAGGAGGCCGGAATCTGGGCGATCGGCGTGGACTCCGACCAGAGCTCTATCGCACCGAAGACGATCCTGACCTCCGCGATGAAGAGAGTGGACAATGCGGTCTTCGATGTCACAAAGGAGCTTTCAGAAGGGAAGCTGGAGCCGGGAGTCAAGACCTACGCGCTCGCGGATGAGGGTGTGGATCTCGCGCCGGTCACGGACAATATCGACCCGACCGTGCTCTCTGAGGTCGAGGAGCTCAAGAAGAAGATCATCTCCGGGGAGATCACGGTCCCGAAGACAAAGGCGGAGTTCGAGGCAAAGTACGGCTCTGTCTACGAGCTGGACGACTAAGGAGCAGGGAGAGACAGAGGTTTAGCCGCCCGGCCTTCGGACGGAGGGAGCGAATGGGAAAAATGAGAGAAATCACGATGGAGAGGGTGGAGAAGACACGGGAGGAGATGCTTAAGACCGTGAAATCCCCAGTGCTCACGCATGAGCAGAAGGTCGCCGCGATGGCATCCCTCGCGGATTCCCTCCTGGAGGTGCTGAACCTCCCGGAGGGGCTCTCCGAGCTCCTCGATGCACCGATCGAGACGCAGTGCATCTGCGATCTCTTTGAGGGGCACGCGCCGATGCGCCCCCGATACATCATCCCGGACTACGGGCGTTTTCTGAAGGAGGGCTCCTCCTTCCTGGAGCTCGGAGCGCCGGGAGATCTCTATGAGGCGATCAATGCGCTGGAAATTTTCTATAAGCATGTCCCCTCCGTCACGAATTATCCGGTCTATGTGGGGGCTTTGGACCGGCTTTTGGAGCCCTTTGTCTCTTCCATGGACGAGGAGGAGGCCTATCGGCTGATCCGGGCCTTCTTCATCCATATGGACCGGACGATCCTGGACTCCTTCTCCCACGGAAATATTGGCCCTGAGAGGACGAAGGCGGGAAGTCTCATCCTCCGCGCGATCGCGGAGACGAAGGACGCGGTCCCGAATATGACGATGAAGTATGACGCCTCTCTGACGGAGGATGCGTTTTTGCTGGAGGCGGTCCGCGCCGCTTTGGAGAGCGCAAAGCCGAGCTTTGCGAACGATGCGATGTTTCGCTCGGAGCTCGGGCCGGATTATGTCATCGCATCCTGCTACAACGGCCTCCCCGAGGGAGGAGGCTCCTATACGCTCTGCCGCCTGATCCTCGGAAATATCGCAAAGCGCGCGAAGGGGATTGAGGACTTCCTCTCCCGGGAGCTCCCCTATGTGATGGATCTTCAGGCCCGTTACATGGATGAGCGGATCCGCTTCATCGTCGAGGAGTCCGGCTTCTTCGAGAACAATTTCCTCGCGAAGGAGGGCTTCATCCGAAGGGAGCGCTTTACGGCGATGTTCGGTCTTGTGGGACTCGCGGAGGCGGTCAATATCCTGCTCGAGAAAGAGGGGAAGAAGGGCCTTCGCTTCGGGCATTCCGAGGAGGCCGCGTCGCTCGGCGTCCGCATCATGGACACAATTTCCGCCTTTAACGAGGCGCACAGAAATCCCTACTGCGAGGTGAGCGGCGGGCATTTCCTCCTGCACGCGCAGGTCGGGATCTCCAGTGACATCGGCATCAGCCCCGGGACCAGGATTCCGATCGGGGAGGAGCCGGAGGAGCTCGTGGATCAGCTGGAGCTTTTGAGCCGCTTCCACCACTATTTTCCCTCCGGGACGGGAGATATCTTTCCGATTGAGCGGACGGTGCACCGGAATCCGGAATATATCATGGATATCATTAAGGGAGCCTTTCAGAAGAGGCTCCGCTACCTCTCCTTTTACTCCAGCGACTCCGATGTGATCCGGATCACCGGCTATCTCGTAAAGCGCTCGGAGATCCAGACTCTCGAGAAGGGCGGGAATGTGAAGCATGATACGACGGCGCTCGGCATGGGCGCAAAGCAAAATGGCCATATTCTGGAGAGGAGAGTCCGCTGATGAGGGCTCCGGTCAACCGGATTATCCCTTTCAGCGCAGTCGACGGGCCGGGAAACCGGACCGCCGTTTTTTTACAGGGCTGTAATTTCAACTGTAAGTACTGTCATAATCCGGAGACCCGGAAGCTGTGCATCCACTGCGGGGACTGCGTGGAGGGCTGTCCGGGAGGAGCGCTGTATTTCTCTGATTCTCCTCTTCCTTCCGCATCCCGCCCCTTTCCGGGGGAAGAGAAAAGAGAGTCTGCACTGGCGGCGCCTGCATTATCCTCCAGCCTTTTTCCGGGGGAAGAAAGAAGAGGGGGTATTTCGGAGGGGAGAGAGCGGGAAAGTCCCCCTTCCAGGGGATGGGTGCTCTTTTCCCCGGAAAGGTGCATCGGCTGTGACCGCTGCATCCGGATATGTCGTCACGACGCGAGCCCGCGCATCCGCTGGATGAGTCCGGAGGAGCTTCTCCGGGAGCTGTCCAAAAACCGTCCCTTCATCCGGGGAGTGACGGTCTCCGGCGGAGAGTGCACCCTCTATCCGGACTTCCTCCGGGAGCTCGCCGCTCTCCTTCTTTCGGAGGGGCTGGAGCTTTTGCTCGATTCGAACGGAAGCTATGATTTTTCGGAGGATCCCGCGGGACTGCTTCCGCTCCTCTCCGGTGTCATGCTGGATGTCAAGGCCTGGAAGATAGAGGAGCATGAAAGAGTCACCGGAACGGGCAATGAGGAGGTCCTCAGAAATCTGCGCTCTCTCCTGCAATGCGGCAAGCTCTATGAGCTTCGAACTGTGGTGGTGCCGGGGCTTTTCGACTATGAGGGCTGCATCCGGGAGTGCGCGAGGCTGCTCCGGCCCTACCCGGAGGTCCGCTATAAGATCATCGCCTTTCGGAAGAACGGAGTGAGAGCGGAATATCGGGATTTCGAGAGCCCGACGGAGGAGGAGATGTCCCGCCTCTTGGAAATCGCAAAAAGCGAGGGGGCGGCGAAGGTATTGACTCTTTAGGGAAGACGGGAAAGGGGGCAGGGGAGAAATATGGGAAGCAACATGGACGGGAAGACCGTGGTCATCGAGATGCGCGGTATCGTGAAGCGCTTCGGGGACTTCGTCGCAAACGATCATATCGATCTCACCCTTCACAAAGGAGAGGTTCTCGCGGTGCTCGGAGAGAACGGGGCGGGGAAATCCACGCTGATGAATGTGCTCTACGGCATGTACCGCCCGACGGAGGGCGTGATCCGGATCGAGGGAAAGGAGGTGGAGATCGACAGCCCGGAGAAGGCGATCGCGCTCGGGATCGGCATGGTGCACCAGCACTTTATGCTGATTCCTCCCTTTAGTGTGACGGAGAACATCGTGCTCGGTTCAGAGCCGAGAAAGGGGCTTAGTTTAGACCTTGCGGGGGCGAGAAAAAAGATTTTGGAGCTCTCGGAGAGCTACAATCTGAAGGTCGATCCGGACGCGAAGATCGAGGACATCAGTGTCGGAATGCAGCAGAGAGTGGAGATCCTGAAGGTCCTCTACCGGGGGGCGAAGATCCTGATTCTGGATGAGCCGACGGCCTCCCTCACGCCGCAGGAGATCGACGAGCTCATGGAGATCATCCGAAGCCTCACGGCCGCCGGGAAATCCATCCTTTTAATCACGCATAAGCTGAAGGAGATCAAGGCGAGCTCGGATCACTGTATGATCATCCGGAGGGGAAAGTATATCGATACGGTGAAGGTCTCGGAGCACACGGAGGATGAGCTCGCATCGCTCATGGTGGGGCGGAAGGTCAGCCTCCGGGCGGAGAAGGAGGAGAGGAATCCGGGGGAGACGGTCCTCTCCGTAAAGGAGCTTCGGGCGAGGGACTACCGCGGCGCGGAGATCCTGAAGGGGCTCAGTCTCTCGATCCGAGGGGGAGAGATCCTGGGACTTGCCGGGATCGACGGAAACGGGCAGTCTCAGCTTGTGGAGATTCTCACCGGCCTCTCCAAGGCGGAGTCCGGCGAGGTGAGGATGGGGGAAGAAAACATCTTAAATCATACGCCGCGAGATACCTTCTTGAAGGGGGTTTCCAGCATTCCGGAGGACAGACAGAAGCACGGACTGGTGCTCGACTTCACAGTGGCGGAGAATCTCATATTACAGAATTTCGGGCAGAGGCCGTACTCGCATCGGGGGATCCTCAACAAGGGGGCGATCCGAAGGCATGCGGCGGAGCTGATCGAGCGCTTTGATATCCGCCCCTCAGGCTGCGAGGAGCGGCCCGCGGGACAGCTCTCCGGAGGGAATCAGCAAAAGGTCATCATCGCCAGAGAGGTGACAAATGACAAGGAGCTTCTGATCGCCTTTAATCCGACGAGAGGGCTCGATGTCGGCGCGATCGAGTTTGTGCACAGCTATCTCCTGGGACAGAGGAACAAGGGCCGCGCGATCCTTCTGGTCTCCTTCGAGCTGGAGGAAATCATGGGGCTCTCGGATCGGATCGCCGTCATCTTCGACGGAAGGATCGCGGGGGAGATGCCCGGGAAGGATGCGGACGAGTATCAGCTTGGTCTTTTGATGGCGGGAGGAAAAGCGGAATGAAAAGCGGAATGAAACAGAAAATTTTGAAAAGTCCGACGCTCTATACGCTTCTTTCCATCGCGCTCGGATTTTTGCTCGGCGCGATCCTCCTCTTTCTGATCGGCGTAAATCCCGCGGTGGCCTACGGGAAGCTCTGGAACGGGATCTTCGGAAAGCCGAAGTTCGTCGTCTACAGCATCGTCTATGCTGCGCCGCTCATCTTTACGGGGCTCTCGGTCGCCTTCTCCTTCCGGACCGGTGTATTCAATATCGGGGCAGAGGGGCAGTATATCATGGGAAGCCTCGTGGCGCTTGTCGTGGGTCTCCTCGTCCCGCTCCCGGCGCCATTCCACGCGATCGTGTGCCTGCTTTCGGCGGCTCTTGCGGGAGGGCTCTGGGGCGCTCTCGCGGGTCTTCTCAAGGTGAAGAAGGGGATCAATGAGGTCCTCTCCTACATCATGTTGAACTGGATCGCCTTTTACTTCTCAAACTATGTGATCAACCAAAAGGCGATCCACACGGAGCAGGGGGCGGATGCCAGCAAGAATATCTTAAAGAGCGCGAGCATCCGCATGCCGGAGTTCTTCTCGCGCCTGAGCGGCTGTACGGATATCCACTGGGGTATCGTGCTCGCGCTCCTTGCGGCTCTCCTCATCTGGTTTATCATGGCGAAGACGAGCTTCGGCTATCAGCTCCGCGCAGTGGGCTATTCCCGCTCGGCGGCGGAATACGCCGGCATCGATTCGAAGAAAGTCTTCCTCCTCTCGATGGGGATCTCCGGAATGCTGGCGGCGCTCGGCGGTGCGGTGCAGGTCCTCGGCATGGCGGAGCGGATCGCCCAGTTCGCCTCACAGGAGGGCTATGGCTTCCAGGGGATCACGGTGGCCCTGATCGGCGGGACGAATCCGATCGGATGCATCTTCTCGGGACTTTTCTACGGGGCCATGAAGTACGGAGGGAATAAGCTGACCGTCGTGAATGTCCCGACGGAGGTCGTAAATATCATCATGGGGACGATCATTATCTTCATTGCGATCACCCCGTCGGTCCGCACGGTGCTCCTGAGGGCCGTCAGAGGGGAGGGAGGGAAATAAGTATGCTGCTCACCTATCTCGGACTTTTGATCAATGCGATGCTCATCTCCACGCCGCCGCTCCTCCTCGCGGGACTCGGCTCCTGCTTCTCGGAGAGATCCGGCGTCGTAAATATCGGCATCGAGGGAATGATGACGATCGGCGCCTTCGTCGGCGCCCTCGCCGCCTACTATACCAACAGCGGCTGGATCGGCTTCCTCTGCGGAGGGCTCGCGGGGGCGCTCCTCGGCCTGATCCACGCCGTGGCCTGCATCAGTCTGCATGCGGACCAGACCATCGCGGGCACGGCGATCAACTTCATCGGCCCCGGCTGCGCGGTGTTTTTGTGCAAGGCGATCTTTGAGAACTCCTCCGACAGCCCGGCGCTCGATACAGCGGCGAAGCTTCCGAAGATGTTCGTCGGAGTCTTTCCGGCGGGCTCCTTCGCCTACAATGTGATTTCGACCTATTCCGTGGCCTATCTCAGCTTCCTTCTCGTCCTCCTTCTCTGGTTCGTCTTTTTCAAAACGCGCTACGGGATGCGGCTCCGGGCCGTCGGAGAGCACCCGGAGGCCTGCGCGACGCTCGGGATCAATGTCTACCGGATCCGCTATACCGCGGTTATCCTCTCGGGCTTTCTCGCGGGGCTGGGGGGAGCGTTCGTGACGCTTGCGACGGTCTCGCAGTTCCGCCCCTCCGTCATCGTGGGGCAGGGCTTCATCGCGATCGCGGCGGTGATCTTCGGGAAGTTCACACCGCAGGGGACCCTCCTCGGCTGCCTGATCTTCGGACTCTGCAACGGGCTCCGCTCCCTTCTTGGCGGCTCGAACCTGATCTCACCGCACCTTCTCTCCATGATCCCCTATGTCGTGACGCTGCTCACCCTGATCCTCTTCGTGGGGGCGGGACATGTCCCGGCCGCAAACGGAAAGCCCTATCTGAGATCAAAATGATTCTGTAATATCTCAGGGTCCGTCCTCCGCTCCCCGCTTTCCCGGAAAGAGGGGAGCGAAGGCTCCCATCCCAAAGAGAAGGGAGCGAAGAGGGATGCATCGGGAGAGGGGGAAGGAGATGGAGGCAGAAGGAATAGACGAAGGGAAGGAGATCGATTCAAATGGACTGGAAGAAGCTTTTGAAACCGCAGTACCTCATCCTTTCTCTCTATGTGATCGCGACTGCACTGCTCCTCTATATCGGAAGCAAGCTGGTGGATCACTTCGGGGATCTTCTGAAGTCGGCGGAGGGGATTTTCAGCTGGCTCCTCATCGTCCTAAAGCCCCTTTCGCTCGGCTTCTCCTTCGCCTATCTTCTGAGTCCGGTGGTGGAATTTTGGGAGAAGAGACTTCAGGAGATCCTCCCGGAGAGAAGAAGCGCAGGGGAAAAGAAGGGGAAGGGAAGAGGAGAGCGGAGAGGATGCCGGCCTGCCGCACTCCTCTTAACCTTCCTCCTTGTGATCCTTTCCGTCACATTGCTTTTGTCCCTTTTGGTCTCCGCGCTCACAAGCAGCGTGCAGCTTGCTGACATGGATAATCTCTGGGAGATGGCCTCCGGCTTTGCCGCCGCCGTAAACAGCTTCTACCAGGATATCCTGCAGAAGCTCTCGAAGCTCCCGGTCGGGGGGAGCGACTTCAGCCAATATCTGCAGGATGGGGTCGGGACGGGACTGTCCTTCCTCCAGGGCTTTTTGCAGGGAATCCTGTCGACCTTCGGGAATGTGGGCTCCTTCCTCTCAAGCTTTGTCTTCGCTCTGATCTTTTGCATCTACTTTCTCCTGGACGGGGAAAATATCGCCCGCTATTGGGGGAGAGCCTTCCGCCTCCTCTTCGGTGAGCGGATCTTCCGCCTTCTCGGCGTCTTTCTCTCGGATGCGGACCGGGCCTTCTCCGGCTATATCCGCGGGCAGATCATCGACGCCGTCATCATGATGGTCCTGGTCAGTGCCGTCCTGGCTCTGGTCGGCGTGAAATACGCCCTCATTATCGGAATCCTCATGGGGATCGGGAATCTGATCCCCTATACCGGACCCCTGGTCGCCTATGGCTCGACTCTCCTGATCTGCCTCCTCTACGGAGATTACCGGAGACTTTTGATCGCGCTCCCCCTCCTCTTTGTGATCCAGACCCTGGATGGAAATATCATAAATCCGAAGCTTTTAAGCGACAGCGTGAATGTACACCCGCTCCTTGTCATCGCCTCTCTTTTGATCGGAGGCGCGGCGGGCGGCTTCCTGGGCATGCTGATCGCGGTCCCCGTCGGGAGCCTTTTAAAGATTCAGTTTGACCGCCTGCTCCGCTATAAGGAGGGAAAAAGCTGCTCTGCTGCGGGAGATCCTGTCTCCTGAGAAATTCGAAAGCATCAAAAATCGGCTGGGAAGAGCATAGCTTCCATCAAGAAAAGCGGCAAAGAGCGCGCAGAAAGCGCGCAAAAAGAGGGAGCTCCCCGGTCCGGGAGTTCCCTCTTAGAGAATCCGTTTAATTGTCGCTTGCGTCGGCCTCTGAGAGCGTAAAGGTGAAGCGCTTCTTGATCTCTTCATCGGAGGCGAGGTACTCGTCGTAGCTCGTCAGCTTATCGATCAGCTTTCCGTCTATGATCTCCATGATCCGATTCGCCGTGGTCTCTACCACCTGGTGATCCCGGGAGGAAAAGAGGAGGACGCCCGGGAAATTCTTTAAGCCGTCATTCAGGGCAGAGATCGCCTCCATATCGAGGTGATCCGTCGGCTCATCCAAAAGGAGAACATTCGCTCCGGAGATCATGAGCTTTGAGAGCATACAGCGGACTCTCTCTCCTCCGGAGAGCACATTCAGCTTCTTCACGCCGTCATCTCCCTTAAAGAGCATGCGGCCGAGATAGCCCCGGACATACTGGGTATCCTTGTCCGGGCTGTACTGCGTCAGCCATTCGACGATCGTGTCCTCGGACTGAAACTCCCTGCTGTTGTCCTTCGGGAAGTAGGACTGACTGGTCGTGAGCCCCCACTTGTAGTCCCCCGAATCCGCCTCCATCTCTCCGGAGAGGATCTGCATGAGCACGGTCTTTGCGAGCTCGTTCGGGCCGACGAGAGCGACCTTGTCCGTCCGGTTTAGGTTGAAGCTGATATTGTCCAGCACCTTTACGCCGTTTATGCTCTTTGTGAGGTTTTTTACCTCCAGGACATCATTTCCGATTTCGCGGTTTGGCTTAAACTGGATATAGGGGTACTGGCGGGAGGAGGGCTTGATGTCCTCGAGCTCGATCTTTTCGAGGGCGCGCTTCCGGGAGGTCGCCTGCTTGGATTTCGAGGCGTTTGCGGAGAAGCGCTGGATGAATTCCTGCAATTCCTTGATCTTCTCCTCCTTCTTCCGGTTCGCCTCCTTTTGCTGGCGGACGATGAGCTGGGAGGACTCGAACCAGAAATCATAGTTCCCCGCAAAGAGCGTGATCTTTCCGTAGTCGATATCCGCGATGCCCGTGCAGACCTTATTCAGGAAATAGCGGTCGTGGGAGACGACGATGACGGTGTTCTCGAAGCCGATGAGGAAGTCCTCCAGCCATTCGATGGAGTTCAGGTCGAGGTGGTTCGTCGGCTCGTCGAGGAGGAGAATGTCGGGATTTCCGAAGAGCGCCTTTGCGAGCAGGACCTTGACCTTCTCGGAGCCCTTTAAGGAGGACATCAGCTCGCGGTGGAGAGGCGTTCCGATCCCGAGGCCGTTTAAAAGGGTCTCCGCGTCCGTCTCCGCGTTCCAGCCGTCCATCTGGGCGAACTCTCCCTCGAGCTCCGCCGCGCGGATGCCGTCCTCATCGGAGAAATCGGGCTTTTGATAGAGGGCGTCCTTTTCCTTCATAATCTCATAGAGGCGGGAATTTCCCATGATGACCGTCTCGATCACAGGATAGGCGTCGTACTTGAACTGATCCTGCTCGAGGACGGACAGGCGCTGCCCCGGCGTTACGATGATCTCCCCGGAGCCCGGCTCCAGCGCGCCGGAGAGGATCTTTAAAAAGGTGGACTTTCCCGCGCCGTTTGCGCCGATTACCCCGTAGCAGTTTCCCTCGGTAAACTTGATATTGACATCCTCAAAGAGTGCCTTCTTTCCCACTCTGTAGGTTACATTGCTTGCAGCGATCATCTTATCTTCCCAGCTCTCCCTTTCTTTTCTTTTCCTGAAATATTTCCCTTGCTTCGCTTTTCCATCTGCGGATCATGATTCCGCGGGGCTTGTGTTTTTCGGAGCTTCGCCGTGCAGCGGCATGGGATTTCGCGAAGCACATCATTCCGCAAGGATCATAATTCCGATTTCTTACAGATCATGTTCCTGTGTAAATCATGATTCCGGTGTCATAAAGTTCCTTCTCCCATCTCGTGCAAGCATGTCGCGGAAGAAGACTTTCTTCGCAGAGCATGATTTCCGCGAAGATCATGTTCTTACAGGAACAATGATTCCCGCGTGGCTTCGCGGCTCGGCCGCTCCCGCCCCGCGCCCTTCATTCGCATTCCCGCGTGGCTGCGCCCCGCTGCATGCTCATGAGAGGGGCGTGTCATAAAGTTCCTTCTCCCCTCTCGTGCAAGCACGTCGCGGAGAAGGAACTTTCGACACTACTGGAATCATTGTATCGGAGATTCTGGGGGATGTCAAAGGGCTCTCGGGCATTGAAAAAATACGGGATTTTGCTACAATAGGGGGCGTTCTTTGAGGAGGGGGATCTGTGGTGAAAAAGGAGCTTGAATTTTTCCATATAGGGAATTCTCTGGGCGGGAATCAGGACTGGTGTCTGGACCATATGATGCAGCTTGGCGGCTGTGCGGCCGTCACGGCCTGCGACTGTTCCATTTACTTTGCGCTTCGCCGCGGCCATCGCGCGCTCTATCCCGGAGATCCGGAGCGGATCGATCGGGACCGTTATCTCTATTTCACGGAGGAGATGAAGCATTATCTTCATCCGCGCTGGAGCGGGATCGATAAGCTCTCCCTCTTTGCGAAGGGCTATCAGAAATATCTGGAGGACCGGGGGGAGCATGGGATCGGGATCGGAGCGCTGGAGGGGAGCAGCGATCCGGAGGAGGCAAAGAAGGCGGTTCTCCGTCAGATCGATGCGTCTCTTCCCGTCCCCTGCCTCATCTTAAATCACAAAGATCCGACGCTTGAGGACTATGTCTGGCACTGGTTCCTTCTGATCGGCTGCCGCTATCAGGGGGAGGATCCGCTTTCAGAGGAGGCGGACTTTTCCGTCCTCACACTCACTTACTCTGAGGCGAAATGGGTGAAGCTCGACGCGCTGTGGGAGACCGGCTATTCACCTCGGGGAGGGCTTATCCTCTTTCAGGAGAACAAAGAGGATATTCTCGCTTCGACTGCTGCGGTAAGCGGCGCAGAAACGATTTAAGGGGACCAGAGCTTGAGGCGCCTGCCCATCATTCTCCAATTTCAGAAATTGGGAATGGCAGTACTTCCGGATGCCTGGGAAGATACTCCCGGCACATATCTTCAAAGCAGCGTCGGATTTAGATACTTACGAGTTGACAACTCATGAGTATCTTATTTTGTTCCGCGCCAAAAAAGCCAGCGGATGGCTTGAGCCGATCGGAGCAATACCGGCGGATGCAGCCGTTGATCTCCTGAATGAATTCGCGAATCGGGCATTCATCCCCATTGCACTTATGAAAGAGCTCGTTCTTGAGACTTCCAAAGAGGCCGCGTTATTTCTGCGGAGTCTATGACGGTAAGACAATGCAAAGAATCATTGGAAGAGAGGGCCGATTCAGGAAGATTCTGATGAATTGGCCCTGTTTTTTGAGTGGAGATCCTGCGCAAGGAATATAAGCCGTAAGGCTTCATAAGTGCTTTCACTAAAAAAGGGTCTATAGATATAAGCCTTTAAACGGAAAAAATTGAAAAATACAATCCCATCCTGGAGCTCAACTGCTCTCATCTTCGACTTCCATCTTCCCTCCAAGATTTCTTTTGCAGACATGCCATTCATAAATTTCGCATGAGAATTTGGGGGAAGGATATTTTTTTTGCGGAGATATATCAGAACGGAAAGAAAGAGATGTGGAAAAAAGTAGAGAAACAGGGCGGAAAACTCGTAAAACAAAATCAACAAAAGTGTAGACAGGAAAGAACTTTTATGTAGATGCATATCAAACAACTGCATGATAGGGAAAAGAACTGCGACATAAAGAGGGACAATTTTTTTCATGAGCTTTCGCATAGGAACTTGATCCCCGGCTTTTATGAGAAAGCGTTTAAATTCCCGACTGAAGAAAATTGCTTCTATTTCCTTTTTTTCCATCTTTTTCTTCCTGCGATCTAAGGCCCGAATACTCTTCGTTGGAATAGGTGCTTTTGAAAGATAGAAATAAAATCACTCGCCATCTTTCACCGCTTATAGAATACCTCTTTGAGATGTAAATAGATAGTTTTTTGATATGGTCCGTATACTATGACAAGAGAAAATTTCTGATGCGCTGGTATCTTTCATTGCTTACCATGGGTTTATAGAGCAGGAGTTCAAGCCTTTTAGAACTGTAAATAACAATCCCATCCTCATATTCTTTGACCGAGAGATCTTTCAACCAGGCTTTACCCAGGATTTCTTCCTTCGTGAGGGAAGAAAAGATATTCTTTTTGAGAGGATTCGGCTTTCTAAAGCGGCTTAATGAAAAAGCAATAATAGGAGTGAAGTATACTGCGGGCAGGGCGATGCACAGCAAGATAAAATTAAAAATCAGATCAGACAACTGATACCATTGGATTTTAAAAAGATAAATTGTCATCACAAAAAAGAGCAGAAAACCAATCAGCTGGATCTTGAACACGACCGATCTTTGATAAATGCCGGTGGCCCAAAAAACTTTCAGATAAAATTTTTTAAATCCCCAGGTACGTGTATAAGCTTCCCACTGAATAGAGGATTCACTGTTTTTTCTTTCCATGATTTTTCTTCCTAATCTTTCTGCTTTTGGGAAAAACCTGTCGATCGGACTGGGAGAAAGAGCTTCTTCTTTCATGGCTTCACCACTTATACAGAATAGAAGCATTCGTCACTCTGCGTTATTGATATAATACCCCCCAAAGAGGGAAAGGGATAGTATTTTTCGGAAAAATATAATTTCAGTCTTTTCTTCGTTCGTTTCTGATTCTGCGAACAGCTTCTTATTTAAGTATTGAGAAAGGAGACTCTTATGGTTGATAGGGAGAGAGCTGCGAAGGCTGCGGAGGCACTCGGAAATTATCGCCGGACTGATGAAGAGAAATATTTTGAGAACTTGTCGCGCTGTTATGAAGCCTTGCTCAGAAAGTTGACGAGAAAGCTATGCTATAAGATCCTTCGCATCAGCTCCATCCTTTTTGTCTCCGGGACTGCATTTCCGGCCCGCGAAGGACGGACTTCGACGTTTTGCATAGGAGGGGCTTAAAAATATAGTAAGTATATCCGTCAATTATTTGACTATTCGCTATCGACAAGGGGGAGGCTTTGCACTATAATAAAAAATATAACGGATTCATCGGAGAATAGAGTTTATAATTTGTAGAAAAGAGAAACTTTGTTTGATTGAGAATCCATTTCAGACCGGGATGCCAGAACCCATCCTCGGGAATTTTCGGTAAAGGAGGCAGAAACATGGAATTGAAGACACCGTTGTATGATGCGCATGTGAAGGCCGGAGGGAAGATCGTGCCCTTTGCGGGCTTCCTGCTCCCCGTGCAGTACGAGACGGGTGTGATCAAGGAGCACATGGCGGTCCGCGAGAAGGCAGGACTTTTTGATGTCTCCCATATGGGAGAGGTGCTCTGTCAGGGCCCGGATGCGCTCGCAAATCTGCAGAAGCTCCTCACCAATAACTTTGACAATATGGTGGACGGACAGGCGAGATACAGTCTGATGTGCAATGAAAAGGGAGGCTGCGTCGATGATCTGATCGTCTATAAGAGAGGGGAGAACGACTACTTTATCGTCGTGAATGCCGCGAATCAGGACAAGGATTTCCAGTGGATGCTGGATCATCAGTTCGGAGATGCGAAATTCACCAATGTCTCGAAGGATTATGCCCAGATCGCCCTCCAGGGACCGAAGGCGATGGAGATCCTTAGGAAGCTCACGACCGAGGACAATATCCCGAAGAAGTATTATCACGCGGTCTTCAACGCTGAGGTCGCGGGGATGCCCTGCATCGTCTCGAAGACCGGCTACACCGGAGAGGACGGCGTAGAGCTCTACCTCGAGAATCAGTACGCGGAGAAGATGTGGGACAAGCTCCTTGAGGCCGGGAAGGAAGAGGGTCTGATCCCCTGCGGACTCGGTGCGAGAGATACGCTCCGGATGGAGGCCGCGATGCCGCTCTACGGGCATGAGATGAACGATGAGATCACTCCGCTCGAGACAGGCCTCAACTTCGCGGTGAAGATGGACAAGCCCGACTTCATCGGAAAGGCGGCGATCGAGGCGAAGGGAGAGCCGAAGATCAAGAGAGTGGGACTCAAGGTGACGGGAAGAGGAGTCATCCGCGAGGCAGAGGATGTGCTCGTAGACGGAAAGGTCGTCGGACATACGACCTCCGGAACGCACTGCCCCTTCCTGGGCTATCCGGTCGCGATGGCTCTGGTGGATCCGAAATACTCTGAGCTCGGACAGAAGCTCGAGGTCTCGGTCAGAGGACGGTCGGTAGAGGCAGAGGTCGTACCGCTCCCCTTCTATAAGAGAGCAAAAAAATAAGAAGGAAGAAGAGCGAAGTAAACGGGAAGGATGAAGTAAACGGAAAGGATATCGAAGCGTTTCGCTTCGTTTCATGGGAAAGTGCATCACAGGCGGCAGGGCCGCCGTCATTTTAAGGAGGAGAATGCTATGTCAGTGAAGGAAGGACTGCTGTACACGAAGTCTCATGAGTGGGTGAAGGAGGAGGGCGATGTCTGGGTAGTCGGACTGAGTGACTATGCGCAGTCTGAGCTCGGTGATCTTGTGTTTGTGAATCTTCCCGAGGAGGGAGATGAGGTGAAGGTCGGAGAGTCCTTCTCCGAGGTCGAGTCCGTGAAGGCAGTGTCGGATGTCTACTCTCCGCTCTCCGGAGTGGTCTGCGGAGTCAACGAGGAGGTGCTGGATAATCCGGCCAGCATCAACGGCGCTCCCTATGATTCCTGGATGATTCGGGTGAAGGATGTCTCCGATAAGGCAGAGCTTATGGATGCGGCGGCGTACGAGGCGTACCTGAAGACCCTCGCCTGACGGGCGATTTTGAGAAAGGCGGTAGAATCAATGGGAAAATACGTTCCCAATACAGAGGCGGAGCAGAAGGCGATGCTCTCGGAAATTGGTTTTTCTTCCTTTGATGAGCTCTTCGCGCATGTTCCGGAGGAAGTGAAGCTGAAGAAAGAGCTGGACATCCCCTCCGGCCTCTCGGAGCTTGAGGTCAGGCGGGATATGACGAAGCTCGCGGAAAAGAATAAGATCTTTCCGGTTATCTTCCGAGGCGCCGGGGCCTACCGGCATTTTATCCCGTCCATCGTAAAGAGTGTGATCTCAAAGGAGAATTTCCTGACCTCCTATACACCCTATCAGGCGGAGACCAGCCAGGGCGTCCTGCAGTCGATCTTCGAGTACCAGACGATGATCTGCGATCTCACCGGCATGGATGTCTCGAACGCATCGGTCTATGATGGGGCGACGGCGGCCGCAGAGGCGGTTGCGATGTGCAGGGAGCGGAAGCGGAAGAAGGCTCTGGTCTCCTCGCTCATGCAGCCGGATACGCTGGAGACGGTCAAGACCTACTGCCATGGAAACGGCATGGAGCTTGAATTCATCCCGGAGAAGGACGGTCTGACAGATATAGATTACCTGAAGGCGCATCTGGATCCCAGCATCGCCTGCGTACTCATCCAGCACCCGAATTTCTACGGGAATCTGGAGCCGGCGCGGCAGATCGCGGATCTCAGCCATGAGGCCGGTGCGAAGTACATCATGAGCGTGAATCCGATCTCACTCGGTATCTTAAAGTCCCCGAGAGAGTACGGCGCGGATGTCGCGGTCGGAGACGGACAGCCCCTGGGGCTCTCGCTCGCCTTCGGCGGACCGTATCTCGGCTTTATGGCCTGCCTGGACAAGATCAAGAGAAATCTGCCGGGACGTATCGTCGGACAGACCAATGACAAGGAAGGCAGAATCGGCTATGTGCTCACGCTGCAGGCGAGAGAGCAGCATATCCGGAGAGAGAAGGCCTCCAGCAATATCTGCTCCAATCAGGCGCTCTGCGCGCTCGCTGTCGCGGTTTATCTCTCGGCAGTGGGAAAGCAGGGCCTGAGACAGGCCGCGGAGCTTTCGACCGCGAAGGCCCATTATATGGCGAAGGAGCTGGAGAAGATCGGCTTCCGGCCGGCCTACAAGGCGGATTTCTTCCATGAGTTTGTGACGGTCTCTGAGACCCCGTCGGAGAAGGCGCTCGCCGCTCTGGAGGAGAAGGGGATTCTCGGCGGCTATCCGCTGGATGAGAAGAGAATTCTCTGGTGCTGTACCGAGGTGAACGACAAGCGCGGCATCGACGAGGCAGTGCAGATCCTGAAGGAGGTGAAGTGATGCTTATTTTCGAAAAAAGCAGAGCCGGCAGAGGCTGTACGCTGTTCCCTCCCTGTGACGTAGAGCCGGCAGCGGTGCCGGAGAAGGATAAGAGGGAGCTGGAACTCCGCCTCCCGGAGCTCTCGGAGACGGAGATCAGCAGACATTATACGGAGCTTGCGAAGAAGGCCCGCGGCGTCAACGACGGCTTCTATCCGCTCGGCTCCTGCACGATGAAGTATAATCCGAAGATCGATGAGGACATGGCGGCGCTTCCGGGCTTCACCGAGATCCACCCGCTGCAGCCCATCAGCACGGTCCAGGGCTGTCTCGAGGTCATCCAGACCGCCGAGAAGTATCTCTGCGAGATCACCGGGATGGACAGCATGACTTTGCAGCCGGCAGCCGGTGCCCACGGAGAGTTCACGGGCATCATGCTCATCAAGGCTTACCATGAGAGCCGGAACGACAGCAAGCGGAAGAAGATCATCATCCCGGACTCCGCGCACGGCACGAATCCCGCCAGTGCGACGATGGCGGACTATTCCGTGGTCTCCGTGCCCTCCGGGCCGGACGGCTGTGTCGATCTGGAGAAGCTGAAGGAGGTGCTCGGGGACGATATCGCGGGCCTTATGCTCACGAATCCGAACACGGTCGGTCTTTTCGATAAGAACATCCTGGAGATCACGAAGCTGGTCCACGACTGCGGCGGCCTGAATTACTACGACGGGGCGAATCTGAACGCGGTCATGGGCGTCGTGAAACCGGGCGACATGGGCTTTGACGTCATCCACCTGAATCTCCATAAGACCTTCTCCACCCCGCACGGCGGCGGAGGACCCGGAAGCGGAGCAGTGGGCTGCAAGGCCTTCCTCGCGGACTTCCTGCCCTCTCTCATGGTGGTGGGAGAGAAGGAGAAGCACTTCGAGAAGCCGAAGAGAAGCATCGGCGAGATGAAGAACTTCTACGGGAACTTCCTGGTCGTCGTCCGCGCGCTGGCCTATATCAAGACGCTCGGAAAAGAAGGAGTCCCCGAGGCCTGCCACAACGCGGTGCTGAACGCGAACTATATGATGGATAAGCTGAAGGATATCTACACCATGGCCTATGACGAGGTCTGCATGCATGAGTTCGTCATGAGTCTCGAGGATCTCAAGCACAAGACCGGCGTATCCGCAATGGATATCGCAAAGGCGCTGCTCGACAACGGGATGCATCCGCCAACAATGTATTTTCCGCTGATCGTGCATGAGGCTCTGATGATCGAGCCCACGGAGACAGAGTCCAAGGATACCCTGGACGACGCCATCCGTGTCTACCGGATGCTCTATGAGGAGGCGCAGAAGAACCCGGAGAAGCTTCACGAGGCACCTGTCACGATGCCGGTCGGAAGGCTGGATGAGGTGAAGGCGGCGAGGGAACCGGTCCTTCGCTACGAGTGGAAGTAGGATTCCATAGGATGATTCAGCGCGGACATGGGCCCTCGGGTCCATGTCCGAATCAGTATAGCGGGCAGGCAGGAAGGGAAAACATGGAAAATAATTTTGACCTGATTATCATCGGGGCGGGGCCGGGCGGTTATGTGGCCGCTGTCAAGGCAGCGCAGCTTGGGATGAAGACATTGGTGGTGGAAAAGGACCGGGCGGGCGGAACCTGCCTGAATCGGGGCTGCATCCCGACGAAGGCGATGCTCCATGCGAGCGAGCTCTTCCGGGAGATGAAGAGCGGGGAGGAGTTCGGGATTTTCGCGAAGGAGCTTTGTTTCGACTACGGGAGGATGCTCTCCTACCGGCAGGATGTCGTGGACAAGCTCTGCGGAGGAGTGGAGCAGCTTTTTAAGGCAAACGGCGTCTCCTATATCAAGGGCTCCGCTGTGCTGGAGAAGGACAGCTCCGTCAGCGTCACGGAGGAGGGAGAGAAGAAGAGCTTCCGGGCGAAGCATGTCCTCCTCGCCGCGGGCTCCCGCCCGGCCTTGATCCCCGTGCCCGGGATCGAGCAGGAGGGTGTCCTGACAAGCGATGAGCTCTTTCAGCTCACGGAGCTTCCGAAGAGCCTCGTGATTATCGGAGGCGGAGTGATCGGCGTGGAGTTCGCCTCGGTATTTTCCTCGCTCGGAGTGAAGGTGACGATACTCGAGGTCCTGCCCTCGATCCTCGCCAATATGGACAAGGACTTCGCCCAGAACCTGAAGCTCATCCTGAAAAAGCGCGGTGTGGATATCCATACCGGAGTCTCCGTTACGAAGATCGAGAGGGGAGAGGAGGGGATGAGCTGCTCCTATACGGAGAAGGAGACGGAGCAGAGGATTTCCGCGCAGTATGTGCTCTGTGCGGCCGGGAGAAGGCCGAATACGGAGGGGCTCTTCGGAGAGGGCGTCTCGATCGCCCTCGAGAGAGGACGGGTTGTCGTCGATGAGCATTTCCGGACCTCGATGGAGGGAGTCTATGCGATCGGGGATCTCATAAAGGGGATGCAGCTTGCCCACCTTGCGAGCGCGCAGGGAATCTGCCTTGTGGAGGAGCTCGCCGGGGAGGAGAGGAGCATCGACCTCTCCGTCGTGCCGGCCTGTGTCTACACGGACCCCGAGATCGCTTCCATCGGCCTCACAGAGGCGCAGGCAAAGGAGCAGGGGCTTTCGTTCTCCGTCGGAAAATTCATGATGAGCGCGAACGGAAAGTCGCTGATCTCGAAGGAGGAGCGGGGCTTTATCAAGATCCTCGCGGAGAAGGAGAGCGGCGCAGTGCTCGGGGCGCAGATGATGTGTGCGAGAGCGACGGACATGATCGGGGAGTTCGGAGGCGCGGTCGCAAACCGCTTCACGGTCCCTGCGCTTCTCCGAGCCATGCGGGCACACCCCACCTACAATGAGGCGGTCGGAGAGGCCTTGGAGGAGGTTTTCGGCTCCTCCATCCACTCGGCGCCGAAGAAACGATAGAGAGAACGGAGAAGACTCCGCCCGGAAGACCTTCCGGGCGGGGAGGAGCCGGGGAAGCCGGCGGCCCCGGAAAACGGCAGAGGAGAGGGAAGGAAGAGAGAAAATATGATCGCATATCAAAGTGTCTCGACAGATCCCTTTTTCAATCTCTCGCTGGAGGAGCTTCTTTTTCAGAGGCTCCGGGACGAGGATGCGGTCATAGTCTATCGGGATGCCCCGGCAGTTGTTGCGGGCTGCTATCAGAATATCGCGGCGGAGGTCGACGCCGTCTCTCTTTTCCGAAGGGGCATTCCGATGCTCCGACGGATCAGCGGCGGCGGGACCGTCTACCACGATCTTGGGAATATCAATTACAGCATGCTTTTCCGGAGGGAGGGTTTCGTCTCCTACGAGGATTTTCTCACGCCGGTAATCGCGGCGCTCGGCCGCCTGGGTATCCCGGCGGAGAGGAGGCGTTCCTGCGATATCGCGCTTTTTGGGAGGAAGATCTCCGGGAGCGCGCAGAAGGTATCGGGGGGGAGGGTACTCCACCACGGGACGCTTCTCTTCGATTCGGAGCTCTCGCTCCTCGATGAGATCACGACCGGGAGGAAGAGCGGAAGCTTTTGCTCCAAGGCCTCAGAGTCCGCCATCTGTACTGTGACCAGTATCAGGCGGGAAGGGCTCTGGGGAGATGCTTCCGCGGAGGAGTTCGCGGAGGCGCTGCTCTCCGAGCTTTCGGGAGAGGGAGCGGAGCGCTTTACGCCGGACGAGGGCATGCTTTCTGAGATAGAGAGACTTTCCGAAGAAAAATACAGGAGCTGGGACTGGACCTGGGGGAAGACGCCGGGCTTTCATTTCGAGCGGGAGGGGAGCTTCCGGGGGGATGAGGTCCGGATCTCCTATAGCGCGAGAAGGGGCATCGTAGAGGAGTTTTCCCTTCGCTCGCCTGCCCTGGATGAAGAGGAGGCGAGAGCCCTTTTCGAGGGAAGCCGCTTCGGCCCGGAGAGCTTTTCGGAGCTTGCGGAGAGGCTTGCCGGGGGGGACGGAGAGGAGCTTCTCCGCCTCCTGCTCTAGTGCCTTCGCCCGTCCTATAGTTTATCCGCTGCTCCCGGCGGAGAGGAGAGGCGAAGAGGAGACCTGCCTCCATACCGCGGCAAGACCCTGCGGCGGCGGAAGGCTTGGGATCGGGAGGGGAAGCGGCAGGGCGGCGGGCAGAGCCTTTTGTTTGGAATTAGGAGAAGAGGAGAGCAGATATGGAGAAGAAACTTGTGGTACCGAAGCTCAGACCGGAGATGGAGGATGCGGTGCTCTGCGCCTGGCTGAAGGAGGACGGCGACAGCGTGGAGGCCGGGGAGCCGGTCTATGAGATCGAGACCGACAAGGTCGTGGTGCAGGTAGAGGCGAGCTGCGGGGGTGTCCTAAAAAAACGGCTCTGCGAGGAAGGGGATACCGTAAAGGCAGAGCAGGCTGTTGCCGTCATCGAAGAGCGCTGAGGAAGGGAAAGATGGAGAGATGGAGAGGAAACCGGATTGGCTGAAGGTAAAGTATAATCAGGAGGCGATCAGCGAGGTCGCGGAGCTTATGCGGGATCTCAGGCTGAATACGGTCTGCCGCGAGGCAAACTGCCCGAATCTCGGGGAGTGCTATCGAAGGCACACGGCGACCTTTATGATCCTCGGGAGCATATGCACCAGGAACTGCCGATTTTGCAATGTCTGCACGGGACGTCCGGCCCCTCCGGACCCGGAGGAGCCGGAAAATGTGGCCAGGGCCTCCGCCAAGCTTCATCTGAAGCACGTCGTCCTGACCTGCTCCACAAGGGATGATCTTCCGGACGGGGGTGCGGAGCAGTTTGCGAAGACGGTCCGGGCGATCCGGAGGCTCTGCCCCGGGACCACGGTCGAGACCCTGATTTCCGACATGAAGGGCGATCCGGCTTCCCTGGACATCGTGCTCTCCGAGAGTCCGGATGTCCTGAATCACAATGTCGAGACGGTGAAGGAGCTCCAGAAGGCGGTGAGACCGCAGGCGGCCTACGAGAGATCCCTCGGCGTGCTGCGCTACTGCAAGGAGAAGCAGCCGAAGATCCGGGTGAAGACCGGCTTCATGGTGGGACTCGGAGAGACGGAGGAGCAGATCGGGCGTCTTATGGACGATGTCTTGGAGACGGGCTGCGATATTCTGACGATCGGGCAGTATCTTCAGCCCTCGCCCGCCCACTACCCCGTATCCCGCTATGCGACGCCGGAGGACTTCCGCCGCTATAAGGAGCTCGCGCTTTCGAAGGGCTTCCGCTATGTCGCCTCCGCGCCGCTTGCGAGAAGCTCTTACCGGGCGATCGAGGCCCTGGAGGATGTACATGGTATATATTGAGACAGGATCGACGGATGTCTACTACAATTTCGGCTGTGAATATTATTTTGCGTCGGAGAAGAAATTTGAGGACACGGTCTTCCTCTTCTGGAGGACGGAGCCGACCCTGATGCTCGGGAAGTACCAGAATGTGGCGGAGGAGATCAACCTTCCCTATGCGAAAGAGCGGGGGATGCACATCGTCCGGAGGATGAGCGGAGGAGGGACGATCTACACGGATCTCGGGGGCTGGCAGTTCACTTTCATTGACCGCCTGCGCGAAAATGAGATCGAATTTCAGCGCTATATCGGGCCGGTGATCGCGGCGCTTGGGAGCTTCGGCGTGGAGGCCTCCTTCAACGGGCGGAATGACCTTTGCATCGGGAGCAGGAAGATCTCCGGAAATGCGCAGTACAGGCTGGGGGACAGCATGATCCACCACGGCTCCCTTCTCTTCGATACGGATATCGAGAGCATGGTGCGCGCTACGACGGTGGACAGTTATAAGATCTTCTCGAAAAGCATTAAGTCCGTGCGGGAGAGGGTCTGCAATATTCGGGAGATGCTGCCGGAGAGCGCAGCTTCCCTCAGCGCGCCGGAGTTCAAGGAGGCGATGATTTCCGCTATTTTGTCCGGAAGCGGGAAGGAAGAGCGCTATGCGCTCACAGAGGAGGACCGGAAGAGGATCAAGGCCCTCGCCGGGGTGAAGTTCAATAACTGGGAGAGCATCTACGGGAAAAATCCCAGCTTCAATATCGAAAAAAGCGGGAGATTCGCGGGGGGAAAGGTCGTCTTTCGCCTGAAGGTCGTCCACGGCAGGATCGAGTCGGCCTCGGTCTTCGGAGATTTTTTCAGTACGATGGACGCCTCGGAGCTCTGCGGGGCGCTCCGCGGGGTGAGCTTTGACCGCGAGTCCGTTCTCCGGGCACTGCGGGAGCACGGCGCGGAGGGAGCGGTCTACCGGATCAGTGCCTCAGAGCTCGCCGGACTGATCACGGACTAGGAGAGGTAGATCTCCCGGGCCTCAGAGAAGCGAAGTGATGCGTGAAGCGGATATTTATAGCGATACTGCCCCCGGGGAGGAAGACAGCCTTTTCGGGGAAAAAGCGCCGGAAGACGGCGCTTTTGTTTTGTCTTGAAAGCTTTCTACCGCTCTCGAAGGCTTTTTGTCGATCTTCCATAGCGGGAGGAGAAAATTCTGGGGATATCGCAGAAAAGCCGTAAATCCCGGCTTTTTACTTGAAAATCTTGGGCAGGAATGCTATGCTCTTTTCAAGAGAAAGAGTGATTCCATGAAAAAAGCATATTTTTTATCGGGGCTGATCGGAATCTGTCTTCTGTTTTTCCAGGCCCCGGGGAGGCTTTCCGCAGAGGCGGAGTCTCCTCCGCCCCCCTCCGATACGACTTTTCTGGTCGACGTGAGCGCTTCCATGAGGGGAGTGCGGGAAGTACTTTTATCCATTCTTTTTGATTCCTTTTCTTCTTTTCCCGATTCTCGGGACTTTTCCTATCTGTCGTATCATTCCGTACCCTCTCAGTCTGTCTCTGCGGACGCTTCCGCGGAGTTCTATCGGGAGCTTCTTCCTCAGGAGCCCTTTTCCGGCTATTCGAATTCCGGAGAGGGACTTTTGCAGGCGCTGTCTCTGACGGCGGACCGGGGCCGTATCCTCTGGTTTACCGACGGGGAAACCGACATGAAAAGCGCCCGGGATCGGGACCTCTCCTTTTCCAGGCTCATGGAGGGGGCGGCTCTTGCGAGAGAGCGGGGGATCTCCCTCACGGTATACTCCTTTTCCGAAGGGGAGGAGTATACGGCGCTCTGCCGCGCGGCGGAGGAGAGCGGCGGGAGGGTGCTCTTCTACCATTCCATCGGGAGGGAGGCCCTGCTCTCCGATATCCGAAAGGCATGGGAGCCGGAAGAGAGAGATGGGGGAGCCGGTGAGGAAGAGAGGACGGAGCCCTTCGATGTCCCCCGGAAAGAGGCGCTTCTCCCCTTTTCCCTTCCTCTTCTGAACCCAGCCCTCCTCTATAGCGTCTCTCCGCCTGACGGAAGGAGTGAGGATAGAGCGGGAACCCCGCGTGATACAGGGCAAGAGAGCAGAGCGGAAGCCCCGCGTGCTGCAGGGCAAGGGGACAAAGCGGAAGTTCTGCGTGATGCAGGGCAAGAGAACAGAGCGGAAGTCCCGCGTGATACAGGGGGAAAAGACGGGGAGGAGAAAAGCCTCTGGCCTCTTGCGCTGATTCTCTCCCCCCTCCTTTTCTCCGGTGCACTTCTCTTTTCTCTCGGAAGACGCGCAGAGCGGGAGAGGCGGGAGATAAGGGAGCGCGGGCGAAGTATCTCTTCGGATTTTTCGGAGAGCGCGGGGCATCCCGGGGAAAGCATTTCTATTAAACCTTCGGAGATCGGAGGAGAGGCGGAGGAGCGGTGCGGTTCGGAAGCTGCGAGCGGAAGGAGAAAATGATGGCGGAAAGCATTATAAGACAGACAAACAGGACGCTTCTTCTCGAGGAAATCAATCCGGAGAAACGGAACCTCCTGACCCTGATCGGAGATGTGAGGGGGATGGATAGCCTGAGTGACGATAAGATCCGGGAAATCAATGAGTCACTCCTCGTCCGAAGCTTCGGGGAGTTCCTCGAGAAGTTCGACCCGACGATCTACTCCTTTTTTAATGCGGCGACGCAGAGCGTCGTCTATACGGAGGAAAAGCCCGCCGGGATCCCGGAAAATATGCTGAGCGCGGTGCATCTCAATCTGCATAATGACTTCCTGAAAATGCTCATGACGCTCGTCGAGACGAAGCGGAGTCAGGGGATCATCAACGCGGATTTTCGCTTTGAAAAGCTCACGGAGATGATTTCTCCCCGGAAGGTCATGGAGGACATAAGGCAGATTCGGAAGGAGCTGCAGTACAGCTATTCTGAATATGCGAAGCTTGAGGACGGGGATCCTTACAAGCTGGATCTCGGGGATAAGCTCAATGCGATGTTCGAGGAGGCGAGCGCAAACTATCAAAACCTCATGGCGATGATCCCCCTCGCGATCTCGGATATCCGGACCCGGCTCCTTCTCGGAAGGACGAAGGAAAAGGAGGAGCGAAAGGCGCTCGCACTCGGCGTTCTCACCATGTCGGAGGAGGGGGAGCTCAAGGTGATAGAAGCGCCAAAGGACGGAGAAGCTGCCCTGCTTCCTCTCGATGAGCACGAGAATGCGGGGCTCATAAAAGCCCTGGAGGAGGATTATGACGCTCTGAATGAAAACGGCAGCAGTTATGTAAGGCAGCTGGTGGTCCGGACCTTTTGCCCTCTTTCGTCCAAAGCGGAGGCGGAGATCGATGTCCGGAGAGAGGTCGAACACTACAACGCTTACCTTGAGTTCTATAAGAACGCGAAGGAGGACTTCATCAGGGCGGTGAAGCCTCTTGCGGAGAAGCTTCTCGGAGTCTGGGCCTTTTTCGAGCAGTATCCGAAGGGACTCAAGGGGATGCGTCCCAGCATGCTGGTCGCCAATGTGCGAAATGAGCTCCTGGCGAGCAGTCTGAATCTGCCGAAGCTTGCGGCCTATCTGAATACGGTCAATGAAAAGAACGACTACAGCGACACGGTCTGGTATGCCGTTTTGCCGTCAGTCTCCCTGGATGAGAGATCCCGGATGAGCGGCGCGAGGGAGCGTTTTCGAGGGCGGAGCGGATCCCCGAAGTCAGACAGTGTGAGCGTGGAGTCCATGGTCAGGACAGCGGATCTCTTAAAGGACTACAGGGTTCAGTGCTTTTACAGCTATGAGACGGGGGATCGGACAAGCTTTAACAGCATGGCGACAAGCGGCGTCGCATTCTTTGACGAGCGCTGCCAGAGCCTGAGCGGGAAGTCCTTTTCGGAATACCTGATCCCCTGTGTGCCGAATTTCACCATCATCCCGAAGGAGAAATCCGGCGTTCGGCTGGAGAGCAGGATGCTCGTGAACGAGCACGAGGCGGCGGAGCTTTCGGAGGCGAAGGAGGATCTCCTGAAGCTGTGGATCGACGGTATCTATATCGGGGCCGCATTCGTCGCGGCGGGGCTTATGGCGGCCTGTCAGTCGCCGGAGTATCTGAAGGAGCGCTTCCGGAGGGGAGTGGACCCGGAGCTCCCCGGTGTCCGCTTTGACATCGAGTCCGGAAACAATCCGCTCCGGGCGCATACCGCGATGTCGAGGGAGATCACAGGCTTTACCAACAGTGTGAAGGAGGATATCAAGAGAAGAGGCTTCGGCTTCGTCTTTTCCTCGGAAAATGCGGTCCTGGAGGGGGAGGATATCAATGCGGTCATGGTCTATAAGGCCCGGAACTTAAAGCTCTCGGAGGGCGGCTACGAGGCGATCTACAAGACGCAGACGGCAAATTATATCGAGCGGATTTTAAGACATGCGACCGGAGACTTCAAGCCGGAAAATCTCGCGCGGTTTTTCTCGAATCATCCGACGAGCCGGAAGAGCCTCTGGCTTGCGAGAAAGGATAAGGTGAATGCCATCCTCGACGCAAGGGACGAGATGGACTACGAGATCGATGAGGCGGCGGGGACCTGTCTTGTGGAGCTCTCCTTCCATGGAAGCAGAAAGAGGCTTGAGCTTCTCCTGAATCGGGGGGACAGCGCCTAAGCGCTTCTTGCAGACTGCTCCTTTTGCTTTTCGGACAACGTGCGTTCCGGCTCTTTGTCCCCGGATCCATACGGAGGGGGAGAGCGCAGGTCGGGGAAGGCAAGGCGCTGCGAAAGGGATGCAAAGAGAACAGGAGAAAGAAAATAGCAGAAAGAGAATAAGAGGAAGAGAATAAGAGAAAGAGAATAGAAGGGAGGAAAGATTATGGGGATTCGTTTTAGGGTGGCGGGATCGGAGCTTGCGGACTTTGACGAGAGGAGCATTGTAAATGCGGAATTTCTCTCGGAATCGCCGCGGGATTCGAACGCAAAGGCGACGGACTACGGGATCGGACTCAAGGTCTGGGGAAGAGTGCTCTACACGGTGGGCGGAGATACGGACGATGTTTTAAAGCTCGCCCGCTGGTCTCAGATTCCGTCGGAGAGCGCGGACTGCTACCGTATAGCGGAGCTCAGTGTCATCTCCGCGGGGCAGGTCGTCAGGAAGTACCGGATCCCGAATGCCTTTGTACTGGAGTATTCCGAGAAGGCGGATGATGTCCGGGGGATCGGGGAGTTTTACATTCACATCAGGCAGAAAAAGGATCAGAACAGGGACGCGGCGGTCGAGGGCGGCTATGCCGGTGAGTAGAGAGAGGAGCGGATATGGCATACAGGGTACAGGTTGAGGGCGGGGGAGCGTTTGAAATCGCGAAGGAGTGTGTGAGCAGCGTCTCCCTCTCCACGGATATCCCCGCGGACTCCAATGCGCGGACGAACGATGCGGGTGCCACCATGACGATAGAGGGGAAGATCCTTGCCTCGACGGAGGGGGACAGCCGGGATTCCACGAGGCAGCTCGCTCTTTGGTCCATGGTGCCGGCGCAGAAGCCGGATTGCTATCGAAGGGTGACGGCGGAGCAGATCGTGGCCGGCATTACGAAGCGGAAGTATATCTTTCCGAATGCCTTCGTGCTCTCCTACCGGGAGAGGCACGGGGATGAGGAGGGGGTGGGGAGCTTCGAGCTCGTACTGAGACAGAAAAAGGATCAGATGGCTAAGCTTGTCGTGGAGGGCGGCTACGCCGCGGAATGAGAAGGGAGGGGACCCGGGTGGATGAAAGAAAGGCTGGGCTGATCTTTTCGATCCTCTGCGTGCTCTCTGCGGATCTTTTGCTCTACAGCATGGAATGGAGCCTGAAGCTTCCGGCCCTTCTCTTCTCCGCCCTCCTTCTCCCCTCTCTTTTTCTCCTTCTCTTCCTTTCGGGAAGGGAAAAGAGGGGGAAGTCCGGGGAATCCGATGCTCTTCCGCTTTCCTCTCTCCTCCTTTTAAACGAGGAGGGGCGGGAGATTCGAAGCTGGAGTCTCCTCGGGAGAAGCTCCCTTCGGATCGGAAGAGGCGGGGAAGGAGAGAGGCCGGAGGTCGACCTCTCCGGACAGGACTTTGAGGAGGAGCTCGCAGCGGAGCACGCGGTCCTAAACCGCGCCGGAGGGCAGTGGTATCTGGAGGATCTTGGAAGCGGAGAGGGGACCCTGCTGCATCTTACGGGGAGCGGGGAGAGTCTTTGGCTTATGGAGCGGCGGAGCATTGTCAGGAGAGGAGACCTGATTCAGATCGGGCGGAACCGTCTCAGGCTTCTCTAGGAGGAGGGAGTATGGGAAACCTGATTCGCTGCAGAAACGGACATATGTTTTCCAGGCGGCGCTGCGGAGATATCTGTCCCTACTGCCATATCGATACATCGGAGAGAAAAAGGAGGGAGGAATCCTTCACGGAGGAGGAGCTCTTCGAGAGTCTCTGGAAGCTCAGTGTGAAGCCGGTCTGCGCCTGGCTGATCTGCATCCGGGGGGCGCAGAAGGGAAGGGATTACCGCATTGTCTCCGGAAAAAACTATATCGGGCGGAGTGACCGGATGGAGGTCCAGATCCTGGGGGACAATGAGATCTCCGAGGAGGACCACGCGGCACTTTCCTTCGACAGCAGGGAGGGAGAGGGGACATTGCTTCCGTCTGAAAACGGCGGCATGCTTTACCTGAACGGGAGGGCGCTTTATCTTCCGACAGCGCTCTCCGCCTATGACCTGATCGCGATCGGGGGAAGCGAATTTCTCTATCTCCCCTTTGCGGGAAAGAACTTCTCCTGGGAAGAGGAGGAGAGAGCGGAGGGGCTATGATTTTTTACATTCTCGCCGTGTCCCTTCTGCTTCTCTTTTCTTTTTCCATGCTCCTCCTTCAGCTTTTCTCTCTCCTTTTTGGGAGGAGAGGAAATGGCTGCCGCGTCTATGGGGAACGCGCGATCGGGCAGAGACAGCAGCAGGCGGTTGCCTACGCTTACCTTGGAAGGGGAGACGGGACGCTCGCCGTCCTCTCGGACGCCTCCGGGAGCGGGATCTCGGGAAAGGCGGCGGCGCTCTCTTCCGTCCGCTGCTTTTGCTCCGGCTTTCAGCTTTCCCGGGAGGAGAGGGAGGAAGAACTTTTGGAAGAGCTCTTTCGAGAGGCAAACTCGCGGCTTTGCCGGATTTTTTACGGGCAGAAGGGAAGAGCCTCTGTCGGAGCGCTCTTTGCCTCCGGAGGTGAGCTTCGATACGGGATCTCCGGAGAGCTCTCGCTCTATCTCTACCGGGGCAGAGAGCTTTTGCTTCTCTCGGAGGGGCAGTCCGCGGCGGCTATGATACGGGAGGGATTTCGGAGGGGAAGGATTTCCCGGGAGGCGGCAGAGCGGCTCCTTCGAAGGGAGAGAAGCTTCCGCTATCTCGGAAGAGAGGACTACCAGGGCTTTGCGGGAGCCGGAGAGAAGCTCCGGCTGAAAAGAGGAGATCTCCTCCTTCTCTTAAATAAGGAAATTTCCGGGGCGCTCGGCCGAAGAGAACTGGAGGATCTGATCCGGCGCCACCGCCCGGGAAGGAGGCTCTGCAGGGTCCTGATCCAAAAAGCGAGGGAGAGGAGCGGAGGAGAGGCAGGGAACGCGGGAGTCCTTCTTCTGAGAGCCTGAGGGAAAGACTGCTTCCGCCCCCGGCGATAGGAAGAGCATTGCCGGAGAAGGCGGAGAGACGCTGTGATAGGCAGAGGACCGGGCGGCAGGGGAAGCGGAGGAGGACAGGAAGCAGGGGAGGCGGAGGAAAGCGCGATGAGAAAGCAGAACAGCAAGTTTAAGACTTCCTTCCTCTCGGAGGAGGGGACGGAGCTTCGGAATCTGGATTGCTTTTCCTATATCGAGCTCTCCGACTTCGCCTGCTATGTGCTTTCGGACGGGCTTCCGGGGCCATCTAAAAGGGATCCCGGGAGGATGGCAGCGGAGGAGATTCTGAGCCGCTTTCAGGCCCGCCCGGCCTGCTCGAAGCGGGCGCTTCGCTCTTATCTTCGGGGAGCCAATGAGAGCTTTCGGAAGGAGGGAGAGGAGAGGCCGGAGGCCTCTGTCCTTCTTGTCCTTACGGATTACCGGAGCTTTTATTATGCCGGTGCGGGAAATGTCCGGCTTCGTCTCTATCGAAACGGAGAGACTATACTGAAAAGCCGGGACAATTCCTATGCGGCAGAGCTTGCGGAGCGGGAGGAAATCCCGGAGGACGCGGTATCTTTGCACGAGGAGAGACAGAACCTGAGCGCCTATCTCGGGCAGAAGCATTTTCATCCCTACCTTTCTAAGAGAATCCCCCTCTCCGATTCGGATATTCTTCTTCTCTATACGAAGGGTATCTGGGAGAATCTCCATGAGGGGGAGATCGCGGAGATTTTCGAGCATTCCGGCGCGGACGGGGAGGAGAGTCTCGCCCTTTTGGAAAAAAGCCTTCTCGATCGGCACCCCGCCCGCCTCGATAATTACAGTGCGGCGGCGATCTATGTCGACAAGGTTTTTTTGGAGACAGACTCCGGCAAAAGGCGGCGACGGAGACGGATCGTCTGCGCCCTCCTCCTCTGTCTCCTCCTTTTCTTCCTTCTTTTTCTCGCTTCCTTCTTCTATCGGAAGTGGAGGCGGGAGCTCAGGGAGGATCTTCAGAGCTACCGGCTTCGGATGGAGAGCTATCTGGAGCTTGAGAACTTCGGCAGAGCCCGCGAGGAATGTGAGAAGGCGGAGAAGAAGGCGGAGCTTCTCCGGGATAGGGAGGAGAGGGAGAGCCTGAACCGCTACTTAGAGGCCCTCTCCGCCATCCTGGATGCGGATGAGAAATTTTCGGAGAAGCGCTATCAGGATGCGAAGTCCGACTATGAGCTTCTGCTCCGGCGCCTGCCCTATGCGGACAATGTGGGACTGGATCATATCCGAGAGAGGATCCGCTTCATTGACGGCTCTCAGCTGGTCGAAAGGGAGCTTAACGACGGGGAAATTTTGTTCGAGGCCGGAGTCTATGAGGGGGCAAGGGAGCGCTACCGGGAGGCAAAGGATCTGTCCCGAGAGCTCAGCTATGAGGAAGGAAAGATCCGCGCCGAGGAGAAGCTCACGAAGCTGGAGAAGGAGCTTGCAAAGCAGCAGAGCGAGGAGAAATCCGCGGCCGAAGAGCAGGCGGGGCAGCTTGTCCGGGCAAACAGTCTGATCAGCGCCGGGGATCAGGCGCTGAAGGACGGAGACCTTCTGAGCGCAAAGGCGAATTATGAGACGGCGAAGGCGCTCTATGAAAAGAGCGGGGAGAGCGCGGGAGCAGACTCGCTCTCGGAGAAGATGGATTCTCTCAGTCAGCGGATCCAGGCGGACGAGGAGGAGGGGAGAGCCGCGCTTCGCTACCGGCAGGCCGGAGACGATGCCGCGCAGAGGGGAGAATATGAGAAGGCGGAGGAGAATTATGACTATGCCAGGAGAATATACCAAAAGCTCCGGGAGGAGATCGAGGTGATTTCGCTGGATCAAAGGATCCGGGATATGCAGAGGAAGCGAGAAGAGCAGAAGGACGAGGAGGGACAAAGGGAGACGGGAGACGGCAGAAGGGAGGGAAAGGGAGAAGAGGGGGATAAGGGGAAGACCTCCGGAGAGAGCGAGAGAAGAGAAACGGAAAAGGTCTCGAAGGAAAGCGGCGGAAGAGAAACGGAAAAGGGCGCGGAGAGGAGCGGGGGAGGGGAAGAGGCGGTGCTCTCCGCGGAGACAGGGAGCGAGCGCTGGCCGTAGGAAAAGGAAGAGGGAAGAGGCGGAAGGAGAGAGCGGATGACGAGCGAGGGAAGGGGATTTCTGGGAGAGGATTTTATATTTTCAGACTATCTCAGGGAGAGATGCGGGGAGAGCCCCGCCTCAGAGGGCATGGATATCCTGATGGATGCTCTTCTTCGGATGAATGAGCTTCTGGAGGGAAGATTCCAGGAGCTCGCCGATCGGGTCTCCCGGGAAGCAGCGCGGAGGGAGAGCCCGCCGGAGATCGGCATGCTTCCCTTCGACCCCTCCGGGAGGAGGCAGAGACCGAAGGGCTTCCATCCGATCCTTCAGGAGGAAGGGGAGCGGAGAACGGAGGAGAGGATCTTCCTCTTCGCGGAGGATTCCGTCTGCGAGGCCTTTTTGCGGGAAGGGAAATTCCCTTTTCACTACCGCCTGGACGGCAGAGAGATAGAGGGCATCGCCTTTGTCCGAAGGGAGAACCAAGCAGGGGAGAGGGTTCGGGAGCTCCGGGAGGCCTTCCTCTTCTGCGCTCTTCCCTGGCACTGCATTCCGATGGCCTACCCGGAGCACTGCTTTATCCTGGAGTTTCCGGCGCTTCCTGAGGGGGCGGAGGGGCCTGATTTTTCCTTCGGGAGCTTCTCCCCCTATGTCAGGAGGGGACTTGAGCTTCTTTGGAATGTCTCAGCGCATCGCTTTTCCGCGCGGGACTTTCTGAGTCCCGCAGAGGACGGTGTCTATTATGAATATGAGATCAGCGCGGGGACAGAGGGGGCTTTCCCGCTCCTCTCCTATCAGGAGGGCTTCCTCTCCCTTCGAAGAGAAAGGGGGAAGTTGATTCTTCGGACGAGCAGGGCGAATCTCCCGCATCTTTCGGGCTTTTTGATCCATCCGATCGAAGAGAAGCGGAGGCGGGAGCCGGAGGGGCTTCTCAGCAATCAAAGGGAGGAGAGCCTCCTGGAACGTCTTCGGGAGATGTCGCATCCCCCCGCACTCACAGAGGCGGAGCTTCGCCGGCAGGCGGCCTCCCTGCTCCTTTCCTCCGGCCTTTCTCTGGAAGGGATCAGGGGATTTCGGGAGGGGGAGCCGCTCCCGGAGGGGCTGTATTTTTCCGGAGACAGGGAGCAAAGGCTCCGGGGGCTTGGACCGCTTCTCCTTCTGGCATTCCGGAGAGAAGGCGGAGATGTCTTTTCGGAGTCCATGCTCCGCTATCTTTTGGAAAGCATGGGGGAGAGCTTTCCGGACTGCCGCTTTGCGGGCTGTTTCCTCCAGGGCAGCGTTTTTTGACGGTATTTATGGGCGGAGGGCAGAATGAACTGTGTCTGGGAAATTTTACTTCACGCGAGGGAATCCGGCTTTCTGCTTTCAGAGCTCCGCTTTTCGGAGAGCAGGAATCCGAGCCCCTATATGGAGAGCGCTTTCCCGCTCCTCAATCAGGAGAAAATCGAGAGCAGAGAGATCGAATTAAACCCGCTCTACCGCTTTGGGGCGGAGCTTTCTCCGATGCTGAAGTATCCGGGACTCCGCGGGCAGCGCTCTGTACTTTTCGATGCATTTTTTCATCTGCTCGCGCTCTGGGATCTTCGAAGCTCCTATACCAGGGAGGAATTCCTGGCGAGCCGGCTCCACGCGGAGCTAAGAGAGGGAGCGCTTCGCTTCCTCCGGGAGGACTTCTCGCTTTTCTCTCTCTCGGAGCAAAAGCTCCTGTTCTACGGACTCCTCTCCCTTGAAAAAGGGGCGGAGGCGCTTGGGATTTTTCAACGAGCGCTCGGTTTTTTCTACCCGGAGAGTCTTCTCTACCTCCGGGCGGAGGAGGGGGAGCTGATCCTGAGTCTTGGCGTCCCGGAGAATGAGAGGGAGAAGCGGCGCTTTTCTCTCCTTCGGAAGCTTTTCCTGCCGCTCTATATCGAGCTCGTGCTCTTCTGGGACAGGCATTTCGGGATCTTAGGAGTAGCGGAGAGCGTAAGGATCGGGGAGTGCGCGCTTTTCTGAGAGAGCTTTCCAAAAGGAGGAAAGCTGTGAAGCGGAGAGAGGACGGAAGGAGCCCGGGAGCGGCATTCTCCCGGGGAGGAAAGAGGAGGGGAGGGATTGGAGATGGAGGAAGGGAGAGGATACCGCTATCGAAGGGAGGAGCTTCTCGGGATGGACAATTCCGAGCTCCGGGAGATCTGCGAGAGAGAACGGATTATCCGGGCCCTCCGCCCGGACTGCGGGGAGGAGGAGAGACGGAAGAGGATCCTCTCGTATTTTGGCTCAGGAGAGCAGGAGCTTATCACGGAGATCTCGGAGAAAGCGGTCGGGAGGCTTGAGTGTTTCTTTCGGGAGCTCCGCTTTTCCCCTCTCCCGGAGGACTTTGAGAGTCCCGGAGAGCTCTGCCTTTACCGCGGGGCCGGATTGGATTTTTCGGATTGCTGCTGCCTTAGCTTTCGGGAGGAGCTTATCAATACCAATGCCTTCCTCCTGAACGGGGAGGGAAAGCTGGAGGCGGTACTCCATGTGAATCCGAGGGGAGGGGAGAGGGAATTTTTATATCTTAGGAGGGGAGAGGAGCTCTTTTTTCTCGCGGGAGAGAAACGAAGGCTCCGCCTGATCCTCCTGGATCAGCGGCTTTCCGCGCTCTCCTTCCGGCTCACCGAAAAAGAGCTTTCGCTCCCTGTATCGGCTCTTCGGGCCGGGAGAGCCTATGAGAGGAGTCTTCTCTGTGAGAATCCGGAGCTTCTCGCACTTTCTCATCCGATCGCGCTTTCCTTCGGGAGTATGGGCTCTTCCCTCTCCCTCTATTCCATTTCTTCTCCTTCTTCGTGGGAAACGGAGCCGGGCATCTCCCACACGCACTTTCCGCACTGGAGAGAGGGAGAGCTCCATCCGGAGGCTTGGGTTCCGAATGCGATTTATGTGCGCTCCTTAAGGGAGGGAGCGCCTGTACTGGACTTTGGCTGGGAGGCGCTTGCGAGGGCGGAGGAGAGCCGGTCCGGGGGAAGCCTCTTTCGAAATCTGCGGGCATGGATCCTTCAGCCGGATTGGGAGGAGGCGCTTTTCGACCGGGAGGGGAATTACCGGAGGATCCCCCGCTTCGAGCTGCTGCTTTCCTTCCTCCGCTATCTTTTGGAAAGGACGAGAGCGGAATACAAGTGCAGGACCTCGGAGCTTTGCCTTTCCGCTCCGCTCCCGCAAAGAGAGGCCTTCCGCCGTTTCCTGGAGAGAGCGGAGGAGAGACTCTCCTGCTCCCTCTCCCTTTCTCTTAGTGAAGCGGAGGCCGGGATCTTTCGAAGCATCTTCCTGCGGGAGAAGCGGAGGGGAAGGCTCCCGGACGGAGACTACCGGGCCCTGCTGCTCTCGGTCTCCGGCCTCGGCGCATCCCTGAGTGAATGCGGCTTCTCCCTTCATTCGGAGAGGGGACTCCGGGAGCTCTCGATCCGGCAGTCCTATCGGAAGGGGGATCCTCGCTTTGGAACGGAGCTTTTGCTTCTCCGCCTGATGCAGCTCCTCCAGCTCCGGATTGAAGAGGCGCTCCCGGGAGAGAGGGGGAAGATCCCGGATCCTTCCGGCGGGGAACGGGGGCGGATTCCGATCTGTTTTTGGCGCTGTGAGGGAAAAGAGAGGCAGCCGATCCGGAAAAATTTTTATTTTCTCCGGAGAATCGCATCCGAGCTCCTGGAGGAGCTGCTTTTCTCCTCCTTCGAGCCTTTAGAGCCTTTTTCGAAGGATGGCAGGGAGAAAGCGCGGCCCGCTGAAAATTTTCAGAAGCTCTCGTTTCTCCGCGGGGGAAGACTTTCTCCCCTCCGGGAGCTGCCAAGGCTTAGCTTTAGTCGGACGGAGCTTTCCCGCGCTCTCAGAGAAGAGCTAGATCGGCTTTTGAAGGATTTTTTAGAGGAGGACTATGAGGCGGGGGAGCTCTTTCGCTATGATATGATCTCTCTTCTCGGAGGCCTTTCCCGGAGCGGATTGTTTCGGGAGAGCCTGAAGGAGTTCATACCGGGGAGGATGATGGAGGGAGACGGCGGAAATGGAGCTTCCGAGAGGACCGCGCTGTCCGATGCTCTCCTCCTGTATCAGCTTTCACTGCGGGAGGGGAGCTGCCGCGTGCGTTTTCTGCGGGGGGAGATTGCGATCCCCTGCCTGCTTTTCTTCCGGGAAATATCGGGGAGGGAAAGCATACTCCTGGACGGCCGCCGCATCGCGGAGGGAGGGAGCATACGCAGAAATCTCTCCGAGCTTTTGCTTCCGCTTTGCCTTCGGGATCTTTCCGGCAGGCTGAAAAGAGAGCTTTCTTATTCCTTTTTCCGGGAAGAGGCGGAGGAGATCGGCCGTGAGGAGCTCCTTCGCCTTGGCGAAGGGAGGATCCGGCAGGAGGACACAGATGACATCCGAAACGGAGAGCTTGGGATCTTTGCTTTTTTTCTCCCGGAGCGCTGGAGCTTTTCCCTGATCGGGATCTTCAGGCGGGAGGACAGGCTTTTTGCGGGGCCGGAAAAAATCTATGCGATCGAGGAGGAGGAAGATGGAGAGCCGCTATCCGGTATTTACGAGAGGACGGATCCTGAAGGGAGAGATGCTGGAAGCGCTTCGGACTTACCCGGAGCAGTATCTCAGGCTTAGCTATGAGAATTATACTGCCGGGGTGCTCTATGGCCTGAAGCTCTCCTCCTCTGAGGAGGGGGACGGACTTCGGATCGGGGGAGGCATCGTGAAATACCGCGGGAGGATTCATATTCTCCCGGAGGAAAAGCTTCTCGCCTGTCCGGCGGACGGGCAGAGGAGCTATCTCTACCTCTCCCTCGAGGGGGAGGAGAGGGATGGAGACTGGGAGTGCTTTTCCTTTTCCTACCGCCTTCAGAGAGAGGAGAAGCGGGAGCACGGCCTTCTGCTCGGGAGCTTCTGCCTTCGCCCCGGTTTTCGGCTCCGGGACCGTTATCTTGACTTTCGGGACTGTGCCGCCGCCTTTGATACACTGGATCTTCGAAATGCAGACTACGCGGGGCCCTTTCGCCCGGCCTTTCATCCGAAGCTCCTCCGACTTTACGCCCTGGAAGGACTTCGCCTTCAGGGGCTGTGCGAGGAGGAGTTCCTCTTTTGCCAGCTCCTTCTCAGCCGTCCGGAGGGGTTTTGCCGGGAGAGTCTGGAGCATTACATCGCGAGGCGCCTCCGAAGAGAATACCGGGAGCTCTCGAATCTGGAGCTCTACGAGGGGCTTTCGGAGCTTTTAAAGAGAGAGGGAGGCAGAGGGACGGAGGAGCCGGGGAGGGAAGGGAGGAAGAGGATCTTTCTGAGCTGATGATCGCTTGCGCCTCTTCTCTTCTTTGCTACAATAGAGTGGCAGAAGGCCGGGAATTCCGGCAGGACCCTCATTTAGGAAGAAAGGAAGAGATATGCATCGAATCATATTGGCATCGCAGTCTCCGAGGAGGAGAGAGATCCTTCGGCAGATCGGAATCGAGGCGGAGATCATCCCGAGTGCGCTAAAAGAGGAGAGAGATACGGACGATCCGGAGGAGCTCGTCCGAAAGCTTTCCTTTCAAAAGGCGGCAGATGTCGCGGCGCGCGTGAAGGGAGAGGCTCTTGTGATTGCGGCGGATACCGTGGTCCACCTGGAGGGGGAGATCCTCGGAAAGCCGGGGGACCACCGGGAGGCGGGAGAGATGCTGAGGAAGCTCTCCGGAAAGACGCATTATGTCTATACCGGTGTCAGTCTGATCCTTCTCCCGGAGGACGGAGCTGAAAATCAAAAGCTCCCGCTCTCAGAGAGGGCGGGAGTGAAGAAGCTCGGCTTCACCGAGAGGACGGAGGTCAGCATATGCAGGCTGACGGAGGAGGAAATAAAGGACTATGCGGAATCGGAGGAGCCGATGGATAAGGCGGGAGCCTATGGAATCCAGGGCGTCTTCTCCCGCTATGTCCGTGGGATCAACGGGGATTTCTATAATGTCATGGGACTCCCCGCCTCTCACCTCTACCATATGATGAAGCGGATCGAGCAGCTCTAGGGATACAGACTGAGCCATTCATTTTGCTTTCGCTCCCTGCTGCCGCAGCAAGCGCTTTAACCAGGGGAGCAGGGCGCGAAGCAGCGCTGAGCCATCATTTTGCGTAAGCTCCCTGCCGCGGCAAGCGCTTTAACCAGGGAAACAGGGTGCGGAGCAGGGATGAGCATCTTTGACGAGCGGCGGCTCTAACGCAGGATGCTATCGCTCCGACTGCCGCATCCTAATGCAGCATCGTTTAGGGAGCGGCTCTTCGTTGGACGGCGGAAAAGGAAGAGACGACGGAGAGATCAGAAGCTGATCAGTCCGAACACACTTGCGAGGGAGCTGAAGAGGATGATCGCGACAAAGAAAGGACAGAGGTACTTAATCATGAAGTTAAAGACAGCTCTTCTTTGAAAGAGCGCCCCGTTCTTCGTGAGCTCTGCCGCAATCTTATCCACGCCGATCACACGGACGATGAGGAGACAGGTCGCCATGGCGGCGAGCGGCATCATGACGGAATTCGTCAGAAAGTCAAAGAAGTCCAGGAACTGCATGCCGACGATCTTCACCATCGAGAGAGGACCGTATCCGAGCGCGCTCAGACTTCCGAGGAGCGCGATGATGATAAAGAGCACGAGGCTTGCCCTCTTCCTGCCCCAGTGCAGCTCATCCTGAAAGGTGGAGACCGCGCTCTCTGCGAGCGCGATGGCACTGGTCAGCGCGGCGAAGAGAACCAGCAGGAAGAAAATGATGCCCGCCGGGCGGCCGAAGCCCATGCTCGCGAAGATTTTCGGCATGGTGATAAACATAAGGGAAGGCCCTGCCTTCAGGACGCCGGGATCTCCTCCGGAGAAGGCGAAGACTGCGGGGATGATCATGAGCCCCGCGAGGACCGCGATCGCCGTGTCGAAGATCTCCACATGGGTCGTCGCTGCCTCAATGGAGAGATCATCCTTCATATAGGAGCCGAAGGTCACGAGGATTCCCATCGCGATGGAGAGGGAGTAGAACATCTGCCCCATCGCGGCGACTACGGTCATCCAGGAGAAATTCTTCGGATTCGGAATCAGGAAGTACTTCACCCCGCTCAGCGCGCCGGGGCGGGTGATGGCATAGATGGAGATGATGACGGCCAGTACGACGAGGACGGGCATCATCAGAGTGGAGACCCGCTCGATCCCGTTCTGCACTCCCATATAGATGACGAGCATGGTGAGAAGGGAGAAGAGCAGGAACCAGGGCTCCGCCTGAGAGCTTCCGATAAAGCCGGAGAAGTAAGTATCCGATGCGAGGACTGAGACATCTCCGCGGAGATAGCCGAAAAGGTATTTGCAGACCCAGCCCCCGATCACGGAATAATAGGGGACGATGAGGATCGGGATCACGGCATTGATCCAGCCTCCGGCCCGGAACATCCAGTCGCGCCCGAAATGAAGATAGGCTCCGACGGGACTTTTTCTGGTCATCCTTCCGAGGGCGGACTCCGCAATGATCATGGTATAGCCAAAAGACAGGACCAGGAGCAGATAGACGAGGAGGAAGATCCCGCCGCCGTATTTTGCGGCGAGGTAAGGAAACCTCCAGATATTGCCAAGTCCCACCGCGGAACCGGCTGCGGACAGGACGAAGCCGAGCTTCGAGGAGAAGCTGCTCCGTTTATTTTTCTTTTCCATCGCTTTTCATTCCCCTTTTGATAATTCATGCCGGAATCAGCGGCACTACCATAATATAAGCCCGCGCTCTCTCGGGAGACACTTCTCTTTGAGAAGATTCAAGTACGCTCAGGCTATTCGCATTCCCGCTATCCTAGCATAAGGACTCCGGAAAAGCTATAGAAAGAGGAGCGATTGCCGAAAAGAGCCGGGGTGAAGAGGAGAAAAGGAGCAGCCATGTCAAATATTCGGATCTGTCCCAGAGGGCACTGGTTCTCCAGGAGCCGCTCTCCTTTTGTCTGTCCGGTCTGCGGATTTCGGATGGAACCTCCGGAGAGGCGCTATTTTCTGCTCCGGGCGCGCTTCGGACTTTCAGTCTTTGAGGAGCGGCCCTGCACCGCCTTGCTTCTTTCCCTTTCGGATGAGAAGGCAGGAGGCTTTTTCCCGCTCAGCTTCGGTCTCCAATATCTGGGATCCGGAGAGGCAGACCTTCTCTATGAGCCCTCCCTTTTGAAAAGGCATGCGGCCTTCTATTATGATGAGACAAAGAGGTGCTGCTCTCTCCTTCCCGCGAGAGGGAGAGGGATTGTGCGGCTGGAGGGGGAGGTGGTCCACGAGGCGGCAGTGCTCCGGGATAAGATGATCCTGGAGCTCTCCGGGAAAAGATTTCGCTATCTGGAGCTTGACGGGAAATACGGAAGGCTCTGGGACGGAATTCTCAGGACAGAGAGAGGATACCGGGAGAGGGCGGAGAGGGAGCCCGAGTTCCGGGAGCATTTTTTCCGCTATAAGAAGGAGAGAGAGGAGGATCTTAGAAGAGAGAGGGAGGAGAGGAGGGAGAGACTCAGGAAAGAGAAAGGCCAGGAGAGAGAGGAGCGGGCAGAGAGGTCAGATGTGGGGAGGACTTTCGGAGAAGGGAAGTGTTTCAAAGAGGAGGAGCGGGGAGCGATAGAGGGCTTTCTTCTCTGTATCGACGGAGCGGGGGCCGGGAGACTCTGGGCGCTTTATGATGGATGGAACCGGATCGGGAGCGGAGCTTTGATGGAGATTTCCCTTCCTTCCTCCCCCGGGCTTCGGGAGAAGGAGCACGCGGTCATCTATATCTTCGGAGAGGAAAAACGGGCCTTGCTTCTCGGGGAGAAGTGCAGAGGTTTCGTGAGGCTTCAGGGGAAAGCCGGCTACCGGACCGCGCTTCTCCGAAATGGAGATATCCTGGAGCTTGGGGCGAGCCGTCTTCTCTATATCGGGATTCTTCTCTGAGGGATATTCTGTCGTTAAATGGGGACCTATCCATTGATTCAGGAGCAGCTCTTGACAAAATATATTCTAGTACTAGAATATAAAGTATGAAAACGACATCGACAGAGCAACTGATTCTGGGAATTCTCTCGGAGGGGCCGGAGTACGGCTATAGGATTGAAGGTATTATTGAGAAGCGGGACATGAGAAAGTGGGCGGACATAGGTTTTTCTTCCATTTATTATGTGCTGGAAAAGCTGGAAAAAAAGGGACTGGCCACGGCGGAGCCGTCGAGGGGGAGAGAGAAGAAACGCTACTTCATCACAGAGTCCGGGAAGGAAAGTCTGAGGGAGGAGACGAGAAGGCAGATTGCGGAGAGACGACCTTCCAATACGCATCTTATGACCGGTCTTGCGAACAGTCATTGCATCGGCGATGAGGAATGGCGTCTCGCCCTGGAGGAAAGAAGACGGCAGCTTGCGTGGGATTATGCGGCACTTCAGAAAAAGCTTCCGCTGGAAGAAGAGAAGTCTCCTTCTGCCGGGCGTCTGTTCCGCTTAAGTGAGAGACTGCTTCGCGCCGAGCTGGACTTTGTGGAGGGAGAGCTGGAAAGAATGGAGGGAAAAGGATGAAACTGGATCTGAAACCGTATCGTGGGCAGCACTGCGAGACGACGGCGACCGGGACGCTTCTTCGGCAGATCGGACTTGAATGCAGCGAGCCGATGCTCTTCGGCCTCGGGGAGGGACTCTCATTTTTCTTCTGGAAGACGAAATCCATGGACTATCCCTTTCTCGGAGGAAGGATCAAACCGGACCTTTTGACGAAGAATATCGCGAGAAATCTGGGCTTAAGGCTCACGGTGCGGGAGAGCTCCTCCAGAGAGAGGGCGTGGAGATCCGTGAAGGAGCTTCTGGACAGCGGAAAAGCGGTGGGCCTGAAGCTGGATTGCTACCACCTTGAGTATTTCTCTCATCCGATTCACTTTGCGGGGCACTATGTCGCGATCGTCGGCTACGACGAGGAATCCGCCTTTTTGGTGGATACCGAGCAGCAGAGCTCTGAGGCGAAGACCTCGCTGAGAAGTCTTTCGGAGGCGAGAGCTGAAAGGGGGTCCATGTCCTCCCGAAACCTCTATTATGTGATAGAGCGGGGAGCAGAGGTCACGCCGCTCAGAGAGGCCATAGAGAGCGCGATACAAAATAATGCGGAATGCTATCTCAACCCTCCTATCAAAAATTCGAGCTATAAGGGGATCGAGAAGGCGGGCAGGGAGATTGTCGCTTGGTTTGACCGCTCTCAAAACAGGAAAGAGGAGTTTGGGATGAGCGCCATGCTGATGGAAAGAGCCGGAACCGGCGGAGCGATCTTCCGGAATCTGTACCGGGATTTTCTCGGGGAGGCCTATAAGCTGACGGAAAGGGAGGGGATAGGGAGAGCATACGAGCGCTTCCGAGGGATTGCCAGGAGCTGGTCAGAGCTGATCGCTCTGCTGGAAAAGGTGGCCGAGGAGGAAGACAGGAGAGATATCCTGGAGGCCTCGGAAAGGTTGAAAGAGCTCTCCGAGAGAGAGCGGGAGGCGATGCAGCTGCTCCTGGCCGGCGACTGACAATCAATGAAGCCAGTCCTCCTCTATAAATTTTGCCAATAAAACAGAGATTTTAGCAAATTTTTCTGATATAATGATTTCAGTGTCATAAGCCTGCCTCCACGACGTGCTTTCACGGAAGTGGAGGCAAGATTTTATGGCGGGATTATATAGGATTATATAAAAGAGTGTAAGTGCTGTTGAAAAGGAGGACAGGAATATGAGAAAAATAGAGGAGTCGCTCCGGGAATTTTTTGAGCACGAGCATTGGAGCTATGATTATTATGAGGAGAAGGGCTACTTTCGAAGCGGAGTAGACCTTGAAAATATTCTTGGCAATGTCAATCTCTATATTATTGTCGGTGAGACCGATTATCAGGTTTATTCCGTGTTGAACCTGAAGGTGGAGCCGGATCGCTTCGCCGCGGTGTCAGAGTTTATTACGCGCGCCAATTACGGGCTTCGGAACGGAAACTTTGAACTGGACTATGCGGACGGGGAGGTCCGCTACAAGGTCTACATTACCTCGGAGTTTGGGGATATTCCGGAAAATATCGTGAGAGACAGCATCTATACGGGGATCTATATGATTGAGCGCTACGGGAGGGCGCTGCTCCGCCTGATTTTGATCGGCGGAGATCCGGCGGCTTATATCCAGAGTATCGAAAACCCGGAGGGAAATCATCTGGACTTTGGCTGATCGGAAAGCAGGTAGTCGGAGGCCCTGCGCCCGGCCTCTGCGCCGTCTCTTGCGGCATCGTCTGGCAGGGGGCATTTTCGGCGGAGTTCTCCCGCGAGGAAAAGTCCCGCCGGGAGAGGGAGGGAAGAGGTCTCCGGGCTTTCTCCTGGGAAGGGAAGGAGCGTAGGTCCTTCGGGAGAGGACGCTTCTCCCGTTGCCAGGATCAGAGCGCGGCAGAAAAAATGCTTCTCCTCCCCTTCGTCCTGCCGGACAAGAAGCGAAAAAAGATGCTCCCTATCCGCTCCAGAGAACTTCGTTTCCCGGAGCTCGCAGCCGCAGCTGACGGAGAGCTCATAATTTTCAAGAAGGGAGAGGAAATGCTTCAGGCAGGCGGCGCTTCCGATCGCCCGATGAAAGATCTCTCGCCCCGCTTCCTCCTCATTCTTCCTTCGAAGGCGGCCGCCGGGAAGCTTTTCCCGTTCCAGACAGAGGATATTCTGAAGCCCCTGATCCGAAGCCGCGGCAAAGGCGGCGAGACCGGCGGGGCCGGAGCCGACGACGATGAGATCAGCGAAGAGCCCTTCTTTTTCAGAAGACCTCTCCGGCATGGTTTCCTGCATGCTTCCTCCTCTGTGTGATCGGATTCACTTCTCCGAATGATCCACTTTTCCGAATGATTCATTTCTCCGAATGATTCACTTCTCTGCGGCAAAGGTCCCTTTCTGAAGACGTTCTTCCCGGATTCCTTTCTCTAAGGATTTTCAGATCCTCTCCGGAGGATCCGTCTCCCGAACCCGCAGGAGCGCAGGGGGAGGGATCGATCACTCCTCCGTGTGGGCGTCTCCCATCATAAATTCCACGACCTTCTTCATGTCCTCCGGCTCATGGACGATGAGGTCCAGCTCCTTGATATAGGCCTTATCCAGGAGGCGGGACATCATGAGCATCTGGGCGAGCTTTGAGCGCAGATTGATCCGATCTCCCTCCGGGGAGACCAGCTCCACGGTTCCCTTCAGATTGTTCAGGAGCTCGAAGAGCCCTTCTACATTGTTTACATTTTCTATCTTCATGGCAAAGTCCTTTCTTCTTTTTAAACCCCCATCACCTTAGCCCAGAGCGGGAAAAAAAGCAAGACTTTTGCGGGGGATTGTTTTAGAATGGCGAAAGAATGTAAAGAAGAGTGAAGGGGCTTTTCGCATCAAAGCGGAGGGAAAGGATGGAGGAATGAAAATCGTCATAGGAAATGATCATGCGGCTTTGGAGATGAAACGGGAGATCGCAGAATATCTTAAAGGGAAGGGGATAGAGGTCCTGAATGTGGGGACGGACAGCCCGGAGCGCTACCCCTATCCGCTCGCGGGCTATCACGTAGCGAAAACAGTGGCGGAGGGGGAAGCGGACTGCGGGATCGCGATCTGCGGCACCGGGATCGGCATCTCCCTCGCCGCGAACAAGGTCCCGGGCATCCGGGCCTTTGCCTGCAGCGAGCCCTACTCTTCGGAGATGGCAAAGCGGCACAACAATGCCAATGTGCTTTGCTTCGGGGCGCGCGTCGTCGGAACGGAGCTTGCGAAGAGGATCGTGGATGCCTGGCTGAACGCAGAGTTTGAGGGCGGGCGCCATAAGGAGAGGGTCGATATGATCACAGAGCTCGAGAAAAACGGCAGGCTGGAGAAGCCCTGCCGCTGACGGGAATCCCCCCGCTGCTGATGGGGCGGGAATCCGCTCTCCGGAAGTCGTGTCCGTTCAGCATCCTTTCGCAGAAAGTCCGGCGGCGCGGAGATTTTCCAGAAAGCTCTCCCGGGAGCGGGTCGCGATGAGCTCCTCCGGGAAGCGGATCTCCGAGAGCATGGAGCGGACTTTATCGAATTTTCCGATCCGAAAGGAGATATGGGCGTCGGTTCCGGTCGAAATCGGGACGGAAAGCTCCGCGCAGCGGACGGCGATTTCACGGCAGCGCTTCGGGATCTCCCCCTCATCGCAGAGGGAGTGCTCATTGATCTCGATCAGCTTGTGGAGCTCCTTTGCGCGAAGCAGAATGGGGTCCAGCTCGAGGGGAAGACCGGTCCGGCCGATATGCCCGAGAATCAGAACCTTTGGCTGCTCCAGAGCCTTAAGGTAGAGCTCGGTACACTGCCTGCGCCCTGCATCTTTTGTGAAGCTCATCCGGTGGACCGACGCGATCACATAATCCAGCGGCTTTATGACCCGCTCGAGAAGGCTCTTTTCGCCGTCCGGATAGGGATCGTCGTCGATATTGTTCCGGATCGGAATGTCGTAGCCGAAGAGGTGGCCGTCCAGATCCACGATATCCGCTTCGCAGCCCCGGAGGACGCTTACGCCCATCCATTCCCGGGGGATCAGATGAGAGACGCAGAGATATTGATAATTTCTGAGATTCTTATAGTCCGGATAGAGCATGGGAGAGTAGTGATCCGTCGTAGCCAGGAGCTCCAGTCCCTGTTCTGAGGCAGCTCGGACGTTCTCTTCGATGGTGGAAAAGGCGTGCCGGGAATAAAGGGTATGGGTGTGAACGTCGCATTTTATTTCGATCAATGCTTTTCTCCTTCCTTTTCGCGGATGCGGAGCGCGCGCTCTGCGCCTTCAGGGCAGACTGCGAGATCCAGCTCAACAGGGCAATGATCGGAGCCCATAATCTCCGGATGGATCGAGGCGCCCCTGATTCGCTCCCGAAGCTTCTCCGAGACCACAAAGTAGTCGATCCTCCACCCCACGTTCCGGTCCCGCGCCTTTGTGCGGTAGCTCCACCAGCTGTAGGCATCGCGCTCCTCCGGGTGGAGGAAGCGGAAGGAATCCAGGTAGCCGCAGTCCAGAAGGCGGGAGAACTTTGCCCTCTCATCATCCGTGAAACCGGCGTTATGATGATTGCTCGCGGGATTTTTCAGATCGATCTCCTGGTGCGCGACATTGAGATCGCCGCAGTAGATGACCGGTTTCTTCTCCTCCAGGGAGAGAATGTATTCCCGGAAGGCATCCTCCCACTCCATCCGGTAGGAAAGGCGCTGGAGCTCATTCTGAGAGTTCGGCACGTAGACCGTGAGGATATAGCAGTCCGGAAATTCCGCGCTGATTACCCGCCCCTCCCGGTCATGCTCCGGGATCCCGATGCCGCAGCTCACCGACAGGGGCTCCTCCTTCGAAAAGAGGGCGGTTCCGGAGTAGCCCTTTTTCTCCGCATAGTTCCAGTATTGATGATAGTCCGGGAGGCTGAGCTCCGCCTGCCCCTCCTGAAGCTTTGTCTCCTGAAGGCAGAAGACATCCGCGTCCAGAGTGTGAAAATCACGCAGAAAGGTCTTTCCGAGCACGGCGCGAAGCCCATTGACATTCCAGGAAATCAGTTTCTTCACCATGAAAATTCCTCCATTTACAGCTGCTCCTGATCCCGCTCCTGTCCGCCGGATGCCTGATCCCGGATTCCCTGTTTCATTCCGACTGCCTCATTGTCTGCGGGAGGCTCCTTCCGCTCCATTTTGACCCGCGCCTTTTTGCATGTCACTCTCCAGATTTTGAGCCGCGCTTTCTTTCGCGGCCCTGTCTCGATAGCTGTCTCTCTATGTCTCTGCTTCCTCAACTTTGAACAGGATCATAGCATGATTTCGCCCTTAAAAGCAAACCCCCAATGCAGCGGAAAGAGCGGGGCGATTGACAGAATTTTGCATTTTTGTTAGAGTTCAGCCAGCAGTACGAAAAAAACCGGCAGTATTGAAGGAGCAGAGGCAGGCCCGCTCCCAAGGACGCGAAAAATGGCGCGGAAACGGGCGGGGCGGGGCATTTTTTTCTGGAAGCTTTGAGGGGAGTACCGCCTTTTCTCCGGGGGCCTTGAGAAGCGGCCAGGAAAGAAATGCGGGACCGGCCCTGACCTTGCTGCCGGAGAGTGGTATCGGATCCGGCGGCAGCGTGAAAAATCCGCCGATGGACGGCGGAGCTTTCGGCGCGGAAAAGGCTGCCGAAGGGATGCGGGGTTTCCGAGCAGGGGATGTGGGGGAGAGAAGCCTGCCCAAGGAGAAGGGCAGCAGGATTTTGGAGGCCAGTAAGTATGAGGATAGCGGTTTCGACGGATTCCGGTTCCGGAATCTCACAGAAGGAGAGCAGGGAGCTCGGGATTTCTGTCGTCCCGATGCCCTTTCGCATCGATGGGAAAGAGTATTTCGAGGACATCAATCTGAGCCGTGAGGACTTCTTTGAAATGCTGAAGAAGGATTGCGAGATCGCGACCTCGCAGCCCTCTCCGGAGGATGTCATGAAGCTCTGGGACGCGCTTTTACAGGAAAATGATGCCGTCGTCCATGTCCCGCTCACCTCCGGACTCTCCGGGGCGGCGCAGACCGCTCTCATGCTCTCCGAAGAAGAGAAATATGCGGGGAAGGTCTTCGTCTCGGACAGCCGCGGGGTCTCGGTCACACAGCGTCAACACTGTATTTTTGCGAAGCGCCTTTCGGCGGAGGGGAAGACTCCGGAGGAGATCCGGGATATCCTGAACCAAAACGCAGAGAGAAACAGCATCTTCATCGCGGTGGACAGCCTGAAATATCTGAAAAGGGGAGGGAGGATCACGCCGATGGCGGCCGCGATCGGGACGCTTCTCCACATTAAGCCGGTCTTAACGATCGTAAGGGGCGGGAAGCTGGACTCCTATACGAAGGTCCGCACACAGAAGATGGCAAAGGAGGCGATCATCAGCGGGCTCTGGGAGGACCTCAGAAAAAAGCATGGGGACCCGGACGGAAGTCACTGCTATCTGGCGGTCGCCTACACGGATAACCCGGAGCAGGCGGAGCAGTTCGCATCGGAGCTTTCGGAGAGCTTCCCAAAGCGTCTTAATCCAAAAATTGTCGTGGAACCGCTTTCTCTCCTGATCTCCTGTCACATTGGTCAGAACGGACTCGGCGCCGCACTGATAGAAGAGCTTTGAGACAGCGTTTTCTGCCGGTCCCGGTCCGATGCAGAACGCTCTCGCTCCGACTGCCGCGGCCAAAAGCGCGGGGGCTTAGGGAAACACTGATTTAATCAAAAAAAATACGTGCCAACGGACGTGATGCCGCAAAAGCGTGCGGAACGCCGGTACCTAATGAACACTAATGTGATGATCTGTGAATTTAGTGCCGCTGTGTGGGGCCCCGAACGAGAGTGCCTTTTGAGGCACAAGCCATGGCACATGAGTCATGAACCTTCGCCTTTTCGGAGGCGCCGGGACAAAAGACGCCCTGCTTATGGATCGGTCGGCGCTTCGATTCCTTTGCCCTTTCGGATATCCGAAAGCCCTTAGAGATCGCCGCAATGCAGAACGGAAGCTGTGTTCGATTTCCTTATCCCCTGGATATCCGAAAGCCTGTCAAGTGGGCTGAGCCCGCATTTTCCGCTGCACAGGGGCAGATACGGTAAGGGCCGCTTTCGTCCTCTCTCGGGAATTGCTCCATCCCATAAAGTATTGCGCAGGGGCAGATATCGTAAGGACCGTTTTTGTCTCTCTTCGGTGGGGCCGAAATGCTCTCGGATCTTATCGAGAGAGATACCGTGAGGACTGTTTCGCCTTCCTTCAGCCTTCGGAGAAGGGAGCCAGGATATGGAACCGCTTTCCGTCGCTTTGGATCTGAATCTCGCCGAGCTCTCCGGTCTTTAGGGGAAGGATATCCCTTTCCTCAAGGCGGGAGAGCGTTTCTCTGTGGGGATGGCCGTAGCGGTTTCCTCTCCCATAGGAGAGGAGCGCATATTCCGGGCGCAGACAGTCGAGAAGCTCCTCCGAGGAGCTGTATTTGGAGCCATGGTGCGCGGCCTTCAGGATATCGATATCGCACAGGGCTCCGGCGGCCCGAAGGTTCTTGAGAAGCTTCTTTTCCGCCTCCTCCGGCATATCTCCCGTGAAAAGCATCCGAAAATTCCCATAGGCCAGCAGCATTCCGATGGAATGACTGTTGGCCTCTTCGATTGGCTCATTGTTTTCCGGATAGCAGCAGCGGAGAGAGGATGGGAAAGCGAGCATATCCCCGTTTTTCAGATAGCGGATCTGGCACCCGCGCCGGACCGCAAGGCGCTTTAAGATGCCGTAGCGGGGATCCTCCTCCGCGGGAGCCGGAAGAACGAGCTCCCGGATCCGGATCTGCGTGCTCTTCGAGAGAAGATATTCGATTCCGTTCAGATGATCCCTGTCGCAGTGGGTAATGAGGGCGGTGTCGATCGTGAGGACGGCCTTTGAGAGGAGGAAGGGCTCCAGTACCCTCTCCCCGAAATGTTCATTGCTGCTGGAGCCGCAGTCGACGCTCATGACCTTCCCCTTGCACTCCAGAAGAAAGCCGTCCCCCTGCCCGACATCGATCGCACTGATGAGAAGCCCCTTTGGCCTTCCCGGAAGGAGGAGAAGGAAAAAGAAAAGAAGGGAGAGAAGGGAGAGGAGCTTCCGAAGGGACGCTCTCGGAGACGGAAGGAGAGAGCTGAGAGAGCAGATAGAAAAGACGCTCCCGAAGCGGAAGGAGGTCTTATCTCCGCGGCCTTTTTCCTCGGCTTCCTCCGGCAGAGAGCGGAGGAAGCCGAGGAAAAAGAGCAGGAGGTAGGCGAGAAGGATTCGCTCCGCCCTCGGGCGCCCCAGAGTAATAAGCGAAAAGGGAAGGGAGAGGGAGAGACGGCAGAGCTTCCGCCAGAGAAAAAGGATGAAGCAGCCGCTCCCCGAAAAGACGGAGGCGAGAAAGGAGAGCGGAGGGAGAGGGAGCAGCAGAACGAGAGAATAAAAGAGCAGGGAGAGAAGGATACTGGCCAAAAGATAGGGAAGGAGCGGAAGGAGGAAGAGATTCAGAGCGGCGCCGTAGAGCGGAAACTGGAAGAAATGCCAGAGCATGAGGGGAAGCAGGAAGAGGGAGAGCCGCAGACTGCCGCTGAGGGCCGTGAGGAGGAGGGAGAGCAGCATTTGGAGCTGTCCCCGGCTATGGGGAAGGCGCCTGCTTCTTCGGCCCTTCGGAAGAGAGAGCGGAAGCAACGCGGCGAAGCTCAGCTGAAAGCCCGCGTGAAAGAGGAGAAAGGGCTGAAAGCAAAGGAGAAGGAGGAAGGCCAGGGAGAGGGAAGAGAGCATATCATAGCTTCTTCCGGCGGCCCTTCCGAGAAAATGGAGGAGGAGCATGATGAGGGCGCGGAGGATGGAGGCATGTGCTCCCGCAAGAATACCGTAGCAGAGGATCAGAATCCCGCCGAAGAGGCCGGAATAGGCCTGAGAGAGTCCGAGGAAGCGGAAAAATTCATAGGAGGCGGTGCCCAGAATGGAGAGATGGAGGCCGGAAATCGCGAGAAGATGTGCGGCTCCGCTCTCCCGGAAAAGCGCCCGGCTCTCGGTATCGAGTTCTCCGCTCTCTCCGAGAAGCACGGCCTTGCAGATTCCAAGCTCCTCCTTTGGATAGAGTGCGCTCAGGGAGTCGGAGAGGAAATATTTCCCGCTTTGCAAAAAGCGCTGCCAGGGGGATGCGCTGTCTCTGAGGAGAGAAAGCTCCTCCGCGCGGAAAGAGCCGCTCAGTCCCTGCGTTTTTTCGTAGAGGGAAAAATCGAATTCTCCCTCATTTCTGGCCCTTCGCTCCGGGAGAAGCTTCCCGCGGAGTCTTACGCTCTGTCCGGGAATGAGCCGCTCCTCCCCTTCGCAATAGACGAGGAGGCGTCCGGCCGGACAGAAATAACGGGCGCGAAGACGAGGATCCGCGTCCTTTGGGAGAGCTTCCGCGCTTCCATAGGCGCTAGAGAGCACGGCATCCTTTAGGATCAGACGGCTTTTCCCGGAGAGGATCCGGACGGACTCCACCTCCCCCGATAGGGAGAGAGAAAAATCCGAGAGCGCGGAGAGGCGCTCGCGGCAGAGAGAAAGTCTGCGGGCTTCCCTTTGGTAAGAAAATGCAGCGAAAAGGAAGGGGAGGAGGGAGAGGCATAGGACCTGTGCGCGCCCGGGACAGGATATTTTCCTCTTTGGGGAAGGAAGGGGGCGGTCAGAACAGGGGAAAAGACGGAGCATCCGCATGCTTTCAGATCCATGCGGCGCGGGAGAAGAGAGAAGGAGGAGAGAAAAAAGGAGCAGGAGAGCGAAGAAGAGGAAGAAAATCCGAAGCCGGGAGGAAAGCTCTGCGGCGACACTCAGCTCCCCCAGAAAAAAGAAAACGGCGGCATGAAAAAGGGGACGGCGAAAAAGCATGGAATACCTCCGAAGGATGCGTCGGGAAAGGACGAAATTTTTGCCTGAGAGATCGAAAAGAAAAAAAGAAAAAGAAGAAATAAAGAAGGAAAAAGAAGGAAGGAAAGGAAAAAACACCGGATTCTTTCATGAGTGAAGCAATGCTTTGATCACTGCCATTATAGCAAAATTTTCCATGCCGTAAAAGAGCCTGCCGAATAAATGCGCCCCGAATCTGCCTGATGGGAGACTTCTGCGCTTTCTCTTCGCTGCATTCGCGCTCGGAGACTCGGCTTCGCCCGGGAGGCGTCAGCCGACCTCCCTTCGGAAGGCACTTCTCGAAGAGAAGACTCAAGGACGCTCCGAGTCTGCTTGATGGCAGACTTCTACGCTTAGAGACTCGGCTTCGCCCGGGAGGCGTCAGCCGACCTCCCTTCCAAGCCTGCGGCATTTTTGGCAGCACAATCGGCATCACAGAGATAAGGATTTACTATGGAATATTTTACAGCAGCTGTGGCATAATAGGAGAGACCCGCAGCGGGGAAAGCATAGGAGAAGCTTTGGGAAGGAAATAGGGGAAGAGAAGATAGGAATAGGGAATAGGAGAACTTCTATGGAAAGCGTAAAAAAGTTTCTGAAACGAAAGGATATCATAATATCCGCAAAGCGCTATGGGATTGACGCCATGGGGGCGATGGCGCAGGGCTTGTTCTGCTCCCTCCTGATCGGCACGATCATCAATACCATCGGACTTCAGTTTGGCGTAAAGGCTCTGAGCAAAACCATAGCCACGATAGCCGGGACGGAATATACCGTGGGAGGACTCGCGGCGGCAATGAGCGGTCCCGCAATGGCGGTGGCCATCGGTTATGCCCTGCACTGTCCGCCTCTCGTGCTTTTTTCCCTGATCACCGTCGGCTTTGCCTCCAATGCCCTGGGGGGTGCCGGAGGGCCTCTGGCAGTGCTTTTCGTCGCGATCCTCTCCGCTGAAATCGGGAAGGCCGTATCCAAGGAGACGAAGGTCGACATTCTCGTCACCCCATGTCTCACTATCCTCTCAGGCATGCTGCTCTCCGCGTGGCTGGCACCTGCCCTGGGGAAGGCCGCCATGAAGCTCGGGGACATTATCATCTGGGGCACCGAGCTGCAGCCCTTCTTCATGGGAATGCTGGTTTCCCTCTCGGTGGGAATGGCGCTGACGCTCCCCATCTCCTCGGCGGCCATTTGCGCGGCCCTTGGGCTGACGGGACTTGCGGGGGGCGCAGCCCTGGCCGGCTGCTGCGCGCAGATGGTGGGCTTCGCCTTTATGTCTTTTCCGGAAAACGGCTGGGGAGGGCTGATCTCGCAGGGCCTTGGGACCTCCATGCTGCAGATGGGAAATATCGTAAAAAATCCAAGGATCTGGATCGCCCCCTGCCTGGTCTCTGTGATCACGGGCCCCATCGCGACCTGCATCTTCAAGCTCAGAATGAACGGAGCCGCCGTATCCTCCGGGATGGGGACCTGCGGACTGGTAGGGCCGATCGGCGTCTATACCGGCTGGATCCAGGATATTTCCAATGGGGGAAAGACAGGGATCAGCGCCTTTGACTGGGCGGGCCTTCTTTTTATCTGCCTGATCCTCCCCGCGTTTCTCACCCCTCTTATCAATACACTCTGTATCCGCTTTGGCTGGGTGAAAAGGGGAGATATGAAGCTTTGAGGGCGGGATTTGATTCTGCCTTTGCCGCGTCGCTTTTCTGAGAGGGGGCCAGTCAGACAGGCCCCTTTTCGGAGAGGGGGAGGCCCCGTGAAGAGGAGGGAAAGGCTTTGCAAAGAAGGGGGAGTTTTACGAAGATGAGAGAAGCTTTTAAAAAAAAGAGAGGCTTTGTCAAGGGGAGAGGAGCCCCGTGAGAATACGAAAAGTCCCGCAGCTCACGATAGATGCGGACTGCGGGACTTTTTCCCTTGCTGACAGTGCTTGCTTTCTTAGTTCATGGAGGAGACGGCCTTCGCGATGTGCGAGACCTTCCGGGAGGCGTTGTTCGCCTTCAGAACGCCCTTGCTCCGCGCCATGCAGATCTTCTTCTGCGCGGTCTTCAGCATGAGCTCGGCGGTCTCCTTGTCGCCGGCCTCCACCGCGGCATAGACCTTCTTGATGTAGGTCTTCACCTCGGAGCGGATGGACTTGTTTCTCTCGCTCCTTTTCGCGGCAACGAGAATCCTTTTCTTTGCAGACTTGATATTTGCCATTTTCAGCCACCTTTCAATCGGAATTTCGGTGATCCGGCCGACGCGGAGGATGGGAGCGCCGGGGTTCACAGCATCGGTAAAAGGCAAAGAAGATGCGCTTTACCGGGAGAGGTTTTCAAATATCTGGACACGGACAGTTTGAAAACAGAAAAACATCACAAGAGAATGCCATCCCGAAACGGTGCTGTGGCAAAGACTTATGATATCCCAGATATCATATAAAAAAGGCCCTCCGCTGTCAATCCCTCCGAAGAGGCCCCACGGCTTATTGTGAATGCCGTTTTTCCATGCTACTATAGGGGACAGGCCGTACGCTTATTCTTATAGCAAAGGGAGAGAGTAAAGGGAGAGGGCGGAGATGTCGGCGCCGCGGCAGCGGTCCATTTCGTGCATCGTTCGTGGGATTCGGCGGCCGAGGCTTTGAGAGAAGAGCTTGACATACAGCTTCATTTCGCGCCGCCTGTGGGGTTCGGCTTCGCCCTTGGGACAGAAGAGGCGGTCGGCGATACAGGCGGTGCAGACAGCGGCATCGATGATTTGGCTTCGCCCGGGGCAGAAAGAGCGGCGGAGATCGTCGGAGTCAGAGCATAGAGGAGAGAAGATGGCGAGTATCGAGCAGCAGAGGATCCGGAATTTTTGCATCATTGCCCACATTGACCACGGGAAATCCACCCTCGCGGACCGCATCCTGGAGATGACAGGCACTCTCACGGAGCGGGAAATGCAGGCCCAGGTTCTCGACAATATGGATATCGAGCGGGAGCGGGGAATCACGATTAAATCTCAGACCGCGCGAGTCATCTATCGGGCGAGGGACGGGAAGGAATATATCTTTAACCTCATCGATACGCCGGGTCATGTGGACTTTAATTACGAGGTATCCCGGGCTCTCGCAGCCTGCGACGGCGCGATCCTGGTCGTGGATGCGAGCCAGGGGATCCAGGCGCAGACCCTCGCGAACACTTATCTCGCGCTGGATCATGATCTCGAGATCCTTCCGGTCATCAACAAGATCGACCTCCCCTCCGCGGACCCCGAGAGAGCGGCGAGGGAGATTGAGGATGTGATCGGGATCGAGGCGATGGACGCTCCCCGCATCTCCGCAAAAACCGGAGAAAATGCGGAGGAGGTGCTGGAGGCCATCGTGAAGAAGCTCCCGGCTCCGGGAGGGGATGCTGAAAATCCCCTGCAGGCGCTGATCTTCGACTCTCTCTACGACTCCTACCGGGGTGTCATCATCTTTTGCAGGATCAAAGAGGGGAGTGTCCGGAAGGGGACCCCGATCCGCCTGATGGCGAGCGGGGCGGAGTTTTCTGTGACGGAGGTCGGCTACTTCGGGCCCGGCCGCTTCATTCCCTGCGAGGAGCTCTCGGCCGGCATGGTGGGATATCTCACGGCCTCTATCAAAAATATCCGGGATGCGCGGGTCGGGGACACCGTGACATCGGCACAGAGACCGGCGGAGAAGCCTCTCCCCGGCTATAAGAAAGTCCAGAGCATGGTTTTCTGCGGCATCTATCCCGCGGATACGACGAAGTACCCGGACCTTCGGGATGCCCTGGAGAAGCTTCAGCTTAACGACGCCGCGCTCCGCTATGAGCCGGAGACCTCGGCGGCGCTCGGCTTTGGCTTCCGCTGCGGCTTCCTGGGGCTTCTTCATCTCGATGTCATACAGGAGAGGCTGGAGAGGGAGTACGGCCTCGATCTCGTGACCACGGCTCCCTCCGTGGTCTACCATGTCTACAAGACGGACGGGAGTAGGATTGAGCTCACCAACCCCTCGAATCTCCCGGATCCCTCGGAGATCGACCATATCGAGGAGCCGATCGTAAAGGCGGAGATCATGGTGACATCCGAGTTCATCGGGCCGATCATGAAGCTCTGCCAGGAGCGCCGGGGGATTTATCAGGAGACGGAATACATCGAGTCGACGAGAGCGGTGCTCCGATACGAGCTCCCCTTAAATGAGATCATCTATGACTTCTTCGACGCTCTGAAATCCAGAAGCCGCGGCTATGCGAGCTTTGACTACGAGCTCTCCTCTTACCGGACCGGAAAGATGGTGAAGCTGGACATTCTGGTGAATAAGCAGCAGATCGACGCGCTCTCCTTCATCGTCTACGCGGACTCCGCCTATGAGCGGGGGAAGAAGATGTGCGAGAAGCTGAAGAATGAGATTCCCCGACAGCTCTTTGAGATTCCGATCCAGGCGGCGATCGGCGGACATGTCCAGGCCAGGGAGACCATCAAGGCCCTCCGAAAGGATGTCCTCGCAAAGTGCTACGGAGGGGATGTCTCCCGGAAGAAAAAGCTTCTGGAAAAGCAAAAGGAGGGAAAAAAGCGGATGCGGCAGTTTGGAAATGTCGAGATCCCGCAGAGCGCCTTTATGAGCGTATTAAAGCTGGACGAGTGAGGAGAGAGCGCGTTTTTTCCGGAGAGGAAGCTCTCTGAAGAGAGCGGAGCTTTCGCTCCCGGCTTGAAAATCAGGGCGCCCGGACTTATACTGTATAGGCCCATGCTGCGGAGCGGAAGCGCCCTGTCAAACGGCGGAAAAGCGGCGAAAGGGACAGAGCGGAGGCATCGGGCGATCTTTATTTTGGGATGAGAAAGGGGAGCGCTTATGGCCAGAAAGGATCTGGATTGGGAAAATATTGGCTTTGCCTACCGGAAGACAGATATGCGTTATCGTTCCAACTATCGGGACGGCGCGTGGGATGAAGGAGGACTCACCCCCGATGCCGACGTCGTCCTGAACGAATCCGCCGGGATTTTGCAGTACTGCCAGCAGGTCTTTGAGGGCCTGAAGGCCTATACCTGGGAGGATGGCTCCGTGGTCTGCTTCCGCCCGGATCTGAACGCAGAGAGGATGTACCATTCCGCGGAGTGGATGGAGATGCCGCCCTTCCCGAAGAAGCGTTTCCTCTCTGCCGTCGACGCCGTCGTCCGGGCCAATGCGAACTGGATCCCGCCCTATGGATCGGGTGCGAGTCTCTACATCCGCCCCTATGAGTTTGCGAGCGGCATCGTGATCGGCGTAAAGCCCGCGGAGGAGTATCAGTTTCGGATCTTTACCACGCCGGTCGGCCCCTATTATAAGGGAGGCGCGACGCCGATCTCCATCCAGGTCTCCGACTTTGACCGGGCGGCGCCCCACGGAACCGGGGCGATCAAGGCGGGGCTGAACTACGCCATGAGTCTGCATGCCTCCGTGATCGCGCACCAGAATGGCTTCTCGGAGAATCTCTATCTGGACGCCGCGAGCCGGAGCTATGTCGAGGAGACCGGCGGCGCGAATGTCCTTTTTGTGGACCGGGAGAGAAAGCTCATCGTACCGAAATCCTCCTCGATCCTGCCATCCATTACCAGGAGGTCCCTGGTCTATGTGGCGGAGCACTACCTCCATCTGAAGGCGGAGGAGAGAGCGGTCCGATTCTCGGAGCTTCCGGATTTCATGGAATGCGGGCTCTGCGGAACAGCGGCGGTCATCTCTCCGGTCGGAAGGATCGTCGACCACGGAAGAGAGATCAATCTCCCGAGCGGCATGGAGCGGGCCGGCGAAGTGATCGGGGAGCTCTACCGGACTCTGAGCGACATCCAGCACGGAAGGCTCGAGGCCCCGGAGGGCTGGATCCGGAGGGTGATCGAATAGGCGGATCGGAGGCATCCGCGGCGAAAAAGCCGGGGGAGCCCGGAGCGGACGGACCGCCCTGCCATAGCGGCGGGGCGGTTTTTGGAGGGAAGCCCTTGGCGGAGAGAGGAAGCGGAAAAAAGAAAGACAGACAGCAGTACCTTTTGCTCAATCAGGATCTGAAGGCGCGGAGCTACCGCCCCTTTTATCTCCTCTATGGGGAGGAGAGCTATTTAAAGACTTCCTATAAAAAAAGCTTTCGGGAGGCATTTGGCGGAAAAGACGGCATGAATTACAGCTATTTCGAGGGAAATGTCGAGCTCGACGAGCTTCTGTCCGTGCTGGAGACGCTCCCCTTCCTCGCGGAGGGGCGCCTGGTGATTTTGGAGGACAGCGGCTTTTGCAGGCACTCCGCCCCCGAAAGGCTCTGCTCCTATCTCCCCAGGATGCCAAAGAGCAGCCACCTCATGCTGATCGAGAAGGAGGTGGACAAGAGGAACCGCCTCTATAAGCTCCTGGATCAGGGAGGGCTCTGCTGTGAGATGGCGGAGCAGGATGAGAGGGCTCTCTCCGCCTGGGCGGCGCGCATCCTGAAAAAGGAGGGAAAGAGAATCCGCCCCGCTGCGATGGCGCTTCTCCTGGAGCGGACGGGAAAGAGCATGGAGCACATCCTGACGGAGCTCCAGAAGCTCTCTGCCTATCTGGGGGAGAGAGAGCTGGTCGAGGAGGAGGATCTCGATGCGATTCTCTCTCAGAATGCGGAGGACCGGGTCTTTGAGATGCTCTCAGAGCTCGGACGGGGGAACCGCGCGGGGGCGCTTCGCTGCTACCGGGAGCTCCTCGCAAGAGAGGAGGCGCCGATGAAAATCCTCGCGCTTTTCCGCCGGAGCTTTAACCAGCTTCTCCTCGCGAGGGAGTGCGTGGAAAAGGGGAGAAATGAGAGGGAGAGCGCGGGAATACTCGGGCTAAAGCCCTATATCGCGGGGAAGCTCATGGCGCAGGCGAGGCACAGCACGACACAGGACTTAAAGGAGCGCCTCGCGCGCTGCCTCCGCTACGACGCCGCGATCAAAAGCGGGAAGCTCTCCGATCGAATGGCAGTGGAGCTTCTTCTCCTCTCATAGCCGCCTTTCTGCCGCCATGTCGGGCCAACGCAGGACGCTCTCGCTCCGGCTGCGCGGCGGGGATCGCTCACAGATGCTTACAGCGGGACGGAAAGTTACAAGCAGGATAGAAAGGAACGGAAGAGGACAGAAGGATGGACAGGATTTATCGAAGGATGTGCGGGCTTTCCCCCATACAGGAGGGGCAGAAGGAAGCGAAGCTCCTGGAGCTCTATCTCCACATCCCGTTTTGTGCGAGGAAGTGCAGCTACTGCGACTTTCTCTCCTTTTCCGTAAATGCGAGGGAGCACGCTCCTTATATCGGGAAGCTCTGCCAGGAGCTTTCGCTTTTTTCCAAAGCGGCATCAGACTATGAGATATCCAGTGTCTTTATCGGCGGGGGAACGCCCTCCGTGCTGGACCCGCATTTTATCGAAGCGCTTCTCCAGACGATCCGGGAGCACTATCATCTTCGGGACGACGCGGAGATCACGATCGAGGTGAATCCCGCCTCGACGCTTCGCTATAAATTCGCCTCCTACCTCCGCTCCGGCATCAACCGCCTCTCCATCGGCCTTCAATCCGCGAACAATGAGGAGCTTCATCGCCTCGGCCGGATTCACATCTTTGAGGACTTCCTGAAATGCTACCAGGGGGCCCGTCTGGAGGGATTTCAGAACATCAGCATTGATCTTATGAAGAATATCCCGGGGCAGACTCCTGCCTCCTGGAGAAAGAGCCTGAAAAATGTCATTATGCTGAAGCCCGAGCACCTCTCGCTCTATGACCTGATCGTGGAGGAGGGCACGCCCTTTTATGAGCTGGACCGAAAAGGAGAGCTGGAGCTTCCGGACGAGGATATGGAGGAGGAGATCGACGAAATCGCGAAGGAGCTCACGGAAAAGCACGGTTACTCGCGCTATGAGATCAGCAACTACGCGAGGCCGGGATATTTCTGTCGCCATAACTACGGCTACTGGTCCAATATCCCGTATCTCGGCTTTGGCCTGGGGGCCTCCTCCTGCTTTGAGGGGAGCCGCTGGCATAATCTCCGGGATCTTTCGGACTACCTCACCCTGGACCTCCAAAAGGATGCGGAGGCGGGGTGCCCGAAGCTCCGGGAGGAATACAAGAAGCTCTCCAGGCGGGACGAGATCAATGAATTTCTCTTTCTCGGACTTCGGCGTACCGCCGGTGTATCGGAGATCGACTTCGTCTCCCGCTTCTCGGTCGATCTCTTCAGCATCTTCGGGCCCAGCCTGAAGCGCTTCCTCCGCCAGGGTCTTCTCGTTAAGGAGAATGCCCGCTTCTATTTCACGGAGAGAGGCATGATGATCAGCAACATGCTCTTAAGCCAGCTCCTTCTGGAAGAGAATATCTGAGCCGGATCTGCGAATCTTTATCTCAGCTTACAACTTCGCATCTTCCTCTTATTTTTGTTTTTATGAGCTTTTACAATTTAAATTTCATCTGTCTCATAAAATAAAACAGATCCGCACACCTTACTCCAAAATGTGCCGCAACATCAGGAAGCTTCGCATTCCGGGACTTATTCTTGGGAGAAATCGGTCCTGCGCTTGTCTCTTCTGTAATAATGACCGCCCCGGTATCCATGGCAACAGCAATTAACCACGGGTCCGCTATATCTCCTCTGGCCCAACTACGAAGAGCTCCCTCTCGATACAATCCACAATCTTTTATATAGTTGAGCACCCTGCCATAATTAGCGACAAAAGAGGGGGCTTTTATGGATAATGACTCAAATTCTTCAAGATTTCCAATCCATGAGGATAACTCATCTTCCATTTTTGAAACTTCAGAAACAACTACGTCCAATACAGCTACATTATCGAGCTTCAGGCTCTCTGCCAACTGATCCCAAAATCCTTGTGCAAAATCAAATGGGTGATAGAGCCTATGCGGTGTGATAAAGACATTCGCATCCAAAAGATATATTTCGGTCATCAAATACCACCCATCCTTTCCACAAGTTCATGAAAGGTCTTTCCGGTTGTATTTGTAAGGCGATAAACATCCCTATATTGAGTTCTTCCGCTCTGTGCGCTGGCATAGAGCGCTTGTATAAATCTGCGATCCCATTTTGTTCTGAGAGTGCGATAAAAATCTCCTCCACCAGATCCTTTATCTGGCTTCTGATCCTGAGTTGCCCTAAATTGTTTTTGAAATATTTTCAGCAATCCTTCATACTCTGCCTGGCCTATTTTGCATGTGTCTAAAGCTTTTCTCAGTAATACAAAGCGGCTGCAAATAAAACGCTTTCCCAACGCATTGATAATACTCTCTGTGTCTCCACTCTGCATAGACCAATCCGCAGAAAATAGAGAAGTCGGAACCAAAATCTCAGCGGCTACAGCATTGCAGAACTGCTCTTCCCTGCTTACCTTCTGAGATGTCCCATATCTGTCATTATAAAAATTATCTTGTCCTATCCAAACATGTACCAACTCATGAAGAAGAGAGAAGAGTTTCCCATTTACGCTGTCTTTGGAATTGATAAAGATCAAAGGCGCATACGGATCTATGAGAGTAAATGCTCTGAATTCGTTAACATTAAGTGTGCGATGAGTGCTATTGCCTACGACACCGTTCATCATGACCAGTACTCCGAGATTCATGATGGAATTTCGAAGGCTCTTAAATGCTTCTGCAGAACTTTTAAAATCACCAAACCAATTAAGGCTTAATTCCAATTCTGCTCGGATAGCATTTGCAGTAATCACCACGCCATCGCTTATCTTGGTACTGCCGACAAAAGCATAAGCGGAGATCCCATTGTCCTTATTATATTCCGCCATCCATTCCTGGACATTGGACATAAGGTCGACAGTATCTATCAAATTCCTGCTCGGGTTTGGCACAGAAATACTGTCAACAGTACGGAAATCGGCAATTTTACATTCTTCAATCGGAGGCTCCTTTAAGAAAAAGAAACCGAAAGGAATGCTTATTTTTTTACTGACATCCTCAATTTGATTGAAAGTAGGCGCTTTTTCGCCAGAAATCCACTTAGCAATCATTTCAATTACAGAACTGCCTGCATTTCCCATTTGGGCCTTTTGCATCGCCCAATCAAGGATTGCAGGCTGAACATTTACGGAAACACCTGGCATTCTCAACACCTTCTTCCCTATCTTTTGTTCTTATTCTACTTTTTATACTTGACAAAGTCAAGAAAGAGTGATATAGCGCTTTGCGCATAAAGAAGCATTGTCAGAAAAAAGTCGCTTGACGGATCGTCGCACTTTCGGCTACCCTTAGACGGACATCGTCTGTTCCGACCGACGAGAAGAGGAAGGAGAGGATATGAAAAAATATCAGATATCCGTTTTGACAGCGGCTTTGCTGCTTCTCTTTGCGGCGTTTCCGGCCCTGGCCGAGGAGGAAATCGCGAGAGTGGCGCCGGCGGCCGCCTCAGAGGTCTTTGAAGGAGAGGATAAGGGAGCGAATGTCCCGGAGGCCGCGGCCGCTCCGGCATTGCCTGATATCGGAAAGATAGCGGAAACCCCCATCGGCAATGTGCTGACGGAGGAATCGAAGCTGTATACGAGAGGGGAGAAGAAGGGCGTCTTCATGATCACCGGCTATTACGGCGATGGAAACACCTACTCCGGAAAACCCACAAAGAGCAATCACACCATTGCGGCGGACACAAGCGTCCTCCCTCTTGGGACCAAGATTTTCATCGGAAATACCGTCTATACGGTGGAGGATATCGGGAGCGGCGTGAAGGGACAGATGATCGACATCTATTTCGACAGCAGAGAGGAAGCACTCGGCGTGACCTGGAACGGAAACCGATATGCGGAGGTCTTCCTCGCCGTTCCGAAGAAATAGAGCGGTACTTGAGTCTTCTCGAAGAGAAGTACCTCCCGGAGGGAGGTCGGCTGAAACCGCCCGGGCGAAGCCGAGTCTCGAGCGCAGAAGTCTGCCATCAGGCAGACTCGGAGCGTTCTTGACCACTTCTCAAAGAGAAGTGCCTCCCGGAGGGAGGTCGGCTGAAGCCACCCGGGCGAAGCTAAGTATCTGGGGCGGCAGATGGACTGCTTACGGGTCGGCCGCCCGGCGGAAGAGGAATAGAGACTGATACAGCGGAATCGAGGAGAGAAGGAAAGAAGAGCGGGCCTGCCCCGCTTTTTTTTCTGAGAAAACTTGGATTTATGCTTGACATCCGGAAACGCGGATAGTATCATACTGCATAGATGTTAGCACTCCGATCAATAGAGTGCTAACAGGAAAGAGGCAAAGCGAGTGCTCAGAGTACTTCCTGGGAAAGGAGGGAGAGGATGACATTGGACGATCGAAAGCTTATTATTCTCACTGCGATCATCAAAAACTACCTCGAGACCGGAGAGCCGGTGGGCTCCAGAACCATCAGCAAATACTCCGGGCTGAATCTGAGCTCCGCGACGATCCGAAATGAGATGAGTGACCTGGAGGAGATGGGCTATATCCTGCAGCCGCATACCTCTGCCGGCCGGATTCCCTCCGACAAGGGCTATCGCTTCTACGTGGATCAGCTCATGCAGAAACAGGTGCGGGAGCTGGATGAGGTGAAGAGCAGCATGTTCCAGCGGGTGGACCGCCTGGAGACCGTCCTGAAATCCCTGGTCCGAAGCATCGCGGAGAATACTCACTACGCGGCGATGATCTCGGGGCCGAGCATACAGAGGAGACGGATCCGCTTCCTCCAGCTCTCCCTCGTGGACTCGCGGAGGCTGCTCCTCGTCGTCATGTTTGAGGGAAATATCGTGCGAACCGCGATGGTCCGGAGGGACGAGAGGGAGGAGCTCGATTTCAACACAGTGCTCTCTTTGAATCTTCTCCTGAATGATGAACTCTCCGGCCTTGGCGGCGATGACCTTACGGAGGGGAGATGCGCGAAGGTCTGCGCGAGATCCGGACTCCGCGGCACACTCCGGGCTGTTTTGAAAAGCCTTATCTCTATCCTGGACACGGACGGGGAGGAGAGGCAGATTTACACCTCCGGGGCGACGAATATCTTTAAGTATCCGGAGCTCACGGATTCGGAAAATGCGGAGCGGCTGATCGCCGCGCTCGAGAAAAAGGACGAGCTCCTGGAGCTTATGGAGGAGCCGGACTCAGAGTCCAAGGGACAGATACAGGTCTATATCGGAAAAGAATCTCCGCTTCGGGACATAGGAGACTGCTCCGTCGTCACCGCAAATTATGAGATTGGGAACGGCATGCGGGGCACGATCGGCGTGATCGGACCGAAGCGGATGGACTACGAAAAGGTTCTGGAGATCCTCACGAGGCTTATGAACGAGATGGATCAGGCCTTTCCCGGAAACGGATAGCGGGATAAGGAAGGGAAAGGACCGGAGCGCGAAAGAAGCGAGAAGGAGGACTTATGTCGGAGGATTGGAAGACGCCCGGAGAGGGCGGGAGCGGGACAGAAGAGAATGTAATCGAAGAGAGTGTAAAAGAAGAGAGAAAAGAGGAGAAAAAGAACGAGAACGCCTCGGAGCAAGGCGAAAGCGCGCCGGAAGAGCCGGGGGCGGAGCAGAGAGAGAAGGCAGAGGAAAAGCCGGAAGAGGAGGCGGAGAGAGAGTCGGGTGAGGAAGAAGGAGAGCGCGCTCCCGATTCAGAGCGAGCGGAGAACGAGCCGTCGGACGGAGCGGAAAATGAGCTTTTGAAAAAGCGCTATGAGAAGGAGCTGTCCGATTGGAAGGATAAATACACCAGGCTCTACGCGGAGTTTGATAATTACAGAAAGCGGACGGAGCGGGAGAAGTCCCGGATGTTCGAGCTCGGCGCAGGGGATGTCATAGAGAAGCTTCTTCCCATCGCGGACAATTTCGAGAGAGCATTGGACGCGCTCTCTGAAGAGGAGAAGGAAGAACCCTTTGAAAAGGGAGTAGACGGGATCTACCGCCAGCTCCGAAAGCTCTTCTCGGATCTCGACGTGAAGGAGATCGAGGCGGAGGGAAAGAAGTTCGATCCCGCGCTTCACAATGCCGTCATGGCGGACGAGGAGGGAGATGCGGAGGAAGGCACGATCACCGCAGACCTCCAAAAGGGCTATACCTTCCGGGGCTCGGTGATAAGGCACTCCATGGTGAAGGTAAAAAAATGAGAATAACTTTCTGTTGATTGCATCTCTATCTGTCGGGCAGCCGCTCCAACACAGGACGCTCTCGCTCCGACTGCCGCGGCCAGCGGCGCGAGCGCAGAAGTCTGCCATCAGGCAGACTCGGAGCGTACTTGACCACTTCTCGAA